>Ga0187784_10003368_pt1 | contig 12889 bp, 13 predicted proteins | sample 1015_SJ02_MP15_2_FD_132964 | JGI IMG/M metagenome (GOLD analysis project Ga0187784, IMG submission 132964) | Tropical peat soil microbial communities from peatlands in Department of Meta, Colombia - 1015_SJ02_MP15_20_MG | ecosystem: Environmental > Terrestrial > Soil > Wetlands > Peat | place... | reverse complement strand
CGATGCGGCGATCAACTGCCGCAGCGACAAGCTCAACGGTCTGAAGGAGAACGTGATCATCGGGAAGCTGATCCCGGCCGGTACCGGTATCAACCGCTACCGCAACATCCAGGTGCAGCCCACCGAGGAGGCCCGGGCCGCGGCGTACACGATCCCGTCCTACGAGGATCAGTACTACAGCCCGGACTTCGGCCAGGCCACCGGTGCTGCGGTTCCGTTGGACGACTACGGCTACTCCGATTACCGGTAACCTTCGTTAGCGCGAGCAGTCCCCCGCTTGCGGGGACTGCTCGCGCACCCATCCTTTACACCGTCGGCCTTGTGGACCGCATGAACTACCACCTGCTTAATGGGCCGAGCGGACGCAAAAGCTCCCGCCACGTTCGGCGTGTCGAGTGCTTTTGGGTCTGCTCGCCACAGCTTGGCCAGCCACTAGACTGGCCGACGTGCTCATCGGTTCACATGTCAGTCCGCAGCATCCACTGGCCGCGGCCGAGGCCGAGAATGCTGATGTCGTCCAGATTTTCCTCGGCAACCCGCAGAGCTGGAAGGCGCCCAAGCCGCGCGACGACGCCGCGCAGCTCAAAGCCGCGGCCCTACCGATCTACGTGCACGCGCCGTATCTGATCAACGTCGCGTCGGCGAACAACCGGGTGCGGATCCCGTCGCGCAAGATCTTGCAGGACACCTGCGACGCGGCGGCCGAGATCGGTGCTGCCGCGGTGATCGTGCACGGTGGTCACGTCGCCGAAGACAGCGACCTCGACGAAGGTTTCCGGCGCTGGCGCAAGGCGCTCGACCAATTGCAGACCAAAGTTCCCGTCTACCTGGAGAACACCGCGGGCGGCGACCACGCAATGGCCCGCCATTTCGACACCATCGGACGGCTCTGGGACCACATCGGCGACACCGGTATGGGCTTTTGCCTCGACACCTGCCACGCCTGGGCGGCGGGCGAGGCGCTGGTCGACGCCGTCGACCGCATCAAAGACATCACCGGCCGCATCGACCTGGTGCACTGCAACGACTCCAAGGACTCGGCGGGCTCGGGCCGCGACCGGCACGCCAACTTCGGCACCGGGCAGATCGATCCCGAGCTGCTGGCGGCGGTGGTCCGGGCCGCGGGTGCGCCGGTTATCTGCGAAACCGCCGACGAGGGCCGCAAGGACGACATCGCGTTCTTACGTGAGCGGCTGAGCTGAAAAACGTCTGCCATGGTCGGGCGGCTCGTCGCAGTTCTCGGCGTTGTACTGCTAACCGCGGGCTGCTTCGGCAGGGACGCGGCCAAACCGTCGGGTTTCGTCGAGGGCACCAGCGTGCACACGATCAGCGTCAGCGGACATAACCGCACCTACCGGCTCTACAAGCCAAAAGGACTGCCCGCATCTGCCCCGCTGGTGGTCATGCTGCACGGCGGCTTCGGCAATGGCGCACAAGCCGAAAGGTCTTATGGGTGGGACGGATTGGCGGACTCGTCGAAAGTCATCGTCGCCTACCCGGACGGCCTCAACCGGGCCTGGAACGTCAACGGCGGCGGCTGCTGCGGCCGGCCCGCAAAGGAGGGCGTCGACGACGTCGGCTTCATCACGGCGGCGGTCGCCGACATCGAACGCAACGTCAGCATCGACACCTCCCGGGTTTACGCCACCGGTATGAGCAACGGCGCCATCATGTCCCTTACGCTGGCGTGCGAGACGGCCATCTTTGCCTCGATCGGCCCGGTCGCCGGGACGCAGCTGAACCAGTGTCGGTCTCCGCATCCGGCGTCGGTCATGCATATCCACGGCACGGCCGATCGCCTGATTCCCTACAACGGCGGGCGCGGTGCCGGCGTGGCGCACATCAACGGACCGTCGGCGCCGGATGTCGCTGCGTTCTGGCGCAACGTCAATCACTGTGGCGCCCCGGCCGACACCATGAGCGGCAAGGTCACCACGTCGACCGCCGGATGCCCCGAGAATCGCAGCGTGGTGCTGATCACCGTCGACGGCGGTGGCCATCAGTGGCCCGGCTTCGCCACCCAGAAGCTCTGGGAATTCTTCGCCGCCCATCCCCGCTGAGCATTACACGTCTTGTGCGGTTGTAGAAAAAATGTAATATTGGCGGCATGCCAGATACTCATGTCGTCACCAACCAGGTCCCGCCGCTGGAGGAGCACAACCCGGCATCCTCCCCAGTGCTCATCGAGGCGCTGATCCGCGAAGGCGGGCAGTGGGGCCTGGACGAGGTGACCACGGTCGGTGCGATCTCCGGGTCCAAGCAGGCGCAACGCTGGAGTGAACTGGCCGACCGCAACCGGCCCATCCTGCGCATCCACGACCGCTACGGCCATCGCATCGACGAGGTCGAGTACGACCCCGCCTACCACGAGCTGATGCGCACCGCGATCGAGCACGGCCTGCACGCCGCGCCGTGGGCCGACGACCGGCCGGGTTCGCACGTGGTGCGCGCGGCCAAGATGTCGGTTTGGAACGTCGAGCCCGGACACACCTGTCCGGTCTCGATGACCTACGCTGTCATTCCGGCGCTGCGCTACAACCCCGAATTGGCGGCGGTTTACGAGCCGTTGCTGAGCAGTCGCGAGTACGACCCGGAACTCACGGTGCCAGCGACAAAGCCCGGGCTCACCGCGGGCATGTCGATGACCGAAAAGCAGGGCGGCTCCGATGTCCGCGCCGGCACCACCCAGGCCACCCGCAACGCCGACGGCACCTACAGTCTGACCGGCCACAAATGGTTCACCTCGGCGCCGATGTGCGACATCTTCCTGGTACTGGCACAGGCGCCGGGCGGGCTGTCCTGCTTCTTTTTGCCACGGGTGCTGCCCGACGGCACCCGCAACCGGATGCTGCTGCAGCGGCTGAAGGACAAACTCGGCAACCACGCCAATGCGTCCAGCGAGGTCGAGTACGACGGCGCGACCGCGTGGCTGGTCGGCGAGGAGGGCCGCGGTGTGCCGACCATCATCGAGATGGTCAACCTGACCCGGCTGGACTGCACGCTGGGCAGCGCCACCAGTATGCGCACCGGGCTGACCCACGCTGTCCACCACGCGCAGCACCGCAAGGCATTCGGCGAGTATTTGATTGACCAGCCGCTGATGCGGAATGTGTTGGCGGACCTCGCCGTTGAGGCCGAGGCCGCTACCATGGTGGCGATGCGAATGGCCGGCGCCACCGATAGCGCCATCCGTGGAGACCAGAGGGAAGCGCTGCTGCGCCGGATCGGACTGGCGGCGAGCAAGTACTGGGTGTGCAAGCGCGCCACGCCGCACGCGGCGGAGGCGCTGGAATGCCTGGGCGGCAACGGTTATGTCGAGGATTCCGGGATGCCGCGGCTGTACCGGGAGGCGCCGCTGATGGGTATCTGGGAAGGCTCCGGCAATGTCAGTGCGCTGGATACCTTGCGCGCCATGGCAACTCGTCCGGAGTGCGTCGACGTGCTGTTTGACGAGCTCGCCAGAAGCGTGGGCCAGGATGCACGGTTGGACGGCCACATCGAACGGCTGCGCTCCCAGCTCGGCGAGTTGGAAACGATCACTTACCGGGCCCGAAAGGTCGCCGAGGACATCTGCCTGGCGCTGCAGGGCTCGCTGCTGGTGCGCCACGGACATCCCGCAGTTGCTGAGGCGTTCTTGGCGACCCGCCTCGACGGACAGTGGGGCGGCGCGTTCGGAACCATGCCCGCCGGGCTGGATCTCGCGCCGATCCTGGAGCGAGCCCTGGTAAAGGGCTGAGCCCCAATATGACTCATGCGATCAGGCCGGTCGACTTCGACAATTTGAAGACGATGACCTATGAGGTCACCGACCGGGTTGCGCGGATCACGTTCAATCGGCCCGAGAAGGGCAACGCGATCATCGCCGACACCCCGCTGGAGCTGTCGGCTCTGGTCGAGCGGGCCGATCTGGATCCAGGCGTGCACGTCATCCTGGTCTCCGGCAGGGGTAAGGGTTTCTGCGCGGGTTTCGACCTGAGCGCCTACGCGGATCGCACCGGCTCAGCCGGTGGCACCGGCACCTACAGCGCGTACAGCGGGACTGTGCTGGACGGTACGACGCAGGCGGTCAACCACCTACCGAATCAGCCGTGGGACCCGATGATCGACTACCAGATGATGAGTCGCTTCGTGCGCGGCTTTTCCAGCCTGATGCACGCGGACAAGCCCACGGTGGTCAAGATCCATGGCTACTGTGTGGCCGGCGGTACCGACATCGCCCTGCACGCCGACCAGGTGATCGCCGCATCCGACGCGAAGATCGGCTACCCGCCAACCCGGGTCTGGGGAGTGCCGGCCGCCGGGCTGTGGGCGCACCGGCTGGGCGACCAGCGCGCCAAACGCCTTCTGCTGACCGGGGATTGCATCACCGGGGCGCAAGCCGCCGAGTGGGGTCTGGCGGTCGAGGCGCCCGACCCCGAAGACCTCGACGAGCGCACCGAGCGCCTGGTCGAGCGGATCGCCGCGGTGCCGGTCAATCAGCTGATCATGGTCAAACTTGCGCTCAATTCGGCGCTGCTGCAACAGGGGGTGGCCACCAGCAGGATGGTCAGCACCGTCTTCGACGGTATCGCCCGGCACACACCGGAGGGGCATGCGTTCGTCGCCGACGCCGTCGAGCACGGCTTCCGCGATGCGGTGCGTCATCGCGACGAACCGTTCGGGGACCACGGACGCCGGGCATCCCAGGTCTGACGGTCGACCCGATGCCGAAATCGCTGGCCCGCATGACCGCCCGGTCGGTGGTGCTCAGCGTGCTGCTCGGCGCGCATCCGGCGTGGGCCAGCGCGGCTGAATTGATAAGGCTTACCAACGACTTCGGCATCAAGGAAGCCACGTTGCGCGTCGCGTTGACCCGGATGGTCAGCGCCGGCGACTTGATCCGGTCGGCAGACGGCTACCGGCTCTCCGAGCGACTGCTGGCTCGCCAGCGCAGACAGGACGACGCCATGCGACCACAGCTGCGACCCTGGCACGGACACTGGACCACGGTGATTGTCACCAGCGTGGGTACCGATCCCCGGACCCGGGCCGCGTTGCGAACCACGCTGCACAACAAGCGTTTCGGGGAACTGCGGGAGGGCGTGTGGATGCGGCCGGACAACCTCGAGCTCGACCTGGGCGCGCAACTGCGTGCCCGGGTGCGGATAGTGCAGGCCCGCGATGACGCGCCCGCCGAGTTGGCCGGCCAGCTATGGGACCTGCCGTCGTGGGCCCGCACCGGTCACCGGCTGCTCGCCGAGATGTCGAAGGCAACCAATGTTCCTGCTCGGTTCGTGGTCGCCGCTGCGATCGTGCGCCACCTGTTGATCGACCCGGTGCTGCCTGCCGAATTGGTGCCCGCGGACTGGCCGGGTGCGCGACTGCGCGCTGCCTACAACGATTTCGCCGCCGAACTGATCGAGCGGCGCGACGGTATCCGATTAGTGGAGGCGACATGAGCGATCCAGTACGCGTAGAACGCAATGGCCCGGTGACCACGGTGATCCTGAACCGGCCGGCGGCCCGCAACGCCGTCAACGGCCCGACTGCGGCCGCACTGTTCTCGGCGTTTGAGGAGTTCGATCGTGACGACACCGCTTCGGTGGCGGTGTTGTGGGGCGATAACGGAACCTTCTGTGCCGGTGCGGATTTGAAGGCGTTCGGCACGTCGGAGGCCAACGCGGTGCACCGGACAGGGCCCGGGCCGATGGGGCCGACGCGAATGGCGCTGTCGAAACCGGTGATCGCCGCGGTCAGTGGCTACGCCGTCGCCGGCGGCCTGGAGCTCGCGTTGTGGTGCGACTTGCGGGTGGCCGAGGAGACCGCGGTGTTCGGGGTGTTCTGCCGCCGCTGGGGGGTGCCATTGATCGACGGCGGCACCATCAGGCTGCCCCGGCTGATCGGGCAGAGCCGGGCAATGGACATGATTCTCACCGGCCGTTCGGTCGACGCCGCCGAAGCGTTAGCGATCGGGCTGGCGAATCGCGTTGTGCCCAAAGGGCAGGCCCGTGAAGCCGCCGAGCAACTGGCCGCCCAGCTGGCCGCACTGCCCCAGCAGTGTATGCGCTCGGATCGACTATCGGCGCTGCATCAGTGGGGGAAGAGCGAATCAGACGCTCTTGATTACGAATTCGCCAGCATTTCCCGGGTGGCCGCTGAAGCGATGGAAGGTGCTGGACGTTTCGCGGCTGGCGCGGGCCGCCACGGCGCAGCCGGCGGGTAACGGCCTGGTCGTGCGACTCAGTAGCTCGGTAGGGTGAAAGAACGCCCGACGGCCAGCGACTGCCTGGCCACCAGCTTGCTGACCGCTGGGATGTGCAGCAGCCGAAGACCGACGTTGCGCAGTCGGGCGCGCCAGCCCGAGGAGAAATTGTCCGTCTTCAGGGTGTCGACAGCGAGCTTCTGACACCGCGCGACAAACGGCGCCAATAGCCGTTGATATTCGACGAATGCGGCGGCGTAGTCGCCACCTGCCGCTCGCAGCTCGTGAGCCAGCACGTAGGCCCCGACCGCCGCGAGGCTGGTCCCCATGCCCGAACGGGGCGAGGCGCACCAAGCCGCATCGCCGATCAGGCATACCCGCCCGCGTGAGTAGGAGCCCAGGTGGACTTGGGCGATCGAGTCGAAGTACACCTCAGTGGCCTCGGCGAGCCCTTCGAGCAAAGTGGGTACCTGCCAACCCATCCCGGCGAACCGCTCGGCGAACAACTGTTTGTTGCGTTCGACATCTTGATAGTCGAAGTCGAGCTGCGGGTCGGTGAGATAGAAGCTCGCTCGCGCGGGCTTGTCGGGGTCGGTGGCCTGCAACACCGCGGTTCGACCGGAAACTGCACAAGCCATGCCGCAATGGTCGAGCCGCAGGCGGTTCTCGATGTCGAAGAACCCGAAACACTGTCCCAGCTGCGTGACGCACTGCTCTTCCGGGCCGAAAACCAGGCCGCGCACGCCGGAGTGCAGCCCATCAGCGCCAATTACGAGGTCATAGCTGCCCGTCGATGCGTCGCTGAAGGTGACGTCGACCCGCTCTCGGTCGTCCTCGACGGCCGTGACATGAACGCCGAAGCGGTAATTGACATCGTCACGGACGGCTTCGTACAGGATGCGGGCCAGGTCGCCCCAGAAGATTTCCAACTCGCCGCTGATGACTTCGGCGGGTAGCCGGCCGACTTCCTTGCCGCGTTCGTCGACGAGGATGAGCGGACCCATCTGCGTGGCACTCGCTCGCACCTGAGCCAGCAGACCCATCTTCTCGAGCACCACGAGCGAGGTGCCCCGAAAGTCGACGGCCTGACCACCGGTGCGTAGTTGGCGAGCCTGTTCGGTAATCGTCACGGCATGGCCTTGCCTGCTGAGCCAGAATGCTAGACACGGCGCGGCGATGCCACCGCCGTTGATGAGGATCTCGAACGGCATTGCAACCCTTCCGTTTTCGCGAACGCTTGAGATTCACGTTACCGGGCCGGCCAATGGCAGCCCGCTCGCAGGCGCCGCTTGCAGGGGACTAGCTGGCCTTGTTGATGGTGTTGCCAGTACCGAGGTTCTCGACCTTGGGGTTGCCGTCTTTGTAGGTGATCGTGTTGTTGAACCCGACAACGTTGAGATTTTTGTCGATCTTGTCGAGGGTGATCTTGTTGTCCGCGCCGCCGATGCTGACCGTCCCGCACGTACCGTTGACGGTCAGGGTGTTGTTGGAGCCGCCGACGTTCAGCGACTTCCCGTCGCCGCAGTCGAGAGTGGTTGTGGTGCCGAGGGATGTGTAGTTGATCGTATTGCCGATGTCGAACTGCGCACCCGTGCGTGTCGTCGAGGGCGTCGAGCTCGTCGAAGTGGGGGAGGCTGTAGACGGGACCGCGTTGTTGTTCTTGCCGCCGCAGCCGACCATCCCGAACATCACCACTGCGGCGGAAAGCGTCAGGACCAGCGGCCCGGCTAGCGGTCGAGACGAGGCGTCGGTGTTGGGTGCGCGCATTCTTCGCTTACCCCGCAACCTGACTGATGCGGTTGACAGTGATGTCGTGGACGACGTTGTCGGAGACGACGGTATGACCCGAGCCCATCAGCGTCACCGCCCAGCAGGTGCCCAGCGCGTTGACGGTGTTCCGCGTCCCGTCGACCAGCAGCGTGGCGCCATTGCAGTCGATCGTCCGCTCGACGCCGACGCCCGTGACGTGAGTATCGCCATTTCTGGCGTTCCCGGTCGGCGCGCCGGCGACCAAGGCTCGGCATGGGAGCGTCGTTTCACGGTCGGCTCCTCTCGCCATGGCGCGTTGATCTGCTCGAGGAGAGCGTACGTGGATTGTCGCCACCTCGGGCCGCTCTCACCGGCCGCATTTTCGGCAGACTAGAGTTTTCCGCTGATTAACCATCGAGGAAGCGATGGTGGCCAACCCGGTCAATGTAATCCGAAGGGCGATCGCCATGGCAGCCGAGCCCCAGTCACCGGCCGGTCGGTCGGGCGCCGGGGCGAAGTCTGCGGCCCGCCCGGCCAGACTGAGCCGCGACATCATCGTCAACGCCGCGCTCACTTTCCTGGACCGGGAGGGCTGGGACGCGTTGACGATCAACGCGCTGGCGACACAGCTCGGCACCAAAGGTCCGTCGCTGTATAACCACGTCGACAGCCTGGAGGACCTGCGACGCACGGTGCGGATGAGGGTGATCGACGACATCATCACCATGCTGAACCGCGTCGCCGAGGGTCGGGCCCGCGACGATGCTGTGCTGGTCATGGCCGCCGCCTATCGCAGCTACGCCCATCACCATCCGGGTCGCTACTCGGCGTTCACCCGGATGCCGCCAGGTGGCGAGGACCCTGAATATGCCGCCGCCACCAGGGGCGCAGCCGCACCGGTGATCGCCGTGTTGTCGTCCTACGGGCTCGACGGCGGCGAGGCCTTTTATGCGGCGCTGGAATTCTGGTCCGCACTGCACGGCTTCGTGCTGCTGGAGATGACCGGCGTCATGGACGACATCATCGACGCGGACGCGCTGTTCTCGGACATGGTGCTGCGGCTGGCGGCCGGCATGGAGCGCCGCAGCAACCCGGCGCCCGATAAGCCCCGGTAATGCGGCATCGGACGGCAACTCCATCGCTTTGACCTGCCCGACCGGCGGCGGGTATTGTGGTAGCTCGTGCCTGGCGGCTTAAGGCGCTTCACCTAAAGATGCGCACGCCGGGCCAATTCGCATGTCCACGACGCTACGGATGAAGTATGCGGCGGGCGCGTGCGACACACCCGGCCGCGGGGTAGTGCGGCCGGGCATAACTGCAGTACAGAGACTTGAACCACCGAGAACGAAACACAGCGAGACAGAAAGCCGGTAAATGCCAACCATTCAGCAGCTGGTCCGCAAGGGGCGCCGCGACAAGATCGCCAAGGTCAAGACCGCGGCCCTCAAGGGCAGCCCGCAGCGCCGTGGCGTGTGCACTCGCGTGTACACCACGACTCCGAAGAAGCCGAACTCGGCGCTTCGGAAGGTGGCGCGTGTCAAGCTGACCAGCCAGGTTGAGGTGACGGCATACATCCCTGGCGAGGGTCACAACCTCCAGGAGCACTCGATGGTCCTGGTGCGTGGCGGCCGGGTGAAGGACCTGCCCGGCGTGCGGTACAAGATCATCCGTGGCTCGGTCGACACTCAGGGTGTGAAGGACCGCAAGCAGGCTCGCAGCCGCTACGGCGCCAAGAAGGAGAAGAGCTGATGCCGCGCAAGGGGCCCGCGCCGAAGCGTCCGCTGGTCAACGATCCGGTCTACGGATCGCAGCTGGTCACGCAGCTGGTCAACAAAGTTCTGCTGAAGGGGAAGAAATCGCTGGCTGAGCGCATTGTTTATGGTGCGCTCGAACAAGCCCGGGAAAAGACCGGCACCGATCCGGTGATCACGCTCAAGCGGGCTCTGGACAATGTCAAGCCAGCCCTGGAGGTGCGCAGCCGCCGCGTCGGTGGTGCCACGTATCAGGTACCCGTCGAGGTGCGGCCCGATCGTTCCACGACGCTTGCGCTGCGCTGGCTGGTCAGCTTCTCCCGGCAGCGTCGGGAGAAGACCATGATCGAGCGCCTGGCAAACGAGATCCTGGATGCCAGCAATGGCCTGGGGGCCTCCGTCAAGCGACGCGAAGACACCCACAAGATGGCCGAGGCAAACCGCGCCTTTGCGCACTATCGCTGGTGAGAACGCCGGCGACGAGGCCGGGCGCAAACTGACGGCGAACTGACAATCAACTGAAAGAGTGGGAAGACTTCTGTGGCACAGAAGGACGTGCTGACCGACCTGAGTAAGGTCCGCAACTTCGGCATCATGGCGCACATCGATGCCGGTAAGACGACGACGACAGAACGCATCCTGTACTACACCGGCATCAACTACAAGATCGGTGAGGTGCACGACGGCGCCGCCACCATGGACTGGATGGAGCAGGAGCAGGAGCGCGGAATCACCATCACCTCCGCGGCGACCACGACGTTCTGGAAAGATAACCAGCTCAACATCATTGACACCCCGGGGCACGTCGACTTCACCGTCGAGGTGGAGCGCAACCTGCGGGTGCTCGACGGAGCCGTGGCCGTCTTCGACGGCAAGGAAGGCGTCGAGCCGCAGTCCGAGCAGGTGTGGCGGCAGGCCGACAAATATGACGTCCCGCGGATCTGCTTCGTCAACAAGATGGACAAGATTGGCGCCGACTTCTACTTCTCCGTCAAGACGATGGGGGAGCGGCTCGGCGCCAACGCGGTGCCGATCCAGTTGCCGATCGGCTCCGAGAGCGAATTCGAGGGCATCGTCGACCTGGTCGAGATGAACGCCAAGGTATGGCGTGGGGAAACCAAGCTGGGCGAGACCTACGACACCATCGATATCCCCGCCGAGCTGGCTGAGACGGCCGAGGAGTATCGCACCAAGCTGCTGGAGATCGTCGCCGAGACCGACGAGGAGCTGCTGGAGAAGTACGTCGGCGGCGAGGAGATCACCGTCGCCGAGATCAAGGCGGCGATCCGCAAGCTGACCATCGCCTCGGAGATCTACCCGGTGCTGTGCGGCAGCGCATTCAAGAACAAAGGCGTGCAGCCGATGCTGGACGCCGTGGTCGACTACCTGCCGTCGCCGCTGGATGTGCCGCCAGCCGTCGGGCACGCACCGGGTCACGAGGACGAGGAGATCGTCCGGCACGCCACGACCGATGAGCCGTTCGCAGCGCTGGCGTTCAAGATCGCGTCGCATCCGTTCTTCGGCAAGCTCACCTACATCCGGGTCTACTCGGGCACCGTGGAGTCCGGCCGCCAGGTCATCAATGCCACCAAGGGCAAGAAGGAGCGGCTGGGCAAGCTGTTCCAGATGCACTCCAATAAGGAGAACCCCGTCGAGCGTGCCTCGGCGGGCCACATCTACGCGGTGATCGGCCTCAAAGACACCACCACCGGTGACACGTTGAGCGACCCGAACCACCAGGTCGTGCTGGAGTCGATGACCTTCCCCGCCCCGGTCATCGAGGTGGCTATCGAGCCGAAGACCAAGACCGACCAGGAGAAGCTGAGCGCCTCGATTCAGAAGCTCGCCGAGGAGGACCCGACCTTCAAGGTGCATCTGGATCAGGAGACCGGCCAAACCGTGATCGGCGGCATGGGCGAGCTGCACCTGGACATCCTGGTCGACCGGATGCGCCGCGAATTCAAGGTCGAGGCCAACGTCGGCAAGCCGCAGGTGGCGTACAAGGAGACGATCCGCCGCAAGGTGGAGAACGTCGAGTACACGCACAAGAAGCAGACCGGCGGCTCCGGCCAGTTCGCCAAGGTCATCGTCACCGTCGAGCCGTTCACCGGCGAGGACGGCGCCACCTACGAGTTCGAGAACAAGGTCACCGGTGGCCGGATACCGCGCGAGTACATCCCGTCGGTGGACGCCGGTGCGCAGGACGCCATGCAGTACGGTGTGCTGGCCGGCTACCCGCTGGTGAACGTGAAAGTCACCTTGCTCGACGGCGCCTACCATGACGTCGACTCCTCGGAGATGGCGTTCAAGATCGCGGGTTCGCATGTCATGAAGAAGGCGGCCGCAGCGGCTCAGCCGGTGATCCTGGAACCGATCATGGCCGTCGAGGTCATAACGCCGGAGGATTACATGGGCGACGTGATCGGCGACCTGAACTCCCGCCGTGGCCAAATCCAGGCCATGGATGAGCGGGCTGGTGCACGTGTCGTTAGGGCGCACGTGCCGCTCTCGGAGATGTTCGGCTATGTCGGCGACTTGCGGTCGAAGACTCAAGGCCGGGCGAATTACTCCATGGTGTTCGACTCGTACGCCGAAGTGCCGGCAAACGTGTCGAAGGAGATCATCGCGAAGGCGACGGGCGAGTGAGTATCAACTCACGAGCACGGAGGCGAGCAATCGGCCGAAGCGAAGGCGACGGGCGAGTGAATCGCTACGGGGAGTAACCTTGCCCGGTCACTACCGCGGCACAACAGAAATAACAACACTGCTTTAACAAGCACCAACAAGTCCAGGAGGACACAGAAGTGGCGAAGGCGAAGTTCCAGCGGACGAAGCCGCACGTCAACATCGGGACGATTGGTCACATTGACCACGGCAAGACCACACTGACCGCGGCGATCACCAAGGTTCTGCACGACAAATTCCCCGATTTGAACGAGACGCGGGCGTTCGACCAGATCGACAATGCGCCCGAGGAGCGTCAGCGCGGTATCACCATCAACATCTCCCACGTGGAGTATCAGACCGAGAAGCGGCACTACGCGCACGTCGACGCGCCGGGCCACGCCGACTACATCAAGAACATGATCACCGGTGCCGCGCAGATGGACGGCGCGATCCTGGTGGTCGCCGCCAACGACGGCCCGATGCCGCAGACCCGCGAGCACGTGCTGCTGGCCCGGCAGGTCGGGGTGCCCTACATCCTGGT
>Ga0187784_10003367_pt1 | contig 12893 bp, 11 predicted proteins | sample 1015_SJ02_MP15_2_FD_132964 | JGI IMG/M metagenome (GOLD analysis project Ga0187784, IMG submission 132964) | Tropical peat soil microbial communities from peatlands in Department of Meta, Colombia - 1015_SJ02_MP15_20_MG | ecosystem: Environmental > Terrestrial > Soil > Wetlands > Peat | place... | reverse complement strand
GCCGACGACGCTGGCTTTGTCCTATCCGGCGGGGCTTGGCGAGCGCGCCGCCTATGAGGCCTATCGCGGCCGCTACCTGGCGAACGATCCGGTCGGCTTCGGTTTCGGCTTCCGGGCGCTGGCGCGGACCAATATGCTGCACATGCTGCCGCAAATCCGCTGCCCGGCCATGGTGATCGCCGGCCGTCACGACACGGTGCGGCCGCATGCCGGATCGCAAGCGCTCGCCAAGCAGATTCCCGGCGCGCGCTATGAGTTGATCGACGCCGGCCACTTCATGCCGACCCAGGCGCCGCAGGCGCTTGCCGAGCTATTGGAAGATTTTCTGCCCAAGTGACCGATCAAGCAACAGACTGAGCGAGCGAGATGCCCATGAAGACCAAAGCGAACGGCATTACCATCAATTACCAGATCGACGGGCCGGACGGCGCACCGTGGCTGGTATTCTCCAATTCGCTGGCGACTTCGCTCGCCATGTGGGACGAGCAGGCGGCGGCGCTGAAAAATTCCTATCGCGTGTTGCGCTACGACCAGCGCGGCCATGGCGGCAGCGACGCACCGGCCGGACGCTATGCGTTCGACACGCTCCTTGCCGACGCGCTCGCGCTGCTTGACGCGCTGTCGATCAGAACAGCGCATTTCGCCGGCCTGTCGATGGGCGGCGCCACCGCGCTTGGCCTCGTCGAGCGCCATCCCGAGCGGTTCGAGCGCATTATCGTCTGCGACTCGCCGTGCCAATCGACGCCGCAGTCGAGCCAGCAGTGGGAGGAGCGCATCGCGGTGGCGCAGAAAGACGGCATCGAGGCTTTGGTCGAGCCGACCATGGCGCGCTGGTTTCCTCCCGAGACTATTGCGAAAAATCCGCCGCATCTCGACAAGGTGCGCGCCATGATCCGCGCCACCCCGGTGAACGGCTTCGTCGGCTGCGCCGCGGCGCTGGCCGACCACGACTACGCCTCGGCCGCTGCCACGGTGAAGCGCCCGGTGCTGTTTCTTACCGGCGACAAGGACGCCGCGGCGGCGCCGATGCGCAAGCTGCATGAAAAGCTCGCCGGATCCCGTTTTGTCGCGCTGCCCGGGGCCGGACATATTTCCAATATGGACCGGCCGGCCGAATTCACCCGCGCGATTGCCGATTTCCTGGCCGACCGCTAGACGTGCGGCGATGCCGTTCTCGGGCGGGGCAGCCGTGGCGGCGCGCCGGTGCGGCGTCTTTGCAAAGGCAGGCGGAGTCACTATACCTTCGCGCAAGGCTTGGATCGGCGATATCGGCGCCAACGCGCATTGCAGAGCGGCAAGCGCCCGCGCCCCGCATGTTGAGGAGAAAACGTCATGGCCACGGTGACAATGAAGGCCCCTGCCCCGGGCGGGCTTTCCAACAAAGCGCGCGAATTGATGGAGGCCATCAATAGCGAAGCCGGCAAGCACAATATCTGGGTCCGCACCCAAGCCAACGCGCCGGCGCAACGGCCGTGGTTCGGCGAAACCAGCGGCGAAGGCGCGGGCCAGCTCGGTTCCGGCCGCGTCGCCGTCAATCAGATGAAGACGCTTCCCTATATGTGGAAGTGGAACGACTATTCGGGATATCTCAAGCAGATTTCGGAAATCGCCAGCAAGGCCGACGTTTCTCCCATCGAATTCGCCGACCGTCAGAGCATCCTGTTGCTCAATCCCGGCCTCAACGGCCGCTTGCAGGTCACCAACACCATCCGCTGCGCCATTTCGGTCTACAATCCCGGCGACGTTGCGCCGGTGCATCTGCATTCGCCGAATGCGAGCCGCACCATCCTTTCCAACAAAGGCGGCTATACCGTCGTCGAGGGCGAGAAAGTCACCGCCAGCCGCGGCGACCTCATCCTCACGCCGAACGGCACCTGGCACGACCACGGCAACGATTCCGCGGAGCCGGTGATCTGGATCGACACGCTGGACTGGCCGCTGATGGAATTCCTCGACGCCGCCTGGGTCGATCACAACATGCCGGGCGCGCAGGGCAATATCAATGTCCAGGCGGTCACCGTCAGCGAGGGCTATTCACGCAGCCTGTACAGCCACGGCGGCATCAAGCCGGCTTTCGTCGACCACCAGCGTGGCGTCGGCCGCTCTCCCGCGCCGCTGTTCCATTATCGCGGCGAAGACGTGCTCGACATGCTGCACGCGTTGCGCAACGAAAAGGGCGACGCTTACGAAGGCATCAAGGTCGACTTCGTCAATCCGGTGACCGGCGAGTCGGTGTTCAAGACGCTCAATTACTCGGCGCAGCTCCTGCGCCCCGGCGAAGAGACCGAGTGGAAGCGCGAGACCGCCGGCACCTATTACGTCTGCATCGAGGGCTCCGGCGCCACCGAAGTCGGCGGCAAGCGCTTCGACTGGGGCCATAATGATTTGTTCGTGGTGCCGAATTTTTTATGGCGGCGCCACATCAATACCGGCAAGACCGACGCGGTGATCTATGCCGTCTCCGACGCCGCGCTGATGCGCAATATCGGTCAATATTACGCGCAAGGCCGCGGCAAGAACGGCAAGGTCACCGAGCTCGTCCTGCATTAGAGACGCTTCATCCTCCCCCACGAAAGGCACCCCGCCGCGTTCACGCGGCGGGGACCCCCGTTGCGGGGGCGGATGCCGTCAGCTCGTGCCCTTCAGCTTCTTGTTGCACTGGCTCCAGTAGCCGTTCTTGGCCAGCCATTTGAGGCCGCCGTTGGCGTTCGTCGCTTTATTGGCCCGATACTGGTCGAGGCAGGTGTGGCGGCGCGCCCGGCCGGCTGTTTCGTTGGAATATTTGTCGGAAACCTTGCTCGGAAACACCGGTGCCGCCGGCGCCGCCGGCGCCGCCGGCGCTTGCGCCCGCGCCAAGCTTCCTTGCAGCACCGCAGCCGCCAGCACGGTGACGGCACACAAAGCGACAAAACGCGTCATCATGGCTCAACATCCCCCTGTTGTGACAGGCACAACTCTGTACAACCTTAAGTCTGCCATGGACGTTGGAGGAAGGAAAGCCAGTGCGAACGGGGCGCCTGCCGCGAAGCGTTATTTCTTTGCCTCCGGCGGCGGCCCGATCATCTCGACGCAGCCGGCGCGGCTTGCCCAATATTCCCAGGCGCGCCAGGTTTCCGTCGAGCGCGGTTTATAACCGCGGAAGCGTGCGGCGATTTCGCCCTTGGACAGCGGCTTGGGCGTGCCGCCCATGCGCATGGCGTTCATCTGCACCCGCGCATTGCGCGGCAGGTAAACCGACAACCGCACCACTTCGATGATGGAAGCCGCCGCCGAGGCAAAGCCGTGGCCGCGCATCAGCGCGACGTGGCCGCCGCCGAGACACTTCGCCAGATCGCGGCCCTGCGCCATATTGGTGACCAGCATATTGGTGTCGCCGAATTTCTTGCGGATGTCCCAGACCGGCACCTTGCCGCCGATGAAGCTGCCGGAATGGATCACCGGCTGCAGCGGCTTGTTGATCAGCCCGAACGGCAGCGTGTCCTCGGCATGCGCGTGCACCACCGCCATGACGTCGGGCCGCGCCTCGAAGATCGCGGCATGGATGAAGCGCTCCAGATACGGCTGGCGCTTGTCGTTGACCGGCTCGCCTTCGGCATCGAACTCGATCAGATCGTGACGCTCGACCAGCTCCGGCGCGCGCGAGCGCGACAGGAAGAAGCGCTTGGGATTGTCGGGATGGCGCACGCTGATGTGGCCATAGGCGTCGACCACGTCTTCGTTGGCGAGAATGCGGTTGGCGACGACGAGGTCGCGCAACAGATCGTCGAGTTGGCTCATGGCGGCGGCTCCCCCAATATGTTTCCGGGATCGTACCAAACTCGGAGTTTATAAGGGCCTCGGTTCTGCAGCGCATCACTGTCGTGCTGCGCTGCGCCCGGGACACCGGGCTTCTCACCCGTAGGTCGGCACGAACAGGTCGTCGACTTTGACCGGCGCGACGATCAAGCCCAGATCCTGCTGATATTTGACCAGCGCCTGCAGCGTCGCCCGGTTGGGCTCAAGGCCGTAGGGCCACGGATCGCCGTTGAACACCTCCCAGATGTCGTCGATCTCGCGCATCAGAAACGGCGTCATGTAACGCACTGCGCGCAGATTGAAGAGCTTTTGCAGCGCGATCTCTTTCGACTTGACGAAGGCGTCGTAGAGGCTCGTGGCGACGAACGGATAGCGCTCGTACACGCTCTTCTTGATCGCAACCAGGTGCATGATCGGATAGATTTTTTTGCGCCGGTATAAATCCTTGTCGCGCTCGACGTAATCCGGAAACAGCCGCACAATGTCGGGATTGCTGCGGATCTCCTCCGGCAGGCTGGTTCCCAGCGTGGCGTCGACCTCGCCCGCGGCGAGCAGCTGGCCGAGCGTCTTTCGGCTGGTGTTGTTTTCGATCGAGATTTTTTTCAACAGCGGCAGCACGGTCGGGCTGCCGTGCGCACCTTCGGTGTTCATCGCGCTTTGCACCCAGCGCACGTTCGACAGATCGACGCCGAATTCGTTGATCAACATGCCGTTGATGAAGATCGCCGCGGTCATGGTGTAGAGCGGCACGCCGATGCGCTTGCCGGCGAGGTCCTGCGGCCCCTTGATGCCGGATTTGCGGTTAACGGCGATGAAGCCGAGCCGGAACGCGATCGAGGGAAACACCGGGATGGCGACGAACGGGCACTCGTTGCGCGCGAAGCGCTGGGTGAATTCGGAAGACGAATATTCGGCGACGTCGAATTCCTGGCCCCCCGACATGCGGTCGAAGATCGGCCGCGGCTGATCGATGGCGATGAAATTGAGATCGATGCCGTCGGGCCGCACCTCGCCGGTGTAAAGCGGCTGCATCCGGTCATAGAGCCCGCACGCGAAGGATAGCTGCAATTTCGACATGGATAGACGTCCTCCCTGCTGCAAGGCGGCTGAGCGTTAGCACGCTGCAACGACGACAGGAAAGCAGCCATGGCGTCCGACGTAACTTCGTCTGTCGCGCGTAGTGCTCTTCTTCGCCTCCTCGCCGCTGCGGTCGCCAGCGGAGCGGTCAGCGTGTATCGCGCATTCGTCGGCGCAGTCGCCGCGTCCTCACCAGAGCGGCCAGTTCACGAGTTTTCCCCAGCGCGGAATTAAATGATTAAACATTGGGCGTTTTGACTATAATCAAGGCGCAGGCGAAAAAACATAGTGATCAAAGGGCGTTAACGCCGTACTGCGGCGGTTTCCCGGTATCCATCGGCACCGAAGTCACCGGCACAGAAGAATGAAACTGATCATCGCAATCATCAAACCGTCCAAGCTCGACGAGGTCCGGGAGGCCCTGGGCCATCTCGGTGTGCAGGGCATGACCGTGACCGAAGTCAAGGGTTACGGCCGACAAAAGGGCCATACCGAAATCTATCGGGGCGCAGAGTACACGGTGGACTTCCTGCCCAAGATCCGGCTCGAAGTCGCGGTCGCCGAAGCCCAGGTGGACCAGGTGATGGAGACCATCCGCAGCGTCGCGAACACCGGCCAGATCGGCGACGGCAAAATTTTCGTGACGCCGATCTCTCAGGCCATGCGCATCCGGACCGGAGAAACCGACGACAACGCATTGTGAACATCAGCGACGGTGTCGCGACTGGGAAGCGGTCGCAATGACGGGGGTCCTTGTTGACGCGGGCGGGGAAATCATGAAGGCGAAGTCGCCACGACCGATTGCCGTGTGGCCAGCGACGGCGGCAGCCGTGCTGGTGAGTTCGACGGCGGCTTGCGCCGACGCTCCGCGATCCGCAATCGATGCGGCCGATACCGCCTGGATGATCTCGGCAACCGGCCTCGTGCTGATGATGAGCATCCCCGGCCTTGCGCTGTTTTATTGCGGCATGGTGCGTAAGAAGAACGTTCTCGCCACCATGGCGCAGACGTTGTTGTGCGTCTGCGCCGGCTCGCTGTTGTGGGCTTTAGCCTGCTATAGCCTCGCTTTTTCCGGTGATGGCGCATTCATCGGAACCTTGGACCGCGTTCTGTTCCGCGGCATCGGCATGGCGACGGTATCGCCGCTCGCCGGGACTATCCCGGAGCTGTTGTTTGCGGCCTATCAGATGACGTTTGCCGTGATTACCGTCGCGCTGGTTGCGGGATCGGTGGTGGACCGCATGCGTTTTCCAGCCTTTGTCTGTTTTGCCGTCCTGTGGTTGGCCGTCGTCTATGTGCCGATCGCGCATTGGGTTTGGGGTAATGGCTGGCTGATGAAGGCGGGCGTCCTCGATTTTGCCGGCGGCACCGTCGTTCACCTCAATGCCGGCGTGGCCGGCCTTGTCGCCGCCTGCGTGATCGGCAAGCGATCCGGCTATGGCAGCGAAAATTTCTCGCCTTACGATCTGTCGCTGGCGGTCATCGGCACCGGCCTGTTATGGGTCGGGTGGTTCGGCTTCAACGGCGGCTCGGCGCTGGCCGCAGGCTCGCGCGCGGTATTCGCAATAGTCGCCACGCATCTGGCTGCCTCGGCCGGCGCTCTGACCTGGATGTTCTTGGAATGGTGGCTGCGCGGCAAACCCTCCGTGCTCGGCACCATCTCCGGTGCCGTTGCCGGGCTTGGCACGATCACACCGGCGTCGGGCTTCGTGCTGCCGTGGCACGGCATTGTCATCGGCATCACTGCCGGCGCAGTCTGCTTCTGGGCCTGCACCAAGCTCAAGCAGGCATTGGGCTACGACGATTCGCTCGACGTGTTCGGCGTGCATGGCGTCGGAGGGGCACTGGGGACGCTCATGACCGGCGTCTTTGCTACGGCATCGGTGTCGATCAGCGCCGACGTCCCATCCGGGATTGCGGGTCTCATCGAGGGCAACCCCGGGCAAGTTGTCATCCAGCTCTATGCCGTGGCTGCGACGCTGATATGGTCGGGCATCGTCACCTTCGCGCTTCTCAAGGTCATCGAGCTCGTGATGCCGCTGCGGGCAAGCCCGGAGAGCGAATCCGAAGGCCTTGATCTGAGCCAGCACGGCGAAGCGTTGCAATAGTCCGCCCAACAGCTCCTGGGCAGCCGCCGGCGACAGACGTGGCTTAGTGCAATTCCTTGCGCAAAATCTTGCCGATATTGCTCTTCGGCAGGCTGTCGCGGAATTCGATGATGGTCGGCCGCTTATACCCGGCGAGACGGTCGTGCAGGAATTGCGCAAGCGTCGCCTTGTCGAGCGCGGGGTCGCGTTTGACGACGAACAGTTTGACCGCCTCGCCGGTGTGCGCGTCCGGTACGCCGATGGTCGCCGCTTCGAGCACCCCCGGATTGAGCATGGCGACGTCTTCTACCTCGTTGGGAAAGACCTTGAAGCCGGAAACGTTGATCATGTCCTTCTTGCGGTCGAGCAGCTTGAGATAGCCCTGCGCGTCGAACACGCCGACGTCGCCGGTCTTGAGCCAGCCGTCGGCTAAAACCTTCGCGGTCTCGTCCGGCCGCTGCCAATAGCCGGCCATCACCTGCGGGCCGCGCACCCATATTTCGCCGTCGGCGCCGACCGCCAGCGCCTTGCCGTGATCGTCGCGGATCGTCACCTCGGTCGAGGGCACCGGCAGGCCGACGGTACCGAGTTTCGGCGCGAAAAACGGATTGATGCACACCACCGGCGAGGCCTCGGTCAAGCCGTAGCCTTCGACCACGTTGCTGCCGGTGATTTCGCGCCAGCGCTGCGCCACCTCGCGCTGCACCGCAGCGCCGCCGCCGACCGCAATGCGCAGCGAGCTGAAGTCGATTCCGGCGAAATCGGGCGCATTGATCAGCGCGTTGAACAGCGTGTTGACGCCGGACATCCAGGTGATGTGCGCCTCGCGCATGATGCGGATGAGCCGGCGCAGATCGCGCGGATCGGGAATGAGGTAGTTCAATCCACCGAGCACCGCGAAGCTCAACAGGTTCGCGGTCAGCGAGAAGATGTGATAGAGCGGCAATGGCGTGAGCACGCGCTCGGTCTCGAGCTTCGCCGCCGCGCCGGTCCAGGCCAGGCATTGCAGCGTGTTGGCGATGAGATTGCGGTGCGTCAGCATCGCGCCCTTGGGCACCCCGGTCGTACCGCCGGTATATTGCAGAAGCGCCACCTCGCCGCCGCGCGGAGCCGCGTCCCGATAGCGGGTGCTCGGCGCCCGGTCGCAGGCGTCCTGCAGCATGGTGAATGCGTCGAAATGCCAGGCCGGCACGGCGCGCATCACGTAAGAATTGGCGAAATTGAACGCCCAACGCTTGAGCACCGGGACGAAATCGCCCAGACGCGCGACGACAACGTGGCGAATTGCCGTTTCGGCGACGACCGATTGCAGCTTGTGGGCGAAATTCTCCATGATGACGATGACGGTCGCCCCGGAGTCGGCGAGCTGTGCCTGCAGCTCGCGCGGCGTGTAGAGCGGGTTGACATTGACCACCGTCAGCCCGGCGCGCAGCGCGCCGAGAAACGTCACCGGATAGGCGAACATATTGGGCAGCATGAGCGCGACGCGGTCGCCCGGGCGGCAGCCCGCGTGTTCGACCAAGAACGCCGCGAAGTCGCGGCTGTCGCGGTCCCATTCGGCATAGCTCATCCGGGCGCGCAGGCATTCGAAGGCCGGGCGATCGGCGTGCTCGCGGCACGCCGCGATGAGCATGGCGGCAACCGAGGGATAGCTGTCCGCATCGATGGTCGCCGGCACGCCCGGCGGATAGGAGGCAAGCCAGATCGGCTCGACCTTGGCCGCCGTCGGCGCTGCTTGATTCTGCGACACGATCGTATCCCCGGCAGTCGCCCGGATGAGCGGGCGGGGTGAAGCGCCATCATGGTCGATTCTTTGGCGAAACGCATGTGGCTAGACCCACGAGCCGCCGTCCCGGCCCGTGGCTGCAGCTCTGGTCCTGCATTTCGTGCATATCCCGGTTACGGCCGATTTCGTTATTATCCGGAAGCTGAAACGCGAGGAGATGCTGCCATGTCACAGCCCAATTCTGCCGACCGGAACCGGCGTGCGGTGCTTGCCGCCGGCGGGGCTCTCATCTTGGGCGCGGCTCTGTGGCCCGCAACCGCGCGATCTCAGACCGGTGGCGGCGGCAAGATGCCGATCGGAACCATCGGCGCCGGCCATATCGGCGGCACCATCGGCGGGCTATGGGTCAAGGACGGCCACAAGGTATTTTTCTCCTCGCGACATCCCGAGGAGCTCAAGGACCTGGTGGCAAACCTCGGGCCGCTGGCGCAGGCCGGCACCGTCGACCAGGCGATCGCATTCGGCGACGTCGTGCTTATTTCGGTGCCTTACGGCGCGCTGCCGCAGATCGGCCAGGATCACGCCGCCGGGCTCAAAGGCAAAATCGTGCTCGACACCTGCAATGCCGTAGCCGCGCGCGATGGCGCGATCGCCGACGAGGTCAACGCCAACGGCATCGGCCTGACGTCACAGAAATACCTGCCGGGCACGCGGCTTGTTCGCGCCTTTAACACGATGTCCTATGCCGTGTTCGCCAAGGAGGCGAACCGCCCCGATCCGAAGCTTGCAGTGCCGATCGCCGGCGACGATGCCGAGGCGGTTCGCGTAGCGGCGCAGCTCGTACGCGATGCCGGCTTCGATCCGGTCGTCGTCGGCAAGCTCGCCGATGCAAAATTGTTCCAGCGCGGAGGTCCCGGTTACGGACAACAGGTCAGCGCCGTTGAACTGAAGCGAATTCTGTCGTTGCCGCAATGACTGTCAGGGCGGCGGCGACATCTCCGCTGGCGATCCTGCAGCGCTTCACGGCGCGCGCGGTGCCGGCGACGCCGCAGGAGCGGTCCGCCGCATTATGGTCGTTTGCCTACTTTTTCACGCTGCTGGCGGGGTACTACGTGCTCCGTCCGCTGCGCGACCAGATGGCCATTACCGGCGGCGTAAGCAACCTGCCGTGGATGTTCACGGCCACCTTCGCGACCCTGATCGTCGCGCAGCCGCTCTACGGCGCGCTGATAGCGAAACTGCCGCGCGTCCGCTTTATCCCGATCGTCTATCATTTTTTTGTCGCCAATCTCGCGTTGTTCTGGCTGTTGCTGAAACTTCAGATCGACGCCGCGATAATCGCCCGTGTGTTCTACGTATGGGTTGCCGTGTTCAGTCTGTTTGCGGTTGCGGTGTTCTGGTCGTTCATGGCCGACATATTCACGGCCGACCAGGGCAAGCGGCTGTTCGGCTTCATTGGCGCAGGCGGCACCGCCGGCGCGCTGCTCGGACCCGTCGTCACTATTTGGCTGTCGGTGCCGCTCGGGCCGGTGAATCTTTTGCTCGCGGCCATTGTTTTGATAGAAGCGGCCGTGTTTTGCGTGTGGCGGCTGGAGCGTGCGGCGACCGCGCGGCAGGATCGAGCTTCCGACCAGCAACCTCTCGGCGGCAACGCCTTCGCGGCGCTATCCGAACTTATTTCTTCGCCTTATCTGCTCGGCATCGCCGCCTGGATCAGCTTGCTGTCTTTCAGTGCGACGATCCTTTATTTCGAACAGATCCACATGGTTGCGGCCGAGGTGCACGGTGCCGGGGCGCAAACCCGCACTTTTGCCGCGATCGATCTTGCGGTAAACGTGCTTACTCTGGCGACGCAGATCTTCGCCACCGGGCAAATCATCAAGCGATTTGGCACCGGCCTTACCGCCGCGGCGCTGCCGGCGGTTTATGTGGTCGGCTTTTTCGCTGTCTTTGTGATGCCGACGCTCGGCGTGGTGTTGGTCGCTCAGGTGATCCAGCGATGGATACACTTCGCCGTCGCCGCTCCGGCCCGCCAGGTGTTCTACACGGTCCTCGATCGGGAAGAAAAATACAAAGCCAAGAACTTGATTGACGTAGTCATTTATCGAGGCTCCGATGCGCTTTACGGTTGGGTGTTCGACGCCCTGCAGACGATAGGCTTGAAGCTCGGCGCGATCGCCCTCATCGCCGCACCGGTTTCGATCGTCTGGCTGACGTTGTCGGTGGCCTTGGGGCGGGCGCAGGAACGGCGCGCCAAGCTGACGGCGGCCGCGGCACCGGGAGGGTGAAATGACCGTACTGACGCGACGCCAATTCGCGATCCTGCCGGCGGCGGCGCTCGCGGCCGAAGCGATCGCCATGCCGGGGTCCGCGCAACCTGCTTCGCCGCCCATCACGCGAGCGATACCTGCGACCGGCGAGCCGCTGCCGGCCGTCGGTCTCGGCACCGCCGCAGTCTTTGACAGCGACGACGAAACTACGCGGCAAAACGCGAGCGCGGTGCTGCAGGCCCTCGTCGGCAATGGCGGCAGGCTCATCGATACGGCGTCGACTTATGGCGACGCCGAACGCGTGCTGGGCGAGACCATCGCGGCGGCCGGGCTGCGCGACAAACTGTTCATCGCAACCAAGCTTGAGTCGCCCGATGCTGCGGAGCTCGGGCGCTCGCTAAGCCGGCTGCAGACGCGCAAGGTCGATCTGCTGCAACTCCACAATGTCAGCGATCCGCGGCAATCGCTTGCTGCCTTCAAGGACTGGAAAGCGCAGGGCCTATGTCGCTACATCGGCATTACCTCGACCTTTCACGGCGCCTTCCCGGCCGTTGAGGCGGTGCTGCCTCGTGAAAAACCGGATTTCGTTCAGGTCGACTATTCCATCGAGGATCGCGAAGCCGAGAAGCGCATCCTGCCGCTCGCCGCCGACAACAAGTGTGGCGTGCTGACGGCCTTGCCGTTCGGGCGCGGCCGCCTGTTTCGCGCCGTGCACGGTCAGACGCTGCCCGATTGGGCTTCCGTCTTTGCCGGCAGCTGGGCGCAATTTTTTCTCAAATATCTGATCGGCAATCCGACAGTGACCGCAGTCATTCCTGGGACCGCCAACGCAGCGCATATGATAGATAATCTCGGCGCCATGCGCGGTCCGCTGCCCGATCCCGATCAGCGCCAGCGCATGGTGCAATTGATCGAGGCGCTGTAGACGCCGACGCATAAGCCTGCGGCGGCAACGCGCGCGCGGCCGAGCCGGTATGGCGCGATTTAGCTGGCGGCGCCGACGTATTTCTCCAGCGTCATCGGATTGCTCCGGCGCGCCGGCTCACGCGGCTCGACGCCGGCAAAGCGGCTCGCCTCGGCAAACCACATCTCGCGCGCCGGCAGCTGCCAGTTGCGCCGGCTGGCATAAGAGGCGTCCCAGCGCACCGGCTCGTCGTCGATGTCCATGCACTGGTAATGGGTGTTGAACAGCTCGATGCGATGGCCGTCCGGGTCGCGCATATAGACGAACAGCGCGTGACCGGGACCGTGCCGGCCGGGGCCGAATTCGACGTTGTCGGCAAAGCCCATTTGCGCGGCGAGATCGCAGACGTAGAAGAACAGGTAGGATTCCGGAATGCTGAAAGCGGCGTGGTGCAGCCGCGGGCCGGCGCCGGGCGCGAACACGATATCGTGCGGATTGCCCTTCCTCTGCAGGAACACGAAATGCGGCGTGTCGCCGCCGTCGGCGGCGATATATTCGGACAGGCGGAAGCCGAGCCCGATGTAGAATTCGAGCTGCCGCTGCACGTCCGGCACCAGGAGCTGGAAGTGATCGATGCGCTGCGGCACCGCGCCGTGGTGATCCTTGAACGATACGACGAGCCGCGGCTTGCGATCCATGGTGGCGCAGAATTCGAGCGGCGCGCCGAGCGCGTCGGCAACCTGCAGCGTTCGCCCCTGGTGCGGCCGCTCGACCCAAAGCGCGGGCAATTGCGCCTTGTCGAAACAGAACTTGGCCTTGTCCAGATCCTCCTCGCAAAAGCAGCGCATGCCGACCCGCTCGGCCTCGGCCACAGCGGCGCGTTTGAGCACCAGCGAATGATGGCAGGCCTCGGCAACGCCGCGCAGATAGAGCGTGTCCTTATCCTCGTCGCTGACGACAAAGCCGATCAGATCGACATAGAAGGCGCGGCTCTTCGCCAAATCCTTCACATGCAGCACGGCATGGCTGGCGCG
>Ga0187784_10003366_pt1 | contig 12894 bp, 11 predicted proteins | sample 1015_SJ02_MP15_2_FD_132964 | JGI IMG/M metagenome (GOLD analysis project Ga0187784, IMG submission 132964) | Tropical peat soil microbial communities from peatlands in Department of Meta, Colombia - 1015_SJ02_MP15_20_MG | ecosystem: Environmental > Terrestrial > Soil > Wetlands > Peat | place... | reverse complement strand
GTGATCATCGGCCTTCTCCAACCGGAGCGCGGACAGGTCTACATCGACGGCGAGCCCATTGTCGGTGTCCGCGAAAAGGAGGTCCTTCGGATCAGGCGCAAGATCGGGGTCCTCTTTCAGGACGGCGCCCTTTTCGGTTCGATGAACCTGTTCGACAACATCGCCTTTCCCTTGGTTGAGCATACGAACAAGAGCGACAGGGAGATCCGTGCCATCGTGCTGCAAAAGTCGGAGTTGGTAGGCCTGGTCGACCACCTGCACAAGCTTCCCGGCGAGGTGTCGGGGGGCATGCGCAAGCGGGCCGGATTGGCGCGTGCTCTGGTCCTCGAACCACAGATTCTCTTCTTCGACGAGCCGGATTCGGGTCTCGATCCCGTCCGTGTCGCCTACCTCGACGATCTCATCAACACCGTCCACGAGGAAACGGGATCGACGTTCTTCATCATCAGCCACAACATCGAGTCGGTGAAGCGAACCGCGCACTACCTCGGGTTGTTGTTCCGCAGCAACCTCGTCGGGTTCGGCCCCAAGGAGGCGATGACGACGTCGAACGTGCCGGTCATCGAGCAGTTCCTGGCCGGCAGGCCCGAGGGACCGATCAGCATGGACGAGATGGCCGACGCCGAGGAGGCCGACCGTTTCTCCACCGGCGGGGCCGAGACCGCTCTCCCTACTGCCGCCGCATTCAGCGACCCAATCGCTACTGATCGTTACAACACACAGGAGGTTTTACGATGACCACGTCTGCCCGTATTCGACCGTCAGCGGTTGCCACCTCGGACGAGACACCGCAAAAGCAGGGGGCCAGCGGCAAGCGATCTTCGCAGGCCACGGGCCACCCCGCGAAGAGCAACGGATCCAAGACCTCCAGGGCCAAGTCCACCAGGGTCAAGAGCCCGAAGAAGCGTCTTGCTGATGTCGCAGTGATGGAAGACCTGGGGTTCGAACCCGACGAGTTCGACCCCGAATCGCTCGACGCGGGGTCCCACCGATTCGGTGTCTCCGGAAACGGAGCGGGCCGGACAGCGTCAGAGGAATCCCCGGAGCCGGATTCAACCGACGAGGCGGAGTCCGGCACCACGGCCGCACTTTCCGACGACGTCGGCGAGCACTCGGCGCCGACCGGCGGCGGCTCCCCGTGGCGGGGCAGCCTGGCCATCCCCCGGTGGATGGCCGCCGGTCTCGCCTTCCTCACCTTGGCGCTTGCGGTGGTGCTGCTGGTGACGCTCATGGCCCTGGGAAGCTCCGGCGCCCAGGCCAGCGCCCGGACGAGCGCCCTGAGCGCGGCGAGGGCGTACGCCGTCGATCTGGCCGGTTACAACTATCGCGATCTCGGTCGCGACTTCGGCGTCGTCGTGGCTCACTCCACGCCGAGCTTCCGGCGCAACTTCACGCAGTCGAGCGACGCCCTGAAAGCGACGCTGACCCAGTACCACGCCACCGCCCAGGCCAAGGTGGTCTCAGCCGGCGTGGTTTCAGCCACCACTGCACGGGCCGTCGTCCTTGTGTTCCTCGACCAGACCATCTCGAACAGCACGCAGAGCTCGGCCACCACCGACCAAAGCGAGGTCGAGATCACCCTCGTCGATTCGGGCGGCAGGTGGTTGATCGACCAGGTACAGCTGTTGTGAGACAACCGGCCGCCTGACGAGGTGCGCCGGGGTTTGTCTCTGGGCATCGAGTACCCGGCGACGGGCGCACCCGTGGTCGTGCTCCCCGAGATGAACCTCGGCGCCCTGCTCACAGGAACGGGCCCGGGCCTGACGCCGTCCATCGACGTGCTTCGGAACATGCCGTCGGGAGCGCCGGGTGACGATTGCACTCTGGGTGACGCCGCCATCACCTTGATTTTCACGATCGGCACCACCTACCCACCGTGACCGAACACTCCTGTCGAAGGCTCGACCGGTACCGCCAAAGGCATGCAACGGGAGTTGACACTTCTCAGGGGCTGACGCTCGGCGACAACGCCTTTCGCTGTGCCGGCGCCCGGAATTGTGGCCAGGACGGCCTGCTGGACGAGCCGACCGACCTGCAGAAAGGCCTCCCGTCGCCGGCGGGCTCGAACACAGCCATCCTCGCCGGCGCCTCGTACACCGCCCCCGGCCTCACTGGTTGGCCACTATCTGCACTATCACCCTCGCCTCCGGCGCGAGCCTCACCTAAAATCCGAGTGGCACGCAATGGGGGTTCGTTGCCGTAGCGGGGGGAGGTGCATAGGTGAGAGTCGCCGGGCGGTTCTCGCCGCTCGCCGTCTGCTGTGTTCTGGTCATCGCGGTTGTCGCCTGCGTGGGGTACCTCCTGGCTGCCGGCAGCGTCCAGGCCCAGAACCGGGCGCTGTTGAGGCAGGAGACCACCCAGGCAGCCGAGTTCGTGTCGTCGCTGGCTTCCAATCTCGGCTCGGGCCTCGACGTTCTCGCCCCGGAAGTCACCAACCAGCAGATCTCGGATCTGGCCTTCGACGTCCACGGAGAACAGCTGGCATCTGGAGGCACGACTTTCGTACTGGCTCGCAAGGATGGAGCGCAGTTCCATGCCTCTGCTGTGGTAGGACCGGGATTCAGTCTTGGCCAGCCGATCGACGGCCAACTGGCCGCCACCCTGGATCGCGCCGGGGCAACCATCACGCCGGGACCGGTGCGCTACAACGGACACGTCACCACTTTCGGACTGGCCGTAGGACCGCCGCTCGTTCCTTCCGGCACGGCCATCTATGAACAGCTGCAGATCGATCCGTACATCGCGGTTACCGCCGAGGAGGCAGCGCCGTTCCGAGTGCTCCGAGCCGCCGTCTACGCCTCGCGGGACCCGACGAGGAGCGAGCTCTTGTTGGCCAACAGCCGGGAGCTACCAGCCGCAGCTTCCTTGACGGTTCCGGTCACCGTGGGCAACGCCACGTGGTGGTTGTATGCCTCGGCGGTAAGCCCGCTGGCGGGAAGCTTCTCGACTGTTGCACCTTTCGTCGTTCTCGGCACCGGCCTTGTCATAGCCCTGGCTATGGGCACGATCATCGAGATCGTGGTAAGGCGTAAGCGGTATGCCGACAATCTGGTCACCGATCGCACCGTCGCCCTGATGGCCGCTCAGGCAGCGCTCGTTCGCCACGAGCGGTTGTCGGCTATGGGTCAGATGACAACCGTCGTCGGCCACGAATTGCGCAACCCCCTGGGGATCGTCCTGAATGCCCTCTATATGGCCAGATCGTCGCTTGCCGATCCCAGCCAGGCGGAGAGTCACATCTCCATGGCCGAGCAAGGGACGAAGAGAGCCATCGCACTGGCCCAGGATCTGATCGACTACATGAGGGAACGCCCTCCCCAGCTGGCGCCTGTCGACCTGGCCACCGTTGTCGCCGACGTCGTGCGTACCATGCCGCCTCCCGCCGAGGTCAGCCTGACTCTCGATGCCGAGCCGGTGGTAGTGGACGCCGACGATGCTCAGCTGACGCAGGTCTTCACCAACCTGATCCAAAACGCGTATCAGGCCATGCCACACGGCGGCTCTCTTCACGTCGCCGTGCGCTCGGGCGCCGATAGCGCCTCGGTCGTCATCGCCGACAGTGGCATCGGGTTCGAAGAGTCCAACGAAGATCGGCTCTTCGAGCCTTTCTTCACCACGAGGCCCGCCGGAACCGGGCTGGGGCTCGCCATAGTCCGCCGCCTGGTCGAAGGACACGGGGGCCACGTCTCGATTCACAACGGCGCCAGCGGTGGGGCCGTCGTCACGGTGGAGATGCCGATCAACACGTACACCCCTGAGCACACAGTCGCCATTGCCAATGGCGCAACCGCTTTGGATTACCAGGCGGTGCCATGCAACTGAACGTCGGGGAGGCTGAACTCGGTGCCACCGACGCTCCTCTGCGCGTGCTGATCGTCGACGACCACGGCATATCGCGGGCGGGGACGCGTCATGTGCTCGAGGACGCCGAAGGCATCACCGTGGTGGGCGAGGCTGGCGACGGTGGTTCGGCGCTGGCCATGGTGGAGCATCTGCACCCGGAGGTGGTGCTGATCGACATCCGGCTGCCGGACCGAAGCGGGATTGATGTCGCTCGTCAGCTGGCAGCGACATTCCCCGAAGTGCGCGTCGTCATTCTGTCCGCCTACGACAACGACGATTTCATATTCTCCGCCTTCGACGTCGGTGTTGTCGGATACCTGCTGAAGACCATGGCCCCCGAGGACTTGGCTGACGCCGTGCGGGCTGCTGCCCAAGGTACGACGGTGTTGGACCCGTTGCTTTCACGCCGGCTGGTCACCGCACGTGGCACGGCTGCCCGTTCACACCTCACCGCCCGCGAGCGACAAATCGTGGAGCTGGTGGCCGAAGGATTGTCGAACAAAGCCATCTCCCGCCGGTTAGCGGTGAGCTCACGAACGGTGGAAGGTCACCTGAACCACGTCTTCGCCAAACTCGGTGTGGAGTCTCGCACGGAGCTGGCCCGTTTTGCCTTCAATCACGGCCTGACCGCCAAAGAGAGCTGACCGACAGCAAACCGGCTCGCCGACGCTTGGCAGCTCGCCCCCTCACGATGGAGCAGCAGTCCCAATGCCCCCCGATGCCGGGTCGTCGCCAGCGCCACAGAGTGAGCGATCGTCACACGGACCTCACACCGGAACCCGTGATGCGAGCCTGCGCAATCGGCCCGTGAGACGCAAGCTTCGTTGCTAGGACAACCACATCGGGAAAGTCCAGGCCAGGGGCAAGAACAACACTCTCTGTCGGGTACCTTCGACTTCTCGGCGTAAAGGTCCGGTCCGGACGATCCGACAATCCGCCATGAGCCCTTGGGCTAGCGCGCGCTATGCGGCCGCCCGCGGCCGGCTGCGGCGCGCCCAGGGAGTGGCCCGCATCACTGCTCTGTTGGAGCGTCTCGCCCAGCGCGGGCGCCAAGGGGGCCGACAGGCGGGCGTCCTCTTCGTCATCGTCGGGGTTGTGGGCCTGGCCAATGACGCCCTGCCCGGTAGCGTGAACGCGGGCCGCGAGGTGCTGCTGGATCTCGTCACGCTGGCCATCGGTGCAGTGGCGATCGCCTTGCCCTGGGGACGCTGGCCCGCACGGGTCTCTACCGTTCTGTTGGTCCCGGCGATGGGGATCTACGTCGTCAACGCGTCCTCAGGATTCACCCCGCAAGTCGCCTTGGGAATCTACCTGGTGGTGATCCTGGGTTGGATGGGATACTGGCACGGGACGACGTGGTGCGTTCTCGCCACCCCTCTTGCGGCAGCGGCCTACGTCCTCCCGTTCTCGCTCGGGGCCCGGGACTCGAACGGTGCCCTGGACGCCGTCTTCCTGGTGGTGCCGACCGCTTTGGCCATCGGGGTGATCCTCGGGCGAAGCGCCTCAGGGCTGAAAGCTTCAGAAGGACGATTTCGCATCCTGGCCGCTACTGCGCCCATCGGGATACTCGAAGTGTCGGCTAGCGCGTCGGTCGAACTCGCCAATTCTCGGATCTCGGAGATAACTGGGATGGGAGTCGATCAGCTCATGGGACGCGGTTGGCTCGACGTCGTCCATCCCGACGACGTTCCCGCCTTGATGGCGCTGATCAACAGCACGCGTCCTGACCACGACCGGGAGACGGCAACCGTCAGGCTGAGGCGCACCGATGGTGAGCTTCGTCACGTAAAGGTGTCTGCCTCTTCCAAGGGAGGCAGCAAAAGTGGACACGTGATCACCGTCGAGGACGTGACCGAGGAGATCCATGCCCAAGAGGAGTTGGCGCACCGAGCCTTTTACGACACCCTCACAGGGCTGCCCAACAGAGCCTTGCTGCTCGATCGCCTGAAGCAGGAACTGGCACGAACCAAGCGCAACAGGGCGAACTTGGCAGTGCTCTTCTTGGACCTCGACCGGTTCAAGACCGTCAACGACACGTTGGGGCACCATAGAGGAGACGAAGTCCTGAAGCAGGTGGGCGACCGCTTCGAACAGGTGGTCCGGGCAGGGGAAACAGCGGCACGGTTCAGCGGCGACGAGTTCGTCTTCATCATCAGAGACGTACGTGAGGTCGACGATGCTGTGGCAGCAGCCAAGAGAGTTCTCCAAGTGCTGGACTCGCCGATCCGGGCGGGCGGCGAGGAACTGGTGGTGACCGGCAGCATCGGCATCGTCCTCCCGGAGAAGTCCGCTGACGCAGCGACTGTCCTTCGCAACGCGGACACGGCCATGTACTACGCGAAGGAGGCAGGTCGTAACCGATTCGAGGTGTTCAACGAGGCTCTCCACGAGCGCATCAGGGCGCGTCTGGAGATGGAGGGAGAGCTGCGCAAGGCGCTCGAGCGCCAGGAATTCGAGCTTTACTACCAGCCGGGCGTCTACTTGGGGACGGGAAGGCCGATGGGGGCGGAGGCGCTCATCCGCTGGCACAACCCGACGAGAGGTCTCGTGCCACCGCTGGACTTCGTTCCTCTCGCCGAAGAGCTCGGCTTGATCGTCCCGATGGGAATATGGGTGCTCGAGCAGGCTTTTGCCCAGACCGCCGAATGGGACGGGCAGGCTGACGGGCCTCATCTCCAGGTGGTCTCCGTGAACCTTTCGGCGAGACAGCTCGAGGACCCGGGCACACCGGACCTCGTTCGCGACCTGCTGAAGCGCTACGACATCGCTGCCGGGCGAGTTGCCTTGGAGGTCACCGAGTCGGTCGTGATGTCCGACGGCAAGACCACTCGGAGTGCTCTTCGGGTATTCAAGGACCTCGGGGTGCGAGTGGCCATCGACGACTTCGGGACCGGCTATTCGTCGTTGGCCTATCTGCACACGTTGCCGGTCACGACGGTCAAGATCGATCGGTCGTTCATTGAGCGCCTCGACGCTCCCGATGACTCGAGCTCTGTCGTCAAGGCCATTGTGGACATGGCTCACGCAATGGGGCTACGTGTGGTGGCAGAAGGCATCGGTAACGAGCGTCTTCGAACGCTTGCCTCCGGTGTCGGCTGCGATGTGGGCCAAGGTTTCGTCTGGACTCCTCCCCTGCCGGCGAAGGACTTCGCCAGATGGTGGCGAGAGACCGAGGTGGTGGCGAGCGAGAATGACGGCAACGGACGCCGGATCCCCCTCGATCGCCCGCCAGTCCTTCGCTGAAGCGCACTGACCCGTCCCCGGGCGCCAAGGCTTCTCTGCGGAGGGTTGACTGGTCCGGGCACGGCCCGAGCTCGACGTGGGTGAGTGCGTCCAGGGTCGCTGCTTGCATTCTATAATAGAACTCACTAGTCTGACTGACTCGGTGGAACGCAAGAGCTTTGCCGGGATGCGCTGCTCGGTCGCTCAGTGCCTCGAGGTCGCCGGAGAGTGGTGGTCCATGTTGGTCGTTCGGGACGCCTTTTTGGGCGTGAGCCGCTTCGACGACTTCCAGGAGCGTCTGGGGATCTCGAGGAACATTCTCAACCAGCGGCTCCGGCGCCTGGTCGAGGCGGGAGTTCTGAAGAAGGTCCCCTACAGCGAGCACCCGCCTCGCTACGACTACCGCCTCACTGAAAAGGGCCGCGACCTGTGGCCCGTTCTCATCGCCATGCGCCAGTGGGGCGACAGATATGCCGCACCCGAAGGACCGCCCCTCGAGGTTGTGCACACGTCGTGTGGTGAGGTCGCCGAGGTGGTGCCGACTTGCTCGGTTTGTGGCGAGCCCCTGGGTCCGAGGGATGTGCGCGCCGTTGCCGGGCCTGGGGCTGCGGAGCCCTTGCTCCGAGCGGTGGGGTCGGGGTCATGACGATGACCGGTGCGGAGGTCAATTGGTTCTCCGAAGTGAGCCGGCTCGAGCCGTGCAACGACGGGTGCTTCGACGCGATCGTGAGTAGTGAGTGGACCATCGGAGACAAGCCGAACGGTGGTTACCTGTTGTCCTTGCTCGGACGTGCCGCCGTCACCCTCGGTGTGCACCCGCACGTCATGGCGGCAAGCGCCCACTTTCTCCATTCGCCCGATCCTGGCCCTGTCAAGATCGAGACGGAGGTGCTTCGCACCGGGCGGTCGGCCAGCCAGCTGGCCGCGCGCCTGGTCCAACAGGGCACGACATGTGTGGAAGCCCTTCTCACCACTACCACCATTGATGCCGAAAGCTCGCCGTACTGGGACACGGGGGTACCCCAACCAGGGTTGCTGTCGTTGGAGGATTGTCCTCGACTCGTGGCGGCAAGCCCCGGGGGAGTGCGGGTGGCGATCATGGAGCATGTCGAGGTCCGCCTGCAGCCATCCTCGATGGGGTTCACGACCGGCCAACCCACAGGCCGAGGAGAACTGCGAGGCTGGCTGGCGCTTCCCGGAGGCGAACCCTTTGACCCGGTGTCACTTCTTTTCGCCGTGGACGCTTTTCCGCCGGCCACTTTCGACGTCGAATTCGCCGGCTGGGTCCCCACTTTCGAGCTCACCGTCTACGTGCGCGCCCTTCCTGCGCCGGGGCCTCTGCGCATACTCCAGCGGGCTCAGCTCGTCGAGGGTCAGAAGCTGGACGAGGCCTGCTTCGCCTGGGACGTGCGCGGGCGGCTCGTGGCTCAGGGTACGCAACTGGCCGGGATTCGACTCGGATGACGACGAAGTCGCCGCGGCCCCGCCCCGACCCAAAGACTTCCCACCGCGCCGGTGCATTTGTGCAAGCCGCCGGTTTCGTGGTCGAGGAGGTCACGAAGAACACGTGCTCCGGCTACCTCCAGGTCGGAGAAGCACACCGCACGCCCTGGGGGGTCGTGCACGGCGGGGTGTACACCGCGGCGGTCGAGAGTGCCGCCAGCATTGGAGCCAGCGCAGCGGTGGCCGAACAAGGTCAAGTGGCTGTCGGGCTCACCAACACCACGCAGTTTCTGAGGTCCATCACCGAAGGCCGGCTACGCGTCGAAGCGCAGGCTCTTCACCAGGGCCGCACGCAGCAGCTTTGGGTGGTGGAGATCATTGACGCACGGGGACGACGCATTGCCCATGGCGAGCTCCGCTTGCAGAATGTCGATGCCAGTACCGCATGATCGTCGCTTTCGCGCTCCGATCGGGCCCGCACCTCCTTCATGCCGGCAGGCGTCCCTAAGTGGCGCTTAGCTTAGGGTTGGGGCTGTGGCAGCAGATGAGCCTCACTCTGGCTGGCCAAGCGAGCTGACCAACGTCTTCGAGCGTTCGGTGACGGTCGAGTACGGGAGCCTCACGGCTTCGGGGAGACCCATAACGGTTCCGGTGTGTCCCTATCTCGGCGCCAGCGGGAAGACCCTCGACGTCTCAACTGGCCTGACGTACCCAGCCAAGGCTGACCGTGCTCGCCACAATCCGAAGGTGTGCTTGCTCTATTCGGATCCGATTGGGCCGGGGATGAGCCAACTTCCAACCGTGCTCGTGCAGGGTCATGCTGCTGTCAGGGATGCCGACCTGCAAGGGAACACCGACAGATACGTCCGGCTGGCGGCGGCGAAATATCCGGCCACGACCAAGGGTGTCCCCAGAGTCGTTTTAGGCAGGCTTGCCTACTACTACGCCAGAATATGGGTCGAGGTCACACCACTGCGGGTGCGCTGGTGGCCAGATCGAAACCTCGACTCGGAGCCAAAGCAGTGGCTGGCGCCCGCGGGCACCGAGCCACCCCAATCCGATCCTCCGCCCCACGGCGCTGCGCCACCGCCGTGGAGGCAGCCGCCTCTCGACTGGCGGCCGGTGGTGCACGATGCCATCAACCGGCTCACGCTCAGCGACTTGACCACCGTCGATCCCAGTGGCTACCCGGTCTGCCTACCCGTTGCCCTGGTGGGGTTACAAGGTGACAAGCTCCCCTTGAAGATTGGTTCTGGCGCGCCACAACTTGCCCACGGTCCGGCGTGTCTCAGCCTCCACTCCCATGGCGAAGTCTTCTCCGGTCAGGAGAATCGGGCCCTTGTCGGACAACTTCTCGAAGAGGCCGGGGTCCACACCTTCGTCGTCGAGCGTGCGCTCGGAGATTGGAGCACAGCCGGCAACAAGCTTCGAATGATGGCGGGCTTCGTGGGAAAGGCTCCCAAGCTCGCGCCCCGTCTCAAAGCAGAGGCTGCTCGACGCAACCAGCCCGTTCCGAAGGTGCGCCTGCGTTCGTCGGACTGAAGCGAGCCTCCTCGAGGCAAGCGCCCACCTCTAGGACCGGCCACCTATCGGGCACCGTGGCGGCTGGTCAACGCCGAGCTCCGGCGGCGGCTCGTCCCTGCTGACGGCCGTACGCCTCGCTTTTCTCCCGCCGTCCGCAAACCCCGGTTTTCTGTCTCTTGTGCTGCTCTTGCCAACACGTTGGGAGACGAGGTAATTTCTGATCAATACCATCGGAAATAGTGAATTCCAGTAAAATCGAATTGGAATAGGAGGCTGGTCGATGTTCGGCTTATCCACCAGGCGCAGGTGCAACATCCTCGCCGCCGCCCTGGCGATATCGGGCAGCACCGTCGGCCTGGCCACGGTGATCGGGCTCACCGGCACAGCGGCGCCCGCCGGGGCCGACCCGGCTTCCACCACGGCGGTGATCGGCGTCGGCTCCGATGTCTCCCAGGACCTCTTCGACGCCCTGCAAGGCGCGGAGCCTTCGCCGGGCCTGGGCGATTCCACCGACCCGACCCAGTACTACATCCCCATCCAGTCGAGCGCAGCCACCGGCGATGAGACGATCCTGTCCTTCGACGCCAACGCCCCGAACGAGCCCACAACCGAGGCCAGCGAGATCATCACCACCTTGGGCGGGCCCGACTTCGACCGTCCCGACAGCTCGACCAACGGCATCAAGGCCCTCGACGACGAAGTGAACGGGACCGACTGGCAGCAGACCGGGGAGTCCTACACCGGCGTGGCGGTGAACCTGAGCGGACAGATCCAGTTCGCCCGCTCGGCTCGGGGCCCGAAGACCGACACCTCCGGAAAGCTCACCTTCATCCCCTACGCCCGTGACGGTCTCGGCATCCTCTATTACGAGGGCTCCAACACCGCCATCTCCGAGGACCCGCTCACCACCGGGTTCCTCCAGAGCCTGTACTCGCCCTCGGGCAACGGAACCGCCAGCTTGAACGGGGTGACCGTCGACGGCTGCCTCACCATCTCGGGTTCCACCCCGCGTTCGAACCTCGAGACGGCCCTCGACATCTCCGACTCCTCCACCCTCGGGTACTCCGGCTGCAACCAGCTCGTCCAGAACAGTGGCAACGCCTTCTACGCCTTTGCCAACGGGCTGCCGGCGAACACCGACGCCGTCGTTCCCATCTCGGCCGGCAGCTGGATCGCCCAGGCCAACGGAGTGGCCGTGGACCGCATCAGCGACGTCCTGGGCGTCTCCGGCTACGGCCTGGCCTCCATCGCCGACGACGCCACCAACCCCGCAACCGAGCTGGGCGAGCCCTACACGGGCACGGCACCCGACCTGGTGCCCAACACCACCTACTACCAGGACCAGGACGGCACCACCGGGGGGGGCCCCTGGGGATACGACCTCTACACGGTGGTGCCGACGGCGGACCTGAGCGGTGCCTTCAAGAACAACGTGATCATCAGCCTGTTCGACGGTTCGTCCTCGTCTCTGTGCTCCTCTGGCATCCAGACCACCGTGAACAAGTTCGGGTTCGACAGCCTCCAAAGCGACGAGACGGGGTACCCCTGCGGCAACACGTCGACGGTGGGGGACTCGTGATCGGACCGGTCCACCCCAGCGAATCATTCCCACCTCCCACCGACACGAAAGGGACCTTGATGCGAACCTCACGAAGCTCGCGACTCTCGCTCACGCGAGTGGCCATGGCGGGATCGCTGCTGGTTGTGGCGGGAGTCACCCTGGTGAGCATTCCGGCGGCCTCGGCATCCACCCTCGGCGGCACGGCCACCATCGCGGACGAGACGACGCCCGGTGGAAGTGCCTCCACCGACCTGTTCACCCTGACCTTCCCGACTGGAACATCGTGCACGGGAAGCTCGAGCGCCAACCCCGCCACCTACGAGTACAGCTACCTGATCCCGCAGGGGGCCATATCGCAGGCGAACTTCGCCACCACGCTCACCTTCAGCGGGCTTGGCCAACCTTCGCAGGGGTTGGGACTGCCCGAGTCGCCCAGCGGCGACCTCTTCGAGTCTCTTAGCACCGCTCCCCCCACCACCTCGGGAGGTCCAGGCGAGCTCGCCAACATCCCCGCCGACTTCCAGTGGGGACAGCTCATCACCCAGAGCGACATCTCGCTCACGGGGGCCGGCGGCCTGCTCTACAACAACAACACCAGCGGCATCTGGGAGACCGGCATCGCCTGCGCCGTGAGCGGCTCCATCACCGATTACTGGAACACCGAGGTCACCTTCACCTACAGCGGCACCGACCCCAACCACTTCACGTGGGCGGCGGTGCCGGGCCTGGGGACGTGGGTGCCCGAGGCACGATGGGCGGTGACGCTGCCGGTGGCCGGAGCGGTCGTGCTCGCCGGAGGTTGGTGGGTCTCGAGACGTCGGCGTGCGATGCGGGGATCGCACTTGGACGTGGCGGTGCCCATCGACGACTGATCGGCCCGAGCAGACAGTCCCCCGACAGTGGCTGGGGCTCCTCGGAGCTCCAGCCACTGTTCCAACTCCGGCGGCCGATAGGAAACCGCCGAGTCGTAGCGACGACCAGGGGAGAGTTGTGCACGAAGGAGTGTCCAAGCGGGAGCCCCGCCCGGGAGGGAGCGGGCGCACGCTGTGGCGCGCCGCCATGGCGGGACTCGTGGTTGTGTCACCGGCGCTTCTCAGCCTCACCGCTCTGATGGGTGTGGCATCCGCCTCGGTGACTGCGGCCGTTGGCGCGGCGGAGATCACCCGAGAGGGGCTTACCACGCCACTCACGGCCGGAGGGTCGGCCACCCAGTTCGGAGTGCTCCTTCCCGCCGGCGCACGGTGCCCCGGCGACACCGCCAAGGACGGCTACCACGTCTTCAGCTACCTGGTTCCCAAGGG
>Ga0187784_10003365_pt1 | contig 12897 bp, 11 predicted proteins | sample 1015_SJ02_MP15_2_FD_132964 | JGI IMG/M metagenome (GOLD analysis project Ga0187784, IMG submission 132964) | Tropical peat soil microbial communities from peatlands in Department of Meta, Colombia - 1015_SJ02_MP15_20_MG | ecosystem: Environmental > Terrestrial > Soil > Wetlands > Peat | place... | reverse complement strand
CTGCGATGCGGGCTTTTGTCCCGAAACGCTGGAATCACCCATGGTTGTGGCACAGCCGTAAAGCATCAGCAGAACAGAAAAGCAAAGCAATCCTGTAAAAAAACGCTGCATAATTTGACCTCCTTGAAGACAAAAGCCACTGAGTCTCTGGCAACCCGGTAATCCAACATGCTCCCGGTCCAGTGCCTATGCCCCCAATAATCGCAAATAAAAAGGCCGGTCACCGCCGGCCTTGATCTACTTGAACCCAATTGTGCTACTTCTCCATGTGCTGCTTCAGAATTGCTTCAGCTCTGTCAGCTGCACGTTCTGCGCGACTGGCCGAGCCTTCTGCTTTCGTAGCAGCTCCTTTGGCGGCGCTCAGACTAGCAGAGCAGGATGCTTCCGTAGCCTTTGCCTTATCCTGTGCCGCTTGACAAAGTTCCGTGCACTTTTTGCAATCATCCTGGAGGCAAGCACAGGCTGAGATCAACGTGCACGATAAACCGATAACGAACATAATTGCCAGGGTTCTCTTCACTCTTCTCCTCCTCTTTTTGGGTGGGCTAGACTCGTGAGATTCTTTCGGTTGGTACTTGGGTGAGATGCACTTTTTTTAAGCAACCTGAAAAGTTCGGTACGTTCAAACATTATTTATTATTGCACAACTTGAATCGAATCCGCCGGAGAACACTCCCTGAAGTCTGCCAGCAGTCAGCATGAGGGACAGTATCAAGATGTTGACAGGGAGCTTCTCAGTAGAGTCAACTTCTATTGAAAGTACGACTATTCCAGCTTGTTGGTCAATCTAAGTTGAAGGGCGATTTTACGCAAGGGGTACCGCTAAATTTGTAGCCTCTTCCCCAGCTCTCCGTGAGTTCTCGTATCCAGAAATTGTCATGTCTCCCCATTTTCTCGATCTGCAGCGTATCGTCCGGGGGATTCACACCTTCAAATCGTATGTCAACCGAGAGGTCCATGTTGGCTGTTGCTTCCAATACGATAGCGTATAGGACACCATAGATGCGATTTTCAAGGAATTCTGTTAGTGCGGTCAAAGCCGCTTGATCGAAGAAGGACGTCTTTGCGATCATCGTGAACGTGAAAATTCAATGTACGATAATAATGACGGTATCTGGAATCGCAAAAACCAGCTTCCTTGGCGCTGCACTTGCACGGTTGATTGGGAGGCTGTATGATTTTGCAGTCTAGCGGGTTGTCCATGGAGTTTTTTCAGGCGGAATCCGTCTCAAAATGAGGTTCAGCGTTCGCAGTAGTCAGGTTGACGCATTATTCAGGAAAGCGTAATGATTCAGGTGGCCAACATCCCCGAAATCCAGACCGAGATGAAAGGACAGACATCCATCCCCATGGCCATGAGCCACGAAGATTGCAAGGACTACCTCAAGAAGATGAATACAAGGAGCTGGCGGCCAATCTTAGGAATAAGTCCCCGCGGTGTCCACCTGGTCATAGCCTCGGGTGTAATGAAATTTGCCCACTCGCGACTTCGTTTTCGACTGTCTCACAACAAGCACGCACCTGTTAGTCCCGCAGGATGGAGAGGATATGTCCGCCATTCAAGAACCAAATCTCGGGAGTCAGCCAAAAATATAACGGAACATTAGGCGATTTAGAAGCCGAGGAGATTGACGATCATGAAAAAGCCTGAACTGAAATGGATCATGCTACTGGTAGCCGCTCTGGCGCTTCTGATAGGAGGCGGAGTTATAGCGGCGGAAAAGAGGGAATCACTCTCCATTGCAACGGGAGGAACGGGCGGCACCTACTATAACCTGGGATTCGCACTGGCAACGGGGATAGCCGGACAGGGAATTCCGGCAAAAGCCCAAACCGGGAATGGCTCGGTGGCCAATTGTAACCTGATTGCCAGCGGGGATGTTGATATTGCTTTTGTCCAGAATAATATTGCCGACGAGGCTTACAACGGCCTGGGTGTATTCGAAGGCCACGCAGTAACGAACCTGCGGGCTATCGCTGCACTTTATCCGGAAACGGTTCAAGTTGTGGCACGCAAGGCGGCCAATGTCAAAGATTTGAGGGATACCAAAGGCAAAATAATCGCCGTCGGCGAAAAAGGCAGCGGCACCGAAGTTGACGCTCGCAATATCCTCTCGGTTCATAACCTCACCTTCGATGACATCACGCCCATCGAGGTGAATTTCAGCGAAGCGGCCAAGAGACTTCAGGGCGGCCAGGCCGACGTTCTCTTTATCACGGCGGGATATCCGACTTCTTCGATTATCATGTTGATGTCGGGCAAGGAGTGCAAATTCGTCGACATCCATCAGGAAGCCATCAAGAAGCTGTGCGCCAAGTACCCCTTCTATATTCCTGTCTCCATACCGGCCAACACTTACAAAGGACAGGCCGAATCGGTTAATACCGTTGCCTTGATGGCTTTGTTGGTAAGCAGTTCCAATCTGGACGACGAAGTTGTTTACAAGTTTACCAAGGCCCTGTGGGTATGGGGACACAACGCGAGGAGCGGAGCTGACGTTATGGCAGAAATTCATGAGCAGGGCAAAAACATAAAGCTGGAAACGGCTCTTAAAGGCGTGACCATCCCCCTGCATCCCGGCGCGGAGAAGTTCTACAGGGAAGTGGGCCTTATCGAAATCAAGTAAGATCTTTGATTCATTTTTTGTCTTTTCAATGCTATCCGAACAGGGATCCACAAAGCCCCTGCCCAATATGAATGTACCAGGGGCGGTCTCTATCCGGACAATCGATACCCCTCATCGCCGAAAAACCTGAAACTCGTGCCCGCACGCGTGACATTTTTTATCATAAATCCTTACTGCGTCGACTCCCAGGAACCCGTTTATCCATGCTATCGAGGTCATTAAAGTCCACTTTGTGCCGGCGTCCTGGCCTCCGCATTCAGGACATTTTGCTTGCATCAACATGGTTGGACCTCCTATTTGAAGGGCTGCACCACATGGGTTCGACACGATTCAGATTATAGAAACGATTTCTGAATTTGACCAATACCCCTTATGGGAGGCGACCTAACGAGCCGCACCGCCCCGAATCATGGATTTATCGTGCTTGGCCACGCCACCCGATCGAAGAAGCACGTACTACGACTTAGTTGTAAACGTGTACCGTTTCTTGCAAAAAACACACACCAAAATACACTTCTCTGCACATTCTTGCTCAATGGTCATCGCCCTCCCACACCCGTCACAGCGGCGGCGAATGAAGATACTATTGTGGGTCTGTTTTGGTTTCACCAATCCACTTGCCCCTATTCCCCGTTCCCCGAAAAAGCCAACCCTGATGCAAAGCGCAAGCACCCCCCAGCGCACGCGCTCGCCTTAAAAGCCTCTGGTACCCGAAATGGAGTGGAATAAAAAGATTTGAACCCGTTACCTTTGCCCCAAATTGTGGACGCAGGTTTTAGTACGTGTTCACCGGTTCGTCAAAGTCGATCTCCCCAATTTTGGGCGAAAAACGAGAAACGAGGTGAGAGAAAAAATAGGCTAGAGATGAACGGGTGTTAGTCAGGATGGTCATCTAAGTAAGTGAAGTGAAAAGGTAATTTTTGAGGAACGTTTTTTTTGTAAAATCAAGGGACTCCGTAAATCCCGTCCTTCATTCTTAAAATCTGGAAAAATGGGAATCTTTTTTTTCTATCATTTTCGCAAAATTTCGCTGAAAGCAGCCTTTTCAAAATACGACCATAAATTTGGACCGCTCTTTGAACCCCGTGTCAAAAATGAACCACAAGAAGGTGTTATCAACTTGTTTCGAGCGTCTTGGCGATTTTTTCCTTCAGTTCGGTCAAATCATAGCTTTTTACAACGTAGAAGTCTGCCTCAATCGATTTCATGTCTTCTTTGAAGGGCAATGGGAGCAGAAGGACTAAGACATGCCCAAAGCGAGAAGACATTCCACAGGCGCACTATGGAATCCATTGAGCAAGAATCTGCTTAGCAATGTATTTTGGTGTGCGCTTTTTGCAAGAAACGGTACACCTTTAAAAATCGATTCCATATGTTTAATTTAATCGATATGATAGCCATCTTTGCGAGAAGCCAGTGGAATTTTCTCGTTGCGGGTCGATGGCGAAGGAGGAATCGCACAATGAGACTGAGAAGAAATTCCCCGATTGTTTGGGTTTTGATCGTATTTGTGTTTTCGGCCTGGGTGCTTTTGTCCCAAACCGGAGTGACTTATGCCAAGTCTTCCGACTACTGTGATAGTTATGCTCGCAGCTATGCCGATCATCACGCCAATACTGGTGGTAACGTTGTGGGTGGCGCGATGGGAGGAGCCGCTTTGGGTGCGCTTGGCGGCGCCATAGTTGGGAAGCCTGGAATAGGCGCAGGAATTGGTGCCGGTGTGGGCGCTTTGAGCGGTGGCGCGGCATCTGCCAATGATTGGTCTTATTTCTACAATAGAGCATATGACCGATGTATGCGTGGAGGCTGATAGATTCGATTACCACTCTCATTTCAGATAGGGGGCTGTTGAGGGCCAGCCCCCTCAGCTTTTCAATTTACCCCGAAAGAAATCGAGGGGGTAACAGGCCCTAATGGGTAAAGGTTTCCGGTGGCGCGGAATGCCGAATTAGCCAGACAATTCCACTCCCGAGATTTAACCCGCAGTTCAACGTAGATACTCTGCCCCACGACAACGAGAAGAGCATACTTAAGTTTAGGATATTGTTGAATATTCCCTTTCGCCTGTGTAAACTAAAATGAGGCGTTGATCGTCTTACAGTCTTAAAAGGACAGAGATCATCTGCCAAGGAAGGGGGTATTACGATGAAGTCAGATCGAATCCTGAAGGTGGCTGTGATCATGCTGGTGATTTTTGGAATGCTTGGCGTGACGGCTCCAGTCTTTGCAGCACGTGTGGGTGGTGGATTCCACGGAGGTTTCCACGGTGGTCACTGGGGTGGTTATTATGGCCATGGGTGGGGTTACCCTGGCTGGGCCTGGGGTTTGGGTTTGGGCCTAGGATTAGCCTATCCTTACTATGCCTATTGGCCTTATTATGGATATGGTTACCCGTATTATTCATACTACGGCTACCCATATTATCCACATTATTAAAGCCAGGGTTTCTCTGCCTCCAGTAGACAGAGTCCCCAAGGTTTTTCTGAAATCTGGAAATGGCAGGTGACTGACCTGCCATTTTTATTAGGTCTGCTCTGCATTATATTGTTCTATAATCCTTTGCAGTGCAGGATTTTGCGATGGTGAGCACCGAAGAGTGTGGATATTTTCGCCCACACCCCCTCCCTTAAGGTCTTACTGCCAGCCGATCCCGATCTGGTCCACAATTACTCAAAGCCAGGCTTTGTGCCCTTCAGATCGGATCGGGCGCTTTTGCAAGGGTATCGCATGATGTCTATCTTATTGATAATAAAGATAAAAGTAAGAACAACTTTTACGATGAAGGGAGTGCAGAGATGAACGTTAGACTCTTGATTTTAGCAGCTTTGTTAATACCGCCTGTCGGTATTTTTGCCGGGAATGCTTACGCCCAGGACAGTTACTACGTCTGTTATGCTCCCGACGGCACCTATTTTGAGTCAGCTACGCCGTGCGACTACGATTATGACTACCCAGGATATGGATTTTTCGAATTTGATTTCGACCCCAGTCACTATCACGGGGACCGAGACCGCGATTTCGATAGAGATTATGATTCTCCCCATGGCGGCAACACCGGTGGCGGGGGCGCCGTGGAGCATGGCGGAGACGGTCATATCGGAGGCTCTTCTCATAATGGTGGAGAGCACGGGAGGCATTAATCCAATGGATATTGGACGGTGAGAATTTTTCACGTCCTCCAATAGCTGATCCAACACCGACCGCAATACGCGAGCGCGATGATCTATTTCCTTTTCAGAACAAAAACCTGCTTTACAGGTAATGCCCTTAGAACCTCATGGGCATTTGCAAGCCGGCAGGGTTCCGATTTCAGCTCTTCCCAGGGATTCAAAAGTACGCAGCCTCCGTCTTTGCCCAACCTTTAAGAGTATGTGTTTACACTTAAATCGTCGATCGGCATCCTGACTGCATTCGCCCTTCTACCAAAATTTTATTATCCACTGCCAAAGGGCATAAAGGGACATTTGGGGGTGGAAATTGAGACAGCGGTTCGGATCAAGATTCTCTTGCGCTTCGCGCCCGGGCAAACGGAGTTGCCCGGGCCACCCGCGTGCTCGATCCCCACAGAATGCACATGTTCAGCATGCCAATCAAACCAATCAAATTTACCCTATTTATCAATAGCTTGCTGCGGAGACCGCAGTGATTACCGTTATTTCATAGGGTAGCGATAGCCTGTTGGCGACCCACAGGGAACGTGCCAATGGTGGCCCGCCAGCATTCTTCAAGGCTTGGGTGAAACTTCGATGTAACTAAAATCGGAGTAATTAAAAATAGAACGAAGGAGTATAACATGTCTCACCATCTCGATTCGCCAATCGCGCGACAAGACGTTCGCCTCGACATCACCGACCTGTATTGCTTCCGCGGTGAAAACGGCACAGTGTTCGTGATTAACGTATGCCACTCAATCGCCGGCGATATTCCCGTCCCGGGATATCATCCCGAGGGAAAGTATGAATTCAAAATCGACCTGGACAGTGATGCGGTCGAAGACCTAACATACCGCATCATGTTTGACGAGCGCGACGCAGGCGGCAAGCAGCGCTTTGCCTTGCGCCGGATTGCGGGACCCGAGGCCGCCGACCCTCGCGCGGCCGGTACGGTCATCGCGCAGGGTTCCACCAATGAAACCATCAAGGCGTCCGGCCTTCGCATGTGGGCCGGCAGGGCGTACGATCCGTTCTGGATCGAGCCCGACGTATTGCATGCGGTCGGGCACGCGTTCCAGGACGGCACCATGGTCGATCTGTCCGGTTGGGATATAGGCAAGGCCAGAAATCTATTTGCCGGTCACAGCGTATATTCGATTGTGCTGGAGGTCGCCGACTCAGACCTGCTCCCCGGCTTCGGCCACAACGGCCGCATCGGTGTGTGGGCGGTTTCGTCGCTGGCTACAGACGCCGGAGGATGGCGCTCGATCAACCGCGTTGGACTTCCAATGATCCATCCGCTGTTCACTCAGTACAACGAAGATCTGGGCAATCGACTCAATGCGGGGCTTCCGGCCGACGATTTCGCGACATACGGCGAGACCATCATCAAGGCAGTCGCCGGTGTCGTAAGGGCCAATGGAACCGCGGAGGACCCTCGCGCTTATGCGGAGAAAGTGGCACACCGTTTTCTCCCCAACATCCTCCCTTATACGGTCGGCACTCCGGCCATGTTTGGCTTTGCCGAGTGGAACGGCCGCTCTCTGACGGACAACGCGCCGAATGTCATGTTCACGATCGCGTCGAACACACCTATCCAGCTTGGCATCGGCAAAGAGTCGGTCATCTCAAAGCCATCCAAGACGTTTCCGTATGTGGCAACGAAGGGGGAGGAGATCGAGGTGGCACGGGCCGCGTAGGAGAGAAGGGCTCTAAAAGCGGTGGAGAGTGATTCCGCCCGGCGCGGTGAGTGAAGAGTGAAGGGCGACGAGCAAAAGGCGTGAGTAAGACGTAGCGGGGAAGGCGATCTCCGTATGGATGCCTGTATGGATTGATCTGCACAAGGCAAACTGGTATATTGCGAACCGAACTGCGGATGTGGGGCTTTTCAGCGGAAGCATTGCGGACGATGGAAGTCCTTCGTATGCTTTTCCTTGCGGTAGAGAGGCTCTTCCGTCCATGTCTTAAAGGAAGCCGGCTGTTTTGGTTCCCGGCAGCATGATCTTTCTCCCGGTTTTGGTGGTTAGCTACAACCGTACTACATTGCAAAAGGCTGAACTCAAGCCTATATCTATACATTGATTCTTAACCGGATAGGAGTGATTACATGATCACTCTTCCCGGTCTCATCCCTCAGAGTCCGGGAACCGCGTCAAAACAGGTCGCATTGACAGCCGAAAATTGGCCCACCCGGCGAGTAATATCAAATTACTTATAGGCAGGAGAATTCCCCGTCATGGCTGAACAGCGAAACGATCCAGCGGATCCTTCCGGGAGAACCCGTTGGGCTTTTTTTCTTGTGCTGATGGCTGGAACCATTCTGACCACTGCCCTTTTCATGGAGGCACGCGAGTCTGCATTGCAAAACTTTCGATTACAGTTTGAGAGAGATGCGGCATTGCGCTGCAATCTCATTGCCAGGAAAATGCAAGAGTGTCTCTTCGTGATCAAAACAATGCAGCGGTTTTTCGCCGGATCCGAGCATGTCGATGACACTAAATTCGCTATCTTCACAGTCCCCTTTCTGGAAGAGCAGAGGGAGTTGCAAGCGCTTGAATGGATTCCACGGGTAAGGTCAGGCGAACGCATGCGCTACGAAGCCATGGTGGGGCAGGGTGGGCCGGACTTTCGGATTACCGAACTCGGTCCCGATGGGCGTTTAATTCCCGCCAAGCAAAGGGAGACTTATTATCCCGTCTTCTACGTCACACCACTGAAGGGAAACGAAAAGGCGGTCGGCTACGATCTGGGGTCTGATCCAATCCGCAGGAATGCGTTGGAACGAGCCAGAGATACCGGAGAGGCGACGGTCACGGAGCGTGTCAGGCTGGTACAGGAAATGGGTGAACAGTTCGGCTTTCTCATTTTTATGCCCGTCTACCGGAACGGAATGCCTACCGAGACAATCGAACAGCGAAAGGAAGCTCTTGATGGGTTTGCATTAGGGGTTTTCCGCGCAGGCGATGTCCTTGAGGCCATCCTGGCCGGCGCAGAGCCACTCGGACTCCCGTTTGACCTTCTTGACCTTTCGGCCCCTGTTGAGAAGCGTCTTCTTCATCACTGGTCTGAACAACTGGACACGAAAGGCTTCCGGGGGTCATTCTTTTTCTCGTTTCCGTCAAATTATTTGGGGAAATTCGACTTCGCAGGCCGCGATTGGGGGGTGGAGATCGTAGCCAGCAGGGCCTATATTGAGCGTCACTGTCCCATCGCTTACTGGGTCATCCTGCCCGCGGGGCTGTTGTTAACGACCATCCTGGGGTTCTACGTCCAGGCGATCCTGGGACGACGGGTCCTTCTGGAACGCACCGTGCAGGAACGCACATCTCAATTGCAAGAAAACATTACCAAGCGCAAAGAGATTGAGAAGGAACTGCGGGAAAGCGAGGAGCGCTACCGTGCGCTGGTTGAGACATCCTCGGACTGGGTATGGGAAGTCGATGCAAATATGAGATACACGTATGGTGACACCAAGGTGCAAAAAATTCTTGGTTACACATCCGAGGAAGTGATCGGACGTACCCCATTCGAATTAATGCCTTCAGAGAAGGCCGAGCTGTTTAGAGCGGAGTTTGACGAAATCGCTGCCGACAGGCGCCCATTTTCCTGTGTGATAAATGTGAATCGGCATCGCGATGGCCGGGAGGTGGTTCTGGAAACCAGCGGGGTTCCAATCCTGGGACCCGGAGGAGCGCTTCTGGGCTACCGGGGTATGGCCCGGGATGTAACTGAACGCTTTCTTGCCGAGAAAGCTTTGCGTGAAAGTGAGGAACGCTTCCGTAAGGTGATCGAAGACTCACCTTTGGGCATCGGTACCAGCCATGACGGTTCGATTCTGTATGTCAACAAAAAGTATCTACAGATATTTGGTTACCAGGGCAAAGATGAGGTTCAGGGCCTGCCGGTAACCAGTCAGTGGGCACCGGAACTCCGGGAAAAGATAGCCGAAAATATGCGCCTACGATCGCTTGGTCACGACTTGTCCGATGAATTCCAAGGCATCGCCATACGCAAGGACGGCTCCGAATTCCATGCGCATGTTTATGCTTCCCTTGTTCAACTCTCCGAAGGTCCCTCCAGCATGGTTTTTATTTCAGACATAACAGAGCGCGTAGAGGCCGAAGAAAAACTGCGCAAATATCGCAGCCATCTGGAGGAAATGATCCAAGAAAGGACCGCTGAGCTCGTCGTAGCTAAAGAACGAGCCGAGGCCGCCGACCATACCAAATCGGTTTTTCTGGCCACCATGTCCCACGAACTCCGTACCCCGCTCAACTCGATTATCGGTTTCACCGGACTCCTCCAACAGGAACTGACCGGTCCCCTGAATGAGGAACAGAAGAAACAGCTGGCCATAGTGCGTGCAAGTGGTGCTCACCTTCTCAACTTGATTAACGACGTGCTGGATATCTCCAGGATCGAGGCCGGGCAGCTGCAGGTTTTTCTTGAGCCATTCGATCTGCGTGAAGCGATTGAAAGGGTCGCCCAGACCTCAAGACCGATGGCTGAAAAGAAGGGTGTAGAGCTCGAGGTCAAGATAGCGTCCGATGTCAACACGATCTCCAGTGACCGGAGGCGCGTCGAGCAGATCCTGATCAATCTTCTCAGTAATGCAGTCAAGTTCACCGAGGAAGGCAAGATACAGGTTGTGTGCTCGCTGGAGGGCAGGGAAGTTTCGGTAAATGTCATCGATACCGGTATAGGGATAAAGAGCGAGGACATGGACCGGCTTTTTGTGCCCTTCCAACAGGTTCAGACCGGTGCCGCCCGACAGTTCGACGGCACCGGCCTTGGGCTTTCGATCTGCAAGAAGCTGCTGGACCTTCTGGGAGGCAAGATTGCGGCGCACAGTGAGTGGGGCAAGGGGAGCACCTTCAGTTTCACCCTTCCGGTCCAAAGGTCGCGGAATTAACCCTCTGTATAAAGCGTTTGCGCTTAAACGGGCATTTTTGATGTCAAAAATACTATTTTAGGGTCGTAAAAAGGCATGATTTTGCGTTAAAACCAAGTATATTTGGGTATTTAACTTGGGTCTGACCCCAACTCGCCACTCGAACCAAACTCGACCCCCCGACTCGAACCAACTCGAAAATTGTCACGTTGTGAGAACCGGCGGCGGCGACCTCGGGATGGTGGCGGAGGATGATAGCAAATGGCGTGAAACGGCGCGATTTCCCGGATCTTTTTTTCGTTGCTCGCGGCCAGGGCATGAAGCAAATCAAAATGCCGCATCTCGACACCCGTGGAAATGACTTGAAGTGGCAAGATTGGGCACGATTGCCGAATATTTTTTCACTGGTCATAGTCAGAACATGGAGAGCCGGGGAGCTGGATGGTGGTCGGGACCCCTGGGAAGGCAAAAGTAAGAAGTAAAAAGGCAAAGGGAAAAAGCAAAAGCGGCGAAGAGTGGAAGAGAGATTTTGAGGTTTTTCGACTTGTAGATTTTATGGGCGCAATCATTTAGAACCCGACAGCCGGATGCCTTCGGCCTTTGGCAGTGCCTCATCGGGAGATATTTAAGCAATTACCTTCCGGGAAAGCCGGGATTCAATGGTAAAAGGATCGTTTTCGCGCCAGATCCTGTGTGGACCAACCGAGGAAGAAGTGATGAAGTTATTTGTTTGCTTTTTTGATGGATTTCTTCGGGATGCATCCATGATTCTTAAGTGATCCAACCAGTTTGTTCCATTCTCCCTCTCTAGGCCGGCGTGGCGCCGGTCAACCGCTTGTCCGAGCGACGTTGAGCCGGATGTTTCCGACGCCCGTCGAGGCCAGGTAGAGCAATCCGGCGCAAATTATTGCCTATTTCAGCCTTGCCGATTTTGGTGCAATAAGTCCGTGAAAATTGGTACAATCGCCAAGATGGGGTTTGGTCTCCTGAAACCAGGTCCACGCGGGAGGGTTATAATATGCTGGAAGCGAGTTCGTCCAACATCCAGGTGGGTTGCGGACTGGCAAGAGGGAGCGACTCTTTTTCGACTGGCGCGGAAGCAGCCGTTCAAGCACTGGCGGGTATATCCGAATATTGTCCTTCGGCCGTCCTTGTTTTCGCCTCAGTTCTATACGATCTGACGGAATTGCTCAAGGGTATCCGCAGCGTGACGGGCGACGCGCCGGTGATAGGAGCTACCACGGCCGGTGAGATATGCAACGGCCCGCAATCGGAGAGTGTGGTGGTAACGGTTCTAGCCTCTCCGCATCTCAAGGTGAGGATCGGGGTGGGCGAGGATGTGTCCAAAGATTGGCGAAAGGCCGTTACTCAAGCGGTAAGTTCACCGGAGCTAGTTCCCTTCTTTTCTCCGCTTGACGGCGACATCTGGCTGGAACTAACCCGGCAGGGGAAGTCGGGTTTTGGTTTGCTTTTCTCTCCCGGAAACACCCTACACGCCGATTCACACAGCTATTCGATCCTGGAGGAGCTCAAGGGGTTGTCTCAGGGGCGGCTTCCCATCGTTGGAGGGTGCGCTGCCGACGACTGGCATATGGAGGCCAATTACATTCTCCATGGCGAAGGAGCCTATCCCGACAGTTTACTGATAGCAGTGTTCGAGACCGGGTTGGAGTTCGGTACTGCATTGTCTCACGGCTTCCATCCGGGACCTCAAAGGAGCACGGTGACCAAGTCCAGAGACCATGAGGTGCTGGAGTTGGACGGACGACCGGCTGCGGAAGTGATGGCCCGCATGCTTTCCTCATCCCGAAAAGAACTGGAGGGAAAACATCTGACACTGACATCGGGGCGACCCATGGGCAGTCCCGACCTTTACGGACAATACAGTATCAATATTGCAAGCTACTTCACTTCCGAAGGTGGTGTGCGCTTTACCCAGCCCTTGCCTGAAGGCGCCGTACTGGACATGATGGAGTCCGATGCTGAAAGTCTGGCCGAGGCCGGGAAAGAGGCTGTGCGGAAAGCGCTGCTGCGGGGCAATATCGACACGCCGGCGGCGATCTTCGTATTCTCCTGCGCACTCCGACAAAAGATCCAGGGGGCCGGCGCACGGGAGGAAATCTCCAGGCTGACTGAAATGGCGCCGGGAGCACCGGTAGTGGGCTTCTACAGTTTCGGGGAGCAGGGGCTTGCCGATGACGCTGCGAACCGCCACAACAATGGAGTG
>Ga0187784_10003364_pt1 | contig 12898 bp, 12 predicted proteins | sample 1015_SJ02_MP15_2_FD_132964 | JGI IMG/M metagenome (GOLD analysis project Ga0187784, IMG submission 132964) | Tropical peat soil microbial communities from peatlands in Department of Meta, Colombia - 1015_SJ02_MP15_20_MG | ecosystem: Environmental > Terrestrial > Soil > Wetlands > Peat | place... | reverse complement strand
GTCGATTATCGAGGAGTACGACCACGCATTTCTGCGAGGTGTAAAGCACAACCCACGTCAGATCTAACCGAAGTCAGATCTCCACGTTTGTACGCGCATCTGGAGGTCGTGCATTTCATGGCGATAGGGCTCGGCCCTTGTGCTCGAAGCAGACGCCGCCAATTAATGCGCAGAAGCGGCCTCAGTCTGGGGTTTGTATATATACATTCTCGTGTTAAAATTGCAGGTTTCAGCAACGCGGTGGTCGGCACATTGCCGGGATTTCTCAGAACTTCGGCAACCAGATCAGGAGACCGTGCGGGGGAACCTTCTGCTCCTCCGCTCTGCAGTGCTTAAATCGGAACTGTGGGGAGAAACGGACGGTGCCGAGCCTAAGGTCTACGCTTGATGCTATGATGGCGGGCCGCGCTAAACCTCCGCGGATTTCCCTGACCCTGGGGATGAAGATTGTCAGGGTCAGCGAAGGGAAAGCTACGATGACTATGGCCGTGGGGAGTAGGTTTCACAACCCGATGGGGACCCTTCATGGAGGAATCATCACGGACCTGGCAGACGCAGCCATGGGGATCGCGACCATCTCGACCCTGGGGGAAGGGGAGGTCTTCACCACACTCGAGCTCAAGATGAACTTCCTCAGGCCTGTCTTCTCCGGGAGGATCACAGCGGAGGGTACGGTTCTCCACAGGGGAAAGACGATTGCTCTCGCCGAAGTTGTGGTGACGGACGACGCCCGGAAGATGGTCGCGAAAGGCGTGGCGACCCAGATGATAATCAAGACCGATAGAGCATCAGGCTCAACGCCTCGGAGACAGCATCCAGGCTGAAAGTCAGAACAGTTCAGGGCTGATTTGCTGGGGTTGGCTCTACTTGGGTTTGGGATGCTGGTTGGTGGGATTCCCTTCCATCGCGGAAAGGCGCTTCTCGATTCTGTACAGATAGTACGCGAGTACTAGGAAGAAGGCTATGAGGAAGAACCCGTTCACGGTGATTCCAAAGACGCCGAGAAATGCGAGAATCACTGGAATGGTGTAACCGCTCCAGGGGCTCTGAGCGCTCATGGACGGCAGCTCCTGACGGGGCCCGTTGATAGGCCTTCCCGTCGCTGGGCGTTCTCGGATTGGCGGGCGCCTGGTCAGAACCCGTAGACGTCCCTGTGGAAGCGCGGCGCAAGGGCCATGATGACGCACTGCTCCGTGAGGTCGGCCCGGCTCACTTTCCCCTTTGTGAGGAAGTTGACGAGTCCCCCCTTGTCCCCTACCTCGTCTATCCCGCTGACCTTCTCGGCCCATCGTTCGAGTTCCTTCCCTTCTCGGAAGAGCTCCTCCATGGCATCTCTGGGGAGCATGTAGCCGGCAGAGTGGCCGAGAGAGACTCCGCCCCTCCTGTCTGAGACGGCCCCGACCTGGTTGTCGAAGTAGACTAGACCGATGTTGAATATACCGGCCTCCACTCCTACTCCGAAGTCGCCCCCGGCAACCGATAGCGCGTACTTGGCCCTGGCGCTCGCTCCCGCTGCCATTTCGTCGAGGCCCCTGGGCTGGGCCTTCGCTACTTTGGACGAATCGACGGGGCGGACTTCGACGTCCACGTAGTACCTGGCGAACGCCCGCTTCACGCCCTCGATTTTCGCAGGGTTTTTCGTGCCTACGGCGACCACAATCTTGCTCTCTGGCATAACCACGTCACCAGGCTGTCAGAGCGAGTTCAGGAAGGTGGCGAGGTGCCTGATGTAGGCGTCTCGGGCGTCCCACATTGAGCCGTGAGACACCCCCTTCATGATGACCAGCTTCGACCTCCTGATTTTCTTTTGCAGCAGCTGATGGAGCCTGGGGGTAAGGAAGTCCCTGTCCCCGCATATGATCAGGCATGGAACCTTCAATGAGCCCAGCTTGTCGGTCACGTCCCAGTACCTCATGTTGCCGCTCACCGCCACCAGATGAGGCCCGAACATGGTGTCGGCCACGGAGAAGCTGAAGCTATCGAAGGCGAACTTCAGGGTCTCCGGCCAGGGTTCGATGATTGCCTGGTGCAGGTGGTTGAATTTTTCGACGGCGACAAGATACCTGGGGTTCCGGAAATCCCCTTCGTCCTCGTACCTGGTAACAGCCTTCCTGACGTCTGGCGGGAGTGTCTCGAAAACTTTCCGTCCTTCCTCCACAAGCAGGGGTATGCTGGAAGTGGTCCCGGAGAGTACGAGGCTTCTGATGTTCGCCTGGTACTTCAGGGCGTAGGCCTGGGCGAGCATCCCGCCCCAGCTGTGTCCGTAGAGGTGGACCGTGCCAAGCTCGAGTCCCTTTCTAACGCCTTCCACCTCCTCGACGTAACGCTCGATGGTGTAAAGGGCGGGGTCCTTCAGCCTCTGCGACTTGCCGCCGCCGCTCTGGTCGTAGAGGACGACCTGGTAGCCGGACTTCGCCAGGTCGAACAGGGGGGTCAGGTAGTCGTAGGAGCCCCCGGGTCCCCCGTGCAGGCCAAGTACGGTCCCACGGGAAGGCTCTCCCTCCGAGCGGTAGTAGATTCTGAACCCTCCGACTGTGAGAAAGCCTTCTGGGTCCACGGGTGCCGGCTTCGGGGATGGCCGCTATAAACGGGAGCGGCGCCCTAGGAGACCTTAAGATCGTCGAGCAGTTTGTTGATGTTCGCCAGCGGAGTTCCGTCGGGGTGCGCTATCTCTTGAGCGGCAGGCGGGTTTGTCTTGTAGGACGGGCTGCGCCCTGCGAGCCTCTCCTCGTAGGTCGTGACGAATTCGTTCTGGTAGAAGACTCCCAGTGGCGTGTGGTCGCCGAACTCGAAGCTCTTGAGGACCGCCTGCTGGATCTTCTGCTTGATTTCATCCTCGTCGTTGCTGTGGACGACGCCGTCGTATCCTGTGTCCTCGAGCTTGTAGGTCCTGGGCATATCCTTGCCCGCCGGGTCGAGGTTCCCTTCACCGGCCCAGTACTCCTTCGTCTGGATGTCGTTGTACGTCGGGCAGGGCTGGAGTACGTCGAGGAAGGCATATCCCTTGTGGCGTATCCCTTTGATTATCAAATCCTTGAGATGCCTGACGTCATAGGAGTACCCCCTGGCGACCCAGGTGTACCCTGCGGCGATGGCGAGCAGGAGCGGGTTGATCCCCTGGTTGACGTTGGGGGTGGGGAGCGACTTGGGCTTCATCCCAAGGCCGAGTGTTGGAGAGGCCTGACCTTTCGTGAGGCCGTAGACTTCGTTGTCGTGAACGATGTAGAGCATATCTATGTTCCTCCTCCCGGAGTTGACGAAGTGACCTGCGCCGATTCCGAGGCCGTCCCCGTCCCCTCCCTCTATGATGACCTCGAGGTTCGGGTTGGCCAGCTTGATACCTGTCGCGAAGGGCACGGCCCTGCCGTGCAGCGTGTGCACTCCGTAGGTCTTGATGAAATGAGGCGCCTTCGAAGAGCAGCCAACGCCTGACACGACGACCGTGTTGGACGGGTCGACGTTCATCTCCGCCAGCGCCATCTGGACCGCGTTGAGAATACCAAAGTCTCCGCAGCCCGGGCACCAGTCGTTGTGCGCTGTCGTCTTCAGGTCAGATAGCTTAAGCGCCACGCCTCAACACTGTCCTTGTCGGTGCCTTCCCTTCGTAAATTATCTTCAATGCGTCGTACACTTCCTCGGCAGACATGGGCCTGCCGTTATACTTCACGACCACCTGCTCGACAGGGATGCAGGTCCTTTCGCGGAGGATTCCTATCAGCTGCGCTGAGTAGTTCATCTCGACGCCGACTACCTTCTTGGCCTTCGATAGAACCTTGGTCACGTACTCGGTAGGGAACGGGTTGATCAGCCGGATCTGGAGGAAGTTGACCTTGATGCCTTCCTGCGCCAGCCACTCCATCGCGTCGAGTATAGCGCCCTTCGTCGAGCCCCAGCTCACTACTGTGATGTCCGCACGCTCAGGGCCGAAGAAGTTCACTCTGTCGGTTAGTGGTATTTCATTGTCGGCAAGGTCCATCTTCCCCATCCTCTTCTCCATCATATAGTCCCTGGTTGACGGGTCTTCGGTGATGTGGCCGAGCTCATTATGCTCGTCGCCGGTGTCCCAATAGACCGCTCCCTTGGTGCCGACCGGGGGTCTCGGAGAGATTCCGTTGGGGGTGCGCTTGAACCTCTCGTACTCGCCGTTGACAGCGTCGGTGATCTCCCTGCGGAACTCCCCCCTGTCTATCTTGATCTTGTTCACATCCAGCATCGGCAGGGTGCCATCGGAGTTTGCGAGAGCCTTGTCAACCATGTGGATGACCGGGGTCTGGTACCTCTCAGAGTAGTTGAACGCCCTTGCCGTGTCGTAGAATGCTTCTTCCAGGTCACCGCTGGCCAGGACGAGCCTCGGGAACTCGCCGTGGCCTGCATGGACCGCGAACCTCAGGTCCCCCTGCTCGTGACGGGTAGGGAGGCCAGTGCTCGGGCCGGCTCTCGAGTAGAGCGTAACCACGACAGGGACTTCGTTCATGCCTGCATACCCCATCCCTTCAGCCATCAGGGAGAAGCCAGGGCCGGAAGTCGATGTGGAGGAGCGGACGCCAGCGAGCCCGCCGCCTATCGCCATGGTGATCGCCGCGATCTCGTCTTCCGACTGGACGACTGCTATGTTTCCCTTGCTGTTCATCCCGGCCGCTTCCGCCATCTGGGGATTCTCCTGACTGGAGAAGCTGTCGAGCTGGAACTCAGAGTGACCTTCGAGGAACTCGCTCTCGTCGCTCGCGGGAGTTATCGGGTAATAGGTCTGCAGCCTGCATCCCGCCAGCTCCTTCGCCATGGCCACCACCGAGTTTCCCCTGACGAAGAGCCTGACTCCATCGGTCTTCACTGGGGAGAGCTTGCTGGTAAAGCTCCCGGCATATTTCTGCTCCATGAAATCATAGGCGACGCCGACCGCCCCGGCGTTCATTTCGGCGACCTTCGGCTTCGACCTGAACTGCTTCTTCACGGTCTCCTTCACAAGGCTCTCATCGTAGGAGAGGAGGGCGAAGGACGCGGCCACGGCCATCACGTTAAGCATCCTCTGGAGGGTGCTCAGGGAAGTCTCGCCGAACTTGGATCCCACCGTCTTGAGCAACTCGTTATAGGGGACTGGGTAGATGTGGACCCCGCGCCTGCGCGCCAACTCGAGCACGCCTCTGACATCCGGGGACAAACCCGCCTTGGACAGCTCGGCAGTAAGGAACGCCCTGACCGGAGCCTCGATCGTGGGAACCTGATCAAGGCGCTTGGTGTCCTGGTCCGGGTCGTAGATTATCGCACCCTCCTTCCTGACCTCGAGAGCGTGCCTGAAAATTGTCTCCTCCTCGTAGGTCGCTAGCATATCGACCGTGTCGACGTGCGATCGAATCAGGTCCTTGGAGACGCGGACCTGGAAGTAGCTGTGCTCCCCCTTGATGTTAGAGTAATACTCCCTCTTGCCGAAGACATGGAGGCCCCCCGCCGCGGCTGCCCTTGCGAAGACGTTGGCCGAGGTGTCAACGCCGCTCCCCTGGACGCCGCCAATCATCCAAGAGAAGTCTTTTCTTTCCAATTAGGTAACGCCTGTGCCCGCGGGCGCTGTTGCTTCTTTAAGAATATAGTTATTACGTCGCTTACGCCTACTTACTCACAGGGTGAAATATTGGACGAATCGAGAAGAGTGCAAAAAGTGGGGTACAATTCGCTGTCAGTTTCGATCCCCAAGCAGTACGTGAGAGACATGAACCTGAAGCAGGGCGATAGTCTACTGTTCAGGGAGGACTCCGACGGAACCCTGCGGCTGATCCCAGCGACGAAGGCGAGGGAGGAGGCCAAGGCGACAGTGAGGGCTGAGCAGGCCGGGAGCCCGGAGATGCTGGCCAGGCTCGTTGTGGGGGCGTACGCCCTCGGCTACGACACCATCGAGGTCTTGGGGAGGGAACCGCTCGACCAAGCCACAACGAATCGGGTGCTCAACACGGTCAAGCGGCTCAGAGGGATGGAAGTGGTTGAGTCCGACGTCAGGCACACCGTGGCTCAAAGTTTCTTCGACCCTACCAAGTTCCCGGTCGATTCCCTGATCAAGCGGCTCCAGATGCTAGTGTCTGGGAGCCTGGAGCGTGTGACCGAATCGCTGGACCTGAAGCAGACGGGAAGTCTCGACGGCGTGGGTTCGGCCAAGGAGGAGATCGATGAGCTGTACTGGCTCATACTCAGGCAGCTCTTGGTGGCGCTTAACAGGAGGGAGCTGGCCTCGGAGATAGGGATCGAATCCCCGCTCCATGCGTCGGGTGACAGGGTCTCTGCGAAGACGTTGGACGAAATAGGAGGAATAATCCAAGACATTGCCCAGGAGCTCACGAGACTCAGGGGCTTGGGAACTGACATGGACCCCCGGGTGACTGCGGCGCTAAGAAGGCTCGCCGTAAAGGCGGGGGAGGCGTTCAACACGACGGTCGAGAGCCTGCTCACCCCCGACATCAGGCTCATCGGCAATTCGCTCTCCCTTGTGGAAGAGACGACAAGACTGGAGAAGGAGGTGACCGAGGAGATGCTTGCCTCCGGGGAGTTCGGTTATGGAAGGGTACTGGCATCATACTTCGGACAGATCGCAAGATACTGCAACATAATCATCGAGATTTCATCCCACCGTCTGTTGAGGAAGACCAGCAGGGTGGCGACCGTCCAGTAGTAATAGAGCCTTAATCTGAACCCGATGAAGCGCCCATGGCGCGGGGGTAACGAAGCCTGGTCAACCGTGCGGGACAGAGTTCCCCGACTCAAGATCCGGGACTAGCTTCGGATGGGGCATCCCGTCCCTTAGGGGTTCGTGGGTTCGAATCCCACCCCCCGCACTGCCCTGGTTAGGCAGGGGCTCCGATCATAGCTCCTATGACAGGGACGAATCCGACGACAAAGCCGGTTATCCTTCGCCTGGAAAAGGCTAACTTCGACTCTTGAAGCAAAAGCGGAGCGGTTGAGCTCTTACCTCAAGGGCACAAGCAGTCTTCAGATTCTCGCCGAACAGGCGCTACCAAAAATGTGGGCGGTGAGAATTCCTGGAAAGAAACAGTCTCCTAATACCTTGGGGAGACTCTTCGCCATGGGGGCGACATGGTGGGACATTTTCGTCGCGTCCGACATTGGAGCAGAACGGCATCTGATAGCTGATCGGCTCGTCCCTCGAGGAGTCGATGTTCTCGACGTTGGCTGTGGGAGAGGCTACTTTAGCTTCGCCTGCGCCAAGGTAGCTCATGTGACAAGTATCGATTTGATGGATGGTGAGAAAAGGACAGGATGGTGGAACGAGTTCAAAGCCACCTCCGAGTTGTTGGGTATCCCCAGGTTGGTTTCCGGTCTCAGAGCCAGCGCGACTTCCTTCCCATTCGCAAAAGGACAATTCGATTTGGTCGCGTCAGTGCACTCCATAAGGAACTTCGGGAGCAAAGAGGAGATCCGTTCATTCTTTCGCGAGGCAAAGAGGGTGTTGTGCAAGGGAGGGCAGCTGGTCGTGGTGGAATCGGACATTGAAAGAGCGGGGCCGCTGTACAGTGCATTCTATGCAATGCGGACGAAGCTAAAGTGGGAATTGAGATTCCCACCAATCCCAGAACTCGTTAGTTGGCTCCGCAGTGAGGGTTTCTCGAAAACGGTGCACGAATCCTTTGAAACAAGCCTCGAATATGCTCCCGTATATTTTCGATTCAATTCGAAGTCGATGAAGAACATAAGAAGAGACTACGCTGCCGCGATGAAGCTGCTCGCTCGGAGCCGAGAACATAGTCCTCCGGTTTTTGTCCTCATCGCGACTCTCTGAATCAACACGCCATCACTCAAGACATGGAAACCCGTCAGATTGCCACCCAGCTTACAGGGACGAGTCCCACCCCCCCGCATCTAACTTCACTTGAGATGTGTCATTTTTCTGTCAGTCAGAAGGGGTCTGAACATAGGGTTAGGCGCGGAGTCACCACACTAATCATCGCAGAGTTTTGCGCAAGCTCGGAGACAGGGTCAGTCAGCTGCTACAGTCCCATCTTTCCGAGTAGCGAATCGAATTTGGGGTCCCCATGCAGGGATTCGAATACCGGTTCGACCTTGAGCCAAGTCAGGAAACAGCGCTCGTCATACGCCTTCGACAACCACCTCAGGGCGTTTTCATGGTCGCCCAGGCCTGCGTAGATGGCGGCACGTCCGTATTCAGGGATGTACATCTCACCGGAGAGTTCTTCCAGCTGGTTGAGCACCTTCGTTGCCTCGGTCCTCTTGCCAGAAACGGCGTACACATACCCTGCGTCGTCTAGGATGAAGATGCTTCCCTTGGAAAGTTCGACGGCCTTCTGTATCTCGGCGAGGGCCTCTGGAAACATCGACTTTTGCGAGTATGCGTCAGCAAGTCCCTTGTGGGCCAGGACGAAATCAGGGTCAAGTTTCAACGCCTTCCTGTACTGCTCTATGGCTTCGTCGAAACGTCGTGAGAAATACAGCACCCTCCCCACCTCGGATGCGATCAGGGCCGAGCGAGGGTCAAGATCCTCAGCAGTTCTATTCTCGACCAGTGCTTCGTCGAGCTTGCCCTTGGCGGCAAGGAGGCAGCTTCCGAACCACGCGTGCGCCTGCGAGTAGTTCGAGTTGAGTTCCACCGCCTTCTTGAGCTCGGATTCCGCCTTGACCCAGTCAAAGAAGTAATGGGTCATTGTCTCAGAAAGCCCCGCGTGGGCCTCCGCAAGATTGTCGTCCAGTGCGAGGGCCTGGAGCGCAAGTTCCTTCGCCCGGGGAAAGACGGCATTTGGCCGCCGGTAGCAGTAGACTCCGAGTATGCTGTAACAGTCTGCCAATCCCACGAGGGCGAGGGCGTACTGAGGGTCCCGGGCGAGGGCCTCTTCAAAGAACTTGATTGCTTTGTTCACTCCGTCTTCTGTCCTTAGGTTCCACTGGGCCCTTCCCTTGAGGTACAACGTGAATGCTTCAGGGTTCTCGGTCTGCCTCCCCGCAATCTGGGACCGTTCCTCTGAGAGCAGCTTGACCTTGAGGGCTTCTGCCACCGTCTCGGAAATCTCAGACTGGATTGCGAAAACGTCCTTGAGGTTCCTGTCAAAGCTCTCGGCCCACAGGTGGTCGCCTGACTGGGTATCAATGAGCTGACCTGTGATCCGCAGCCTATCTCCTGCCTTTCTGACGCTCCCCTCGATGATGGTTCCCACCCCTAGATCTTCGGCGATTTCTGTGACCTTCTTCTGGCTTCCTTTGTACGTCATGACCGAAGTCCTTGCGATGACTTTGAGCCCGCTTATCTTCGACATCGTGGCAATCAGCTCCTCGGTCATCCCATCTGCGAAGTACTCGTCCTTTGGGTCCGGGCTGATGTTGGTGAAGGGCAGGATAGCTATCCTTCTCTTGTCAAACTCTCTCTGGTGCGCTACGCCTTTCTCCCGTGACCCCCAGGGCATTACCATTTTGTACACCTCCAGGGTCCCGGCGTTCTTCAGCGGCTTGGGACCGAGGGCCTCAAGGTGTAGCTCAAACTTGTTGTGTATCTGATCATAGACCTGCCGGGTGATGCATACACCTCCGTCTTCAGCCAGCGGCTCGATTCTCGATGCCACGTTGACGGCGTCTCCAGAGATGTCCCCTTCGGTGTCCACAACATCACCGAGGTGGATGCCGATTCTAAGATGCAGGCGGCGCTCGTCCGGAAGGGAGACGTTGAACTCTCTTACCGCTCTCTGGATATCGTAGGCACATCTGACGCTCTCGAGTCCGCTCGGGAACTCGACAAGGAATCCATCGCCAATCGTCTTGACTTCCCTCCCGTTGTGCCTTGCAAGAATTGGTCTGATGACCTTCCTCTGCTCTTCCACCAGGGCTAAAGACAGTGCCTCGTTCTTTTGGCCAAGCGCTGTGTAACCGACCATGTCTGTAAACATGATAGCGGCCAGTCGTCGCTCCCCTTGGGACAAGCTCTGCTACGCAGGTTCCACGTTGGCTTGCGATAAATCCGTTGTGGGGTGATTGACCGTCGAACAGCAGCCGACCAATGGGGACCTGAGCCATTCCTCATTCCGCACAGGGTTCATTGCGAGCTTGCTGGACCGGGCTTGGTGGGATTCGAACCTTGAGTTCAGCTCGCAACCCCCACCCTCCCAAGGCTTATACTCGAAACTCTGTGCACGGTGTCATTCATGTTTCAGACACCTTCAATTAATGTCTACACGCGTGATGTCAATAGGCTAGTCGGTTTCTATGAGAAAATCGGTTTTCGGGAGACGTTCAGAACGCCCAAGCAAGGCGATCCAGACCACGTGGAATTGAAGCTGGACCAGTTCACAGTAGGAATAGCATCCGTCAACGCGGCAGTCTCGGACCATGGCCTTCGGCCCAACCTCGGCGGGCGCCCGGTAGAGATCGTACTCTGGACCGACGATGCAGACCGCGCATATGTCCATCTGACTGGCGGTGGTGCACCATCGCTTAGCCCGCCCCATGACTTTCTGGGCTCTCTCCGTGTCGCCTGGGTGGCCGATCCAGACGGAAATCCAATCCAGCTTGTACAGCGCACCAAGTGAGCGCATTCGAACCGCAAATTTACTCTGCACCCCCCGCGTTTGTGAGACTCGCGGTGGAGGATAAGGAGCAACCCCGTAGTCGTATGACCGTGGAATGTCTTTAGCGTTGAGTCCCCATGATGTTCTCCTGATCATCTTGGTCGAGGCCGAGGCGTGGTGGAGTTCACATGAGTAATTCAGCCAAGCGTGTGATGAGCCTAGATCAGATAGTGGAGCTTCTCGGGAATCGCTCTCGGCCTGAGACTTCTTGGATGTCTAAGGTGGCAAGGACCACGGCCGAACGAGCCGAGAGAGCTGTCAATGAGTTAACCAACCACTCAGAATTGATCAGAGAGCTGTCCAGGAACATCGAGAGAACTGGGAAAACCTACTATGCCCAGTTCCCAGCCCCGATAGACCTCTTCGCCCTAGTCAGGTTATCCCGCCCACAGAATCTCGTTGAAAGTGGTGTTGCCTCGGGAGTTTCTTCCACATTCCTTTTGCTGGGAATCAAGTCAAACTCTGGAGGTATCCTCCACTCCATCGATTTCCCCGCATTCAGACAAGGGACTCGCGGGAATCAGCCCTGGGCCATTCCGCAAGGGCTGTCCTCAGGTTGGGCAGTCCCCACGAAGCTCAGGAGCCGATGGGATCTGAGGCAAGGCCGGAGTGAAGACCTGCTGAGGCCTCTCCTGGAGGAAATTGGCACGCTTGATCTTTACTGCCATGACAGCCCTGTTGATATCACTCACTTTGAGTTCGAAATGAAATCAATCCGGAAACACCTGAAACCTGGTTCGTTGATCATCGCCGACAACACGGACAAGAAAGTATTCGACGAGACGGCGCGGTCCGTCGGCTCAGAAGCATTCTACCGCAGGTATTCTAGTCTAGGTGCGTTCTTAGTCCCCTGATGGGACCCCTCGGCTTCGCGAACTTCAGACCTAGCCTTTTGAAGACCTCTGATATCTGTCCCAATCAGACGTGTGCGCTATTTCAAAAGGTCCTTGACGTTCTCAGAGATGAGGTCCACTGCTTCGGCGATCCTCCTCTTCCGTGTTTCCGGCCTTTTCGCGGCTGAAATCCACATGGCGTATCTTTTGCGATGGCTTGGGGCGAATTTCTTATAGTTGCTCCACGCCTTGGCGTTCGCCCTCACGGCCTCTTCCAGGTCCGCCGGGACCTTGATCCCTCCAGCGTTGAACCTTTCTAGCATGGAGGTTTCCGAGGATCTTCTCGCAAATGCCTCCAAACCCCACTTGGTCATCCTCCCTTCACCCTTCAGCCTCTCGACTCGGGCGATGTTGGAGCTGGACCAGATGCTCCAGGGCTTGCGGGGTGTGAACTTCCTCGCGTACCTTGTGCCGTCTATCCTGCGGACTAGGCTGTCTATCCAACCGTAGGCCAGCGCCCCGTCAATGGCCTCGTCGTAGCTCAGTGATTTTGCGCCCTTTTTCCGAAAGACCAGCCATACGCCCTGAACCAACTGGTGGTTGGTCGCCAGCCATAAACGCCATTGGGCGGCGTCTTCCACTTCGAGGGTCCCCAATTCCAAGCTACGTCGGCCCACGCCGATACCCGGCTGTATAAAGCCCCAAAGCGTGCTATACTCGGAAGACTTGAGACCACTAGTCCGCGGGTTCCCGGGCGACTTTCACAGGAAGATCCACCCCATAGCCTTCTTCGATCTTCTTCAGCATGCTGGCCACCCGCCCTTCCTTGGACATCCGGTCGATTTCGTGCATCAGCTTGAGCGAAGCGAGGACCCTCCTGTTTGTTCTCGATGCGTATGGGATGGTTTTCACCGAGTTGTAGAGGGACGCCCGTTCTTCTTTCGTGGGCTCCTTCCCGTAGTCCCGTTCGAGGACGTCCTCTATCTGCCGGATGCTATCCTCGAGGCAGACGTCAGGATTTGAGTAACCGAAGAAGCAGTTCCTGCAGTCCGCTGCCAGCATCTCCCTCATGGGTCCCCGCTCGTTCACTCTGTAGTGCCTCAGCGGGTAGATGTACCCCCGAGTCTTCAGCCGCTCGGCGAGCTTGTACACTGCCCCTATGCCCAGCCCTTGGCCGAGCATGGCTTCGTACAGCTCAGCGACGGAGCCTCCCGGGCCGGCACAGAGGACTGACATCACAATTTCTTCCGTCCAGATTGGAAGCTCTGTGACCTTTGTCTCCATCGTCTGCTGAATCAACCTCCTGTCCGATGCGAGCTCACTGAGCCCCTGCACAGAAATGTTATCTGGATTTGAGCGGAAGAGCGCCTGTAGGGCAGTGCCGCACTCCTTTGTTGTTAATCCTGCGACCTCGGCAACATGATCGAGCTGGAGGCTGGTCTGCTTCCAGTCCCCCCTCTCCCCAACGTGTGCCAGCGCCCAGAGGGCCAAGAGCTC
>Ga0187784_10003363_pt1 | contig 12898 bp, 11 predicted proteins | sample 1015_SJ02_MP15_2_FD_132964 | JGI IMG/M metagenome (GOLD analysis project Ga0187784, IMG submission 132964) | Tropical peat soil microbial communities from peatlands in Department of Meta, Colombia - 1015_SJ02_MP15_20_MG | ecosystem: Environmental > Terrestrial > Soil > Wetlands > Peat | place... | reverse complement strand
CGTCCCCCGGGCCGAGGGGCTCTCCGACATCACGCCGGAGGAGATCGTGAACGCCGCCAAACGGCTCGGCTTCCGCGCGGAGGCCGAGCCGTCGAAGCAGTACCCGCGGCGCTTCTTCGACTACGCGGGCCGCGTCAAGGTCACGAAGAAAGGCCCGACCACGAAGTCGCAATTCCTGCGGCAGCTCGCCGCGGAGCTTCGCAAGCAGCGGGCGGCCGCGGGACGGAAGTGACCCGTGGAGGAGCCGGGGACCGTCTACTTTACCGGCACGGCCGGCGCCGGGAAGACATCGCTCGTCCGGGCGTTCGCCGAATGGATGCGCTCGGCCGGGTTCGACGCGACCGTCGTGAACCTCGACCCCGGTAGCGAGGCGGCCGAGGACACGGCCGACGTCGACATCCGAGAGTGGGTCCGGCTGGTCGACCTCCAGAGCGAGTACGACCTCGGGCCGAACGGCGCCCAGGTGGTCGCGGCCGACATGGTCGCGCTCAAGGTGTTCGAGGTACGCCAGGCGGTCCAGGAACTGCACTCCGACTACGTCCTGGTAGACACGCCCGGCCAGATCGAGTTGTTCGCGTTCCGCGAGTCCTCGAAGGCGATCGTCGATGCGCTGAGCGGGGACCGCTCGGTGATCGCGTTCCTCTACGACCCCGTGCTCGCGCGGACCGCCGCCGGATTCGTCTCGCTCCTCATGCTCGGCGCGACCGTCGAGTTCCGGTTTCGGCTCCCCACCGTGAACGTTCTCGCGAAGTCGGACGTCCTCGCACCGGAGCAGCTGGCCGAGGTGATGCGTTGGTCGGACGACCCGGGGGCGCTCTACGAGTCGATCCAGCAGGACACCCCGACCCCGGACGTGCAGCTGTCGACCGAGATGTTCCGCGCGATCGAGGCGATGTCCCCGCTCATCGGACTGATGCCGACCTCGGCGAAGGAGGGGACCGGTCTCGAGGAGATCTACCACGCCTTCCAGCGGGTCTTCGCGGGCGGGGAGGACCTCGAGCCGTCCCACGCGCCGACCAACGAGTGAACGGCTACTCCTCGGTGAAGAAAAGGCCCATCCCGGCGGACGCGGACTCTTCCTCGTCCTTGAATCTCCGGTAGAGCGGTTCGCCCTCGGCGGGCGGGAGCCGGGTGCCGATCGGGGCGAGGAGGCCCTCGGCCCGGTGGATGGCCTCTGCGGAGCCCTCGATGAGCACGTAGGTCGTGCCGGACGGGCCGCCCATCGCCGAGGCTTCCCGGACCTTCTGGCTCTGCCGCGAGACGATATCGTCCCGCAGGGCCGCATCGAGCTCCGCCCGCTTCGTTCCCGGGACGGAGAAGAGTGTCCACGCCATGCGGGCAGGCGACCCGTCCGCCCTATTTGGATGTTTTCGGGCCGAGGGCCAGCGAGATGAGCAGTGCCGTTCTAGCGGGGTCGTGTACGCCTCGACCCGGGACGCTCCGGTACTGCTGCTCGGCTCGGCCCACGTGGTCGACCTGAGCGAGCCGCTGCGTCGCGTCCTCACCGAGCGTCCTCTCGACGGGATCGCGGTCGAGCTCGACCCGGAACGGGCCGAGGCGCTCATGTCCCCGCAGGGCCCCGGGCGCGGGTCGGGCTCCGCGCCGCTCTTCGCACGGCTCTGGGGGATCGTCCAGCGCCGCCTCGGCTCCCAGATCGGCGCCGGCGTCCCCGGGGCGGAGATGAAGGTCGCCATCGGGGTCGGCCGTGAGCGGCGCCTCCCCGTGTTCCTCATCGACGACCCGATCCGTGTGACGCTCACGAACCTCGTGCGGTCGATGCCGTTCAAGGAGCGGGTCACGCTGCTCGCGAGCGCCGCCATCGGTCTGTTCCTCCCGTCGCGGGTGGTCGAGCGCGAGATGGACCGCTACGCCGAATCCCCGGACGACTACACGGCCGAACTGCGGCGAGCGAGCCCGACCACCGCGAAGGTCCTCTTGGACGACCGGAACGAGCACATGGCCGATCGGCTCGCGACGCTCCGTCAGCAGGGGTTCGGGCGCCTTGCCGCGGTCGTGGGCGATGCGCACCTCGATGGGCTACGGAGCGCGCTCGGACGCCGCGGCGTCCCGAGCGAGGTCGTCCGGTTCTCGCAGCTCAAAGCGGCTACAGCACCGTCACCCGGTTCTTCGTAGCGTCGTCGACGGTCTTCGCGAACGTCTCCGCCATGGCGGCGGACTCGGGGGAGGCGAGCTCTCCGAGCCGTCCCCCATCCGAAAGCTCCGAGATCGGCGGGAGCACCGGGAGAGACCCGATCACCGGAATGCCGTACTCCCGGGCGACCGCGGCCACGCGGCTCGCGCCGAACAGCTCGATCCGCTCGTGGCAGTTCGGGCAGTCGACCCAGGCCATGTTCTCGACGACCCCGAGGAGCGGGACGTGCAGGTCGCGAGCCATGTTCATCGCCTTCTTCACGATGAGCGCGGCGAGGTCCTGCGGGGTCAGGACGAACACCATCCCGTCGATCGGGATCGTCTGGAACACCGTGAGCGGCACGTCGCTCGTCCCCGGCGGCATGTCGATCAGGAGGTAGTCGAGGTTCCCCCAGTGAACGCTCCCGAAGAACTGCGTGATGAGGCGGGTCACGAGCGGTCCCCGCCAGATCACCGGGGTCTGTTCGTCCTCGACCATGAACTGGGACGAGACGACCTCGATCCCGGACGGAGTCACGGCGGGCTCGATCCCCTCGCCGCGGTCGAGCAGCGGGCCCGTGAGCCCGAGCAGCTTCGGGACGGACGGCCCGGTGATGTCGGCGTCCAGGATCCCGACCCGCAGGCCGCGGCGGGCGAGCTCGACCGCGAGGAGTGCGGTGACCGAAGATTTTCCGACGCCTCCCTTTCCGCTGCCGACCGCGACGACCCGCTGGATGCCGCCCTTCTCCATCCGCTGGAGGAGCCCGCGTGCGGGGGGTCGGGCGGGCGATGGCCGGGCCGGCGGCTCCGGACCGTGCGACGACTCTCCTTCGGCGGACACGCGGGTCCGGACGGGGGTGTGGCTATATAACGGCCCGTCCGTCCGCGGGGCCGTACCGGTAGGGGCGGAGATGACGGGCGGCCGGACGGCGGAACTGGACGAGCTGTTCCAACCGTCTTCGGTCGCCGTCATCGGCGCCTCGAACAAGCCCGGGAAGGTCGGAACGAACCTTTTCCGCAACATCCTCGAGGCGGGGTTCAAGGGCGTCGTCTATCCGGTGAACCCGTCCTCGAAGAGCGTCTCCGGGGTCCGATGCTACGGCAGCGTCGCCGACCTCCCCGAACGGCCGGACCTCGGTGTCGTCATCGTGCCCGCGCCGACGGTCGCGGACACGGTCGAGGAGCTCGGCAAGGCCGGGGCCCGGGGGGTGATCATCATCTCGTCGGGGTTCCGCGAGATGGGAGAGTCCGGCGCCGCGCTCGAAGCGGACGTCGTCCGACGCGCCACGAAGTACCGCATGTCGGTCGTCGGGCCGAACTGCTTCGGCGTCATCAACACCGCGCCGGATGTCTGCCTCAACTCGACGTTCAGCGCGACCCTTCCTCCGCGGGGCAACATCGCGTTCGTATCGCAGAGCGGCGCCCTCTGCGCGGGGATTCTCGCCTACGGCACGACCGAGCGGATCGGGTTCTCCCGGTTCGTCTCCGTGGGGAACCGGGCCGGGGTCGACGAGAACGACCTCCTCTACTCGCTCGGGCGGGACCCCGCGACCAAGGTGATCCTCCTCTACGTCGAGAGCCTCGTCGACGGGCGACGGTTCCTCGAGACCGCCCGCGAGGTGACGGAGCACAAGCCGGTGCTTGTCATCAAGAGCGGGCGCACGCCCGCCGGAGAACGGGCGGCGAAGAGCCACACGGGTTCGCTCGCCCAGTCCGGCCGCGACCAGCTCTACGATTCCCTCTTCGAACAGGCCGGCGTCCAGCGGATCGAGACCCTGGGGGAGCTGTTCCGGACCGCGAAGATCTTCGCCTCGGGCCTCAGGCTCGAGGGTCCTCGCCTCATGATCCTCACGAACTCCGGCGGCCCCGGGATCGTAGCGGCGGACGCCGCGGTACGGCACGGTCTCGCGCTCCCCCAGCTCCCGCGGGCGCTCCACGATGAGCTTCGCGCCCGTCTGCCCGTCTCGGCGTCCATCGCGAACCCCCTCGACATGACCGCCGACGGACGGCCCGAGCACTACCGCGACACGTTGGCGCGGCTCCTCGAAGGCTCCGAGATGAACGGCGCGCTCGTCATCACGACCCCAACCTCCACGATGACCGGCGAATCCGTCGCGCGGGCGATCCTGGAGGCGAAGGCGTCCACGCCGAAGCCGATCGCCGCCTGTCTCTTCGGGGTGAACGACCTCTCGCGGGAGGTCGCGCTCCTCGAGGACAACGGGGTGCCCACGTTCACCTTTCCCGAGGAGGCGACCCAGGGCCTCGGGGCGCTCGCCCGCTACCACGCCTGGTGGACCCGTCCCCACACGGAGGTCCGCTCGTTCTCGGTCGACCGGGCCGCGGCGCAGGCCGTGATCGCTCGCGCCCGCGAGGCGGGCCAGTCCGTCCTGCCCGACTACGCGGCGCGGGCTTTGCTCGTCGCCTACGGGATCCGCTTCCCCGAGGTCGTCCTGGTCAAGACGCTGGACGAGGCCGTCGAGGCGGCCGGTGGGATCGGCTACCCGGTCGTCCTCAAGGTCGTCTCTCCGGACCTATCGCACAAGACGGACGTCGGCGGCGTCGCGCTCGGGATCCACGAGGAGGGGTCGCTCCGGACCGCCTGGGAGGCGATGCAGCAGTCGCTCCAGGCGAAGGCGCGCGACGCTCGGGTCGAAGGGTTCGAGGTCGAGGCCCAGATCGAGGACGGGAAGGAGGTCCTGGTCGGCCTCCAGCGGGACCCGTATTTCGGGCCGATCGTCGCCTTCGGCCTCGGCGGGATCTATGTCGAGGTGCTCCGGGATGTCACGTTCCGGCTCGCTCCCCTGCGGACGCTCTCGGCGCTCCACATGGTCGAGGCGCTGAAGGCCTACCCGATTCTGAAGGGGGTCCGCGGGGAGGCGCCGAGCGATATCGAGGCGCTCACGGAGGTCATCGAACGCGTCTCCCAGCTCGCGGTCGACCTCCCCGAGGTCGTGGAGCTCGACATCAACCCGCTCATCGTCCGCCCGATCCGGGAGGGCGTGGTCGCGGTCGACGCGCGGGTCGTTCTGGCACCGCCTTCCATATCGGGACCTCCTCCTTCAGCCGCTCGATGAGATAGCGGGCGGCGGCGAACGCGGGGGCACGGTGCCCCGTGGCCGCACCCACGAGGACCGAGACCTCCCCCACTGGGACGCGACCGACCCGGTGCCAGACGACCACCCGCTTCGCCCCGAAACGTCGTCGGGCGGTCCGCTCGAGGTCGGCGAGGGCCGTGAGGGCGACCGCGCGGTGCACTTCGTAGTCGAGCGCGCGGACCCGTCCGTTCCCCGTGCGGTCGGGACGGACGCGGCCGGCGAACAGGACGAGTCCCCCGAGGCCGGGCCCCTCGAGGTGGCGCATCGCCGCTGCAGCCGACAGCCTTCGTCGGGTCAACCGGACGCTCGCGGTCATCCGCCCCCGTACGGAGGGTGGATCGCGAACTCGTCCCCGGGGCGGACCCGAGTCGCTCGGCTCGCTACATACCTACCGTTGAGCGCAAAGCGGCAGGTCGGCAGGATCGGGGCCAGCTTCGGGTAGCGCTTCCCGAGCGATTCGACGAGCGACCGCACCGGGACGCCCGCCGCGTCGACCGGCCAGCGGAGTTCGCCCGCGCCCGTGGCGCGGCGGGCCGTCGCGAAGAGGAGGACGGTCGCCCGGGGCTCCATGGTCGAACCTAACCGGGAAACGCTCTAAGAGTTACGGAAGCCGAGTTTACAGAACCGCTTAATAAGGCGGGACCCTCGATACCACCATGAAGGAGATTTCCGTTCGTGCCGGCGGACAGGCCGGCGACGGGATTGCTTCGATCGGCGAGTCCATCACCCGTAGCTTCTCCCGGATGGGACTCCACGTCTTCGGCCTGAACGCCTACCAGTCGGTGATCCGCGGGGGCCACGTCTGGTTCCACATACGGGCCGCCGAGCGCGACCTCCACTGCCAGGGAGACCACGCCGACATCCTCTACGCGCTCGACCGGCAGACGGTCGACGTCCACGCGCCGATCCTGCGGGAGCATGGGACGATCGTCTACGACCCCGAGAAGTTCACGCTCACGCCGGCCGACGTGCCGGCGGGACGGCAACTGATGGCGGTGCCGACGCTCGAGATCGCGCGCAAGTACACTTCCCAGTCGGTCCTGCAGAACGCGGCCGGGATCGGGGCGACGTCGTTCCTCGCGGGAATCCCGCTGGACGTCATCCAGCAGGTCCTCGCCGACTCGTTCGGGCGGAAGGCCGGGGACGTCGTGGATTGGAACAAGGGCGCCTGCGCCGACGGCTACAAGTTCGCGGAGGCCCAGGGGTTCACGCACCCCCGAGCTCTCGCGCGGATGGGAGCGCCGAAGCTCCTGATGACGGGCAACCAGGGGATCGCCCTCGGAGCGGCCGCGGCCGGCTTGAAGATCCTCGTCCAGTACCCGATGACGCCCGCGAGCTCGATCATGCACTGGATGGCGGCGCACTCGCAGGCGCTCGGGATCGTGGTGAAGCAGTCGGAGGACGAGCTCGCCTCGATCAACATGGCGGTCGGCGCCTCCTACGCCGGGGTCCGCTCGATGACGGCGAGCAGCGGCGGAGGGTTCGCGCTCATGACCGAAGGGCTCGGGATGGCCGGCATGACGGAAGTGCCGGTCGTCGTGGTCAACGCGGCCCGGGCCGGGCCGTCCACGGGACTCCCGACCAAGACCGAGCAGGGCGACCTGAACCTCGTGCTCGGGGCCGGCCAGGGCGAGTTCCCGCGTGCGGTCCTCGCGCCGTCCGACCCGCTCGACGCGTACTACCTCACGATCAAGGCGTTCGAGCTGGCGGAGAAGTACCAGACCCCGATCATCGAGCTCACCGACTTCCACCTCGCCGAGGCGATGGAGGCGGTCGAGCGCTCGGACATCGACCTCAACGTGCCCATCCCCTCGCTCTTCACGGTGGAGGCGAACGGGCACGACTACCGCCGCTACGAGGACACCGAGTCCGGGGCCTCGCTGCGGGCACTCCCCGGCCAGGCGGGGCTCAATCACATCACGCTCTCGGACGAGCACGATGAATACGGCCACGACATCTCCGACATCCTGGTCGGAATACCGGACTCGATCGCGAAGCGGGAGAAGATGATGGAGAAGCGAATGCGGAAGCTGAAGGGGCTCGTCCAGGACGCCCCTCCGCCGGTCTTCGAGGGTCCGGCGGACGCTCCGCTCACGTTCGTGGCGTGGGGCTCGACCGTCGGCGCCGTGCGGGACGCGATGGAGGTTCTCGAGGAGCAGGGAAAGGCGACCAACCTGCTCCGGTTCCCGACCCTCTACCCGCTCGACCCGAAGGTCGTCCGGTCGATGTTCGACCGGACCCGGAAGACCCTCCTCGTCGAGGGGAACTACTCCGGACAGTTCGGCCACCTGCTCCGGGCGGAAACCGGGATCGAGCTCCCGCACCAGTTCCTCAAGTACGACGGAGAGCCTTTCTATCCGCACCAGATTCTGGAGCGCGCCGAGGAGGTGCTCTGACCATGGCGGAAAGCGCTGCGGCCCCGATCGTATCGCCCCCCCTGACCCAGCTCCCCATCATCGGGAAGTCCCAGATCAAGCCGACCTGGTGCCCCGGGTGCGGGGACTTCGGGGTCGTCGCGGCGGTCGAGATGGCCCTGAAGCGGCTCAAGATCCCGAGCAAGGACGTCGTCATCGTCTCGGGGATCGGCTGCTCCTCGAACCTCCCGCACTTCCTCTCTTCCTACGGGTTCCACGGGATTCACGGTCGGTCGATCCCGATCGCCGAGGGGATCCGATGGGGGAACCACGGGCTCACGGTCATCGCGACCGGCGGGGACGGGGACGGCTTCGGGATCGGGGTCGGCCACATGATCCATGCGATGCGACGCAACGTCAAGCTGACGTACGTCACGATGGACAACCAGATCTACGGGCTCACGACCGGCCAGGCGAGCCCGACGACCGAGATGGGCACGAAGACGAAGTCGACCCCGACCGGGGTGATCGAGAAGCCCATCGACCCGATCGCGCTCGCGCTCGCGAGCGGTGCGACGTACGTCGCGCGCGGGTTCTCGGGGGATGTGAAGCACCTGGCCGACCTCGTGGCCGGCGCGGTCCAGCACAAGGGGTTCGGCTTCGTGGACGTGCTCTCCCCGTGCGTCACGTACAACAAGATCAACACGTTCGACTTCTTCCGGCACCGCGTCTACAAGCTCGAGAGCGCCGGCCACAACCCGAGCGACATCGTCGCCGCCTGGCAGCGGGCGCTCGAGTGGGGCGACAAGATCCCGATCGGGCTGTTCTACTCGGTCGACCAGCCCACCTACGAGGACCTCGAGGGGGTCCTCGCCGCGGGTCCGCTCGTGCACCAGCCGTCCGGGCTCAAGGGCCGCGAGAAGCTGCTGGACGAGTTCATCTGAACCGGCCCGCCCAACGGCCGGGCGCCTACCCCGTCACCCCGAAGAGGTAGGCGTCCCCTTCGTGGAACTCCTCGGCGTAGGCGCCGGGGTCGGCGAGGAACGGTCGGGGAGAGAACGCCGGCCAGAGTACCGAGCTGTTGCCGGTCACGACCACGTACTGCGCGCGAAGCTCCGAGAGGGCGAGGGCGTCCGCCGGCCCGAGGGTGCCGTTCGGAAGGTCCCGAACGAGCGTCTCGTAGGACGCGTTCACGCTCTGGAATCCCGGCACCATCGGATACAGGAGGACGATGTCGGGGCAGTAGCCGGGGAGGAACTCCCCCGCGCTCCCCGGGGCGACCAGCACGCGGGCGCCGTTGGGGAGGTGGCTCCCCGAGTACGCGAGCAGGTCGAAGTCGGCCGCCGTTACGTTCCCGAACTCGTGGTACGTCTCCGAGAGGGAGGAGGCGAGCTCGGTCGGCGTGAGCACGACCCCGGGTACGACGATCGCGAGCGCGACCACGAGGGGGAGGATCGTCCTCGTGACGGAGCCGGGAGGCCGGGCGCGGGGACGTGGCGCCGGAGCCGCGGGCACCGGCTCGGAAGGACCGGGCGACCGGCGGACCGTCCGCACGGCCTCCTCGATCGCGAGGGCGAACGGCACCGTGGCGATGAGGCCGTAGAGTGCGAAGAGCGACTGGGAGAGCTCGTTCGAGCTCGAGAGGTCCGTCAGCACGACCGCCGGGCCGAAGCCGCTCCGCGCCGCCCAGAACACCGCGAGCAGCGCGACCAGAATGGCCGCCGCTCCGGCAACGAACGGCCGGAACGTCCGGAGGTACCGGCCGACCTCGCTGTCCGACGGCACGAGCAAAAGGAGCGCGAGTCCGACGACGAGGAGGACGATGAGTTCGACCTTCAGGGCGGCGATCGGCGAAAGCTCGGTCGCACCCGAACCGAGGAGGAACGGGTCGAGGAACCCGAAGAACTGCGAGGCCGAGATCCCGGACGGAGTCCCGGGCGCGCTCGTGGCCGCGGGAACGAGGCCGGGGCTCGACCGGCCCTGCCCGAGTACGTAGAGCGTCGGCAGGATCGCGAGCAGGGAGGCGGCCGCCGCGACCGCCCAGCTCGCGAACCAGTCCCGGACCCGACCGCCGAAGCGCGGCCGGGAGAGCAGGGCCGCGACCGGAAGAGCGAGGAGGAGCCACTCGACGCCGACCGGGTTGATCGCCGCCGAGTAGCCGGCGAGGACGCCGTAGGCGAGCGCGTCCGGCCACCGGGGGGCGGGAGTCCTGAGCCAGACGACGGCCTCGCCCGCGAGGAGCAGGACGAGGGGGAAGGCCAGTACGAAGTCGTTGCTGCCGAAGGCGAAGCTCCGCGTCCCCGGCCCCACCCAGGCGAGGAGGAGGGCGGTCGCGAGGCCGGCCCACTCGCTCCCGAAGATGCGGCGACCGAAGGCGAACCCGGCGAGGGGGGCGAGGCCGAGGAAGAGGGGCGTCACGAGGAGGGCCGTCCGCGCCGGCGGGAGCCCGAAGACGAGTTGCGCCCACCCGAGCCAGGCGACCGACCCTTGTGGATAGAGGAGCCCGGTCGGGGCGTACGGTTCGAACGAGAGCCCGATCGAATGATGGCGCAGGAGGTTGGCGGTGTAGAGGGTGAGAAGGCTCGAGTCGTAGGTGTTGCCGGTGCCGATCGGGCCCGCGACCCAGAGCTCGACCACGAAGAGCCCCACCGCGGAGGCGATGGCCAGCAGGTAGGCCGGCCGCCCGACCGGGGCGAGCGCGGCGAGGAGGGAATCGGTCCATCCCGGGCGCCGGGCCGCGTGGACCGCGAGGGCGATGAGGGCGGCCGTCGCCGCGAACGGGAGGAGGTCGACGACCGGCGCGAGGAAGAAGCCGCCCGGGACCGCGGCGATGAGGTAGAGGACCGCCCCGCCGAGGTAGAAATCGAGGACGGCGCGTTCGATCGGTTCGGGGCGACGCCAGAGCGAGAGGTATCGCCCCGTCAGCGTCCGCACGAGCTCGCCCAGGAGGCCGGCGAGCGCTGCCCACGCGAGGAGGGCGACGCCCCATTCTGCGACCCCGGGTCCCGGCACGCCCACGGCGGTACCAGCGAGGCTCGGCTACTAGAATCCTGACCTTGCCTACCGAACGCTACACTTTTACCGTATCGGGTTCCAGACCCGACCGCGGGCGAAGTTCTTGGCCACGGATACCGACGCGGCGGTTCGAGACGGTCTCTCGAGCGTGACGCGGGGGACGCTGTTCCTCCTCATCTCCACCCTCCTGCTGGTCGGGCTGAACTTCGTCGCGCGCGTGCTGATCGTTCGGAACATCTCGGCGAGCGACTGGAGCGCCTTCTCCTTCGGCTTCACCCTCACGGGGGTGCTCGTCTCCGTCGGGTTCCTTGGGCTGCCGAGCGCCGTCGCGCGCAGCATTCCCTACGCCGGGACGGATGCCGAGCGCCGGACCATCGTCTGGGCAACCCTCTGGATCGGGTGCGTGGCCGCCCTCATCGGCTCGGTCGCCCTCTTCCTGTTCGCGAACTCGATCGGGGCAGCGCTCGGGTCGCCGGCGATCGGGGTGGGCCTCCAGTACTTCCCCATCTCCGTGGGCTCGCTCGTCGTCGCGACCATCATCGCCTCGATCTTCCAGGGGTACGAGGACGTCACCCCGAACGCGGCGTTCATCCAGGTCGTCAACCCCGCGCTGTTCGTCGCGTTCCTCGCCTGGGACTCGGTCCTCCCGAACGTGGGCATCACCTACCGGGAGTCGCTCCTCGCCTACGCCCTCGCGAACGCCATCACGCTGGTCCTGCTCGTCATCTACCTGGTCGTTCGGCTGCCCCGCCGTCTCCCGCCCGGACCGCGGGCCCCTTCGGCCCTCGGTCGGTACCTCCGGTTCACGGCGCCGCTCTTCGTCGTGGGAGTGATGGGCACGGTCACCGGCTCGGGCGACACCCTCATTCTCGGCATCTTCCATTCGGGGGAGGTCGGCACCTACACCGCCTCGCTCACCCTCTCGCGGCTCCTCCCGATCGGGGTCGCCGCGGCGTCCTACATCTTCCTGCCGGTCGCGAGCCGGTTCCTCCGGCTGAACGACACGCGGTCGATCGCGATCACCTACGCGACCGTCACGAAGTGGATGATACTCGTGTCGCTGCCCCTCTTCCTGCTGTTCTTCTTCCTGCCAAGCGCCTCGCTCGGGTTCGTCTACGGGCCGAGCTATACGACCGTCGTCGCCCCGCTCCAGATCACGGTCGCCGGGGCGTTCGCGACGACCCTGCTCGGCCCCGCCCCGACCGCCCAGGTCGCGTTCGGTCAGACCCGATTGCTCGCCTCGAATGCGGTCGCGGCGGGGCTCGTGGACGTCGGGGTCGCGGTGGTCTTGGTGCCCGCGTACGGCTACGTCGGGGCGGCGATCGCCTGGGCGATCGCGAACGCGGCGTATACCGTCCTCTGCCTCGTGGAGCTCGGGGTCATCACCCATGTGCACCCGTTCGAGTGGCACTACGTCGTTCCGGTCATGGCCACCGGGATCCCCGTCGCCGTGGCGCTCGCGGTGGTCCACCCGAACCTGCCGTGGTGGTCGCTCCCCATCCTCGCGGTCGCGATCGCCCTCCTGTTCGTCGTCCTCGTGCTCGCCACCCGGTCGGTGGACGACGGCGACCGCCTCCTGCTCGATGCCGTAGAGCACCTGGTCGGTCGCCCGCTCCCCTGGCTCCGGAGACTGGGTCGCTACGCCCTGCGTCGAAAGAGCCCCTGACGCGGGCCCTCCGGGCCGTTCCGAGCGCCTACCCATCCATCCCAGTTTGGGGACGAAATGGGACAACGGGAGTCGACCGTACCGGCGGTTCTCGTCTCGGGAAGGGGGAGGATCGTGGGACGGGATAGCGTTCGCCTTCTTCGTCAGGCTTACATAGGGCGCCCGGCATCGTAATGGAGGGCGGACCCTCGTCCGCTCGCGATATCGTGGTCGAACGGACAGCTCCCCGGGTCATTCCGGCCGTCGTCGGCACCCTGCTCCTGGGGGTCATCGTCCTCGCCGGTCTACTGCCGAATACGGGTACAGTACAGGCTCAGTCGTCGTGCCCCTACGGGGGATGCACGACCTCCGCGGCCATTCCCGCCTGGGAGATCGCGTCCATCCTGGCCCTCCTCGCCGCGGTCGTCGTGGCGGCGGCGCTCGTCGTCCTGCGCCGGCGCCGCACTCCCCGCGCCGGGCCCCCGGCAGCGGCCGGAGCCCTCCAGCCCTGGCAGGAGGGACCGCCCGCCGGCGCGGCCGCCGCCCCGAGCGCCGCACCCGTCGCCGCCGCACCGTACCTCGAAGGACCCGAAGACGTGGGGCACACTCCTCCCACCCTACCGCCCCCGTCCGCGGGGGCCACCGGCCCGGCCGCCGCG
>Ga0187784_10003362_pt1 | contig 12898 bp, 11 predicted proteins | sample 1015_SJ02_MP15_2_FD_132964 | JGI IMG/M metagenome (GOLD analysis project Ga0187784, IMG submission 132964) | Tropical peat soil microbial communities from peatlands in Department of Meta, Colombia - 1015_SJ02_MP15_20_MG | ecosystem: Environmental > Terrestrial > Soil > Wetlands > Peat | place... | reverse complement strand
TTAAAAGCGGCCATGCGATGGTCCGTCTTGTGCCAGCGCGCGTACCACTCCCCCGGATCGATGCTCAGGAGCGCGTCGGGGCGGATACGACGGATAATCGCCGTCGCCTCCTCGACGAGCTTCGGCTGGGGAGCATATTCTAGCATGCCGTCGTCATAGCCCATCCATAGGATGTTTTCTTTTGGAGTTCCCAGCACCGCTTCTGCTGCTTCCTCCTCCGCCTTGCGAATTCGCGCCAGCTTCTGCGCGCTCATCTCCGGATCGTAGGAGCCCTTGTCATCATTGGTGTAGATGACAATGTAGACCTTATTGTGGCGCTGATTCAGCAGCGCAATCGTTCCCCCGGCTCCGAACAGCTCGTCGTCCGGATGAGGTGTGAATACCAACACCGTCTTCCCGGTCATCGACTCGAGCCCGGCCTCTTGGGCCTTCAGCTTTGCCGGGGCCAAAGAGAGTATCAGGCCGATCACTAAAGCAAGGTATTTCATGAATCACTCCTCGTGTCAGCAGCAGGTACCGCAGACCTGCTTTTTAGGTCCGCGGCTTTTCAGACGTCCCGAGCAAAGAACCGCGGACCTAAAAAGCAGGTCTGCGCTACCGTGGTTGTTTGGGACGGGTGATGCTAAAGTCTTCAACGGGGCTCTCAGGCGCGTCGGTCAGCAGCCCCAGCATTTCGTAGACCTTGATCACCGCGTGATCCACCATGCGCTCCCCCGCCCCGGGCTCGATCCAGGTGCTGGCGCCGGCGGCGCCATAGCCACCCTCCTTAGCGGCGCGAATGGTAGGGAAATAGCCGAAGTAGCCATTAGCGTAGCCCAGGAAAAAGCAATCGAAGACCGGGCAGCGCGCGCGCCAGTTCATCTGAAAATCGACAAAGGGCTCTCCCGGCACTCCCATGAGCGCGATGCGCCGATTAATAAGCACGGTGGCCACGGGCAAGTGCTGCTCGGGCGCGGTCGAAGGAAAGTAGGCATCGAAGGCGCGGGGGTCAGCAGCTTCCCCGGTAGCCAAGGCTGCCGTGCGAAATTTCTCCGCATTCCAACGGAAGTGGAGGCTAAGCATATCCTCGGCAAAATCCAGGCTCGGTTCAGCGACCGCTTCGGTGCGGATCTCCTTGGCCACCCGCGCAGCCTCCTTACCCAACTTCTCTCCCGTCCAGTCGCGCCTGCCGGCCGCATCCTCTTTCAGCGGAATGACGGCATAGTAGGGATTGATGTCCCCAGGCGCGCCCTGGAGAAAGAAACACAGCGGTTGACCGCCCAGGGCCTGCTCGACGGTCTTGGTCATGACGCCCGGATAGTCGGCAGAATATTGGGTGTTGTCCGGACCAAACACCACGGGGTGGCAGGCATAGTTCACGAGCACAGCGAGCGGCCGCCCGTCTGTGGTATCCACACGCAGCACCGCAACAGTAGGATCGACCGGCGCGGTGGGGATCTGGGTGGGGTTGTGTTCAAACCAGGTGACGGTGCCGTCGGGGTTAGCCTGGTGTCGATTGTGGCCGATGTAGGCAACACCGTAACCCGTTCCGAGACGAGCCTCGACGGCGTGCTGCTGGGCGTCGGCGACGGCCTTCGCGATCTTGTCCAGATCAGCCGTCTCCCACGCCGGGGGGCCGTTGCGGTAGGTGTCTTGGACAACGGGACCGGAGTGGGTGTGCGAGGCGACCGCGAGGACGTAGGAAATGCCGCTGGATTTTCGCACCGCCGCGCGCAAACGCTCCAGCGAATCGTGGCCAAAGCAGCGACCTAGGTCGAGCGCAACCAGGGCCAGCCGCTTGTCTCCCAGTTCAAGCACCAGAACGCGCGCGTACAGCGGGTCGAGGGTTCCGGTGCTGTCCCGCAACGTATAGCCCCACATCGGTACGCCTGGGGGCGGAGTAATGTCTACCTTGGCCACGCCGGCCCGCAGAGTCGCTCCTGGCAGGGACGCTGCTGAGCCCAGCGCCAGCAACCCCAAACACACGGTAAGTTTCAGCCTCTGCATGTCGCCACCTCCCCTTTTTCGCGACACGCATCATACACCAAAATTATGCCATCCTAAACGAAGCGAAGGATCCCCGCAGTTTGTATGGAATGTGAGCTGTGATGATCCTTCGCTTCACTCGGCGTTTGTGACTCTTTTCGGAGTTGATGGGTGGCGCATACATTGCTTTTTATGTATGCGCCCCGTAAGTCGACTGCTGGGAGCGAATTGTGGCGCATACATGAAGAACGATGTATGCGCCACCCATGCATCCAGACAAAAAAATCACAAACTCTCAGGATGACAGACTAGGCGCCATGCAGCAACCTCCCTTCGCGCACCACCGTGCCGGGGAGTGAAGCTTTAAGGGACCGGCGAGGCTCGAAGTAGGAACGCGTGCAGACCAGCACGTCGGCGGCCCGGCCTGTGCCCCGCAGGACCTCGTAGGCGAGCCTGCTTCGTTTCCGCTCCGGGGAGGCGTCGTCGGGAACAACCACCAAAAGATCGTAGTCGCTGTCAGGTCCTGAGTCGCCCCGGGCTTTGGATCCGAATCACACGTCAAGCCTCTCGAAAATCGATCCGAGCAGGGTGTTCTTTGAATCCGCGTGTCTTTACGGCATCGTAAGCGGTCCCCACGACAAACCAGCAGCCCCCGATAATCTTGGCCGGCGTGGGCAAGCTCACCCAGATGGCGAAGCAGAAGACAAAGCCCACAACGGGTGCAAGCGCGTCCGCAAAGAAGCGCCGGGAGGGGCGGGACGAAGGCATGAGGTAGAATTCGCGCAGAGCGGCTGCGTTAACTCCCATAAAGGCAAGGAGGGCCCCAAAATTAATCAGCTCCGCCGCCCGTTCGTAATTGAGCAGAATAGCTCCCACAAACGCAAACAGGCCCACAATGCCGATATTAAAGCTGGGAGCGTTTCGTTTTGGGTCCAGGTAAGCAAAGAGGCGACGTGGGATAACGTTGTCGCGCCCCATGCCGAACAACAGACGCGATACACCCGCTTGCCCACTTAACCCGGAACCCAAATTGGCGAGGATCAAGACCCCTGCCAGGGCTTGAAATAGAACCTTCCCGCCCACCACGCGGGTGACATCCATGAAGGCCGTTTCGAGGTTAGGAAACGTGTGGTAGTCGGGCCAGACGCGCTGGGCGAGGTAAATCTGAAGGCCGCCGAAGAGTCCGGTGAATAAACAGACTCCAACCGTCGCCAGCAGGACGTTCCGGCGCGGGTTCACTGCATCTTCCGCCAACGTGGTAATACCGTCAAATCCGATATAGGTCAGTGCTGCTAGGGAAGTTCCCGCGCGAATAGAAGAGACTCGGAACGTTCCTGGGTTGTAAAAAGGTTGCGTCGAGAAGACGCCGTGCCAGCCCTGGTGCTGAAAGAGCAGGCGCAGGGCCATGACAATAAAGACCAAGATGACAGCACTCATGATGGTCGCCAGCACAAAGTTGGTTCGAGCCGTGGTGCGAATGCCGCGCAAGTTGATCAGGGTCATCGTTCCTGCGAAGGCGGCGGCCAAGACGGCGTACGGAACTTCGGGGACCAGACGTTGCACGGTCAAGGCACCATACACAGTGCAAAGGAGTGGGATGAGCAGGTAATCAAGAAACATCGCCCACCCCGCCAGAAAACCCAGGTGCGGGTTCAAGCCGTAGCCCACGTAAGTGTATGCGGACCCGGCCGAGGGATAGACGGCGGCCATGCGGCCATAGCTGAAGGCGGTCAGCATCATGGCCAGCATGGCCAGCAAAATGGTGGTGACCGCATGCCCGTCCGAGAGTTTCTGGGCCACACCAAACAGCGGCACGGGCGCGATGGGCATGATCAATACGATCCCGTACAAGATCAGGTCCCAAAGCGTCAGTACGCGTTTGAGGCGGGGCGGGGTTTCGGTAGAAGCGTTTGATGTGCTCATGGGTTCCTATCGATGAGGCGGAACGTATCCCGGCGGAGGAGCTGCCTCTTCGCCGAAGAAAAAACGTTCCATCTGTTGCGCGATAAACTCCTGAGCTTCTTTGGTGGCGGGAGCCAGGCGATACTCGTTGATGAGCATCCTCAAATGGTCTAGCCAGCGATTCCAAGCTTCCTGCGATACGTTTTCGTAGATCCGCTGGCCCAGTTCACCACTCCATGGGGGCTCCTCGAGGCCTGGAAGTTCTCGGCCAAACTTCACACATTTCACCATTCGTTGTGACATTAGACCTCCTGCTTCACTCCTTCCGATAGATTGCCAAATTCACCACTTCGCCTTCAAAAAGCGAAAGCTGCCCGTGGGGTTCAAGGACCCCTTTGTGAAAGGTCGCGGAGACACGCAACGGTCGGGCGACCTTCGAGGCAGCGCCGGGCGATCGCTCCCCCACCTCTGATTCCCCTCCCAGCTTGGGAAGGGGAAAAAGAGCAACAGCCTGATGCTTCTGCCCTTGTTCCGCTACCTCTAATTCCCCTCTCCTTTCGGGGATGGGACCAAGGGGTGGGGAAGCAACAACCCGATGCCTTTGCCCTCGCTCCACCGCCTCCAAGGCCTGGTTGGCGAGCTGATCGGCTTCGTAATTCTGTTCGCGAGGCACATGCTCGATTGAGAACGATTCCAGGCGCGCGATCATTTGCCTTGCCCGCGCTTGCAGGGGTTTTAACCCCGGACTTTTCACCTTGTAGACGCCCTCGATTTGGCGCGCCAACAACTCGGAATCCGTTTGCACGCGAATCCGCAGGTAATGGTTGCTGAGAGCGTACTCAAGGGCCGCGAGAAGGGCCTGGTATTCAGCCACGTTGTTGGTGGCTTCACCGAGATACTCTGAAAAGCCGGCCAGTCGCGAGCCGTCGGCAGATTCCATCACTACGGCGTAAGCTGCCGGGCCGGGGTTACCTCGTGAGGCGCCGTCGATGTGCGCTGTAACCTCAGGGGTTTTGACCATGCGGAATAACCGAAACTCGAGATTCGAAACTCGAAAATCGAAATTCGAGAATCGAACTACGAAATTCGAAACTCGAAAACTGAAATTCGAACTTCAGGGCGATTTTCGATCAACGGGCCTCGAATTTCGAGTTTCGAATTTCGAATCTCCATTTTCGATTTTCGAATTTCGAGTTTCGAACTTCGAGGTTCGAGCCCTTCAGGCAGTCGGCTCGGCCCGTGGACCGTTAGATTCGCCGGTCTGGGCTGGGGCAGGCTCGACGTAATAAATGATGCGGCCACAGTTTTCGCAGGTCAGAAGGACCTCGTTGGTCCGCACGTCGTTATAGACTTGGGGGCGTAAGAGGACATTGCAGGCCGTACACAGGCCTTCGCGGACTTCCGCCACCGCAAGCCCGCGTCTCGCCTGACGGATACGCTGGTAGAGGTTCCGCGTGGCTTCGCTCAAGCCCTCCTGGATTTGGTTGCGGCGGGCTTGCAAACGAGCGCGCTCCTCGTCGTCGTCCTTCTGCTCTGATTCCAACCGCGTGATCGCTGCCGCCACGCGCGCTTTCTCTCCCTCCAAGCGCGCAGCAGCCTCCTGGATGTGTTTCTGGATCTCTTCCGCCTCCAGCATCTTCTCCAGAATCTGGTCCTCGATCACCCGCACTTTGGCTTCCTCGCCCTCGATCTCTTTGGTCATGGCGCGGAACTGCTCGTTGGTTTTCACCTGGTAAAGCTGGTCCTTGTGCTTGCCGATTTTCTCCTGGATGTCTTTGATATCTCCATCTAGCTCCTTCCGCTCGTGCAGATTGGCAGCCAGACGCTTCTTGCGCTCCTCCTGAGCATGAATGAACTCATCCAGTTGCGACCGCAGGGATTGAATTTGCGCCGGCAATGACTCGATCTGCCTTGTCAGTTCGCCAATCTTCAAATCTGCCTGCTGAAGCTCGATGACCTGCTTGAGATCCGGATGCACTTCCTCTCCTCATCTGGAACGGGCAGCCCTAGTGGATATCCCCCTGCTCGGCACTTCCGCCGCCGCGCCCTTCGGCGCATTTTCATTCTGGCACATTCCGGGCCGAAGCGGCAAGAAATCAGTCGGCGGAGGTCAGTCGTCAGTGGTTAGTTGTCCGTGGTCAGTAGGACGACAGGGCTGGGGTGCGCTCAGGGCCCGCCTGCCCGGCACGGTCATTCCCGCGGAGCTTGTCCTCCGCGTAAGCGGGGGAGCGGGAATCCACCTCCAGTGTCTGAACCGTAGAGACGCCCGTGCCAAGGTTGTGTAGAATGGTCAGGCTGGGGCTGCTGAGGGGCGAAATCTTATGTCGCGAGGCTACATCATCATTCCGGCGTTCATTCTGATCGCCTTGTCGATTCTGTTCGGCAGCCATTACTTCATCTATTTTTCGCTGGTGCACTTCTTTGGTCTCTCCACGCCGGCGCACCGGGCGGCGCTGGCGGCCACTCTCTTTCTCCTGCCTGCGAGTTTCATTGCCTCGTCCATTCTTGCGCACTGGACCGAAAACTTTTTCTCGCGCGCACTCTACTTCTGCTCGGGATTGTGGCTGGGTGTCGGCCTGACGCTGATTCTCACCCTCGCGCTCGCCTGGGGAGCCTGGGGGACCGCGAAGGTTTTCACGCGTTCACCAAGCCCCGCCGGCTTCGGTTGGGCGGCCGTGGCACTGGCTTGCGTGTACTCCGCCTACGGCCTATGGAACGCCTATCATCCCCGCGTTCAGAAAGTCACCGTGCGGATCAAGAACCTGCCGCCCGCCTGGCGAGGGAGAAAAGTCGTGCAGCTTTCCGACCTGCATCTGGGGTACATCCTGCGCGCCGGTTTCGCCTCGCGCCTGGTGGCGATGGTCAATGCCGAACACCCCGATCTGGTAGCCATCACCGGCGACCTCTTTGACGGCGGCGATGGCAAGCTCGAGGAGTTGGTCGCCCCGCTCAACGCCCTCCGGGCGCCGCTGGGGATTTACTTTGTGACCGGAAACCACGAGACCTACCTGGGCGTCCAACGCGCTTACGCCGTGCTGCGGACGACTCCCGTGAGGATTCTGGCCGACGAAACAGCGGTGATTGACGGCCTACAGGTGGTCGGAGTCAGCTACCCCGAGCGGGGCCAATCCAAAAACATTGCGCAAGTGATCGCCAAACTTCGGGGCTTCCATCCTGCCCTGCCTTCGCTCCTGCTCTACCATAGCCCCACACATATTGCGGAAGCCAAGGCGGCGGGCGTCCGCCTCCAGCTTTCCGGGCACGCCCATCACGGCCAGATCCTCCCTATCCAGTTCATTTCGCGGTTAGTCTACGGACGGTATTACCATGGGCTGCATATCGAAGGGGATTACACCCTCTACGCCTCGAGTGGCGCCGGCACCTGGGGCCCTACCCTGCGCACCGGCAACCATCCCGAAATCGCCGTGATCCGATTGGAATAATCGGCTATCATCGGAGTAGCGGGTTCTGGGCCACGGACTCGTACTCGGGAGCGAAGGGCAGTTGGTGCCGGAGGAAAGCCATAAAAACGCTTCTCGCCGCGGTACATTCTGGAGCGTCTGGCCCTGCCCAGAGCAACCCAGCTCTCGCTCACGCGCAGGCCGCTTGCGGCCCACTCAACGTCACAGGAGGCTGAATTGTCCCTTCGACCCATTAAGCGGCTGATCAAGGCGAAGCCCACCCTTGAGGGCGCCGGCGTGCATCTGCGCCGCGCGTTCGGCTTCGCCAACACGTCGGACTTCGACCCATTCCTTCTGCTCGACGATTTCCGCAATGAGCGGCCCGAGGATTACTTGGCTGGCTTCCCTTGGCATCCACACCGGGGGATAGAGACCATCACCTACGTCCTGGCGGGAGCTGTCGAGCATGGTGACAGCATCGGGAACCGTGGGGTGATTGGTGCCGGCGACGTTCAGTGGATGACAGCGGGGAGCGGGATCATCCACCAAGAGATGCCCAAGGGCGATCCGGGCGGGCGGATGCACGGCTTCCAGTTGTGGGGGAACCTCCCGTCCTCGCTCAAAATGACGCCGCCGCGTTACCAGGAGGTGAAGGCGGCAGACATCCCCGCCATCACGGATGACGACGGCACTCAGGTGCGCGTTGTCTGCGGGAGCTTTTGGGGCGCGCGCGGCCCCGTCGAGGGGGTCGCCGCAGACCCGATCTATCTCGATGTGTCGGTTCCCCCAGGTAAAAGAAAGACCCTCGCGGTCGAGACGACGCGCCACGCCTTCGCGTACGTATTCGCAGGAGCTGGGAAGTTCTGCAACGCCTCCGGTCCCCTCGCGGTGCCGACGGAACCGGTCGGATGGGCCGACACGAAGCCTCCCACCGAAGCGGACAACCGCACGCTGGTGCTCTTTGACCGTGGCGACGAGGTCACCATGCAGGCCGGGGATGGGGGGATCAGGTTTCTGCTGGTTTCGGGAAAGCCACTTGAGGAGCCGGTAGCGTGGTACGGCCCCATTGTGATGAACACGCAGGCGGAACTCCGGCAGGCTTTCCAGGAGCTCGAGCGCGGGACGTTCCTGAAACATGGGACGCCGAGGTAGAAGGTAGCTTCCCGACGGAGCGCAGGATCCCTACAGGACCGTCACACTGGGCATGACCCACATCGCCCGCCGTGCTTTTAGCTTGCGGACTTGAGAAGCTTGCGGCGCTCGTAAGCCAGGAAAAGCGCTTGGACAGCAGCCAGCAGGACAGCGAATGCTACCACCAGCCAAATGCCTGTTCTCACCGTAGCAGTCTTCGCTACATAGCCAAAGGCAAGCGGGAGGATTACTCCGGCAGACAAGCCAACGGCCATGAGGATGCCAAAAACCGTCGCGAACAGTTTCGGAAAGTAAGTGCTGGCGGTTCCGGCCGTGGTGGGGAAGACCGGCGCATAGGATAATCCGCAGATCACGATGCCCACGGCAGCCACCGCGACCGAGTGGGCCGTGGCCACCACTAAAAGCCCACCCACCGCACCCAGCGCGGCGCCCATAAGCAGTTTGGGCCCGCGCACCCACTTCACCACTTGGCTCGCCGCCAAACGTCCTGCCATCATGGCAATCCAGAACATTGTCAGGATGGTTTTCGAGGCGCGCGGCGTAGCGAGAAGGTCTTGCTGGAGAAAAACTCTCGTCCATCCTGCCGTGGAGATTTCCACGGCGGAATAGAAGAACAAGACGAGAGCCAGAATGATTACGGCCGGATTGAAAGCCAGCCGGCGCGCCTCAGACCAATCAAATCCCCCGCCCGCACTGGCTGGTGGAAAGGGCTGAAGAAGGGCGAACACCGCGACCCAAGCAACCAGGAAGGTTATCGACCATAGTGTAAAAACGAGGCCCAGTCGAACCGCCATGAGAGCGACCAACGAGGGGAAAAAGATGGCGCCGACACCGAAGAATACGTTTCCCAGATTCAGGGCGGAAGAAGGGTTTTCAGGGTAAAGGTCCGGGATAAGCGTATTGGATGCGCTCATGGCCGAGACCCCTCCCAACCCCAGCGCAATGAGCATTGCTCCCAAAACCGCAAAGCTGGGAGCATAGGCAATTCCAACCAGGGCCGCAGCACAGAGAAGGAAACCTCCCGCCAGGATGGGCTTCTTGCCAAAGCGGTCAATGAGCGGGCCAGCCAGAAAAACCATGGGAATTTGAGGGAAATAAAGGAAGCTGAAGAGCGCGCCGCTGCGCGCCAAGTCAAAGTGCAAGCGAGCGCTCAGCTCGGGAAGAGTGGCGCCGAGAAAGGAGGTCATTACGCCGAACGTGAATAGTCCCGCGCATGCCGTCCCCATCAAGTATCGCGTGGTGGTTCGATTTAACATGGTCCACAGATTACTCACATTTCACAGACCTAGCAAGCAGAAGAAAGAAGTCAGGAGTCAGAAGGTCGGCGGCGCCAGTCGTGGCCCCGAAAGCGGGAATGACTGCGGCATCTGTCTCCTGCTTGCTCGATCTGTGAAATCTGAGTAATCTGTGGAGCATGTTTCCTTCGCGAAAGGACTCATCATGCATCCTCTTGACTCGCTTCTCAAGCCAAAGTCGATCGCGGTGGTCGGCGCCTCGCGCAGAGCCGGCTCGATTGGCCGCCAGATTCTGCACCAACTGATCGAATTCGAATATCGGGGCATGCTCTTTCCCGTGAATCCCCATGCGGACTTCGTTCATTCGATGAAGGCTTATCCCTCGGTCAGTTCTATCCCAGACCGGTAGACCTGGCGATTATTGTGGTGCCGCGCGAAGGCGTGCTGGCGGTTGTGGACGATTGCGGGGAGAAGGGTGTGAAAGGCCTGGTGGTGATTACAGCGGGCTTTTCTGAGACAGGTGACGAGGGGAGGAAGGTAGAGGCCGAACTGGGCGCGCGAATCCGGCGATACGGCATGCGCATGATCGGACCCAACTGCATGGGATTGATCCACACCGACCCGGCGGTGCACATGGACGCCACGTTTGCGCCCACCCTGCCGCTGAGCGGCCGTATCGCCTTCATGTCGCAGAGCGGAGCGCTGGGAGTGGCGATCCTGAACATCGCCCAACAGCTCGACCTCGGCTTCTCCTACTTTGTGGGGCTGGGCAACCGCACGGACGTTTCCAGCAACGATCTGCTGCTCTACTGGGAGGATGATCCGAACACCGACCTGATCCTGATGTACCTGGAGTCCTTCGGCAATACAAAACGTTTCATGCAGATTGCTCGCCGCATCTCTAAGCGCAAGCCCATCCTGGCGGTGAAGTCGGGCCGGACCGAGGCAGGAGCTCGGGCGGCCTCGTCGCATACGGGCGCACTCTCGGCGCGACAGGGTCTGGACATCGCTGCGGACGCGCTCCTGGAACAGTCCGGAGTAATCAGGGTAAACACCGTGGAAGAGCTTTTCGATCTGACCCTGGGCTTTTCCAAGAACCCGCTGCCGCGCGGGAACCGGCTGGGGATTCTGACCAATGCGGGCGGGCCGGCGATTATGGCCACCGATACAGCGGTCAACCTCGGCCTGCGGCTGGCCGAGCTTTCTCAGAGGACGCGCGAGGAGTTGCGCCGTCTGCTGCCTCCCGAGGCCATCATTCAGAATCCCATTGACATGACTCCTAAATCCGCTCGCAGCCAGTACGATGCGTGCGCCAAGATACTTCTGGAGGACGAGAATATCGACTGCCTCCTGGTGGTATTCGTTCCTCCCATGATGATCGACGCCATGGACATTGTCGAAGGTCTCGAGGCCTTGCGGCAGAAGTGTGACAAGCCTGTCTTCGGCGTGTTCATGGCCCCCGATGAGTTCTTCCAGGAGTTGAACGAGAAGCATCCCGGCCACATGGCCATCTACTTGTTTCCCGAATCGGCGGTGGCCGCTCTGGCGGCGCTGGATCGCTATCGGCAATGGCGGGAAAAACCTATCGGCGAAGTGCGGACTTTTGACGTCGACCGCAAGGCGGCGGAGGATCTGCTGAAAGACGTCCGGGGGCAAGGACGTTCTGAATTGACTGCCCTGGAGGCGCAACGGCTACTCGAATGCTATGGCATTCCCACAGCTCGATCTGTAGTCACCCAGGACGTGAAAGAGCTTGAGGAAGTTTCGCAAAGGGTGCGCTTCCCGGTCGTCCTGAAAGCTCTCGTCCCTGGGCTTATCCACAAAACGGAGGCGGGGGGAGTGAGGCTCGACATCCATACGCCGGAGGAATTGATGGCTGCCGCCGGGAAGATGACGGAGGAGGTGAAGCGGCGTCTCCCGTCTTCGGCCCTCACGGATGGTCAAATGGGTTTCCTGGTGCAGGAGTACGTCCGCGGCGGGCGCGAGGTCATTGTGGGAATGACGCACGACCCCAAGTTTGGGCCTATGGTCATGTTTGGCTTGGGCGGAATCTATGTAGAGACCTTCAAGGACGTCGTCTTTCGCGTGCCGCCCATTACCGATCTCGAGGCGCAAGAGATGATTCGCCAGATTCGCGGCTACCGCCTTCTTGAAGGAGTGCGGGGCGAGCCTGCTGTAGACCTTCGACGCCTGGCAGAAATCCTGGAGCGATTCTCTCAACTCGTCGAGGACTTGCCCCAACTCGAGGAGATGGATATCAACCCCTTGATGGTTTTCCCGGAGGCCAAGGATTTTCGCGCTGTGGATGTGCGCGTCCGACTGCGCGACCCGGCAAATCGGGACCTGCGGTGACTGCCCCCCCAGGGGCGCCATTCCGAGTGATCATGGGCCTGGGGCCCACCCACGGAGAGGAGAATCCCTCTCCCCTTTGGGGGAGAGGGTGGACCGCAGCCGGCGTTTTCACCAGCCGGGGCGGGCCGGGTGAGGGGGTCCCGCCTAAGCGCGCCTTGACTTTCGACGGCGTTGCGAGAAATCTCGCTCTGATGGCTAAAGTAATGGTCTTGCTTCCCACTCAGTTCCTCAGCAAGGTGGACCGTGCCGCACGCTCGCAGGGACGGTCGCGAAGTGGGCTGATCCGCGAAGCCCTGAGGGTCCCGTTTGGCGAAAGGGAGGCTCGGCAATCGTGGAAGGAAGCCCTGGCTCCCTTGCGAGAGCTCGAAGCGCAGTGAGTGGGGGACTGGGACTCGACGGACATCATCCGTTACTACCGCGATTTCCAGACTCTATCTGGCGAATCTTCAGGTAGAGACCGCTGATGGCGAGCACGATGGCGATAAGGGCAATGCCCAAGCCCTTGCGGCGGAAATCACGTTCGCGCAGCGCCGCCACGCCGGCCTGGTACGATTTGGCAGCGATTTCAACCCCCGAATCCGCGAGTTTTCGGAGCGCCGAGTCGTCGAAAGTGTGCACGTTGACGCGCGCTTTCACCAGCGCTTCATGCGCGTCCGCCAGTTCCACTTTGGGACCCGAAACCTCCATGCCGGCGCGTTCGGCCACATCGAGCACTTTCTCCGCGCGCCCGATGGACGCGTCGAGCGTGGCCAGATCTGACGACATGGCCTGCGCGGTGGTGTAGCCCTTGTCGCCCTGTGCGTGGCAGGTGATGCACACGGATTGTGGCCCCGATCCCACCCAAGCGTCAGAGGGCCGGATGATTTCGTGGTTCGAGTGGCACTGCACGCA
>Ga0187784_10003361_pt1 | contig 12898 bp, 12 predicted proteins | sample 1015_SJ02_MP15_2_FD_132964 | JGI IMG/M metagenome (GOLD analysis project Ga0187784, IMG submission 132964) | Tropical peat soil microbial communities from peatlands in Department of Meta, Colombia - 1015_SJ02_MP15_20_MG | ecosystem: Environmental > Terrestrial > Soil > Wetlands > Peat | place... | reverse complement strand
GGAAGCGGAAGCGCGCCGCGCGCTCCGGCGGCAAGCGGCGCCAGTGGTCGAGCCCGGCGCGCAGCAGCGCGAAAACGCCGACGATATTCGTCTGGATGAAGTCCTCGGGACCGGTGATCGAGCGGTCGACATGGCTCTCGGCGGCAAGGTTCATGATCACGTCCGGCGAGAATTCGCGGATCGCTCGCGCCATCTCGGCTTGGTCGCAGATGTCCGCGCGCAGAAACGAGAACCTCGGGTCGCCCTCGATCGGCGCGAGCGAGTCCCTGTTGCCGGCGTAAGTCAGCTTGTCGACGACAAGAACCTCGCACCCGTCCCGCTGCACGGCCATGCGCGCGACGGCCGAGCCGATGAAACCCGCCCCCCCGGTGATGAAAAGTCGCAATCCGACGTCCTTTCGTCGCTTTGGCGTCGAGGATTCGCCCAATCTTATCAGCCTCCCGCGCGCGAAAAACGGTTATACACGAAAAATCCGCTCCGGCGGCAAGACCGCGGGCACGGTCAGCTTGCCCTTGCCGTCACCGCGATCGTAATAGGGGCTGAAGGCTGGGTCCTGATAGGTCGTCAGGCCGTACTTGGCCCGCAGCGCCGCCTTTTCGCGATTGAAGCGATCGATGTTCTCGGCGGTCTCGTCGCTGCCGCGGCTCGCCGATTCATGGTGGCGCAAGGTCGCAAAGGGCGTGTAGATGATCCGAAACCCCGTCCGGCCCGCGCGCAGACAAAAATCCGTGTCGTTATAGGCGATGGCGAAGGCCTCTTCGTCGAAGAAGCCGACCGCCTCGAAACATTTTCTCGAGATCAGCATGCAGGCGCCCGTGACGGCCGAAAGCGACTGGCGCACGAACAGGCGGCCCATGGGGCCGGGGTAGGTCGCGGGCATGCCGCAGTACCAATGCCCGGCGACGGAGCCCAATCCTGCGATGACCCCGACATGCTGCAGCCGCCCGTCCGGGTAGAGCAGCCGTGCGCCGACGACGCCGACATCGGGAAAGTCGAAGCAGGCGACCATCTCCTTGAGCCAGTCGGCGCTCAGGACCTCCACGTCATTGTTGAGCAGCAGCAGATAGTCGCCCTGCGCGAGGCGCAGCCCCCGATTGACCTGTCGGGAGAAGTTGAACGGCTCCTCGACGATTTCCACACGGAAGGCTAAGTCCGCAGCCCGCATGCGTTCATAGAGGGCGAGCGTTTGCGGATCCTTGGAGCCGTTGTCCGGGACGACGATCTCGATGTTCGAGTAATCCGTTCCGTGGAGCAGGTTGTCGAAGAGCCTCGAGATCAGCGCGCAGCTGTCGCGATTCGGGATGACGATGGAAACCTTCGGCCAGGAGCGGTCGCGCCGTTCACAGCCCAGCCGATGCAGATTTTTGTCCAGCGCCGGCTCGATCGGCATGGAGTCGCCGTAGGCTTCCGCGATCGCGCGCCGCGCGTTGGCCGTCGCCCGCTCGATGAACTGCGCCGAATAGCTCTTGCCGTCGCGTCGCCAGACATAGGCGGGATAGGGAATGTGCACGATGCGATCGGCGGCGACGCCCGCAAGATAACGCAGCAGCAGATCATAGTCCTGCGAGCCGTCGAACCCCTCGCGAAGCCCTTTGATCTCGGCCAGACGCTCGCGCTTGAAGATCGACAGGTGGTTGACGTAGTTCACCCCCGTCAGCAGCACGGGATCATAGGCCGGCTTGAAAAAATAGGTCTGCGGCGCGAGCTTCTCGTTCGCGACTACTTCGTCCGTATAGAAGAACTCCGCGCCCGGATTAGCTCGGATCGCCGCGACGATGCGATCGACCGCGAAGGGCGTCAGCGCGTCGTCATGATCGAGAAAGGCGACGAATGGAGAGCGCGCGACAGCGAGCGCGGCGTTCGTCGCCTTGGCGATGCCGCCGTTTGTCGCATTCTCGACGAAGCGCAGGGAGGGGGCGTCGCGATGCGCCGCTAGCCAATCGCGCGTGGCCCTCGACGTCGACGCGTCGTCGCAGATGACGAGTTCCCAGGCGCCCTGGAGCTGGATGCGAAACGACTCCCAGAGCTGGTCGAGATAGTGCTGGGGCGCGTTGTAGACGGGACAAATGAACGAGATCAGGGGCGATTTCTCGCCCCAGGGCGGGGCGTTCGAGAATATCGCGCTCGCCATGCCGACGACCTGTTCATAGTGTTGGGAAACGCTGCGGATCTTCACCGCGCGGGCGCCGACGTCGGCGAGCGCCGCGTGCTTCGGCGCTGCGATGGTCTCGCAGGTCGGGATCGGCGCGCCGTTCCGCCCCGCCGACTTCAATCGGCGCGCGATGAAGGAGCGAACGGCCGCTTCGTCATAGCCCACATAGGCGCGAAGCTCGAAGCTCGACGGATAGCTCGAAGGATCGAAGCGCACGCGCCGCAGGCCCTTGAAGCCGCCAAGGGCGATGGCGTAGAGGCCGCTCTGCGTCGGCCGCAGCTCGACCTCCTGCGGCTCCTCCCCGTAAAAGAGGTAGAGGCGCGGATCGAGCTGGCGATCCGCCTTCGAGACCTCGATCACGAGATAGCGCGCGGCGAGCCATTTCGGCGCGAAGGTGAGTTGCGGATCGTCGTTGAAGGCCTGCCACGCGCAGACGCCGGAACGGCGCACGCCTTTCGCTTCCAGCGCAGGAAGGCGAAGCAGCATGCCTCGGGACTCGCCGCCTTACCGTAAAGCCAGGAGATGTCCGCGCATCCCGCGCTCCAGCGCGAGACCCAGAAAGGCGGAGCCGACGCCCCACTTCAGAACGTAGCTGCGGTCGAGCAGGCCGACGCCATATCCTTCGTAATACGCGCTCCGCATCCATTCGACGAGCATTGCGACCGGATGATACGAGATCATCGTTCGCAGCGGTTCAGGCAGCGCGTCCGCCACATATGGGACGCCGGACGTGAGCCAAAACAGGATCATCGACAGGGAGTAGAACGTCATCCAGAATGGCATCGCCATGACGATGACGCCGTTCATCAGGCCAAAACCCATGCCGAGCAGCGCCGCGGCGCCGAAGGCGTAAGCCGCCTCCACGATGTCGCGCGGCATCGACGGGATGTCATATATCCATGCGCACACGAGGAGAAGAATCGTCACGCAGCAGGACGCCAATAATTCGAGCGCGGCGGAAGCGAAGAGAACATCCAGCATCTTGACCTCCGGAAATGAGAGGAGCGGACGCGTGGCCATGAGCGACATCATCATGAAACGCGAGAGATAGGAGAAAGTCATGAACGGAACCGCGCCTGTCGCGAGGAACAACGCGCCGCTCTCTCCCACCGGCGGGGCGCGATTGGAAAAGGCGAAGATGAGCAGCAGGATGAGGGTGTGCGCGAGCGGCCAGCCGATTGCGATGAGATAACCCAGTCCGTGACCGAAGAAGCGCGTCCGGATGTTGCGCAGCATCACGGCGAAGAGGACGCGCCCCTGGCGCCGCAGGGCTTCGCGCAATTCGGACGGTTCGGCGTTGCTGATAGGCATGGACAGCTGACCTCTTCCCAATTATTCTCGCGCGCGACCCTGCCGGGAGACACGCGCCTTCTATCCGAAAGGCATCGATGATTCAACTGCATAACGTATTCAAATTCTACAAGACCGAAAGGCACGTGAAGGTCGTGCTCGACCACGTGTCCGTGAATTTCGACCCCGCCCACAGCTACGGCCTGCTCGGCGTCAACGGCGCCGGCAAGTCGACGACGCTTCGCGTCATTGCGGGCACGGAACTGCCGAATTCCGGTTCCGTCACCCGCAGCGTTCGCGTGTCGTGGCCGCTCGGCTTCGCCGGCGGCTTCCACCCGCAGATGACCGGACGCGAGAACATTCGCTTCGTTTCGCGGATCTATGGGGCGGACGCCCGCAAAACCGACGAATTCGTGGAGGATTTTTCCGAGCTCGGGGATTATCTCGACGCGCCCGTCAAGACCTATTCATCGGGCATGATGGCGCGCCTGGGCTTTGCGATGTCGATGGCGATTCACTTCGACGTCTATCTCATCGACGAGGTGACCGCAGTCGGCGACGCGCGCTTCGCCGCGCGATGCGCGGAAATTTTTGCGCAACGGCGGAAGAGCTCGAGTCTGATCATGGTCTCGCACTCGATGGGAACGATCAACGACTTCTGCGATCGGGGCGGCGTAATCGTCGATGGTCAGATCTTCCTGTTCGAGAACGTCGGCCGCGCGATCGAGATGTACAACAGGCTGAACAGATAAGCCGCGGCTTTGCCGGTCGCGCATGAACAGCGAGAAAACGCGCATGGACCAGATCGAACCCCCGCCCTCCTCTGAAGGCTCCGAGGCGCATCGCTTCACTGCGCTCGAGCGCGCGCAGTCCGTGTCGCGATCCCTTGCAGAAGCCGCGCGGCGCGCGCGCTTTTCAAGCCGCGCCCGGGGGGCCTACCAAAAGTCGCCGTTCGAATCGCGGCGCGGCGCAAAAGTCATGCGGATGATGCGAACCACGCTGTTCGTCCTCATCGTCGCGATTCCCGACGTCGCAGCCCTGGCTTATTTCGGTTTGCTCGCCTCGGATCAGTATGAGGCGGAAGCCATGTTCACGGTGAGCAGCGGCGCCGTTCCGAAGATGGACGGCATCGGCTCCGTCACGGGGCTGCCGCCCATGGCCATCGTGCAGGACACGCAGATCGTGACCAATTACATCGGCAGCCGCGCCATGGTCGAGCGGCTCGACGAGACGGTCGGGCTGCGCGACGCGTACAGCTCCGGGAACATCGACTGGTGGTCACGGTTCAAAAGAGAGAAGCCGATCGAGAAATTCACCGAGTTCTGGGAAAAGATGGCCAAGACCTCGATCGCCTTTCCCTCCGGCATCGTCAAGCTGTCGGTGCGCGCGTTCAGCGCTGAGGACGCCAAGCGCTTCTCCGACGCGATCGTCTTCGAGTGCGAGAAGCTCGTCAACGGGCTCAACGACCGCATGCGCACCGACACGGTGCTCGCGTCCGAACGCGACTTGCAGCGCGCCGCCGACAAGCTCAAGGATGCGCGCCTGGAGCTGGAGAAGACCCGGAACGCCGAAGGGCTTGTCGACGTGAAGCAAGAGGGAGCGGCCCTTTACCAAGTGCTCGCGGATCTCGATTCCGAATGGGAAAAGCTTCGCTCCGACTACCAGACGCAGCAGCGCTACCTCTCCGAGCAGGCCCCGCAAATGCGGGTCATGAAGTCCAAGATGGCGGCGCTGGAGAACGAGATCAGCAAGGTCAGGTCGCAGATCACTGAATTGGAGGAGAAGAGCGCCTCTTCGCTTTCCGAGAGCGACAAGCCGCTCTCGGCGAAAATGCGCAAGTTCGCGGATCTCGAGCTCGAGCAGAAAATAGCCGAGAAGCGCTATGAGACGGCGGCGCTCGCCGTGACGACCGCGCGCATGCTCGCCGAGCGCAAGATGCTCTATCTGCACGAGATTGTCGCTCCAGCGCTGCCGGAGGACGCGCGCTACCCCAAGCGTTTGACGTCGATCGGGGTGACCCTCCTGAGCTCGTTCCTCATCTGGGCGACCGTCGTCGGAATCGTGACCTTCGTACGCAACCACATGGCTTAGCTTGCGGCCCGCACCCTCATTCCTCTCGAGGCGCCTCGTCGTGCCTAAGCCTGGGCCGCTCTCCGAGATCGTCTCCGTCCTGCTCTGGGCCGGTGTCGGCGGCGCGGCGATTTTTGCGCTCTTCACGCTCGCGGCCTCGCGCGCCGAGCCGGTCAACGCGATCTGGCTCGTCATCGCCGCGGTTTGCGTGTTCGCGATCGGCTATCGCTTTTACGCGCTTTTCATCGCCCAAAGGGTTCTGCGTCTCGATGCGCGAAGGCTGACGCCGGCGCATCGCTTACACGACGGCCTCGATTATGTGCCGACCGACAAATACGTGCTGTTCGGGCATCACTTCGCAGCCATCGCCGGGGCGGGGCCGCTCGTCGGTCCGGTGCTAGCTGCGCAGATGGGTTATCTGCCCGGGACGTTGTGGCTCCTCGCCGGCGTCGTCCTCGCCGGAGCGGTCCAGGATTTCCTCATGCTGGCGATCTCGACGCGGCGCGACGGACGTTCGCTCGGGGAGCTCGTGAAGTCTGAAATCGGTCCGAAAGCGGGCCAAGTCGCCCTGATCGGCATTCTCGCGATCGTCGTCATAGTGACGGCCGTGCTCGGCCTCGTCGTCGTCAAGGCGTTGGCGCACAGTCCCTGGGGCGCCTTCACCGTCGTGTCGACGCTGCCAATCGCCCTCGTCATGGGCGTCTACGGACGCTTCGTCCGTCCCGGCCGCGTCGGCGAGATGGCGGCGATCGGAGTCGCCGCGCTCCTCGCAAGCCTCGTGGCGGGGCGCTTCGTCGCCGAGAACGAGACGCTCGCGGCATGCTTCGCCTTCAAGGGCGAAACGCTCGCGTTCCTGCTCATCGGCTATGGCTTCTGCTCGTCCGTGCTGCCGGTGTGGCTGCTGCTTGCGCCGCGCGACTATCTTGCGACCTTCCTGAAGATCGGCACCATCATGGCGCTCGCGCTCGGCGTGCTCGTCGTCTGGCCGACGCTGAAGATGCCGGCCGTCAGCCGCTTCATCGACGGGACGGGGCCGGTCTTCGCGGGCAGCCTGTTCCCGTTCCTCTTCGTCACCATCGCCTGCGGCGCCGTCTCGGGCTTCCATGCGCTCGTCGCTTCCGGCACCACGCCGAAGATGATCGCCGACGAAACGCAAGCGCGATTCATCGGTTACGGCGCGATGCTCATGGAGTCCTTTGTCGCGATCATGGCGCTCGTCGCCGCGAGCGCGCTGGAGCCCGGCGTCTACTTCGCCATGAACAGTCCGCAGGCGCTCATCGGCGCAACGCCTGAATTGGCGGCCGCAGCCATCTCGTCCTGGGGCTTCGCCACGACGCCTGATGCGCTGAGCGAGGTCGCGGCGCGAGTCGGCGAGCAGTCGATCCTGTCGCGCAGCGGCGGCGCGCCGACGCTCGCCGTCGGCATGGCCGAGATCCTGGCCTCGGTCGTCCGCTTCGCGGGCGCGACTTCCTTCTGGTATCATTTCGCCATTCTGTTCGAGGCCCTGTTTATCCTCACGACGATCGACTCGGCGACGCGAATCGCGCGCTTCATGATCCTGGACCTCGCCGGCGCCTTCGCGCCGACCCTGCGCGAAAAGACCTTCGCGGCCAACCTCGTCGCGACGACGCTCGCTGTCTCCGGCTGGGGATGGTTCCTCTACCAGGGCGTGGTCGACCCCTTGGGCGGAATCAATTCGCTCTGGCCGCTCTTCGGCGTCGCCAATCAGATGCTCGCCGCCATCGCGCTGACGCTCTGCACGGTCGTGCTCTTCCGCATGAAGCGCGAGGCCTACGCTTTCGTAGCCGCGGCGCCGGCGGCTTGGATCTATGCCTGCACGCTGGCCGCAGCCTTCGAGAAGATCTTCCACCCTGACCCGCGCATCGGCTTCCTCGCTCATGCAGAGAAATTCAGCCGCGCATTGACGAACGGCGAGCTGCTGGCGCCGACCGCATCGGCGGCGGAGATGCAGCGCATCATCCTGAACGACTATGTCGACGCCGCAATGGCGGCCCTCTTCGTCTCGCTCGTCCTGATGATGGCGGCGTTCGCGCTTTTCGCGATCCGCGGCGCGCTGAGAAGCCCGGGCGTCACGACACTGGAGACGCAAGATGAACTGTGCGAACTGCAGCCTGCTCAAACTTGATCTGCCGCGACTCGGCGCAAGGCTGCGCGACGGCGCTCGGTTGATGATCGGCCAGGGCGATTATGACGCCTACGCGGCGCATCGCCGCGCCCGGCATCCGGCCGAGGCCGTCATGTCGCGCGAGCAGTATTTTTTCGAGCGCCAGACCCGACGTTTCGGTGAAGGCGGCGCTTTCCGCTGCTGCTGAGCGAGCATGGCTTCACCAGCGTTGACCGACGAGCGGCGCGCGCTGCTGGCGCTCCTCGATTATTACGGGGCCTTGGGCGTCGACGTCGCGCTCGAGGCGACGCCGCTCGACCGCTACGCCGAGAGCGCCCGCCCGCCTTCGGCGGCGTCTCCCGTTTCTTCCCGGCCGCCAGCGGAGCCCAAGCGCGCGCCGCCCACGCCGCTGTCGCCGAAGGAGGCGACAGAGGCGGCTGGATCGCTCGCCGCATCGGCGCGGTCCCTGGACGAGCTGAGCGCGGCGCTGGCGGAGTTCGACGGCGGCGGAGCCATCGCCAAGGCCAGGCGCTTTCTGTTCTCCTGTGGCGCGCCATCGGCGCTCATGGTCCTCGACTACGCGCCGGGCGAGACGGAGGAAAGCAGCGGCGAAGCATTCTGTGGCTCGGAGGCGCGGCTGCTCGCCGCGATGCTCTCCGCCATCGGCAAGAGCGTCGATGAAGTCTACCGCGCCTATTTCTCGCCCTGGCGCCCGCCCGGCGGCCAGACGCTGTCCGCGCATGCGAGCGCGGCGCTCGCGCCCTTCGCGCGCCGACATGTCGAGCTTGCGCGACCCAAGGCGCTGCTTCTGCTCGGCGACTCCGCGAAATTTCTGCTTCCGACGAGCGCCGCGCCCGCCAGCCTCTATGCGCGTCGCTTCGATATGACCTTTGCCGAAGCCGAGGTCTGCGTCGTCGCGGCGCCGAGCCTTGCGGCCATGCTCAATGTTCCGTCGCTAAAGTCGCGCGCCTGGCGAGCGCTGCGCCTGATCGCCGAGGCGCTCTCCGACTAATCGGCGACCGTCACCGCGCTCACCATGCCTTCGGAAAACCAGTTCACGAGGAATTGCGCGAGCCGCTCCTCCGCGGGCTGCTCGGCTTTCTGAAAGGCTACGAGCTGACAGATGTCGCCAAACGACTTCCCCGCCCGCGCTTCCTGGAGCGCCAGATGTTCGTCGTCCTCCAGCCCGCGATAAGCGAGCTCAAGGTTCGAGCGCCACACCGCTACGGCCTCGAGCCTGTCGTCTGCGGGGGGCTTGATCGCCTTTTTCTTTGCGTCGATCGTCTCATCCGTCGCGACGGCGTATGCGTCGAGCGTCCCTGCGGCGACCTGAAGCACGTGGAGACTGGGGCTGAACGAAAAACAGAGCCGCGGCCACTCCTCGGGCGCGCGGCGCGCGAGCGCTCCGATATCCTCGGCGGGCGCGTCGGCGGCGTCAAATGCGTCTGTCAGCGCGCGCTCCAGCTCCGCCAGGCCGATCGCTCGCGCATTGGCGCGCCAGCGCGCGCTCTCGCGCAAAAAGTCGGGCAACCGCGTCGTGAACCAGCGGGCGCTGCGGTTGCGTGAGGGATGGGCTGCGACATAGGCCTTGATCAGCGACCTGAAACTCCTGTCGCCAAGATAGCCGCGCAGAGCGGGATAGTCTTCCTCGAGATAGTCTCCGTGCCGCAGCAGATAGGCGTGCACATAGACGCCGAACAGCGTTTCTCGGCTCTCGTCTTCCTTGGGAACAATCTGGTTGACGACTTGCGCCTCCGTCTCGTCGCCGGCGATGATCGCCGCCTGAAACGCCGACTGCAGCTCGCCGAGCTTCATGCGGCGCTCCTCGGCGTCTGTGCGGCGAGCGACGCGTCGATGTCCCGCATGCGCTGGAGCTCGGCGAGAAGCTCGGAGAAGGGCGGGAAATTGTCGTCGCGCTCGATCATCGCCGCAACGTCGCCGCAGCGCCTCCGCGCCCGCTCGTAGAGTCGCCAGACCTCCTCGCACACCGGCTGGTCGTGGGTGTCGATGCGATGCGTGCCTTTGTCCGTGTGCCCGGCCATGTGGAACTGCGCAACGCGCCGCGGCGGAATTGCGTCGATATAGGCGTGCGGGTCGAAACCGTGATTGACGCTCGCGACGAAGACATTGTTCACGTCGAGCAGCAGCAAACAATCGGCGCGCTCGGCCATCTCGGCCACGAACTCCCACTCGGCCATTTCCGCGCCTGCGAAGGCGACATAGGTCGAGGCGTTCTCGACGACGAGCCTGCGCCCGAGATAGTCCTGCACGCGACCGATGCGCTCGACGACGTGATCCAGAGCCTCGCGCGTGAGCGGGATGGGCAGGAGATCATGCAGGTTCAGTCCATGCACGCCGGTCCAGGCGAGATGATCTGAGATCCAGGCTGGCTCGACGCGCCGAGCCAGCTCCTTCAATTCCTCGAGGTAGTCGAAGTCGAGCGGATCGGTCGAGGCCAGCGACATCGACACGCCATGCATGACGATCGGATAGTCCGCCCGCACTCTGTCGAGCATGGCGAGGGGACGCCCGCCGGGGATCATGTAATTCTCGGAAATGATCTCGAACCAGTCGACGGGCGGCGACGTCTCGAAGATTTCTTCGTAATAGACGGGGCGCAACCCGAGCCCGTAGCCGAGACGTGGAACCTGATCCATTCCCAAACCGCTCCCGCGCCTTGGCGCCCGAAGAGCGAGGCTGGCCCTGTGGGGGAGCGCCCCGTCCGCGCTAGTCGATGACCTTGCCGCCTTCTTGCTTGCAGGCTTCGGCGGACTCCTTGAAGACCCAGCCCTGGCCCTTGCAGGCATTCGCGCCCTTGCAGCTGTTCTTGGGCGTCATGCAGTCGGATTGGCCTTTGCAGCTGTTTACGCCGAGGCAATGGACCTTGGCGGAGGCGGCGGCTTGCGCCGTCACTGCGCCCGCAAGCGCAAGAGAGACGGCCGCGATGGCGATTGCCGCGCCTGAGAGCGTTGTCGTTTTCATTTCTCTGTCCCGTTTGGCTTGCCCCCGAGAGCGCCGTCTCGGCGCTTCGATTCCCCGCCGCGGGAGTAAGGAAGGCAAGCGATGAAAAATTGGGGAAACGGCTCGGCGCCCGCGCCGCCCTGCCCCGCTTGGCGGCGCGATCGCGCTCTCGTTACTTTCCGGGCTCGGCCGGAGCGCTCTCTTGCTTGCAGGAGCCCTTGGCGTTGCAGCTGTTTTTGGCCGCCTTGGACTTGTGATGGTGATGGTGATGTTTCGCCGCGGCCGGCGCCGCGCCGGCCAGAACGAGCGCCACGGCTGAAGCGGCGATTGTCGCGCCCGTGATGATCTTGGTCTTCATCAAGTAGCTCCCCGGTGCATTCCGACCCGCCCCGCTCTGTCGGCGGCCTCAGCGTGACCTGCTTCCAGGCTCGCTGTAGATATATCATCTAGCCGAGGATGCGCCAGCCGAAATTAATTTTTGGATGGCGGCAGCAAAAACTGGGATTCTACTAGATGGTGTAAAGTGCCGCCAGCAGGCTGAGGCTGCGCGGCAGGGTAGTCATCCCTCAGAATGGTAGTCATCCCTTAGAATGAAGGTGTGAACGGAGTCGGGCTTTTGGCGCGCTCCCAGCAACATCAAGGGATGACCATGGATCATTGTGCAGGAATCGACGTGTCGTTGGAAAGCTCCACCCTTTGCGTTGCTCCGCCCTTTGCTGCGTCGTCGACCAGAAGGGCAAGATTGTCGGGGAGGCGATCGTTGCGAGCGAGGCTGAGGCGCTGTCGGGCTGGTTCTCGAGCCGCGGCTTCGCGCTGGCGCGGATCGGCCTTGAGGCGGGTCCGCTGTCGCAATGGCTTTACGCAGCCATGAAGCAGGCGGGGCTCGCCGTGGAGCTGCTCGAGACGCGGCATGTGAAGGCGGCGGTCGCCTCCTCGCCGGATCAGCAAGATCGGCGACGCCGGCGTGCGCGCGGCGCTGTTTGAGGCCGCGCAGGTGATCCTGATGCGGACGATCAAGGGCGGAGCGTTGAAGAGCCGGGGCTTGAGGCTCGCTGAGCGCGCCGGAATGAAGAAGGCCAAGGTGGGCTGGCGCGCAAGCTCGCGGTGGTCCTGCGCCGCATGTGGAGCCAGGGGGAGAGCCTCCGGCTCGTCGAGGTTAAGGGAGCCGCGGCGATGTCGGCGTAAGGAGGGAGACGCAGAGAGTTTTCGGGCGCCCGAGCGCGGGCGGCCCCGAAGCGAGCTCCCTCGCCGGGACGATGGACGAAGTCAGGCCGCACAGGCTCGAGTGGCGCAAAACCACGCATAACTGGATACCGGCTTCATCCTCATTTTACTCAATCTGGTGGCGGCCATGCGCCGACCACGAGCAGAAGCCCGAACCGGCGAAGGATCGAAGCGAGGGATTGACAACCAAGGGCCCGTCACAGAAGCGCTTGCCTCGAAAGTTTTCCTTTCCAGCGAGCCGCCGTCCATGGCAAGCAACAACAGCGTTTAGAGTTTTGCGGTCATGGCGTCCTTCGCCGTCCTTGAGTCACGCTGCTTTCGATGAGTTTCGCGATCCATTCGGCCGCGCCGGCATATGTCGCGTCATAGACGGCGGCGCCGATCGCCTCGCCGAGATCGGTGTGAAGGCCGGCGCAGGTTTCTGGTCTGTCGCCCTTTGGGGCGGCGACAATGATGCAATCGGTTCCCGTGCCGGTGACGAAAGCCCCCTCGTGTCGAGCGCTCGTCTCCAATATGGCGGCCGTGCGAGCCTCGGTCGTGATGGAAACAGCCTCGATGAACGCGCCGGGCGAGAGCGGACGGGAAACGTGGACGAGCGTGTTGATCGTGCCCGTCGCCGGAACATGGCTCCCGCGGCGCGACCCCACTCTCTCGGCGTTGGAGAGGCCGACCGTGGCGACGCATGTCGCGATGATGCCGCCGACGCGAGACTGCGCCACATGATGACAACGAATATCGCGGGAGGTCATGAATGCGGCGGCTTCGCCGAGCCCGTTCGCCTTGAGCTTCTCTTTCAAAAAGGCGGCTGGGTCGACATGGATAGGCAAGTCCCGGTCGTGGACCTCCAACCAAACGATCTCGCGCGCCGGCGCGAAGCCGGGCTTGAGGATCGACCATCCCGCGGTGTCGACCGGCTCGTCGAAACGAACGACGAGGAAGGGAGGCTTGCAAGCGAGCCCGAAAGGCAGCCGCGGCTGCTCGCATTCGTCGGCCGTTCGGGCCAGGGTCGACGAGCCGTCGTCCGGCTCGTCGAATGTTGACGTTTTCACTTAGGCGTGACGAGCCGAAAGGCCAGC
>Ga0187784_10003360_pt1 | contig 12900 bp, 8 predicted proteins | sample 1015_SJ02_MP15_2_FD_132964 | JGI IMG/M metagenome (GOLD analysis project Ga0187784, IMG submission 132964) | Tropical peat soil microbial communities from peatlands in Department of Meta, Colombia - 1015_SJ02_MP15_20_MG | ecosystem: Environmental > Terrestrial > Soil > Wetlands > Peat | place... | reverse complement strand
CCTCCGCCGGATCATCCGTGGCGATGGGGAGCAGCTGCAAGCGCCCGTCGGAAGCAACTGCAAATCCAGGGCAATGACATTTTCATTGAGCCGTTAGCATGACAGGATTACTGAGCTACGACACCACCGCGCGCGCGTGGCCGTTTGCACTCCAACCACGGCGCCGCGTCAGTGGCGCTTTCGACGGGTGCTCGAGGCGGCCGATCGTCGGGCCGATGACTTGGCGCGCGTCTTGGCCAGACCCGGGCGCTTGGCCCGCACGGTTTTCTTGGTCCGGGGGCGTGATGTCTTTGCGACCGTGCGCCGGGGCGAGGCCGGTGCGGGCTCGGGACCGCCCACAGGCACGAGCTCGAACCTGGCGGTCGGAGCCGGTACGATGGCGCCCTTGACGGCACCCGGGAGGATTCGGAATACCGGACACAGGAACACCTCGATCCTTCCGCCCCCAGGTGCGAACAGGGCCGGAAGGTGCAGCGCGCGGAGTCCGACGATCGTCAGCGGTCCAGTCGGTGGAGTGGTGAGCCACCTGCGCACCGTATCATAGGCCGGCGTTTCCGGAACTGCGACGGCCGTGATGCGCGTCCGGCGCCCCGCGTCTCCAAACGCGAAAAGGAACGGCCGCCCGTCCACGAACTGGCTGCGTCCCCCGTAGAATTGGCCGGTCATGTACACGTACGCGGTCTCGGTGACCGGGGCGTGTCTGAATGTCATCGTGCCGCCGGTGAAGGCGACGCGCGTCGAGGGCTGGAAATCCGGAAACGGCATCGGATGGACGCTTTCGACCTGCGTCCACTCCGCCCCGCCGGGGGCATCCAGGGGGACCGGCGGAAACGTCAGCCCCCGCTCTGTGGTGATCTTCCGGACGGGATGAAGTTCGAGCAGGCGGGGCACCGATGGATGCGCGCCGGACGCGTGGTCCGGCAGGAGACGGAGGAGTCCCGTCACCGTGACCCGCTGCTGCGTCGCGATGACCTCGTCTAGAAGCTGCCCGTACTGGCTGTGGGCGGTTCCGCCAGCGTCGAGAGCCCCGGGCCGGATCACGTTCTGAATCACGCAGGCCACGCTCCCGGTTCCATCGGGTCCGCCCTGCGACGGCCTCAGGGCGAACGCCACACCAAGTCCGTACTCGCCCTCGGGCCCGCGCGCGGCGATGTGTCCTTCGAGGGTGACGTCCACCCCGGGCGAGAAGCGAAGATAGGCCAGCGGCTCGGCTCCGGAGACGACGAGGTCGGACTGGTCCCTCGACCCCGGCAGCACCTGCACGGCGCTGAGCACCCGCAGCATGTCCGCCGGTGTCCGCGCATCGATCCGTCCAGCGGGCCGGGTCGGCGTGTGCTGTCGCATTTCGTCCGAGACGAGGATCGCCCTGGCGATCTCGCGCATCGGCGTGCGCGTGTTCCGGCTCTGGCGTTGAATCCGGAGGAACGCCTCCTGTTCGTCGACGCCCTCCCGCTGCATCAGGATGCCTTTCGCCCGATCCACCAGCTTGCGGGTTTCGAGCGTCTCCTTGAGGTTGCCGACCTCTTGCTGGAGTGCGCGCAGCTCCGCGAAGCGGGCCATCGCGACCTCGATCACGGGAACGAGCTCTGCCTCCCGTACCGGCTTCACGAGGTACGCGAGTACCCCTGCTTCCTGGGCGCGCTGCACCAGGTCGCGCTCGCTCCACGCGGTGAGCAGGATGATCGGCCTGGGCTGGCGCGTCATGATTGTGGAGGCCGACGAGATGCCGTCGAGGCCGGGCATCTTGATGTCCATGAAGATGAGGTCGGGGGAGAGCTTGCCGGCGAGCGCGACTGCTTCTTCGCCGTCCCCGGCCTCGCCGACGACCTTGTAGTCGTGCTCCTCGAGCATCGTTCGCAGGCCCATGCGAATGACGGGCTCGTCGTCGGCGATCAGGATCCGCAGCGCCTCGGTCATCCTACGCTCCTGTCGGTCGGGGCATCGTGATGCTCGCCCGCGCGCCGCTGGCGTTTGCGAAGACGATCTCGCCCTTGAGATCGTCCCGCACGAGGGTGTGCACGATCTCGAGACCGAGGTCGCCGGACCGATCCGGGCAGAATCCCGGGGGCAACCCCACACCGTCGTCCTGGACGTCCACACGCAGTGAGTCGCTGGTGGATGTCAGCGTGATCATGACGCGACCTCCGGGCCGTCCCTTGAACGCATGCTCCATCGCGTTCTGCAGCAGTTCGTTCACGACCAGCGCCAGCGACGTGGCCTGCCGGCTCGGCAGGCTGATATCGTCCCCTCCGACCCGCACCTCGAGGCCGAACCCCGGCGGAGCCATCGTCTGCGCGACGGTCCTGGCGACGCGTTCGAGCATCTCGCGGACGGCGACCTGCGTCAGCCCCTCCGCGGCGAGGATGTCGTGCACGGCGGCGATGCTCAGGATCCGGTTGATCGTCTCCGTCAGCACCTCGCGGCCCGAGACCTCCCGGCCGTCGCGCAACTGGAGCCGGAGGAGCATGGCGATCATCTGGAGATTGTTTTTCACCCGATGATGCATCTCTCGGACCATCGCCGACTTCACCACCAGGCTGGCGTTCTCGATCGCGAGCGCGGTCTGGTTGGCAAGGGTCTGCAGCATGTTGACCTCTGGCTGGGTGAACTGGTGCCGCCGCGCAGTGTAGCAGTTGACCACGCCGAGCGTGCGGTCCCGGACCTTGAGCGGAACGGAAAGCAACGATCGGGCGTGGCGCAGGTCGGGCAGCTCGCGCGACCGGAAGCGCGGATCGGTGGCCAGATCCGTGCTCATCACCGGCTGGCCCGAGGCCGCCGCTTCGCCCGGAATGCCCTCCCCGACACGGAGCGTGCGGCGCGGGCGGCCCTCGGGTGGCTCGGGATGCGAGGCGGTGAGCACGAGCTCGTTCCCGTCCAACAGCATGAGGGTGCACAACGGCGCGTCGAACATCCGGACCGCCATCTCCACCACCAGGCGGAGGATCTGCTCGAGGTAGAGCGGCGACGTCAACGTCTCGCTCATCTCTGCAAGGGTGCGGAGCTCCATGATCTGGCGCCGCATGCTGTCGTACAGCCGTGCTTTTTCGAGCGTGCCGCTGGCCAGATCGGCAATAATGCCGAGCAGCTCGACCTCGTCCTCGCTCCACTCGTGGGCGTGAGTCGTCTGGACGTTGATCGCGCCCAAGACCTTGCCGCCCATGGTGAGCGGCACGGCAAGCAGCGAATGGTAGCGGCTCTCGTCGGTGCCGGGCACGTACTTGAATCGCGGGTCCGCCTGAGCGTCGGCGGAGGCGACCGGCTGGCCTGTGCTGGCCGCGTGGCCGGTCAGTCCCTCGCCGAGTCGGAGCCGGCCACGGCCGACCGCCTCTGGAGCGAGACCCGTCGTCGCCTTGAGGACGAGATACTCGCGCGAGGCATCAAGAAGATAAATCGAGCAACTGTCCACCCGCATGACCTCCGCGGTCGTGCTGGTGATCAGTGTCAGTGTCGTGTCGAGATCGAGCGCGGCGCTGATCGCGCGACTGATGGTACGGAGCGCGGAAATCTCCTCGGTCTTCCGCGCGAGCCGTTGCGTCGCCTGGTTCGGGCGGGCCTGCTCGCGCGTCATCGCCCCACGGTGCACCACCGGGTTGTCCCGTGGCTCAAGTCGCTGCTCCCCGTTTTCGGGGACCCGGGCGGGGCGGCCGATGCCGGCCGGCTCTTTCCGGCTCCTGCACCGTGGCGGGACCGTCGCGTCACGGGCGCCTGCCCGAGGAGGCGAGCGGCGTGGCCGTCTCTACCGGCGGCGCCATCTTCTCGGCCGCCTCGATGTCCTCTCGCTTGAACGCGCTGCGCCGATTCCATGCGACCGCCCAGGCCATGAGGGCGAGCGTAATCACGACGACGGTGGCCCGGACGCCGCTGCTGATCGGCATGATCGTGACGGGAGCGATGAGGATGCTGACGAGGTTCATGACCTTGATGAGCGGGTTGAGCGCCGGGCCAGCCGTGTCTTTCATCGGGTCGCCGACCGTGTCGCCGATGACGCCGGCCTTGTGATAGTCGGTGCCCTTGCCCCCAAGGAATCCATCCTCGATCTTCTTCTTGGCGTTGTCCCATGCGCCGCCGGTATTGGCCATGAACACGGCCATGAGCTGCCCGGTTAGGATTGCCCCCGCCAGGAACCCGCCGAGCGGCGCCGCACCCAGGGCCATGCCGACCATGATCGGGGCGCAGATCGCGACAACGGCGGGAGCGGCGAGCTCTAGCTGCGCCGCCACCGTGGCGATATCCACGCAGCGATCGTATTCGGGCTTGGCGGTCCCCTCCATGATCCCGGGGATCTCGCGGAACTGTCGGCGCACTTCTTCCACGAGGTAGAACGCCGACCGGCCGACGGCCCTGATCAAGAACGACGACACGAGAAACGGCACGGCACCGCCGATCAGCAAGCCGATGAAGATGAGCGGCAGATTGACCTGGATGCCGATTCGCTCGAGCGCCGACGTGGCCACGGCGCCTCCCTGGGCCAGCGCCACCTGCAGCGTCTGGGCCGACGCGATGAGGTTGGCCTGGCCGACGAATGACCGGAACAGCGCCGTCGCGGCGAGCACCGCGCTGGCGATCGCGAATCCCTTCGTCAGCGCCTTGGTCGTGTTCCCCGCCTGATCCAGTTGCGCGACGACGAACCCAGGGTCGGCGGTCATCGTGGAGCGGTCGTGGGAGATGCCGGACATTTCGTAGATCCCGTTGGCGTTGTCGACGATCGGTCCGAAGGTGTCCATGGCCAGGATGTACCCGGTCATGGTCAAGAGGCCGAGTCCGGACAGTGCAACCCCGTAACCGGCGAGCGCGAGGTTACCGTGGAAAATGGAGAACGAGGCCAGGATCGTTGCGCTGATCGCCAGGATCGCATAGACAGACGACTCCAGACCGTACCCGAGCCCGGAGAGCACAAACGTCGCCGGTCCCGTCTTCGTGGAGTACGCCATCTCGGTGACCGGCCTCTTGTTCGGGGATGTGAACTGATCGGTCAGCCACCTGATGAACAAGGCCAGCACGAGTCCGGTGAGGAGGGCAAAGGAGAAGCGCCAGTCGGGCGTGCCGGTGCGCGGATCGGTGACGTAGAAGGCGTTCACCACGCTAAACCCGACGATCGCCACGCCCGCCGAGATCCACAGCCCCCGAGTGATCGGGCTCATGGGATTGTCGGTGTCGGCGCCGGCGCGCACCGACCACGTGCCGATGATCGACGCAAACACGCCGACCGCCTGGACGAGCAGCGGGAAGATGATGAGCTTGAGCGCGAACGCGGGCGCTCCAGCCCCATAGAGCGCCTGGAACTGTGGGTCCAGGAGCGTGGCCGCTCCGAGGATGATCGCCGCGACCAGGGTGACCTCGTACGACTCGAACACGTCGGCGGCCATGCCCGCGCAATCGCCGACGTTGTCGCCGACGTTGTCGGCGATCGTCGCCGCGTTTCGGGGATCGTCCTCGGGGATGCCCACTTCCACCTTGCCGACCAGATCGGCTCCCACGTCCGCGACCTTGGTGTAGATCCCCCCGCCGATTCGCATGAACGATGCGACGAGCGAACCGCCGAATCCGAACCCGACGAGGACGCGAGTGGCGTCTCCGCGGAACACCACGAAGATGATCGTGGCGCCCAGGAGCCCCAACCCGACGGTGAACATGCCCGACACGGTGCCGGCCCGGAACGCCGTCTCGAGCGCCTCCTTGAAGCTGCGCGTCGCGGCGTAGGCGGTGCGCACGTTGCCGCGCACGGCGAGGTTCATGCCCACGTACCCGGCGCCGTAGCTGGCAAGGCATCCCATGAGGAACGCGAGCGCGATGCCGATCGCGAGCGTGGGTGTGGTGTAGATCGGCAGGTAGAGCAGGAAGAGCGCAATCGTGATCGCGATCATGAACAGCGACATCGTCCGGGCCTGCCGCCGGAGATACGCCGCAGCGCCTTGCTGAATTGCCGCCGCCACCTCCTGCATCGTCGCGGGTCCGGCGCTTCGGCCGAGGACCCAGGCACGCAACCGCCACCCGTAGATCAGCGCAATCGCCGCCGTGGCAACTACGAGCCACAATAAGACGGTCTCAAGGCCCCCGAACGATGGGAGTTTGACGCTGGCTTCACTCATCACCAAGCCTCCTGACAAAGCTTCCTGGCCGTTGTTTCCAGATAGCGCGGCACCCTCCATGATACCAGAGCCCGGCTGGGCGACTCAAGAAGAATCGGCGCGCAACCGAGGAAAATGGGCATTTTTGCCTAGATTCGAAGTGAGGAGCCTGATTTCGACGGTGAAGCGCCCTGGTGTGCAAGCAGCGTCCGAATCGTGCGTGCGGAGCGCCGCGAGGGCGCCAAGCAGAATGGGGGATCAGGGCGTCGTCGCTGTGAAGGTCACCTGAGCCGCCGCGTCGATCGAGTGCTGCGCAAAGAATCCCTGGTTGACCTCCAGGGCGTACCTATATGGCGCCTTGGGGGCATAGAGAGGGAATGGACCGTTTTGAGGATCTGGCGCGACTGCCATGTCCATCAACCCCACGACGCGCCAGGAGTCGTCCAGGAACGCAATCGACAGAGGGATCAAAGTATTTTTCATCCAGAACGAGTCCTGCGTCGTGTCGGCGAACCAGAACAACATGCCCGCGTCGGGAGCGAGCGAAGTCCGGCACATCAACCCGAATTCCTGCGAGGCGTCGGTGTCCGCGACCTCGACCCGAACGCGCGTCGTCTCACCGTGTTCCGCAAACGTCACAACCCCGTGCTTGTACGAAAATGTAGCGACAGGGCACTGCGCGCCAGCTACCGGGGCGACGGGGCCGATTGACGCGAGCACCCAGACGAGGACCCACGCCGCCGCGACAAGCCTATGCATACGCCGCCGTCTCCTTCCCTGTCATCCGGGGGCACGCCACCGGACCTGTGGAGTTCCTTCTCCGATTGCATTAGTGTAGCATGTCGTCCAGCCACGCAAGAATGCGGGCCACGGCCGGATTATCCACGGCGTCCTCGATGTCGAGATGGGTGAACCCCGGCAGGATCTCAACCCGCGCGTCCGTGGGCGGCGTTGCGATGTGCCGGAGGTAAAACGCGGCCACTTGAGGCCGCCGGATCAGTCCGTCGCCGGCTCCGAGGATCAGCACCGGGATCGCGGTGTAGCGAACCTGTGTCAGGCTTGCGTACCGCCGCGCGAACTCGTCACTGGTGTCCAGCCTCGCAGCGAGCCCCAAGTCCAGCACGAGTCGCCACGGCACGTACCATTGGGTGAAATCGGCACCGGGGCGCAGCATCGCGGTGGCAAGCTCTCGCAGGTCCACCCGGCCGCGTGGCACGCTGCGGGTGTAGGGGATCCACTCTATGAGTGCATGTCCGGGCACGGGCCGGCCGTGGCTCAGGTCGAGCAGGCCGTCCGGGTTGATGGAGGCGGGGTCGGAGATGCGCTTGAAGATGCCGAGCGGTGCGCCGACCGACGCGCGGACCAGCTGATCAGGTTGTGTTTGGTCGGACAGGATGCCCCCGAGCAGCGCTTCGTTGGTGATCGCCAAGCCGTCTCGGGGAGGGAACGGCAGACGGCTGGGAGCATCCGGCTGCAGGTATGCATACACGGCGATGACGTCCAGCATGATGCTGTCTTGCGGCCGAGCGAGTTCCTCCACGTCCGCGAACGGCGAGGCGAGCCGGCGGACGAGCGCCCGCACGCCCGGGATCCTCGGCAGGAGCGGGATGCGCACGCCGTCCAGATACTGTCCGCCGGTGAGACGGGGAATCAATGCCAGCGGGACGCCATCGAGGAGTAGGAGACCGCTGAGATCCCGCGCCCCCGCCCCGGGAGACTGTGCGGGGACGCCCTGCGCGAGCGCCACCGGCTCCGGCCCGGGAAGCCGGTCGAAGTCGTACCCAGCGTACAGCGCCGTGAGGATCCCTCCGAGGGAGTGGCCCCCGAGGACGACGCGTGCGCCGGGATAGCGGCGGTGTGCCTCCGTCACGATCGCGTGCACATCCCGCAAGTGGACGTCCAGTCCCCAGTATGCGGCGTAGGCCACGGCCGTCGAGGACAACGGGTAGTACGTGTGGTTGTCTACCGGCAGGCCGCCGTAGTAGTAGCCCAGCGCGAAATCTGGATTTCCGTACGCGAGGGCCGCCTCGATTCCACGGCGATCCTGCAGCAGCGTCGCCCGGGGGGCCACGATCCACACCTCGAGGCGCGGCTCGCGCTCGACGAGTTGACGCGCCAGGATGTCCAGGGTGTTCGGACCGGAATTGAGCCCGGGAATCAGCACGAGCACCGTCGTGGGCGTCGGCGTCTCGGATGTGAAGTAGCGGAATGCGACCGCACGGTTGTAGATAGCGGGAGTGTTGGGTTCCTCCGCGCCGGCGATGTCCACGACCGCACGGTCCACGGCGGCGCCGGACGGCTGTGCTTCGCCGGGGCCGCCGGCCCCCGCGTTCAGCACGATCGACCCAATGACGAGCAACAGCCCGGCGCCGAGTCTGATTCTCATGTTTGGGAATACGTTTGCCTGCGGGGAGGAAATGCCCTGCCGCACCTCGAACCCAATGAGTCCCGTGGCAGGCTATGATGTAGTCGTCGTGGGTGCCGGGCCGGGCGGGGCGGAATCCGCGCGGACGACCGCGCGTGCCGGGCTGCGCACGTTACTTCTCGAGGAACACCCGACCGTCGGCATCCCCAGTCACTGCACCGGCAAGTTGTCCGTTCACGCGTTCGAGGAGTTTGAGATTCCCCGATCGCTGGCACACACCGCCGTGAGCGCAGCCGCGTTGTACTCGCCGAGCGGGATCGTGGTGCGCGTCCGACGGTCTACCGTGGATTCCTACGCCGTCGATCGGGTCGTGTTCGATCGGTGGGTGGCGCAGCGCGCCCAGGAGACGGGGGCGGAGCTCGTGACGGGCGCCCGCGTCACCGAGGCGGCCCGCGTCAACGGGAGCATTGTCGTGCGGGGCGCGCGGGCGGGACGCACGTTCGAGACGCGGGCGCGCCTCTTGATCGACGCCGAGGGATCGGCGCCGCGTCTGCTCGAGATGATGGGCGTGGCGATTCCCCGCCGCCACGCCTTCGGGCTGCAGTACCAGATCCGCGGCATCGGGGGTGTCGAGCAGGATACGCCCGAGATGTTCTTCGGCGACGATGTCGCCCCGGGGTTCTTTGCGTGGCTGATGCCCGTGGGGAACGATACGAGCCGGGTCGGGTTGGCCATAGACCCGCAACGGGCCTCGCATCCGCCGGTGTGGTACCTGGATCGGCTGCTGACCTCGCATCCGGCGCTGCGCGATCGCATGGCGGGCGCCGTCATCGAGCGAAAGGTTGCGGGACGGATCCCCCTGTTGACGGGGCCCGCCGCAACCAGTACCGACCGTGTGCTCGTGGTCGGCGACGCGGCCGGCATGGTGAAGGCGACCTCGGGCGGCGGCATCTACTACGCGATGACGGCCGGCCGCATCGCCGGCCGGGCGGCTGCGAGATATGTCGCCGGAGACGGCACGGCGCTTGCGGCCTACGAGCGGGAATGGCGCAGCAAGATAGGTCGCGAGGTCGCGTTTACTGCGTTCAGCCGGCGGGCGATCAACCGGCTGTCCGATGCGGAACTCGACGCGGTCATGCGGGTGATCGCGGAGAGCCCGCGGATCCTTGCGAGCATCGCCAGCGCCGGCGACACTCAGTTTCAATCCAGACTCTTCGGGCCTCTGTTGCGCGGGCTGAGCGTCGCCCTTGTACGGCGCCCGGTCGTGGCCCCGCTGATTCTGAAGGCGCTCGTGCAGGGCATGTTTGCGCAGATGTAGAGCTCGATCGCGGCGGGCGCGCATCTCGGAAGCCGCCGGCAGGATGCGCCTTCGGGTGGCACGAATCACGAGCCATGCGGATCATCGCCGATCTTCATCTCCACTCCAAGTTCAGCCGTGCGACCAGCCGGGACATGGACGTCGAGAACCTCGCGAAATGGTGCGGCCTAAAGGGCATCACGCTCGTAGGCACCGGCGATTTCACCCATCCGGTATGGCTTCGCGAGCTCAAGGCCAAGCTCAAGCCGACGGGGCACGGTCTCTTCACGCACAAGACGCAGCATTTCATGCTGACCGTCGAAGTGAGCAACATTTACCCACAGGCGGGCCGCCTCCGCAAGATCCACAACGTTATTCTCGCGCCGAGCTTTGAGGTGGTCGACCGAATCAACGCGGTGCTTGCCCGGTTCGGCAGCCTGATGGCCGACGGGCGGCCGACCTTGTCGCTGCCCAGCGACAAGCTGGTCGAGTACGTCATGGAGATCTCTCCGCAGTGCATGGTCATTCCCGCGCACGTGTGGACGCCGTGGTTCTCCCTGTACGGGAGCAACTCCGGGTTCGATGCGCTCGCGGAGTGTTTCGGCGATCAGACCAGGCACATCGCGGCGGTGGAGACCGGGCTCAGCAGTGACCCGCCCATGAACTGGCGGCTGTCGGAGTTGGATCGCGTGACGCTGGTCAGCAACTCCGATGCCCACTCGCCCGCCAAGCTCGGGCGCGAGGCCAACGTGCTCGACTGCGAGATGGACTACGACGAGATTCTCCGCGTGTTCCGCGAGCGGGATCCCTCCAAGTTCCTCTTCACCATCGAGTTCTTCCCTGAGGAGGGGAAATACCATTTCGACGGCCACCGCGCATGCCAGCGCCGGCTGTCGCCTCAGGAGACCAAGGCCGCAAACGGCCGGTGTCCCTCATGCGGGCGTCCCGTCACGGTCGGCGTGATGTCCCGCGTGGAGGCGATCGCCGACCGCTCGCCGGGCGGAGGCGCTCAGGACCGAGTTCCGTTCCGGAACCTGATTCCGCTCGAGGAGATCATCGCCGAGGCGTTGGGGGCACAGCCGGGCACGGGCGCCGTGCGAGAGGAATACTTCCGGCTCGTGCGCGAGGTCGGCAGCGAGTTCGGGGTGCTCCTGGACGCACCACTTGAAGATGTCGCCCGCCATACGCATCCGCGGGTTGCGGACGGACTCCGGCGGGTACGGGAGGGACGGGTCGTTATTCGTCCCGGCTACGATGGTGTCTTCGGCGAGATCCACATCTTCGAAGGCGCAGGCGAGGAGCCCCTCGTCGACCAGCCGGCGCAAACCAGCCTCTTCTAGTTTCCCGCCGGGTGCGTCGCGTCAGGCGGTGCCGCATGCCGGGCGCGCTCGTCCCGCGGCCGTGCTCTACCCCGGCCGGGACGCGCGGGTCCGCGCTGGGCACCTCTGGGTGTATCGCAACGAGATTGCCCGACTGGACGGCTCTCCCGCGGACGGCGACGCCGTCGAAGTGGTTGCTGGCGACGGCCGGAGTCTCGGCGTGGGCCTTCTCAATACCCGGTCGCTCATCGCGGTGCGCCTACTCGCGCCGACCGGGCGGCCGCTGGACGAGGCATTCTTTCGCGAGCGTCTCGGGCAGGCGATTGCGCTCCGCGAGCGCGTCGTCTCGGGGACGACCGCCTGCCGCCTCGTCTTCGGCGAAAGCGACCGGCTCCCGGGGCTCATCGTCGACCGCTACGGCGACGTGCTGGTGCTCCAGACACTCACGCTCGGCATGGATCGCCGGAAGGAGATGCTCGCCCGTGTGCTGTGCGACCTGCTGGCGCCCCGGGGCGTCTTTGCCCGGAACGATCCTGCGGTTCGACGCCTGGAGGGGTTGCCCCGGGAGACCGGATGGATTGCCGGAGGCGGGGTGACAGAGGTCGAGATCGATGAAGGCGGCGTACGCTTTCTCGTGGACGTGGCACGGGGGCAGAAAACCGGCTTCTTTCTCGATCAGCGCGAGAACAGGATGCACGTGGCACCGCTCACCGCCGGCAGAGCCGTGCTCGACTGCTTCTCGTACACCGGGGCGTGGGCGCTGCACGCCGTGCACCGCGGGGCGGCGTCCGTCCTCGGGATCGAGGCGTCGGAAGAGGCCGTGGCGATGGCCGGCCGCAACGCCGCGATCAACGCGGCTGGTGAGCGGTATCGCGTTCTTGCAGGGAATGCATTCGACGAGTTGCGCCGCCTCAGCGAGGAGCGGGCCAAGTTCGACGTGATCGTGCTCGATCCGCCGGCGTTCGTCAAGACGCGGTCGGCGCTCGCGTCGGGGCTCGCCGGATACAAGGAGATCAACCTGCGTGCCCTCAAGCTCGCCGCCCCCGGCGGCTGGCTCGTCACGTGCTCATGCTCGTATCATGTGGATGAAGCGGCGCTTTGGGCGACCGTATGGGAGGCGGCTCGCGACGCCCGGCGCTGGGTCCGGCTCGTCGAGAGCCGCTCGCAGGGGCGCGATCACCCGGTTCATCCCGCCATGCCGGAGACCCGCTATCTGAAGTGCCTGATCTTCTTCGTGGAATGACCGGGCGTTCCGCCAGACGGAGTCCGCGGCGTGCCCGTGCGCGGGCGCTCCTGCGGCAGAGTGCTCCAGAAGTTGTTGCAGTACGGCGGAGGGCCCTATATAATGTAGGTGAGAATGCGGGATGAGATAGCAGTAGCCTCGGCAAGAGGAGAGCCGGAGAAACGGTTCTCCTCGTTGTCTTTTTTTGAGGACGGTAACCGGCCGTGCCGGCGGTGCTGGCCGGACCTCGGAAAGGTACGGTGAGACAAACGGTGGTGGCAGGCCACCAGATCCACATCACCGACAACCTGGATCTTCTGCTTGGGGTGTTGCCTCCCGACATTCGTCGCGCCATCGAGTCGTCTCCGGACGTCGACGCGCTGCTCGAGGTGGTGCTCGATCTCGGCCGGGAGCCGGAAGCGCGGTTTGCGAGTCGGGCCGTACGGCTGTCCGATACGTACGTCACGCGGGAAGCGATGCAATATGTCACGAGCCGCGTCGGAACGTTCGGGAAGGACAACCGTGCCGGCATCGAGCGAACGCTTCACCGTATCTCCGCCATTCGGAACCGAGTCGGGGATATCATCGGGCTCACGCTGCGCGTGGGCCGCGCCGTCTTCGGGACGGTG
>Ga0187784_10003359_pt1 | contig 12901 bp, 8 predicted proteins | sample 1015_SJ02_MP15_2_FD_132964 | JGI IMG/M metagenome (GOLD analysis project Ga0187784, IMG submission 132964) | Tropical peat soil microbial communities from peatlands in Department of Meta, Colombia - 1015_SJ02_MP15_20_MG | ecosystem: Environmental > Terrestrial > Soil > Wetlands > Peat | place... | reverse complement strand
GATCACCTACAACACGGGCGCCGGTACCGTCACCGGGACCGCGAATGAGTACAACCGCAAGACCGGGTTCTCTTTCGATTCGACCCCCATCCTGGTGTCGTTCGACGTGCCGGTGCCCGCCGAGACCTTCGAGCCTCGATCGCGCGAGGTCACCTCGAGCGAGCTCCGCTATGCGAGCGCCTTCGATTCGCCCGTCAACTTCGTGGCGGGCGTCTACCGCGAGCACGACCATCAGTTCCTCACGGTGGACGTCATCACCACGAACGGCTTCGGCTTGCCCACGGGTCCCTTCTGCACGAATAACGGCTGCGATGCGCTGAACTACCCCGGCTCGGGCACCACGTTCTTCGGGCGCACCGACGAGCGGTTCATCACCTCCTATGCCGCCTTCGGCGAGGCGACCTGGAAGATCACCGACGCCTGGACGGCGGTCGCCGGGGTACGCTACTACACCGAGTCGCTGCAGGGCGTACAAGTGCAAACGCATCCCTTCGGCGGCTTCCCGCCGGGGCCCACGCTGGTGCCGCTGCCGGATCCGAACGAGACCTTCAACAAGGTCACGTGGAAGGCCAACGTGAGCTACAAGGTGAGCGAGGGTCTCCTGGGCTATGGAACCGTCTCGACCGGCTTTCGCAGCGGCGGCCTGAACGCGGTGAGCGAGCCCTTCGAGAAGGAGCCGGCCGCCTTTGCACCGGACTCACTCATCAACTTCGAGGTGGGCGCGAAGGGGCGGCTCGCGGGCGGGCTGTTCGACTATCAGGCCGATGTGTACTTCATTCGCTGGACCGACATCCAGGTGCAGGAGACGACGGCCGATGGGGCGTTCGTCTACCAGGGCAATGCCGGCGAGGCCAAGGTCAAGGGCGTCGAATTCGAGTTCACCGCGCAGCCCATTGCGGGCCTCACCGCAAGCTTCGCCGGGGCCTACACGGATGCCTATCTCGCGCAGGGCGCAAATGCCTTCCAGTACGCCTACAACCCGACGCTCGGCCTCACCGGCAATTCCATTCCGGATGTGCCCAAGTACCAGGCGAGCCTCGGGCTCAACTATCGACGGCCGATCGCGACCGGCTGGGATGGCACGGTGGGGACGGATGTCACATATCGTGACGGGGAGGATTCTTATTTCTCCTCCAATGCCTTCAACGTTCCGCTCGCCCCCTACACGCTGTGGAACCTGCGCGCGGGTCTGATCCAGGGTCCCTGGAGCATCATCGCGTTCGCCCGCAATGTCACCAACAAGCGTGCCGAGGTCTCGGCGATCAACTCCTCGCAGGATCCGCACGCGCTCCTGACGGTGCAGCCGCGGACGATCGGCGCGACGCTCACGCGCAAGTTCTGAGGGGCGGCGTGAGGGCCTCGACTGTTCGCCTCGCGGAGCCCGGGAGCGGGCGGGGGGCGAGGCTCGGGACGCGCCGGGTCGTGGCGCTCCTCCTGCGCGCGATACTCGAGCTCGCCGCGAGCTTTTCGCTCGGGATCGGCGCCGCGGCGGCCGCGCAGGCGCCAGTTGCATCCGGCGCCGGCGGTCAAGACAGGTCCCTTTGGGACCTCTACGAGTCGGCCTTCAGATCCGCAAAGTACATCGACCTCACGCACGCCCTCGCTCCGGGCGGGCCGATCGGAGAAGGATTCGTCGATTTCAAGGTGGGACCGGCCAAAGCCGGTGTCGCGATCCCCGGACTCATCGAGCAGGGCGAACCTTTCAGCTACGAGAAACAAGGAGTCGCGATCACCGCCTATGAGCTCCCGATGGACCACATCGGCACGCAGTTCGGGCCGCCGGCTCACTTGAACGAGACCGGGGCGACGATCAGCGACGTCCCGCCCACGGTGACACTGCGTCCGCTGGTGGTGATCAACGTGGCGTCCAAGGTCGCCGCCGATCCTGGCTATCAGGCCACCGTAGCTGATATAAAGGCGTGGGAGCGGCGCCACGGTGTGATCCCGGCGGGGTCGGTGGTGATGATTCGATCGGACTGGTCGAAAAAGTGGAACGATCCCAAGCGCTTCACGACGCAGCCGTTCCCCGGCATCACCCTGGCGGCGCTCAAGTATCTGCACCTCGAACGGCACATCCTGATGCACGGACACGAACCCTTGGATACCGACAACACCGCTCCGGAATTCCTCGGCGAGACCTGGCTCCTCAAGCACAACTTCGCGCAAGCGGAGGGCGTCGCCAACCTGGACCAGGTTCCCGAGGCGGGCGCGCTGATTGCGATCGGCTTCGCCAAGTTCGACGGGGGCACCGGCGGATTCGCGCGCTATGTGGCGATTGCACCGGCGAGCTGGTCCCACGGCCTGACCATCGATGAGGCGGCGGGCGCACCGCTCCCGACGCATGCGCATCCCTTGCGACGCGGCCCCGATGGGGTGCTGCGGGAGATGCGATGAACGCCCCGGGCTCCCGATGAGCACTCCCGCGCACGCTCCGATCATCGCCCATCGGAAAGGATTTTATTTTGAGGTCCAGGCGGGCGAGCGCTACCTCTGGTGCCGCTGCGGGCGCTCGAAATCGCAGCCATTTTGCGACGGCTCTCACGTGGGGAGCGGCCTGCTGCCCGTCGCCTTCAAGGCCGGGCGCAACGAGGATGTCATCTTCTGCGGCTGCAAGCACACGAGTACCCCCCCCTTCTGCGACGGCACCCATAACAACCTGCCGGGTGGGTATCAGACCGATGATCCGGAAAGTCCTGCGAATCGCCGGGTCACGTGGGTCGAGGCGGGAGCCGGGCCGATCGTTCGGCTAGACGGCTCCTGCTACGTCTTTTCCACGGCGCGCGCCGCGCTCATGGAGCGCGGCGCGATGCGCTACTCGCCGGTGGTGAATCCCTCGCTCGGCGCGCTGTTTCAGTCGCAGTTCTACGCCGAATTCGCCCGCGGCTCATCGCCCGTCATCGCGGCGGGCGGTCGCCATACCGTGCTCTTCGTGAGCGAAGGCGCGGGCGAGATCGTGATCAGCGGGCGGCGTGTCGCCATCGAGCCGCGCACGGGCATCTACATCCGGCCGACCGAGGGCTACCGCATCGAGAACGGCGCCGAGGCAGCGCTCAAGGTGTTCATCTCGAACGGCCCCGGGAGCACCGATCTCGAGTGGCTGCCCGAAATGCCGGCAAACTTCGATGCCGAGTTTCCGCATCGGACGGCATCGATTGAACTATCGCAGCGTCACAAGATGGCTGAGCGCTACTATCAGCTCCTCATCGCGCGCGAGCACGGCTCGACGGTGGTCACACAGTTCATCGGCAACATCCCGCTCGGCAAGGCCGAGCCGCACCGCCATCTGTACGAGGAGGCGCTCATCTTCTTGAACGGCACCGGGGTGGTGTGGACCGAGCAGCGCAGGACGGCGGTGAGCGCAGGGGATGTACTGTTTCTGCCTCGCAAGGAGCTGCACTCCGTGCAATGCACAACGCCCGGCGGGTTTGATGTGGTCGGAGTCATTTATCCGGGCGATAATCCATCCATTAATTACTAGCGTTTAGCCGACTCGCCGCCTCGTCGGGCCGCGGGCGCGGGCGCGGGTTGCGGGTTGCGGGAAAATTGTTTTAATCATAAAATATTAGAGTCCATCATGACCACCCATACACAGGCACTCTCGACGCTCATCGATGGCATCGTCCGCGGCGGCATCCGCGTGGTCGATCTCACCATGCCGCTGGACGCATCGACGCAAACCATCAAGCTGCCGCCGCAGTTCGCTCCCTCCAAGCCGTTTTCGCTGGAAGAGATCTCGCGCTACGACTCGCGCGGACCGGCCTGGTACTGGAACAACTTGAGCTGCGGCGAGCATACCGGCACGCACTTCGATGCGCCCGTGCATTGGGTGACCGGCAAGGACTATCCCGAGAACGCGACCCACAACATCCCGGTCGACCGCTTCATCGGTCCCGCCTGCGTCATCGACGTCTCGGGGCAGGCGCGCGCGAGCGCGGACTTCCTCTTGACGCAGAGCGTGGTCGAGGACTGGGAGAAGCGGCACGGCCGCATCCCGAGCCACGCCTGGGTGCTCGTACGCACCGACTGGTCAAAGCGCACAGGCGAAGGATTCCTCAACATTCGCGCGGACGGCTCGCACACGCCGGGCTTTCATCCGGAGTGTGTACCGTTCCTGGCGCGCGAGCGCGATATCCTGGGGGTCGGCGTCGAAACCGTCGGCACCGACGCCGGTCAGGCGGCCACTTTCAACCCGATGTTCCCCTGCCACACGATCATGCACGGCGCCAACCGCTTCGGACTCGCGAGCCTCACCAATCTCGATCAGCTGCCGCCGACGGGCGCGGTGGTGGTCGCGCCGCCGCTCAAGATCGTGAACGGCTCGGGGAGTCCGCTGCGCGTGCTGGCGCTCGTGCCCGGCTAGGAAGTCCATGGCAGAGCGCTCGTTCGCCAAGGAAGTGAAGTCGCTGCGCCTCGGCGACGGCGAGGAATTCCGAGGTGAGGGCATTCTTGCAGTCACCAAGGCGCTGCTGCAATCCGGGGTTGCCTACGTGGGAGGCTACCAAGGCGCACCGATATCGCATCTAATGGACGTGCTCTGCGATGCGCGCGAGATCCTCGACGAGCTCGGCGTGCATTTCGAGTCGAGCGCCTCCGAGGCGACCGCCGCGGCGATGCTCGCGGCCTCGATCAACTATCCGTTGCGCGGCGCCGTGACCTGGAAGTCCACCGTCGGCACCAACGTCGCTTCCGATGCGCTCGCGAATCTCGCCTCGGCGGGAGTCAGGGGCGGGGCGTTGATCGTTCTCGGCGAGGATTACGGCGAGGGTGCGAGCATCATGCAGGAGCGCACGCACGCGTTCGCCATGAAGTCGCAAATCTGGCTCTTGGATCCGCGCCCGCATTTGCCCGAGATCGTTCGCGCGGTGGAGCAGGGCTTCGAATTGTCTGAAGCGAGCAACACGCCGGTGATGTTGATGCTCAGGATTCGCGCCTGCCACGTCTACGGGCGATTTATCGCGCAGCGCAACCGCCGGCCGGCATTCAGCGCGGCGCAAGCACTCGCCGCGCCCTCGCGCGATTACAGCCGGATCATCCTGCCCCCGTCCACTTACGCGCAGGAGCGGGAGAAGCTCGAGCAGCGCCTGCCGGCCGCCGTTCGCTTCATCGCGGAGCGGCGCCTGAACGAGTTCGTCGATGCCGAGGCCGGACAGATCGGGCTCGTGCTACAGGGGGGGCTGTACAACCACGTGCTGCGCGCACTCGAGCTCTTGGGCTGTGCCGATACCTTCGGCTCGAGCCGGCTGCCGCTCTATGTACTGAACGTGACCTATCCGCTCGTTGCGGACGAATGGCTGAGTTTCTGCCGCGACAAGCGCGCCGTGCTCGTCGTGGAAGAGGGCCAGCCTGATTTCATCGAGCAGGCCGGCAGCACGATCCTGCGCAAGCACGGTGCCTCGTGCGAGCTCTTGGGCAAGGAACACCTTCCGGCACACGGGGAGTACACGGTCGATGCGCTGCGCAAGGGGCTGCGCGGCTTCCTCGAGAGATACGCGCCCGAGCTGTTGAGCCCGCGCGAAGACCGCGTGCCGACGGAAGCACCCCTGCTTCCGGTCGGTAGGCTCGCCTCCCTCGTTCCACCGCGGCCGTCGGGCCTTTGCACCGGTTGCCCCGAGCGCCCGTTCTTCGCCTCGATGAAGCTCTTGCAGCGCGAGATCGGGCCGCTGCACGTGAGCGCCGATATCGGCTGCCATTCGTTCGCCACGCTCCCGCCGTTCAACATGGGCAACAGCATCATGGGCTACGGGCTCGGAGCCGCCGGGGCGTCGGGCCTGGCGACCAACGGCGGCCGGCGAACGGTGTCGATCATGGGTGACGGCGGGTTCTGGCACAACGGCTTGACGAGCGGTATCGGCAACGCCGTGTTCAATCAGCACGACAATCTCACCGTCATCATCGACAACGGTTACTCGGCGGCGACCGGAGGTCAGGACATTCCCTCCTCGCGCGCGGCCGACTCGCATCGGACGGGAAACAACTCGATCGCCAAGGCCGTGATTGGGGTCGGCGTCAAATGGGTGCGCCAGGTTCGCACCTACGACATGAGGAATACGCTCGCCGCGCTGCGCGAGGCAATGACCACGACTTACCCCGGGCCGAAGGTGATCGTCGCCGAAGGAGAGTGCCAGTTGAACCGGCAGCGCAGGGTCCGGCCGCTCACCCGCCAGGCGATCCAGGACGGCAAGCGAGTCGTGAGCGAGCGTTTCGGCGTCGATGCCGATACCTGCACCGGCGATCACTCGTGCATTCGCCTCTCGGGCTGCCCGTCGCTCACGGTCAAGGAAAATCCCGATCCGCTGCGTACCGATCCGGTCGCTTACGTCGACAATAGCTGCGTCGGTTGCGGGGTGTGCGGTGAGGTGGCGCATGCGGCGGTGCTCTGCCCCTCGTTCTACCGGACGGAGCTCGTGCATAACCCCACGTTCTGGGACCGCACGCTCGCGCGCGTGCGCGCCGCCCTCATTGGAGCGCTTCAACGGCGTGCCGAGCGACTGCGCCTGCGCCATGCCTTATGAGCGCCGAGACTCTTGACCGGGTGCGACCCTCGGGCGGCGGAGAGGCCGCACTGCCGGGCGGACGAGAAGCCGCCGCCTTGCGGCCGTTCAAATTGACCGTGGCGGCACTCGGCGGGCAGGGCGGAGCCGTGCTCTGTGACTGGCTCGTCTCGATTGCCGAAGCGCAAGGCTACCTCGCGCAATCGACCTCCGTTCCCGGCGTCGCACAGCGCACCGGCGCGACGATTTACTACCTCGAGTTCTTTCCGCGTGCAGCGGCGGAGGCCGCGGGACGCGAGCCCATCATGGCGCTCATGCCCGTGCCCGGCGACGTCGATTGCGTGGCGGCATCCGAGCTCGCCGAAGCCGGACGCGCCATCCAGCGAGGGCTCGTGACGCCCGAGCGCACGACGCTCCTCTGCTCGACGCACCGCTCGTACGCGATTTCCGAAAAGAGCGCGATGGGGCGCGGTATCGCCGATTCCGAGGCGCTCCTCGAGCTCGCGCGCGAGCACGCCAAGCGCTTGATCGCCTTCGACATGGACGCGGTCGCCACGCGTAATGGAAGCGTCATCAGCGCGGTGCTCCTGGGAGCGTTCGCGGGGAGCGGTGTGCTGGCGTTTCCGAAGTCCGCGTTCGAAGCGGCGATCAAGGCGAGCGGCATCGCGGTCGACACGAATCTTGCTGCCTTCGAGGACGCCTATCGATCGGCACAGCGGGAGGGGGCGGGGCCCGCACAGGTGAAGCCCGCAGCTTCCGCTGAGGCGGATACCGAGATCCCGGAGCGGGCGGCCTCGCCATCGCTTCAACCGCTCCTGGAGCGCGTGCGTCGCGCGCCCGAGAGCTTGCGTGGACTGCTGCTCACCGGAGTGCGGCGCTCGATCGATTTTCAGGATCCGAACTATGCGGACCTCTTCCTCGAGCGCATCGAGCGCATCATCGCGGTGGATCGGCAACAGGGCGACGGTTCCCTATCCCTCGCGCAGGCCACGGCTCGCGCGCTCGCCCTCTGGATGAGCTTCGAGGATACGATCCGGGTCGCGGATCTCAAGACGCGTGCGGCTCGCTTCTCGCGGGTGCGAGCCGAGGTCGGTGTCAACGGCGCGCAAGTTCTGGGCATCACGGACTTCGTGAAGCCGCGCGTCGTCGAGATCGCCGGGACGATGCCGGCTCGATGGGGACGCTGGCTGCTCGATTCCCCGCGAGTTCGCCGCCGCGTGGAGCGCTTCACCGAGGGGCGGCAGCTGCGCACCAGTACGATCGGCGGCTTTCTGATGCTGTATGCCCTGGCAGGCGCGAAGCGCTGGCGGCGCCGAACCTTGCGCTACGTCGAGGAGAATGCGCGAATCGAGCAGTGGCTCGCAGAGATCGAACGCCTCGGGCCGAGAAACTATGCGCTCGCCGTCGAACTTGCGAAGGCGCAGCGCCTCATCAAAGGCTACGGGGACACGCACGAGCGCGGGTTGAGGAACTTCGAGCTGCTGACGAGCCGGCTCAAGGCACTCGAGATGCGGCCGGACGGAGCGGAGAGATTCGCGCGACTGCACGCTGCAGCACTCGCCGACGAGGATGGACGAGCGCTCGGCGAAGAGCTGAAGCGGGCGTAGGGTCCGGTGACGGGCGGCCGCCGCTAAAATCGTGCGGTCAGCGCGATCGCGTCGGTTCCTCGGTAGACCTTGATGACGGCGGCGGGGCTCCCCGCGTTTGCGGCGACCGCTGCCTCGAGATCGGCAAGTGACTGAATGGCGCGCTCATCGACCTTGAATATGATGTCGCCGACGATGATGCCGGCCTTCTGTGCGGGCGAGCCGCTCGTCACGCCGACGACGAGCAGGCCCGCTCGTTGCGGCATGTCGGGCGCCGCAGAGACCGCCATCCCGTTGATGCCGAAGTCAGGCCGACGCGGGGCGGGTGTGAGGATGGGAGGTGCCGCGGCGAGGCTTGTCGCCCCAATCGCGGGGGGCTCGGCGCTCGCGCCGTGCGCACGAGCGCCTGCAGTGTAAGCATCCACTCGCGCGAGAAGCCCAGCGATCTCCGCCGTCGAAAGCCCGCCCCGGTAATCCGGTACGCGTTTTCCGATCAGTTTGAAATTCCATAGGGTGGGCTTGCCGGGTGCATACGTCGATGCGAGCTGGCGCAGCAGCGCTTCCTCGATGGGAAAGGCGAGATGCTCGGTATACGTGCACTCTGCGAGGGCGCAGTTCGCGGTCTCTTTCTTGATCAGCGTGGGCGGCACGGACATGGATCCTGTCCCCGCCTCGTAGATCGCACTCTCATAGGAGCGCCAAGCGCCGCTATAAGTAACGGACACGTCGACTTCGAAGGATTTGCGGCCGCTCCTGTCGTCGATGACCGCTTCCGTGAACTCATCGCTCCACACCATGCCGAAGAGGCCCCGCTGCACGAATCCGGGCTCGGTGGAGATGGTGGTCACCCCGCGCACCGGATCATCGCGCACCGAGGCCGAGTCCCTGAAGTGCTCGAGGGTGAGCGACAAAAGCGCCTGATCCTTTGCGCTCAGCCGCTGAGCAGGGGCTGCGAGGATCAAGGCGGTCAGCGCGGCGGCGTAGCGTCTCACGTGGATCTCGTCGGGTCGTCGATGGGAATCGTATCGATCGTCGATCCGAATCGCATCGCAGGCGCGATCAACGAGCGCCCGCGCCGCGAGCACCCATGTAGACGACCCCTTCCTTCATCACGAAGAGCGGGTGCTCGGTCGTCTTGATGTCGACTAGAGGATTGCCGCTCACGGCGACGATGTCGGCCGATTTTCCCGGCGCCAGTGTCCCGACTTGATCGGCCACTCCGAGGAGGTCGGCGCCGTTCGCGGTTCCTGCCATGAGCGCCTGCGCGGCGGGCAGGCCGTTCTCGGTCATCAATGAAAACTCGCGCGCGTTCAAGCCGTGGGGCTCCACGCCGGCATCCGTTCCCATCGCGAGCGGCACGCCGATCCTCACCGCGTGCTGGAACATTTGTTGCGATTGCGCGGATGCGGCGCGAGCCTTCACCTGGATCGCGACGGGATACTTGTCCGCATGCTCGCCCACCCAGGCACCGGCAAGGAGCGTTGCGACCAGGTACACGTGCTTCTTCTTCATCTCGAGCAGCGTGTCGTCCTTCAAGAAAGTGCCGTGCTCGATCGAGTCGACTCCCGCCGCGATGGCCATTTTCGCCGCACGGTCCCCGTGACAGTGCGCAGCGACTTTGCGCCCCCAATTGTGGGCCTCGGAGACGATGGCATTCATCTCTTCCTGACTCAATTGCGGATTGTCCACAGGATCTGACAAGGAGAGGACGCCCCCGGAAGGCATGAACTTGATGACATCCGCGCCGTACTTGATCTGATAACGCACGGCGGCGCGGCACTCATCGGGGCCGTTGCACACTCCTTTGATAGGTTCTGCCACGGCAATGCGCTGCGGAGGGTAAGGATCCTGATCTGCGTGGCCGCCCGTCGAGCCGATGGCGTAGTTGGATACGAGCATGCGCGGTCCCGGAATCATGCCCTCGCGAATCGCATTGCGCAGGCCGAGCGCGATGTATTCGATCGAGCCCACATCCCGCACCGTCGTAATGCCCGACTCGAGCGTGACCTTGGCATAGTGCGCGCCATAGAGCGCCTGCTCGACGGGAAAGCGCATGATCTCGTGATAGAAATCGAGGTAGTAGTTTGGACCCGACTCGGCCTCGAGATGCACGTGAGCATCGATGAAGCCGGGGAGCAGCGTAGCGTCGCCGAGATCAATGATCTGGGCTTCGGAGGGAATTTTCGCATCGGCGCCGACCGCCTGGATCTTCGTGCCCGATACCACGACGACGCCGTGATCGGCGAGCGCCCCTGAAATCGAATCGAAGATATGTGCGGCCTTGAGCACGATGGGCGCTGCGACGGGCGCCGTAGAGGGATCGGCGAGCGTCGCGTGCGCAGAGAGCACGATCGCCACGGCGAGAAGCCCCTGAGCCTTTCTATTCATCCGATCTTTCATCGCTTCTCTCCACTGCGTCGCGCAGCGTCACAGACATCGGCATCCGCCGCGATCGCCGGCCGGTGGGAGATGACCGAGCTCATGGTGGTTTTTCGTGCGGCGATTATGCGGTATCGTGGTCCCGAGGGAAACGGGCGCGAGCTCATGGAGCCCCCCGGGGCGCTCAGAACGGCTCGGCCGCCGGTCGAACACGACTGACATCACGGGCTCTTGGCCGTCTAAATCGCCTCGGGGTATGCAGTGCCACCACCAAGACTCATCGCGCGCGAGCTAGCCTCCCTCGCAATCGCCCTCGCGGCACTCGGCCCGCCGGCACTTGCGGATCACGCCCTCATCATCGGCATTGGCCACTATGCCGACCCGCACGTGCCCACGCTCCCGGGCATCGACAAGGACGTGAGCTCCGCTCAGCAGCTCGCTCACGTCTTTGGCTTCAACGACGCAGATACGACGGTTCTTCGGGACGCCGAGGCGACGCTCGAGCGCGTGCAAGCGCAGATCCATCGAGTCCTCGGCGGCGCCGCGGGCGATCGCGCGCTCATCTACTTCAGCGGGCATGGAACGCACGTGCTGGACGAGGAGGGCAAACCCGATGGGGCGCTCGTCATGAGCGATCTCAGGCCGACAGGCGGCGGTCACGCGACGGGCGCGCTCATGGGTCATTGGATCGGCAATGAGCTCAAGCTCGCCCGCGTGGCTTACGCGCTGCTTCTGGTGGATGCGTGTAACAGCGGAGAGATCACGAAGGATTTCAAGCTCGAGCCGACGTACGGGTTCGCCGTGAACAAGTACTTCGCGACGCCCGGGTTCCCGGGGGGAGAGCAGCCCAAGCTATGGAAGGGCGATGGTGCCTCCGGTTGGATCGCGATGAGCGCAGTGCAGGACGATCAATACGCGCCCGCCTCCTCCGTGGGCAGTCCCTTTACGAACGCGGTCGGGATCGCGCTTGCGAACGCGCGGCGTGCGAATGCCTCGCTCACGCCGGTTCAATTGAGGGAGGCCGTGATCGCGGAGCTCGACAAGCTCGGGATCCCGACCGACCTGGGTCCCAAGGGTGCCAATCCGCACGTGTGGGGCGACCCCTCGCTTCTCGCTAAATCCCTACCCGTGGCCGCCGCTCCGGGACGGATTTGGGCTCAGCTCCAAGCGACCGTTCAGCAGAGCACGCCGGGAGCGGTGAGCATTCATATGGCCAGCACGCGCATCCACCACGGCCAGCCGCTCGAGTTCGCATTGGACTTGGAGCGCGGGGGCTACGTCACCGTCATCAACGCGAACGAGAAGGACGACGCAGAGGTTCTGATACCCAATGCGGCGGTACCCGAGCTGCGTCTCGCCGCGGGACATTACCTGCTGCCGCAGGAGATCAAGAGAACCTGGGTCGCGGAGGAGCCCGAGCGCGTGCTCGTTGCGGTGATCGTGACGCCGAAAAAACTCGATCTGAACCGAGCACCCGGTAAAGGGCCGCCGGGGACATCGCCCGCGGACCTGTTGGTCCGTGAGCTGCGTACGGCGCTCGAGCAGAATGAGGCGATGAGCGCCGTGCCCGGGCCGGCCGGCGCGGCAGAGGCAGCCGGCGCGACGAGGGCTCGACTGTTCCACGATCGAACCACGGACGCCGCGCAACCCTCCGCCACGGTGACGCGGCCCGAGGCGGTCAGCATCGAGTCGGAGATCGTGCCTTGAGACAGAGTGCGGGCTCATGGCGCCCGGCGCAAAGCAGCGTGATGCTCGCGTTGCTGTGCTGGCCGGTCGGCTGGGTCTCGGCTCAGACCGGTGCGAGTCCCGGCGGCGGAGGCGTCGAGCGGCGCGCCTTGCTGATCGGGGTGAATCAGTATGACGAGGGCTGCCCGCGCCGAGAGATGCCCGAGAACTGCCTGACGAACAACCTCTACGGCCCGACGCACGACGTGGAGGCCATGAAGGAGGTGCTCGAGCAGTCTTGGGGATTTCGGCGCGAGGACATCACCACGCTCCTCGATTCGAGCGCCAAGCGCTCGGACGTCTTGGCTGCGCTTCATAACCTCGATGAGTGGGCGAGGCCGGGGAGCCTGGCCGTCATCTATTTTTCCGGTCATGGCACGAGTCCCCAGAACTCGCGCAATCCCGCAAATCTCCCTGCGGCCGACACCGGGGCGCTCGTCGTTGCGCCCGATGATCTGAAGCTCCCGCGCGCAAGCTATTTGGTCGGGCGTACCGACATCCGCCCGGTCCTCGCGCACCTGGATGCGAAGGGCGCCGAGGTGTTCGTGGCATTCGACGCGTGTTTTTCGCAAAACACCGCGCGGTCTGCGCAAGCGCGGACGCGCATGTACCGGGATCTCGGGCTGGGTGTACAGAGGCCGACCGATGTCTCGGCCAGCGGTGCCTCGACGTCCTCGAGAGCGGATGATTCCCCCTATCGGCACGTGTTTTATATCTCGG
>Ga0187784_10003358_pt1 | contig 12902 bp, 12 predicted proteins | sample 1015_SJ02_MP15_2_FD_132964 | JGI IMG/M metagenome (GOLD analysis project Ga0187784, IMG submission 132964) | Tropical peat soil microbial communities from peatlands in Department of Meta, Colombia - 1015_SJ02_MP15_20_MG | ecosystem: Environmental > Terrestrial > Soil > Wetlands > Peat | place... | reverse complement strand
GTTTTCAAGTTAAAGGCGTCCCTGACATTAAACGCGTGCTGGTTACTGAAGAAAGCGGAGAATGGGTAATACGCACTGACGGCTCAAACTTATCCAAAGTCTTAGAAGTTCACGGTGTAGACACTTCAAGAACCACCACCAACAACATTCACGAGATTGCTAAAACTCTCGGTGTGGAAGCATCACGAAACGCGTTAGTCAACGAGGCAAAAGGCGTCTTAGAGGACCAAGGCTTAGATGTCGACGTACGCCATGTTATGCTCGTAGCAGACATGATGACTACAACTGGTGATGTGCAGCAGATCGGCAGGCACGGCATCAGCGGCAAGAAAGCAAGTGTTTTAGCTCGCGCGGCATTCGAAATTACGGTGCCTAACATTGTTGAAGCGGCTGTAAAAGGTGAAAGCGACCCGTTGGCAGGTGTAACAGAAAACGTTATAGTCGGGCAATCGATTCCAATCGGCACAGGCTTAGTTGAATTGTACATGTCAACATTTGACAAACAGGCAAAACAAGGAGGAAAAACAGAAACATGATAGATATTGATAAAGCGTTAGCTACAGCAGTGAAAACTGGCAAAGTATCTTTCGGAGCTAACGTTGCTTTGCAGAACGCTAAAACAGGGAAGGCTAAGATGATTGTTTTAGCCTCTAACTGTCCAAAAGACATAAAAGAACAGATAGAATACTATGGAGAAATCTCTAAAGTCCCCGTAGTGACGTACAAAGGTGGCTCAATGGATTTAGCCGAAGTCTGCAAAAAACTCTTTATTATATCAGCCTTAAGCATCAGAGAAACTGGAGATTCAGAAATTCTCAAAATAACCGATGAAGTTAAAGAATAAAAAATGGAGGAAAAAAACTGACAACCGGCATTAAAATCACCTGCGACGAAATGCGTTACATAGCATTGTTTGAAAGCATAAGCGGCGCCAGCGTGAAAGACTGCATAATCGACGAGATAGAGCAACGAGCAATATTCATCGTTAATCAAGGTCAAGTGGGCGTTGCCATAGGAAAAGGCGGCAGAAACATCCACACTCTTGAGCGAATGACAGGCAAAAAACACGAAATCATCGAGTATAGCGAAGACCCAGTGACATTCATGAAAAATGCCCTCAAACCAGCAGCAGTAAGAGAAGTGCGCGTCACCGAGCGAACTGATGGCAAAAAAATGGCCGTCATCACCGTTAACCCGAAAGATAAGGGCGTCGCAATAGGTAAAAACGGCAAAAACGCCGAACGTCTGCGATTTTTAGCAAAACGATACTTCGACATTCAGAACGTAAGCATCACCTAAACAATGCATGATCGGATGCTTAGGCGATGAAACGCCGCTGAATCAAGCCTCTATATTCCTGAGTTTAATTACTAACAGCATAACGTATGCTTGAACATATTAAAAGTATTTACGCACTACTGTATTTCTATGTAAGCTTACTTTTTGTCTTCCTGTTGCTCTGTCGGTTCTTCTTCCAATGCCTCTTCAGAAGGCTCAGCGGTTTCTGCTTTTTGTGTATCACTTGACAAAAGCATGTTGATTAGCGCTTTCTGATCAACTTCTGCTCTTGTTCTCCAATCTAGAAACATTTGCCCATTTTCATCTTGTCCTAGGTAGCCGTAGCGAATGTATCTCTCGATGTTTATGCCAACTTTCCAGTTTGCCATTTTTTCGCTGAGCAGTTTTTCAACGTCTTTTCGTGACGCTGTTCCTTTCTTGCTGATTATATAAGAAATTGTTATGGCTAAGCCTGCTAAGTCATCAATGCGCCAACCCATCAACTTATCCTTTGTTGCTAAATCGCCGCGGAGGGCAACGTAGAATCTTGCTTTGTCAAGTTCCTCTAAAGTTGGTTTTTCTGGAGTTTTTTCTTCTTCAAAAACGGTTTTTACCTGTAAATCCAGCGATTTTAGGTAATCGCCAAGTAAATTAAGCACTTTAGGGTAATCTGAACCCAATGACTTACGCAATTCCCACCCTTTAATGCCTGGTTTCTGGTGCCGCTTATAAAATAGCATCTGTGTTGCCTTCTTGATTTTGCTGCCATAAAGGCCTTTTCTTTTGCTCAATCTAATTCGCCTCTTTCCATTTTTGCCACTCTTCACATGAGACCGCGATGGCAACTGATGTCGATTGTTGCGGTAAGATTCCTATTTTCGGTTTATCAAAGGGTCTTATGAAAACCAGTTCTTCTAACCGGTCGATCTCCAGTGTCGCGTAACCGTATGTAATCAGGAAACTCGTTAAGAAAGCTCTTTGAACTGTTTCTTCGTAAGTGTCAGAGCCGATAAAATCCCAATAATGGATTTTTCCATCCTGTCCATTGTTAATAACGCGGCGTTTAAGTTCTTGCCAGTAACAATTTAACTCCTCAGAAAATTCCCTGTCTCCTAAGACTCCCTGCTTAATCAGTTCGTCCCTGCTTGCAAAACCCATCGAAACTTCAGCGGCCTCCAGGTCTTTCCATCTTTCACTGAGGGGAGCCAACGCTTGCCAGTAGAGTAGTCCCTGTGCTAAAGTGTTGAGGCTGATTTGTTCAAACTCGATTACTGGATTCCAAGCTTTAAGAAAAACGTTAACCATCTCTTGCTTGCCAATTTGCATGATTTTTTCTTCCAACAAAAAAGGGTCGGTATAAAGCGAAGTTGACCGTTGCTTGACCCATTCACTCTGCAATTTAATAACTGAAGCTAAGTGGTGAAGCGTTTCAGCGTCTAGCTTTAACTCGTCAGGGTGTTCCCAATGAGGAAAATACTCTCTAACTATTTTGATTATATCATCAATATTTAGCATGAAGGGGTCTGCTGTGCGATTTTCGATGGCGATGCACATTTCAATAATGCGTTCAAGCCTTTCTTTGCCAAGCGTTTTGTGTTGTTTGGTTGCTTGCATCACGCCGTTACCTCACGCACAACGGATTTTCCTTCAAGGTTCTGAACTGTAATGACGTTAGCGTCCTGCTGCGCAAAAGTGATTTGGCTAGGGGTGATTACCACGTATTGAGTGTTCGCATCTTTAATAATGGAAAGAAGAATTTTCGCTATCATTTCACGGTTTTTGGGATCCATATGAATGTCATATTCGTCTACTGCTCTAAACGGCGAGCGTACATGCTGCTGCAAGGCTAACAGAAAACTCATGGTAGCCGTCGTTCGCTCGCCTCCGCTTTGCGTATAAGCGTCCAGCGCCACTGGTTTTCCGCCTTTAAAGCCAACGAGGATTTCTAACCCAGCAGTTTCAATGTCTTGTGTACCTGACAGTTGCACTTCGCCTGTTGCCATGGTTTGGCTCATGATTTTTTTGTATTCCAAGTTGACGCGGTTAAGAAGGTTCTGCATGACGGTTCGCCATGACTGCATTCTGGTTTTGACTTCTTCAAGAGTTTTCTCGCGGTTTTCGGCTACAAGTTGCGCTTTTTCTTTCAGTTCCAAATAAAGTTTCGAGTAGGATTCATATTGGCGCTCTATATCCTCTGACACGTCGGCAAGAGCTGCTAAGTGCCCGTCTGTTAAACTAATTTCATCTTGAATCTCAGAGGCGCTTTTTAGGACTGCTATTCGTTCACCTGACAGCTCAGCCTTTAGAATTGTTGCTTTTAAGTTTTCTTCGGCTTCCTTCAGTAACTTTTCAATATCTTTTAGGTTTACAATTGCGTTTGCAGAGTTAAAATCAAGTAGGGCAAATTTAACCCGTTTATCTAACATTTCGCCTGTAACCTTTTCAGTTGACTCTTCCAGATTGAGCAGTTTTGCTTGGTTTTCTCTAACTTGCTCGCTAGCCTTGACGATTTGCTGTTGCGAGTTTTTCAGCATTTCTTCGAGGTTTTCGCTTCTAAGCAGCTTAAGCTGGCTTTTGCTATTCTGGATTTCTTGCTTTAGCGCTTGTGTTTCCTCTATCAATTGTTCAATTATTGATTGCGCGAATTGGTTTTGGGCGATTTGATGTTCAAGGCTTAGCCGTTCGTTAAAAGCTGTCTTTGATTCTTTCTTTAGTGCTTCTTGCTGGTTCTGCTGACTGTACAGCTGATTGGTTATTGCTTGCTTTTCCACTTCAATTTTGCTTAGTGCGTCTTGGTTTTTGTTTAGGTTTGATTGTAAGCCTTTAACTATGCTTTCCCGTCTTTCAACTTCGGCCCAAGTTAACTCTCGATCCAAAAATCTGCGTTTAATCTGAAGCTGCTTTTTCTCTTGATATTTATCGTACTGTTCGCGCCAGTAATTGAGCGTTTGCTGGGCTGACTCTAAAAGTTTGCCCACGGATTCTTCTTGCGTGAGAATGCGCATAAGTTTTGTTTTTGCTTGCAGGACATTTTCGCGGAAAGGTTCTAAGCCGACTGCTTCTTCAACCATACGGAGTTTTTCAATATTACTTAGAACTGTGAATTGTTCAACCATGTTTTGATGCATGATGATTAACATGTTGTCTGGATCAACGCCGAACCTGCCGAGTAACCGTTCAACATCTTGCTTACCGACTGCATGATTTTCAAGCTCAAATCCATATTTGCCGTCACGGCGCAAAACGCGGGTTAGGAACAGTTGGTCTTTTTGATATTTTGGTACTGGACGCTTGTTTCCCTGTTTGCTGTTATCCAAAATGAGCGTTACCCGGGCTTGGTCTTGTCCCCACCTGATTAAATCGCTAAGTTTCCTTGAGCGTTCAGTATACGACTGTCCTAAACCCACGGATACTGCCAGTAGCAGTGATGATTTTCCTGCCCCGTTGGGTCCACCAATAACGTTTACGCCCTGTTTAAATGGCACCCTAGCATACTCGTAACTCATGAAATTTTCAAGTATAACTTCTTGTATCAACATTAAGCTATCTTAGCCTCTGGCACTGAAGCGTTCTCATCTATTGAAAATCGTATTATTAAAACAGTTTTCCCCAAAATGGCTAAATCTCCCGCAAAACCCTTCTTTTTATTACGGTTACTTCATGCTGAAGAATGCGCGAATTAGTAACACACTTTGCTATTGCAAAGACTACAAGGGAAATTGAACGCTGCATCTTGAAGAGAACAGTGGCTAATAAATTGGTTCGATTAAGTAATTATTATTAACTTTCATATTATAATAAATATTCATTGAGATATGGGTGTATGGTTGAAACAAGAAAAGGGAGAGAGATTCAAGGCTCTTTCGAAAGCGCAGGCTAAACTTGAAACTGTGTTGGGAAATTGGCAATATGATTCTGGACAATGAAATGCTTCTCAAGCCACACTGAAATGGGAGATGAGAATATCACAATATCTTTAGCTAAGAAAAGGATTATTGTGTTCGCCATCTTGGCTTTATTTTTAATAATGGTTTTTTCTGTACCTTATGAAGTTCCAATCATTCTTGCAAATGCTCAAGAGTCTATTAAGGCATCTGCATCCGCAGGCGGAACAATAAATCCGTCTGGGCTAACCAGTGTTTCTCAGGGAAGCTCTAAGCAGTTCACAATTAAAGCAAACGGCAATCGAAATATAAGTTCTATCTCTATTGACGGCTCGAAGGTTTACTTAGCAAACTATACATTTGCTCAGGAACCGCCGGTAAATACTGGGGACCGGAATGAGAAGGTGGTTATGATAAATAATCAAAGGTTTATTTTAGCAAATGCCTACACGTACTCAAATTACACTGCTACCATCAACGTCTATACGGCGGATGCGAATTGGAATCCTGTTTCGCTGGTTTCCATGTCGCCGCCTGGAGATACTGCTAAAGATTTTTACGTGATGAACTTTTCATCTTCATTTCCAGACACAATTCTAATATGCGGCACTACAAGTTATTATGAACCTGAAGGCTTTATTGCAAGATACAATGTGACGTCTGATGCTTGGCAATGGGCACTGCAGCCAAATTCAGGATACTTGACAAATATTCTCAATCCAGCCGGAAACACTTTTTTTATACAGACTGCTTCCAATGTCCAATGCTTCTATGAAACTGACACAACAAACTTATTCAACCCTTCATCTTGGACTAGCATAAATGAACCGAGCGCAACTTGGGAGGGAAGAATTGCATATTTCAACGGTGAAATCTATTGTCTTCAATGCAGTTCAGGGTTATCTTGGGCTTTGAATGTTTTTAATCTTACGTCGTTAACCTGGAGTGTGACGCCGTTAATGTCAGTTAATGATACGTCAGGTTGGCCTCTTTCTGATATTTTTCCGTACGTTTGGTCGGATTCGACAGAAATCTTGTTTACCGCTCCAATTTTCAATGCTACGGGTAACGAGTGGAACATTTATTATTCTACAACTGGTGCAACGTTTAATTTGGTAGCTTCGCTTCCTGCTGTGGGTGATTTTCAATTTATTAATGATCAGGAGTTTCACTGTTGGGCGAATGATATTGGTAACGGGTTGATTGCTGTTTTGGATGAGAATGATAATAACCCGAGCAGTTTCATTGCCGTTATGACGTTGCAGGGAACGGTCATTAATGAAGGTGCGGGATACCTGGCGCATGATACGGGTGTTAGATTTATCATTGATGGTAATTTGCTTGTTACCGGAGCAGAGGATTGCGCATTAGATATGACTCATCAAGCAGGAGTAAAAGTAGTAACTGTTCTCACTATGCTTAAAAGTTACACTTACACGTTTAGCAATGTTCAAAGTAGCCATACTATTGCTGCGTCATTTTCTTCGTCGGCGCCGACAAATTCAATATCAGCATGGATATCCTTGTTCATTGTAATAGCCGTAATCTTCGCTATTGTGATTGGAATCATAGCTTTGTTTCGGGCACGTGCAAGTAAAAGAGCCTTTCGTCATGATATCAATCAAGCTTCAGTTCCAACTTGGCATTACCGATTTTTAGCTTCAATTCACCGTTTACCTGACTAATCACTTATTTGCTAAAATCTCCGGAGCTTACCTTGCTTTTTGTTGATACTACTGTGCATCCTAAAAGGACGTACAAAAGAATATGCCGAAGAAAACTCTTGTTTCAATAATGGCGGAAGTTCAACCGCTCAGAGCCACTTAACCCACACAATTTGCCTCAGGGGCTTGCATTCCCCTTTTCCTTCTAATTTCGGGTCAAGCGGTTCTGTAACCTTCATCTGAAATTTTTACCGCAAGATTTAACCATAACATTGCAGGAATCTGCGAAAACAACGGTCAAGCATCAGATAAATAAATGCTAAGCGGCTAACGCAGCAATATAACATTTCACATCTTCATTATCAACAAAAGAAACTATCTTCAAACCCGAGCTTTCGCAAACATCTATGAATGTATTGAGCGCAAAAGCCTTCTTCAAACCAGTGACTACAACCTTGCCGGCAGGTTTAGCAACCCGTTTCAACTCGTTTAATGTTTCTGGAGGCTTGGGCATGTTCTGAAGCACCGTGAATGAGAAGGCTACGTCAAAAAATGCTTCTCTAAAAGGCAAGTGGTCAGCGTCAGCCTGCAAAACCAGCACATTCTGAAAGGCATGCGCTTGCCCTTTAGCTTTAAGCAAGAGTTTGCGTGAGACATCAACGCCCACTAGTACCTTTGCCTTTGCTGCCGCGTGATTGAAAAACAAGCCTGAACCGCATCCAACATCCAAAACAATGCAGTCTTTAACATCAACGTTTTCCAATGCTACCCCGTATTTTGCCTTCTGTTCTTGGGCATATCGCTCGTTATACATCTCGGCTGTTAAATCATAACGTAGCATTGTCTTCCGCTTGTCCTTCCAGGCTATCACTTCTGTTTTCCTTCAAGAAATCTTATGTACTCAAAGCCTACCTAAAATAGTTGGCTGAAAACAAAATTGCAACTACCAAACAAAATCTCTGTTCTTACAGAACCTACGATTGCGGAAGCTGCCAAGCTAATTGAGAAAGCCTTCGTCCAAAGGAGAACCCTCATAGTTGCAGGTGCATGCGAGGTTAACTATGTTGGCAGGGCAAGTTCAACTCTTGAACTTGGTGAACGCATCTTAATTATCAAAGCTGACGGTTCGCTTCTTGTTCACCGACCAGTCGGCTATGAACCAGTTAACTGGCAACCTGCAGGAAGCATCTTCCACGTCAAAGCCAGCAATGACAATCTTGAAGTTCACTCTGTGAGGCAACAACCAAGAGAAAACGTCAAAATCAAGTTTAGCACCTTGCTCATGGTTTCAGCTTTAAACTTGGACGATTCGGGAGAGTTTCTGCTTTACGCAAGCGAAAAAGACATGCACCAGGCGATTTTGCTTAAGCCGTCGCTTTTAGAGGTCGGCTTCAAACCGATCAGCTACGAGAAAAAAGTGGAACCGGGTTTTGTGGACGTTTATGGGATGGATAAGGATGGGAAACTGGTTGTTGTTGAAGTTAAGCGGAAAACGGCTGGGAAAGAAGCTGTGTTGCAGCTTGCACGGTACATTGACGCGATTAAGGGCAAGGCGAATCGTGAACTGCGCGGAGTACTCGTAGCGCCCAGCTTGGGCAAGGATGTGCAAAGATTGCTAATTACTATGGACTTGGAATTTAAGGCGTTAGACCCTAAAGAATGTGCAGAAGTGATAAAGAAAGCGGAAAATGCAAAGTTAGAATCCTTCTTTAAAGAGAAAACCTGACATCCTTTGATGGCTTAATAAGGCTTAAATTTAAGTTACACGGAATAATCAAAAGACCTGACGCGCGCGATAGCAGGGTGAGCGAATCTTTTTTTCTTCTAGATTTTGTTCGGGTTGTTTTGGGTTGCTTTTTTGTTTCAGGGCTTAAATCATTTGCAGTTGATGTCGCGATTTGTCGCGATTTGTCGCGATTTGTAGTGCGCAGGGGCATCTAAACGTTTCCAGTCCTTATCCATAAACGATACACGCGCATGTAAAAATTATTGCATTAGCGCCCAAAACAACCTTACATACGCAAGGAACCCCTGCATCAAACGAACCTATCATCTAAAAGTGATTGGATTAAGGCGCTATGTTTTTGCCCCTTTCCTTTGAGACTTGTGGGCTGGCCAGCATTTCTGGCAGTACACTGGGCGTTCTGCATGGGGTTGGAACGGTACTTTGCATTCGCAGCCACAGTCGCTACAAACTGCGGTGTAAACTTTTTCAGGGTGGTATTTGCTAAACAAACGGTAGTTTTTGAGGCGTGGCCAACCTGTTTTTGCGTAAGGTAGCATCTCAGGGTTATCTTTTAGCCAGCGCATCATGTGGAAGAAGCTTTTGCCTCTTTTTTCTTCGCGTTCAGCTAATGGCTCGTAGCCTAAGTTGCGGATTTCGTCTAGGTAAGCGATTTCTGTCAGCCTCTGCGTTTCACCGACGACTCTGACGCGTTTAACGCGATCTTCGCCGTAAACTTTACGGAGCTCCTCAGCTGCTACGTCAAAGATGCAGCCTTGGCAAATGTGGATTGCCTCGTCTGGGTTAAGATTAAACCATGCAACAAGTTTGGTGGCGATGCGTGAGGCTTCTTGTAGGTACTCTTTTTCGCGGAAGATTTCTTGGTAGTATCTTACGTCGATCATGTCGTATTTGAATTCGTCTGTTTCTTCTCGGTAAGCGCCGATTACTACGCCGAAAAGCAAGTCGCCGCTGCCTGCATCGTCAATAATAAGTGTCAAAGTATTAGTGACCTCAATTCTTTCAAAGAAATGCTTCGTTGGTGTATAAAAATAGTCCTCCCGAAAAGAAATAGAACTGATGGCGTTTACCTAACTGTTGCTGGTGCTAACTGGTTCTTAATATTCAGCAGGGCTTTGTAATGTGCTGATAACTCCTTTTTTTCCAAGGCGGAGTTGCTTCTCGCCTCGAAAAACGCATATGTGTGAATTTTTAATTTCAATGTTATCTCCGACAGCGACCGCGTTTATTTGTCCTTCCCATAGGCAGAGTTTGATTTTTCCTGTTTCGTCTCCAACCAGAGCGTTAACTACCCTGACAGTGTTGCCAAATTGCGTGTGAACCTGCACTGGCTTCGGAATCTCGAGAACTTCAGCTTTAACGTTAACTCTTTTCATGCAAGCTCTCAAATCCTGAATGGCAGTGAAAACTGAATCTATATTTTGTTTGGCAATTTTTTTGCATATTTTATCAGTTGTCATCCAGCTTTCGAAAGGGTTGTCCTTCCTCGACAGAAATTGTTCATCAACTCTGAACTGAGCCACAGCGTTATTTTCCTTTTTTATTAGAAAAATTATTTCCTCTTTCACCTTACCCCGATATTCAACTGTAAGGTGGCCGCAGACAGCTCTTCCGTTGTCTTTGGCTTTAATAAGTGCTTGGAAGACTTCAGAGGGGTAAATGTTGTGTTTTACTGAAAGAAGAGCAATGTGCTCTCCTAAAGTTGATTTTTTCTGTCTCACATTCCTCCTCCTCTGTGTCACGTCAGCGTAAAGAGAAAAAGCAAAGCGCAAGGTGTTCCTACTTTCTCTCAATATTTTGAATGTCTATAATATAACGTAGCGTACCTATATTAGCTTGAATGTACAAAAAGCCATTTTCCCATAATTTTAAGTAAATTTCAAACCGTTAAGTTCTCATCATGAAAAAACGTTCAAAATACTCTTCTTTATTTGCCCTTTCTCTTTGGGAAAAGTTTTGTAATAACCGTTTGATGTTCGATATAAAAATAGTAAGCATTCAATTTATAAGCATGGAGAACAGATTAAAGGTACTGTGTAAGAAGCAATTTTTGCACAGCAAATGTAGTAGGAGTTGAAATAGCGAAATGTATAATAATAGAGAAATGCACAAGGCGACCTGCGCTGACTGCGGAAAAGAATGTGAAGTTCCTTTCAAGCCAGACGGTTCCAGGCCAGTTTATTGCCGTGAGTGCTACGCAAAACGAAGACCACCGAGAAGATATTAAGCTTATTAGCTGAACATCTTTTAGTTCGTCCTTATTATTTTCTTTTTTATTTTTTATTCATTCTGTGCTGCAGGAAACGACAATTGTTATAATTCAAATGTCAAATAACCCTAAAATATTGAGGGGCTAATTGAAGTGAACGGTTTCTAATTGTACAATCGGCAGGAAAACGCTTAATCACCAAAGCATTGGCAAATTATCCGACGACAATTTTAAGTGTCCTAAAAAATGGCACGCTTGGGAATTTAACATTACGTTGTTATTTGGGCACTTTGAATATACGTTGTTTTTGTGTAGTAATTAAAAAGACAATCAAAAGAGTACGTTTGATTTTCCTGCAGGCTAAGATACAGCGGTGTATTATTTAAAATGTACAATGTTTTTCCGTTGGAGAGTTCAATTTTGCTTTCATTTAGAGTGATGACACTTTTTGAAACTATTAAGCCGCTTTCTCCTGAAGGTATACTCTTTAAATCGTTTAATACTACGAAGGCGACTACGCCTACTATCACTATTGAAACTATTATAGAGACAACAATTGTCAATGTGAAAGGATCAGTTTTCATTGTTATGCCAGTGTCTTCATGTTCTGCTTTGCTTCGTTTAAATGTGTTGCCATTAATTGTTGTCTTGCTGTTTTTCATCAATTTTATGAAGTTTGGACTTAAGAGGGCAAATAATGCACGAAGTTAAAAGGGCACACTTAAGATCAACTAATGTCTAGAGCCCATGAAATTCTGCCTCGTCTTTTTCCGAGAAAGAATTCAATTTGTCGTTTGACACATCCCAGAACCGCGCTAATGCTGTTAAGGCTTCTTCAAACAAGTAGTCCTGGGGCATTACGTCAACTTTTATGTCCATTTCCCTTAAGGCTTCGCCAGTTGTAGGTCCAATGGCAACTGTTGTAACTTTACTGTTTAATAGGGGACGAAGAGTTTCCATGGATGCGTTTTCGGTAAGCATTTTGAAAATATTCTTGACACTTAATCCACTGCCAAAGACGATGGCGTCAATTTTTCCAGAGGTTAAATCTACAAAAAACTTATCTTTCAATTTCTTGTCCATAGGCAAACCAGACTCGTAAACATAGATTTCTTCGACGTGGGCGCCCATTCCCTTGAGTTTCTCAGTCAAGGTCGGCGTTGCTGCAGTTGTTCTGGGAATGCGTACGGTTTTGCCTGAAATTTCTTTGTCTTGCAAGCACTCGATTATTCCTTCAGAACTGTATTTCAACGGTACTACGCTTACATGTACACGGTATTCTTCTTCAAGCGCATAAGCAGTTCTAGGACCGACACCAATTACAACCGTCTTAGCCAAGCCTTCCTTTAACTTGCTGGATTGCTTCAAGTCTTCAGAAATGCTGAAGAGGTATTTCACGCCGTTGGTGCTCATAAAAATAACATAGTCAACTTGCCCCTTTAGCAGTTCACTGATGAATTTTTTGACTGGTGAAAAATTGGTTAAACCTTTGATTTCGATGGCCGGTATAAAGTAGGGTATTCCACCTTTCTCTATTATTAGTTTGCCTGCTTCTTCCGCCTGGCCTGCTGGGCGTGTTAGGGCAACAGTTTTCCCTTTCAGGTCAGGGGCTTTTTGAACCATGCAAGTTTCCTGCCCAATTTTGCAACTTCACCTATAACTATAACTGCCGGCGGCTTAACCTGTTTTTCTTCTGCATCTTTTGCGAGCGTGACTATTTTGCCGATGATTGTTCTCTGATTCTTTAAGGTGCCAGATTCAATGATGGCTGCTGGCATTTCAGGGTTTAAGCCGCCTTCAATCAGTTTTTTCGTTATAGCTTGAAGCGATTCCACACCCATCAAAATAACCATCGTATCCACTGCATCAGCTATTTTCGGCCAGTTAATTGCGTGTTCCGAGTCGCCTGCTCTGTGTCCCGTTATAATTGCAACTGAAGCTGCGTAATCTCTATGCGTCAGAGGTATGCCCGCGTATGTCGGAGCTGCAACAGCTGAACTGACTCCAGGCACCACCTCAAATTCAATTCCGCTTTCAAAGAGTGCTTCAGCTTCTTCGCCGCCTCTGCCGAAAATGAACGGGTCGCCGCCCTTGAGCCTCACCACTTTGCCGCTATGCTGGGC
>Ga0187784_10003357_pt1 | contig 12904 bp, 11 predicted proteins | sample 1015_SJ02_MP15_2_FD_132964 | JGI IMG/M metagenome (GOLD analysis project Ga0187784, IMG submission 132964) | Tropical peat soil microbial communities from peatlands in Department of Meta, Colombia - 1015_SJ02_MP15_20_MG | ecosystem: Environmental > Terrestrial > Soil > Wetlands > Peat | place... | reverse complement strand
GATGGAACCAGCATCAGCGCTATCAACAGCAGCAGCGCCATCGCGACCAAGGCCCCGAAGCTGAGCAAGAGGACGCGCCCGCGCATGTGTCGGTCCGGAGTGGTGATAAGCAGCAACACAATCATGACCGCGACCGAGATCGCCAAATGTCCCCAAGCGCCGCGTGAAAAGCTCAGGACCAGACCACCGAGCAGGACAGCCAAGATGATAAGACCAGAGAACCGAACGCCACGCATCATCAGATCGATCAACAGCATCAGCACGGGGAAGATCAGGAATGGCGCATAGACGTTCGGATCCTTGAAGGTGGCGCTGACCCGGTCGTTGTCGAGAAAGATGTCGGAGTGGGGGAGAAGGTGGAAAAACCCGATATAGCCGGCCGCCGTCGCGACCAGTGCGGCAACGAGATAGGCGCGCCGTACGATTGCAAGCCGCAGCAAATTGCCGTCGCAGAAAAGGCAGGCGAATATGATGCCCGCCGCCGCCAGGTAAAACGAAGTGCCGATATATTGGATGTTCTGTTTCTGATCGCCGACCTGCATCAGCGACAGGCAGCCGCCGACCAGCCAGACCGTCAGCAGCACCAGGAGCGGCGCAAGTTTGCGATCGAAGCGCACGTGCGCGCCGATGCAGGTCAGCAACAACAGCAGCATCAATACGTCGTGCGGCGACGGCTCGATGAAAGCGATCGAGCTTAGCAACACCGTGACGAACAAGACGAAATTCAGGAGCCGCTGCGGCAACGCTGCGGTCGCGCCCGGAGCGGCGGCTGCGACGGAGCGATCACCTCCGGCGAAAGCCGCGCTGTTTGGCCGGCTCAATAAACATTCTCCGTCCGGATCAGGGCGAACGGCGTCTGCGCCAGGATGTAGAGGTCCAGCAAAATCGACCAATTCTCGATGTAGTAGAGGTCGTGCTCGACGCGGCGCTGGATTTTTTCCCGGCTGTCGGTTTCACCGCGCCAGCCGTGAATCTGCGCCCAACCGGTGAGGCCGGGTTTGACCCGATGGCGCGCGAAATAGCCGTCGACCGCCTCGTCGTAGAGGCGGTTCTCGGCCTTGGCCTGCAACGCATGCGGGCGCGGACCGACCAGCGACAGATTGCCTGCGAACACGACGTTGAAAAGTTGCGGCAGCTCATCGAGGCTGGTCTTGCGGATGAAGCGGCCAACCCGCGTCACCCGCCGATCGCCGACGGTGACCTGCTCGCTTCCGCTCGGGTCCATTTGCTCGACATACATCGAGCGGAATTTGTAGATCTCGATGAGCTCGTTGTTGAAGCCGTACCGTCTCTGCTTGAACAATACCGGCCCGGGACTGTCGAGTTTGACGGCTATGGCAACCAGCAGCATGATCGGCAGGGCGCATATCAATGCCAGAAAGCCAACGATCTTGTCGAACAACCATTTTGTCACAACGTCCCAATCGGCGATCGGCTTGTCGAAAATGTCGAGCACGGCGACGTTGCCGACATAGGAGTAGGAGCGCGGACGGTAACGCAGCTTGTTGGTGTGGGCGGACAGGCGGATATCCACCGGCAGCACCCACAATTTCTTTAGCATTTGCAGAATGCGGCTTTCCGCCGAGATCGGTAACGAAAAGATCACAAGGTCGACGCGGGTGTGGCGGGCGAATTCCACCAAATCGTCGACGGTGCCAAGTTTGGGAACACCGGCACAAGTCGCCGAGCTGCGTTCGTCGTTGCGATCGTCGAACACGCCGACGACGCGGACGTCGGAATCGCGCTGCGCGGCGAGCGACTGGATGAGCGATTCGCCCTTGGCATCGGCACCGACCACGACGGTGCGCCGGTCGAGCCGGCCCTCGCGGGTCCAGCGGCGCACCAGAAGAAACAGTCCGCGCCGGAATCCGATCAGCGTAAACAGGCCGAGCACGTAGAACATTCCGAGCCAGACGCGCGAAAACTGATCGCCGGCCTTGGCGAAAAACGACACGCTGATCGCGATGAGAAACACCACGGACCAAGCAGAGGCCAGCCGCATGTATTGCTTTTCGTAGCCGCGGAAGGCCTGGACCTGATAGATGTCGGCCACTTGGAAAGCGAACATGGCGAGCAGTGCGATGCCGAATATGGCGGCGAAATAGTGCCAATGGAAACCGTGGGCCGGCACCACGTAACAAATATAAACGGCGAAGCCGAGCAGCACGACGAGCGTCACTTCGATGACGCGGACGAGGCCGGCGAGCACAATCGGCGATAGCGCGGGCTCGTAGGGCTTTTTACCCGGCGCGCTTGCGGCGGCAGAAGGCGATCGCGCTTCGGTCGATCGCGAGCTTGAACGCGGCATGGCCGATACCGCGGTCAAGACCGCGGAAGCCGTTCCAAAAATCGAGTTGTGCTCCGGCTTGGACATCCTTGCCACGCGATTTGGCGTTCGCAAACGGCGCTGGGAGCGCCCGGTCGGCAGTGTGAGCGCTGGAATAGTAAATAAAGTTCAAAAATTGGTTATGCGAATTGCGACAGTTTTCGCAGCGCGATGGCTTCGCGGTAGGCGGCGAGCCCGCCTTCCACCATCGCCGGCAGCGAGAATTCAAGGTGCACGCGGGCTTTCACGACTTGCGCAACCTGTTTTATCTGCGCCGGCGCATCGAGGGCGGCACCGATCGCCGCAGCCAAAGCATGGGCATTGTTGGGTGCGACCAGGTTGTCGGCCTGCGACCCGAAGATTTCCGGAATGCCGCCCACGCGCGTCGCGAGTATCGGCACGGCGGCGGCGGCGGCCTCCAGCAAAACATAGGGCAATGATTCGCTGTGCGAGGGCATGACCAGCACCCGCCCCATGGCGAAGGCTTCGCGCGCCGGCCGGTAACCGACGAAGCGCACCAGATCGCCGACCTTTTGGCGCACCGCCTGATCCTTGAGCGCGGCATCCAGCGGCCCTTCACCGGCAATGGTCACAGTCACCGGACGGCCGGAAAGCTTTAGGAGGGCGAGCGCAGCGATCAGCACGTCGAACCCCTTGATTGGCCGCAATTCGCCCACGCAGACGAAGTCAGTCGCGTCGGCCGCGGCGGTCACGGGGGCGAACTCCGTATCGCTGATGCCGTTATGCACCACCCGTACCATGGCCGGTGGACGTCCGATGGCGGAGCGGAACAGGCGCGCCACATAGGCACTTTCAAAAAGGAATAGCTCGGTGCGCCATTTCAGCAGCCACTCCAGCGCCCGATAGAAGCCGCCGCCGAGCGTGCCCGGGCGATAGAACAGGGAGCCGCCGTGGGGCGTGTAAACGCGAATGGCATTGGGCGCACTGGACGCGAGCCGCGCCAAAGCCGCCCCTTTGCCGCCATGGCCGTGAATGACGTCCGGCGCCGCCGATGCGACCCGCCGCGAGATCAAGCGCAGCGCTGCGAAATCCGATGGACTAAGTTCTCTGGTCATAGCGACGCGCGCCACGCCCAAAGCGAGCTGCGGGGCGAGCTGGCCCAGCGCTGCATCGGCCCGCGCCCCGCCGGTCGTATCGTCGACAACAAGGCCGACATGGTGGCCGCGTTCGGCTTGGCCACGGGCGAGATCGAGTACGTGGCGAAAGAGCCCGCCAAGCGGCGCGCGCAAAACATGCAAGATTTTCAGCGGCGACCCTGTTGCCGACTGCGTCATTGCATGCGTTGCCGCTTCCATGTCCATCGCGGCGCCGGACGAAACCGTCGCCAACGCGGCGGCCGCCGCACGCATCGATGCGGCGGCAAGCCGGTCGCCCACGGTGCGAATCCTTAGAGGTCACGACAGCTAATTCTGCGCAATTGACGCCTGCCGCGGTTAAGAAAGCCTCACCAAGCGGTGCCAATGGCTGCCTTCCGCGCCCGAGATTTAACCGGATGGCAACCATAATCGTTTGTCATTGGACAAGTATTTCGTTCATTGACGTTGGTCCCTCAGCGTGGGAGCGCGAAATGAATTTGGCGCCGTCATCGCCACCGTCGTACGGGCGAGGAGCGTTCACCGAGGCCGATTTCGAGCTGGCGGCGCTCGGTGCCGCTCTGTGGCGCCAGCGGCTCAAGGTTCTGCGCCCGACAATAGCCGTGGCGCTGATCACGTTCCTTGTCGTGTTGATGGTTCCGTCCAAATATCAGTCGGAAACCCGCGTGCTGGTCGTCGAGCGCGATAACATCTATCTGCGGCCCGACGCCGACAAAGACCTCGTCGACCGCAACCTCGTCGATCAAGAGGCCGTAACCAGCCAGGCCCAGCTTATCCTCTCGCGCGATCTGGCCAAACAAGTAATCGCCAAACTCAAACTCAACGAACTGCCGGAATTCGATCCGGCATTGGGCGGCGTGTCCCTTCTCAAGAGCCTGCTTGGCTTCTTCGGCATTGTGAAAAATCCCATGAGCATGACGCCGGAAGAGCGGGTGCTCGAGGCTTATTACGATCGGCTCAGCGTCTATCCGGTGGAAAAGTCGCGCGTCATCGTCATCGATTTTCTTTCGGAGAATCCCGAGCTTGCGGCGCGCGTCGCCAATGCCATCGCCGACGCTTACCTCGAGCGGCAGCAGGTGGCCAAACAGGACCAGGCGCGCAGCGCCGGCGCCTGGCTGTCGAGCGAAATCGACCAGATGCGCAAGAAGGTGGCAGACGCCGAGGCGAAGGTCGAAGCGTTCCGCGCCAAATCCAATTTGCTGATCGGACCCAACAACACCACGCTCTCCGTTCAGCAGCTCGGCGATCTCAACGCCCAGCTTGCGGCCGCGCGCGCGCAGAAAGCCGATGCCGCGGCCAAGGCCCGGCTCATTCGCGGCATGCTCAACTCCGGCGAAACGATTGAATCTTCCGACATCCTCAATTCGGAGCTCATCCGCCGCCTGTCCGAGCAACGCGTGACTTTGCGCGCCCAGCTCGCCGAGCAAGCCTCGTCACTGCTCGACAATCACCCGCGCATCAAGGAGCTGAAGGCGCAGATCAACGACCTCGACCAGCAGATCAGAAAAGAGGCGGAAACCATTGCGCGGTCTTTGGAAAATGACGCCAAGCTCGCCGATGCCAAGGTCGAGGCGCAACTCGCGACCTTCGACCAGCTCAAAAGCCAGGCGGTTACCTCAAACGAGGACGACGTGCAGTTGCGCGCGCTCGAGCGCGACGCCAAATCGCAGCGCGATCTCCTGGAATCGTATTTGGCGAAATATCGCGAGGCCAGCGCCCGCGACGCGATCGCTTCGGCGCCGCCGGACGCGCGCATAATCTCGCGCGCCACCGTATCGACCGTCCCGGCCTATCCGAAGAAGCTGCCGACCGTGCTGATCGCGTCGATTGCGACCATGGTGCTGTGCTCCGGCATGATCCTAACCCGCGAGTTGCTGGTGACGCCGGGCAACGCCACCGTAAACTCCATGGGGGCCGAGGTTCGACTGCCGCGTTTCGGCGGCGGAGCCGTCGCCCCGCCAATTCCGGCCGACGCCGTGACGGAGGCCGCCGAGCGCGCCGCGCCGGGCCCGGCGACCCCGCAGTCGCTGACCACTCGGATCGCGTCCGTCGTGAAGGGGCGACCGCCGGTCGGGGTGCCGGTGAGCGCCATCGAGCAGTTTGCCGACAATCTGCGGCAGGTCGGTTTCGCCGGCAGTCAGATGGCGTTTTTTGCCGCCGCGCCCGGGCTCGACGTCGGCCGCATCGCAATCAAATTCGCGCGCGCGCTGTCACGGGAGGCGCGCGTCGTACTGGTGGGGCTTGGCCCGGACGACGCCGCGATCAAGCAGATATCCAGCGACGGCAACGCCGCGGGCCTGGCCGACCTTGCCGCCGGCACTGCTTCGTTCAGGGACATCATTACCAAGGACAAGGAGTCGAGCCTAAATCTTATCTTCGCCGGACGCGAAGTCCCAGCGCGCGACGCATTGTTGGCGGCGCCGGGCATGGCCAAAAACTTCGAGGCGTTGGCCTTGACCTATGCCCACGTCATCATCAACGCCGGATTGCTCGCGGGAGCGAATACCGATCTCATCGCGCGGCTGGCCCCGCACGCTGTTTTGCTGGTTGACAAGCTCTCCGATCTGGCCACTGCCAAGGCACGCGACGGCCTGATGGACGCAGGTTTTGAAGACGTCACCATCCTTGTCGCCGGTCGCAGCGAAGCTGCCGCGCCTGTCGCGCCGCCCGCAGCCGCAACCGCTGCTGCGGCCTAGCTGCGCTGACTTTTGTCCTTCGCAAAATTGAAACAGACCGGGCGCCTGAACACACCGGTCATAGAAACGCCGCCGCAGCAAAAGATTATCAACCAGGCGAGGGGATAGTAACCCATCGCGAACGAGCGAAAGTGCGGCAGCGAGGGCGTCTTGGCCGGGCTTAAGCAAACCTTCATCCGCGGCGGATTGGAATCGCTGTTCTTCTCCGGCGCACATTTCGCATTAAAGCCCTTCGTCGGCGGGGTCGGTGTCATTTTGACCCTGCATCGGGTATGCCCGCCGCAGCCCGACCGTTTTCAGCCCAATCGGCTGCTGGAAGTCACGCCGCGCTTCCTCAGCCGCGTAGTCAAGCTCCTGCGCCGCTCGCGCGTCGACGTGGTCAGCCTCGACGAGATGCACCGCCGCATGACCGAAGGCGATTTTCGCCGGCGTTTCGTCTGTCTGACCTTTGACGACGGCTACCGCGACACGCTGCAATACGCCTATCCCATCCTGAAAGAAGCCGGGATGCCGTTCGCCGTTTACGTGGCCACCAGCTTTCCCGATCGGCTCGGCGAATTATGGTGGCTCGCGCTCGAAGCGGTGATCGCCAAAAATGATCGCATCGGTCTGGTCATCGGCGGGCGAAATCAAACATTCGACTGCCGCACCGTCGCCGAAAAGCGCGCGCTCTTCGATGAACTTTACTGGTGGGTGCGTAGCCGGCAGACCGAAGCGGAACTGCGCGCCGTCATGCGCAATCTTGCCGCCTGCTACCAGGTGGACATCGCCGCTTTCTGCAAGGAACTTTGCATGGACTGGCGCGAGATCGCCGCGCTTGCCGCCGACCCGTTAGTCACAATCGGGGCGCACACCGTCAACCATCCGATGTTGGCCAAGCTACCGGAAAACACCGTGCGCTCGGAAATGGATTTGAGCCGCTCGGTTATCGAGGCGACGCTCGGTACGCGCCCGGCGCACCTGTCCTATCCATTCGGCGATCCGACCTCGACGGGTGAGCGTGAATTCGAAATCGCGCGAAAACTCGGATTCAAGACCGCAGTGACGACACGGCCGAGCGTGATCTTTCGTGGGCACCGGGCGCATCTGACGGCGCTGCCGCGCATTTCGCTCAACGGCGAGTATCAACAGTTGCGCTACGTTCGCGTATTGCTGTCCGGCTCGGCGACGGCGATGTGGAACGGCTTCCGGCGTGCGGAGGCGGCATAACGGTGGTCAGGAAAGAGGAATCAGGGACCAGGAAACAAAGCTTACTTTTTGATTTCTGATCCCTGATTGCTGATCCCGGGCCTGCTCATCCACGTGATCAGCGGCAGCGCCGGGATGACCCAGCCAATGCCGGCGATCACGTAATAAGCAACCGATGCGATTTCATGCTCGCGGATGGCGGGAACTTGCGCAAGCGCCATAGCGAGAAGCGCCCACATGAGGACGAGCGCGAAAAGCGCGACCGTGCCGATGAATTTGCGCAAGCGCGGCGACATGTAAGCGGCGACACCGGGTCCGTTGCGAAGCTGGGGCCCAGCACTATATGGTCCGCGCGCCTGCGACAAGCGATCCGACCCATGTCCGCTGACGTTGCCGAAGAGTTTCACGCGCGCGCGATCCGGCTCTGGCTTTATGCCGTCGCCGGACTGGTGTTGGCGATGGTGCTGATCGGCGGCGCGACGCGGCTCACGGAAAGCGGTCTGTCGATCACCGAGTGGCAGCCGTTGGTGGGCGTGATACCGCCGCTCACGGAAAACGACTGGCAAGCGGCGTTCGCGAAATATCAGGCCATCCCGCAATTTCGTGCGCTCAACGGCGGCATGAGCCTCAGTGAGTTCAAGACGATCTTTTGGTGGGAATGGACGCACCGGCTCATAGGCCGGCTCATCGGCGCAGCGTTTCTGCTGCCGTTTGCGTGGTTTCTCTGGCGCGGCTGGGTGAGGCCGTCGCTGCGGCCGCGCTTGTGGTTCATTTTCGCGCTCGGCGCGCTGCAAGGCGCCGCCGGTTGGTGGATGGTCGCTTCCGGCCTCGTCGCCCGGGTCGAAGTTTCACAATATCGGCTGGCGACTCATCTCATTCTCGCCTGCTTGATCTACGTCGCGTTGTTATGGACGGCGCAGCGATTGGACCGACCGACAAACGCGACGCTTCCGGGGCGCATTCGCGCCGGCGCCGCTGGTCTGCTCGTTTTGCTGCTGCTGCAAGTCTATCTCGGCGCCCTGGTCGCCGGCCTGCGCGCCGGCTACGCCTTCAACACCTGGCCGCTGATCGACGGCGCGCTCGTTCCGGACGCGGCCCGGCTCTTTTTCGACGTGCCGCTATGGCGCAATTTTTTCGAGAATACGCTGACGGTGCAATTCGACCATCGCATGCTCGCCTACGCGATCTGGCTTGGCGCGCTCATTCACGCCTTCGACGTCGAACGCACAGTCAAGAAGAGAACCGCGCGGATCGGCGCGTTTGTACTGTTTACTGCGATCACGCTGCAAATGGCGCTCGGTATCGTCACGCTGCTGCTGCGCGTGCCGCTTCCGGCTGCGCTGCTGCATCAGGCTATGGCGATGCTGGTGCTGACAGTCGCGACCGTGCATGCGGCCAGTGCAACGCGACGCGCAATTTATCCACTCATTGCCGCGCAAGCGGGAATGAAGGCCAGACCTCCCGCTCTCGTGGGGAGGAGCGATCTGACCGACATCTAGTCCGCCAGCGCCTCATCGAGGTCGGCGATGATATCTTCGACATCCTCGATGCCGATGCAGAGCCGCACCACATCGGGCCCGGCGCCGGCATCGATCCTTTGCGCGTCGGAAAGCTGCCGGTGCGTGGTCGACGCCGGATGGATGATCAACGAACGCGTATCGCCGATATTGGCGAGGTGCGAAAACAATTTGACGTTGGAGACGAGCTTCACGCCCGCATCGTAGCCGCCCCGGAGCCCGAAAGTGAACACGGCGCCGGCGCCGTTCGGGCAGTACTTCTTGGCGAGGTTGTGATAGCGATCGCCGGGTAGTCCGGGATAGCTGACCCAAGCCACCTTGGGATGCGCGGCGATCCATTCGGCGACCTCCAGCGCATTGTCGCAATGCTTGCGCATCCTCAGCGGCAGCGTCTCGATGCCGGTGAGGATCAAAAACGCGTTGAACGGCGACAGCGCCGGCCCGATGTCGCGCAGCGCCAGCACGCGGCAGGCGATGGCGAAGGCGAAATTGCCGAAGGTCTCGTGCAGGACGAGGCCGTGATATTCCGGCCGCGGATCGCACAGCATCGGATAACGCCGCTCGCGCGACCAATTGAAGGTGCCGGCGTCAACAATGAGCCCGCCGATCGAATTGCCGTGGCCGCCGAGAAATTTGGTGAGGGAATGAATGACGATGTCGGCGCCGTGATCGATCGGCTTGCACAGATACGGCGTCGCCAACGTGTTGTCGACGATATACGGCACGCCGGCGCGCTTGGCGATCTGCGCCACCGCCGCCATGTCGGTAACGACGCCGCCGGGATTGGCAATCGACTCGGTGAAGATCGCCTTGGTTTTCGGCGAGATGGCGCGCTCAAACGAAGACATGTCGTCGGGATCGGCCCAGACTACGTTCCAGCCGAAATTCTTGAACGCGTAATTGAACTGGTTGATCGAGCCGCCATAGAGCTTCTTCGAGGCGACAAACTCATCGCCCGGCTGCAGCAGGCAGTGAAAGACGAGAACCTGCGCGGCATGGCCGGAGGCCGTTGCCAGCCCGGCGGTGCCGCCTTCGAGCGCGGCGACACGCTCCTCCAGCACCGCATTGGTCGGGTTGCCGATGCGCGTATAGATGTTGCCGAAAGTTTGCAGGCCGAACAGCGATGCGGCGTGGTCGACGCTTTCGAACACGTAAGAAGTGGTCTGGTAGATCGGCGTGGCGCGCGCACCGGTGGTCGGATCGGGTTGCGCGCCGGCGTGAACGGCGAGTGTGGAAAATCCCGGAATACGTTCGCTCATGTGCCGTTCCCTTTTTGCCCGGCCCGCGACAATTCGCTTGATGTATAGGACCGTCCGGGACCGTCAAGCCGCGGACGAATTATTGCGTTAACGGAGAAAATCGGCGCGGCGAATTCCAAGAATTCCTAGCGCGCGGTGCTTTCGTACTGAGCGCGTTCGGCCGCTTCGGTGGCTTCAGTGGCGCCGCCGCGGAGCGAAGCGCGATCGAGCGACAGCCGCTGCAGACCGCCGCTGCGCGGCGCCTTCCTGGCCGAGATGGTGCGGGTGTTGACGCCCATCCAGGCGATCTCCGAGGACAGGCGGCCATACTCGATCTTGACGCAGCGATTCATCACCACCTTCAGGCCGTTAGCCTCGGCGAGCGCGGCCGCTTGGTCGTTACGGACGCCGAGTTGCATCCAGATCACTTGCGGCCGCGGCTTCAGCGCCAGCGCTTCCTGCACAATCGCCGGCACGTATTGCGGAGCGCGGAAGATATCGACCATATCGATCGGCTCGGGGATGTCGGCGAGCCGCGCGTAGATGCGGCGGCCAAGCAACTCTTCACCGGCATGGCCCGGATTAACGGGTATCATCGTGTAGCCGCGCTCGAGCAAATATTTGAAGACAAAATAGCTCGGGCGAATTTCGTTTTTCGAGGCGCCCACCACCGCGATGGTCTTTACGGTGTTGAGAATGCCGCGCATATAGCTGTCGGAATAGGAATCGTGATTCATCGGTAATTCATCGGTAGTTGCGTCAGCGATCTTCCCACTTCGGCTCGCGCTTCTCGATGAAGGCATTGATGCCTTCCTCGGCGTCGTAAGTGAGCAGGTTTTCCACCATGACGTGGGAGGTGTATTCATAGGCTTCCCTCAGCGTCATTTCGAGCTGCCGATAAAAGGCCTCTTTGCCAAGCTTGATGGCCGGTGCCGATTTCGCCGCAATCACCTTGGCGAGCTTGAGGGCTTCCTCCTTCTCCCTGCCGGCCGCCACGACGGAGTTCACGAGACCGATCTCCTGCGCCCGCTCGGCCGTGATCATCTCGCCGGTCAGCAGCATTTCAGCCGCATCCTTGCGCGCGACGTTGCGGGAAAGCGCCACCATCGGCGTCGAGCAAAAGAGGCCGAAATTGATGCCGGAGGTGGCGAATTTTGCCGTGCGCGAAGCGACCGCCAGGTCGCAGCTCGCGACCAGCTGACAGCCCGCGGCGGTGGCGGTCGCCTGCACCGCGGCGATCACCGGCTGCGGCAAAGTGACGATCTGCTGCATCATCGTGCTGCACATCGCAAAGATATGTTTGAAATAGGCGCGGCCGCGATCCTCATCGGAGCGGCGGCGATTGAGCTCCTTGAGATCGTGACCCGCCGAAAAAGCCGCCCCGTTTGCGGCAAGGACCACCGCGCGCACGTGTTCGTCATGCGCGATGGCCGTCAGCGCATCACTTAGTGCCTCAAGCATCGCTTCGGAGAGACTATTCAGCGACTGTGGATGATTGAGCGTGAGGACGGCGATGCGGCCGACATCCTCGCGCAACAGGATCAGCGACGATGGGGCAACGGCTGCGGCGGCTCGGGCGTTCATAGTCCTATTTCCTCCGTACGATCCCGGCCTGCAATGGCGATTGGCAAGTCATCGTGCAGATTGTATCCGATCGCAGGCCTAGCGAGCAGGGGCACAAAGCAGATGGCGGCGGCGAAACTCACGGTCAAGGAGCTGGAGCACCGGCTCAGCGCCGAATTTCCCCAAATGTTCAACCGGCAGAACGGCTACGCCATCGAAGAGATCTGGCATGGCGGCTGCCGCGTGCGGAAGCATTTCGACGCGCGATCGCTGCGGCCAGGCGGCACCATTGCCGGCACGACCATGATGACAATGGCCGATTTCGCCATGTATGTCGCCGTGCTCGGTTCGATCGGCTGGGTGCCGCTGGCCGTCACCACCAACCTGACCATCAATTTTCTCAAAAAGCCTGCGGCGCGAGACCTTCTGGGCGAGGCCAAGCTCCTCAAACTCGGCAAACGCCTGGCCGTCGGCGAGATCAGCATGCGCTCTGAAGGAGAGGACGAATTGGTCGCCCACGCCACATGCACATACTCAATACCGCCTAACAGGTAAAATAATACCTTTCGCCCAAATTGTTGAGATTGCGGCAAAATAGGCCGCAAAGGTATTGACCTCGATAAGCAGCACAGATAAACAGCCGCCGCGAGATGCCGGCTCATTCGGCGCGATCCCAACGGATACTGTGATGAAAACCTTTTCGGCCAAGCCCGCCGAAGTCGAAAAGAAGTGGGTGATGATCGACGCCGACGGTCTGGTTGTCGGCCGGCTCGCTGCGATCGTGGCGCTGCGGCTGCGCGGCAAGCACAAGGCCAGCTTCACCCCGCATGTCGACTGCGGCGACAATGTTATCGTCATCAACGCCGCCAAAGCGGTCCTGACCGGCCGTAAGGTCGAACAAAAAGTGTATCACAAGCACACCGGCTATATCGGCGGCATCAAGGAGCAAACGGCGAAGGCGATCCTCGCCGGCCGCTTTCCCGAGCGCATCGTGGAAAAGGCGGTCGAGCGCATGCTGCCGCGCGGGCCGCTAGGCCGGGTCCAGCTCGGCAATCTCAGAGTCTATCCGCACGCCGAGCATCCGCACGCCGCGCAGCAACCGGAGCAGCTCGACGTCGCCGCTATGAACCGCAAAAACAAGAGGTCAGCCTGATGGCCGACACCATCCAGACGCTTGAGGAACTTTCGACGCTGAAGCCGGCGGCAGCGCCGCAGCCGCCGAAATACGTCCAGAAGCTCGACAAGCAGGGCCGCGCCTATG
>Ga0187784_10003354_pt1 | contig 12909 bp, 13 predicted proteins | sample 1015_SJ02_MP15_2_FD_132964 | JGI IMG/M metagenome (GOLD analysis project Ga0187784, IMG submission 132964) | Tropical peat soil microbial communities from peatlands in Department of Meta, Colombia - 1015_SJ02_MP15_20_MG | ecosystem: Environmental > Terrestrial > Soil > Wetlands > Peat | place... | reverse complement strand
CATGACTTCCAGAATGTCCACTTGACCCCTGGGACGGCGACCTACGTTACTGCTCCTGCGGACGGCAGCAAGCTGCAGATCATGCCCTGGCCTGCGGCGGGCAGCGCCACCGACTATGATCTCGAATCGATCTATGAGTATCTGACCGCCATCCCCTGCATTCCTACGGCTGCTCCTCCGACTGGGACCGAGGCGCCCCCGACCCATACCTGCCCGGCGGCGGGTTCGGCGGAATATGGGACGGCGACCTATCATCAGTACAACTATGTGAACGGGCAGGCCGTGCGAACGGATTGACGCGTTGCGGGTCTACAGCGCCACGGATGGCGCATAGGAAGCCGGGCGCCCGGGGCCCGGCTTCCCTGTTTGCGTAGCCGAGAATGTCAGACGCCGTACGGGCAGTTCGGCTTAGGAAAGGCGGGTTGCAGCTCCTCTCCTTAAGGTAGATCGCTCGAGATCCCGGTGTTTGCGCCTACGCGACCTCAACTCAGCATGGCACGGGATTGACGTTGACGCGGTTTCTCGCTTCCCCAGGGATACAACTTCGGGATGTACAGGGTAAGCGCCGTCGCAATCGCCAGCGCGATCACAGAGCCCACCAAAAAGATAGCCCAGGTTCCTGGCTTTAGTGCCCCCAAAGTGACGATCAGGAAGAGCATCGGCAAGTCCAGGAAATGCGTGAACGTCGGCACGGTTTCCGCGCGGGCTTCCTCAAGCTCAGGCGTGAACTGCCCCGACTGCAGCGCGTGCCTCGTCAAACGGCGCAGCCGCATGAAGTACAGACGAGTCACGGTATTGCCCTCGACGAACTCGAATAGGAACAACCCTGCCATGCCAGCAAGCCATGGAACCTTTAGGAAACCCCAACCGCCATAGAATTCGACGATCATCCAGGTCCCGGAGCCGAGTAGAAAAAGGGCGCCTGGTACGACGAGGCCATCGTAGAACACTGCGATGTTGCGAACCGCCTCGGCGAAGGCATGCAGCTCGCGAAGTTGGCGGGATCGAAGATCGGCAAGCCAGACGCCGATCAGACCGCCACCGATGAGGATGAAGCCAATGATGTGCACGAATCTGAGAAGAGGGTACGTCATGGCAGCACCTACTCCGGCTTCGTCTGGGTGCCGCGCGAGCCCGGCCTAAAGACTGAAAGCGCAATTGTCGCCAAGATCATCGCGAGGTTCGCGTCTCCGAATAGCGACTCACGTCGTTGCAGCTCGGCGAAAGCGGGTGGCGGGCTTCCGGTCGTTGCCGCGGTCTGGGCGGAGAAGGCCAGGTCTCGTGCAACTGGCCGAAGGACCAAGACGCCATTTAGCGTAATCAGCGTGACCAGCACAAGCTTTGCCGCCATCCATCTTGCCCTGTCCGGCGTCAGCATGGACACGCCAGCCTCACTCTCCCGAAAGCAGTCGCTCAATGACAGCAGTTAGGACCACGTCGCAATGCGCACTGCGTTGTGCAGTTTTCCCGAATTATTAGCGCACAGCAGCATCTCATGAGTATTCTACACGCCGGACGGGTGGCCTCTGAGTGCGAAGAAAGCAATTGGGAGAGAGCACGTGCCAGAGCGCAAAAGGATCATTCCCGGAAAGAACGGCGGCTTCGACCGAGCCCGTCTAGCACGTGTACACACGACAATGCAGCGTCATGTTGAAAGTGGTCGGGTACCAGGTCTCGTGATGTCGATCTATGTCAATGGTCGAGAATACACGGACACAATCGGCACTACGGATTACGACAGTAAGCAGCCACTCCAACGTGACACTATTTTCCGTCTCGCCTCGATGACGAAGCCGATTACCGCCGTCGGCGCCATGATTCTGCTCGAAGAGTGCAGGTTGAGGCTTGATGACCCCGTAGACGAATGGTTACCCGAACTCGCCAATCGCAAAGTGTTGCGGACAATTGAAAGCCGTCTGGACGATACGGTTCCTTCCAAGCGCTCAATTACGGTGCGCGACCTTCTGACGTTCCGATCCGGCTACGGTGAGGTGGAATTCATATCGCCGACCTGCCCGCTTTATAGAGCGATGATCGAGGCTCAACTGCCCTTGAGCACTTGGCCTTTCGAAGGATCGCCAGAGGATTTCATGAAGCGTCTCGGTCGGCTCCCGCTCGCGTGTCAACCGGGCGATCGTTGGCTCTATCACATGAGTGGAGAAATACTAGGGGTACTGATCGCACGCGTCTCGGGCCAATCGCTCGGTTCTTTCCTTCGCGATCGAATCTTCGAGCCGCTGGGGATGAAAGACACCGCATTCTACGTTCCAGCGAATAAACTCGAGCGCCTGCCCACTTGTTACGGCAGGGACATGGCTACCGGCAATCTCGTGGTACTGGACCAGGTACGCGGAGGCTGGGCGTCGAGGCCGCCCAACTTTGAAGGCGGGGCTGGAGGACTTGTCTCGACTGTGGGTGATATGGTGGCGTTTGGACGGATGATGTTGGATTACGGCAGATATGGTGATCGACGCATTCTCGGCCGCGTTTCTGTCGAGGCGATGACAGCCGATCAGCTCTCGCCCGAACAGAAAGCGACCTCGCCGTTCTTTGAAAACTTCTGGGATGACCATGGGTGGGGCCTTGGTGTCGGGGTGATCACCAAGCGCACCGAGCCTGCGGCGGTGCCTGGACGCTTCGGCTGGGACGGAGCTTTTGGTTCCTCCTGGTTTGTTGATCCAAAGGAAAAGATGGTTGGTGTGCTGATGGCACAACGTCGTCCGGACGTGCTGGGCATTCCGCCTACCGTTCGTGACTTCATGACCTGCGCCTATCAGTTGGTCGACTGAAGGAATTGCTTCAGAGGTGCGAGCGTCGTGCAATCATCAGGCATGATGGCCGCCGTTCCCGGGATCGGCTTCTTTGCTGCGCTCGCAGCATTCGTCGCTACGCTCCTGTATGGCACCCAGGCTCAGCTGCGCTGCGAGGGAAGGAGCCCTATGGTCGACCCGCCTGAATCTGTGGCCATTGGCCGGACGGGTTGGGCGTGTTTGATGCTCTGCGCCACAGGCGGCTCGGGGGCGGTGGCCCCAATTTTTAACGATCCTTAGCGATCCAGGGATGACGTGCTGCCACGGGTTCGAAAGGGCGGTCAACTGATCCCAGGCTCGGTCGTTCGCCTCGGATCCCATACGGCGGATTGAGCACGATTCGCCTCAGTCCGCCGTGGCCGGCATCACTTCTGTGTCACTTGGATCGGGACGCCGTAGGTCTGCGCAACCTGCGGAGTATGCATCTTCAAATAGAGCATGCTCAGCAGCGGTCTGTTAATCGACCGGACCGCGGTCGCCAGTGCATTCTCATAGCAGGCAACGGCGTCGGGGACGGGGGCAATACCGAGCTGGGAGCCGCACACGTAGTTTGCGGCGCCCCGGAGTCGGTCATACAGTACCTGAGCGCCGTGCGGCGTGTTGAGGTCGAGATCGTTGGCAGTGACGACCGTTCTCACGACGACGGCACGGCCGCCCTGCTGCGCGTCGGCAATAACTGGAGCGCAGGCCGTCAGTACTGTGAGGCCGATGAGCGCCGGGATATTGAGGGGCTTGCTTTGCGTGTTCATGTCCGTTCTCCTAATGGGTGTTGCGGGGGTTGATCGACAGCTCGCAATATCCGCCGGCTGGAACGGATCTTGTATCGCGCGAAATGAGTACCGGCTCGGCAGCAACGCGCGCGCAGAGCCTCGTCAATTCTGATGATGGCCGGGCGCTCGGTTTCGGCCCTAACATGGAGTCTTGGGGGCATCTCATCCCCCGGAGGGACAATAATGAAGGGACCATGGCGCGTGACTCGCATCCGCTTTGCCGGCGGTCTGCTGTCTGCCACAGCCGGGCATCGGAGCCTCGCAGACCCCCTCGGAGGTTGGCGGCCTGGCGGTCGCGATTCGGTATGTAGAGTGTGACCGGGATGCGCCCTTCCTCGGCATGTTGGCCGGCGCAGCCGGCTGGCCCGATCTCGCTCGCCGGCATTTCGATCGTGCCCTGACGCTCAATCGCGCCATGCGAGCCTGGCCTTCACTCGCTCGCACGCTGTTTCATTTCGGCGCCGTTTTGATGGCGCAACCCTCGGAGGAAGATCATCGCCTGGGGCGTCAGCACGTGCGCGAGGCTGAGCAGCTTGCACGTCGGCTCGGGATGATGCGGCTGAGCAACGACATCGATGCGCTTCTTCGCACGACGGATTCCGACGTCAGCTTTCCAGACAACCTTACGGCCCGTGAGGTCGAGGTGTTGCGCCTTCTTGCAATCGGACGGACTAACAAGGATGTTTCGCGGGTGTTGGACATCAGCCTCAATACCGTCGCGACTCACGTCCGAAGCATCCTCAACAAGACGCAATGCGCAAATCGAACCGAGGTCGCGTCCTACGCGATCAGGCACGGACTGCAAGCCGTTCCTTCCGAGCCCGTTACCCACTGATTCACCGGGAGTCGACCATGGCGTTATTCATGATAGAGAGAAATTTTGCCACGAAGCTCGAGGTCTCCACGGCGGACCTAAAGGCCGTCGTCGCGATCAACGATGCCGCCGGCATCAAATGGCTGTACTCATTTCTGTCGGCCGATAAGCGCAAGACGTACTGTCTTTACGAGGCCGAAAGCGCAGATGCCATACGGGAAGCAGCGACCCGGGCGGGTCTTCCCGCGGATATCGTCATCGAGCTGGCGGGTGAGCTGCGCCCCGAGGTTTTACTGGCATAGCGGCGTGGACGGTGAGTCGGAGGCACTGCCGAGGCGGGCGCACTGGGCAAGGTGATCGATCGAGCCTTGCACGTTCAGAAGTCGGCGGTGACCGTTTCCCGCGCCGATTCCCGAGGAGCTCCAGGCGCTCGAACGCTGCCGCTAGATCGTGATCGTGCGCATGACGGTACTCACGCGAGCTGTGACGGCTTTCTCAGATTCGGCAGCGACAGCCGCCGATTGCGGGTGATGGAAGCGCCGTCATGCTAGCGTGGCGCCGGAGAATCCCATGTCGGACGGAGTGCTCGCGGCAATCATCGCAGCCGGTGCGACGGTCTTCACGTCGTTCCTGCAGCTACGCACTTCATTGTTGAAGCAGCTCGCCGCGTCCGCGCAATCCGCTCCCGCCCGGCGCAAGGGCCGCATGCCGCTCGTGTTGATGCTCGTGATGCTGCTCGGTGCGGCGGTCGGTGGCTTCGCCCTCGCCCAGTGGATGCACGAGTACGAGCGCCTCGCGCAAGAGGCGCTGCAGCGCGAGCTGCGCGAGCGTATCGCCGATATGAGCCGCGCGCGCAGCGAGCTCGAGCATGCAAACGCCGCCACGCATGCAGAGGTCGAGGCGCAGATTCTGCGTCGCATGGGCGCCGATGGGGTGGCGGTGCTCGCCACGGTTGCGCCGTGCAGCGTAGCGCGCGCGGACGGCGCGGCCGCGATCACCGCCGCGGCGGTGGAAAACGGCGCGCCAGTGTCGGCGCCTGAGGGGCAGATTTCTCCGCCTTCCTCTCGGTGCACCGAGTCGGATGCCGCACCGATCACGCTTTGCGCCTCGATTCCCGCGGCCGCCAAGCTCACCGATGTGGATCTTTACGTTCGCGGCACCGAATCCGCGGTGACGTGGACCGCAGTAGCGGCGGGCCAGGAAAGTGAGCAGGCGCGGTTCGCACAGAAACCGGTGGAGGTCGCGGACGGCGCCGCCGTGAAGCAGGTCTGCGAAGGCTTCGTGCACTGGTCGGAGCGCGCGCGCATCGCGCGCATGGTCGTGCACTTCACCTTGTAGCCGCGCGCTTCTCGCCGTATCTTGGCGATCGAATGCGAATCGCAGCCATCTCGGACATCCACGGTAATCTGCACGCGCTCGAGGCGGTGCTCGCCGATATCGACCGGCGCGGCGTCGACCTCATCGTGAACCTGGGGGACATTCTTTCCGGTCCGCTGCTGCCGCGCGAGACGGCGGAGCGATTGATGGCGCTCGGCGCGCCGACGATTCGCGGCAATCACGAGCGTCAGGTCCTCACCCAGGTACCGCAACACATGCGCTCGTCCGACCGCTACGCCTCGGACATGATCACGCAGGCGCAGCGCGCGTGGCTCGCGGGGCTGCCGCCCGTGCTCGAGCTGACGGAAGACGTGTTCCTCTGTCACGCCACGCCCTCGAGCGACGTCGATTGCTACCTCGAGGATCTCGTGGACGGGGAGCTTCGTCCCGCGCCTCGCCAGCGAATCGAGGAGCGCACGGGGGCGTGCAACGCATCCTTGATCCTCTGTGGGCACTCGCACATTCCCGCCGTGAGGCGCCTCACGAGCGGTCAGCTCATCGTGAATCCGGGCAGCGTCGGCATCCAGGCCTACGAGGGGCACGACCCGGGACCGCATACGGTGGAAGTCGGTTCGCCGCATGCGCGCTACTCGATCGCGGCGCGCTCGCGGCGGGGGTGGATCGTCGAAGCCTTCGCGGTTCCCTACGATTGGGAGACGGCCTCGGATCTCGCGCGGGCGCGGGGCAGGGAGGACTGGGTGCGTGCGCTCAGGACCGGGTTCGTGCGCGCCTGAGCGTCGCCCGACGCAACCCGTACGCAACGAGCAGCAGCGCCACGCTCACCAGCCCGAACACCAGCGAGGTGCGCTGCGCGGGAATGACGGCCATGGCAGCGACGATCGCGAGCATCGCCGCGATCGCGAAGCGCGTGAGCCACGGAAATCCCCACATGCGGATGCTGAGCCGCTCCGGCATCTCCGTCTCCAGTCGTCGCCGCAGCTTCAGCTCCGCCACGGCGATGAGCACGTAGACGAAGATGGCGACGGTGCCGTAGGAGTTGACGAGAAACGCGAAGATCTTGTCGGGCGAGACATAGCTCATCACGACCGTGGCATAGCCGAATGCGGTGCTCGCGAGAATCGCCGCCACCGGCACACCGCGCGCATCGAGCTTGGCGCAGCCGGCGGGTGCATCGCCGCGCCGAGCGAGCGCCATCAGCATGCGCGAGGAGGCGAACAGGCCCGAGTTCAGCGCGGAGAGCACGGCCGTCAGTATGACGATGCTCATAACCTTGGCCGCCGCCGGAACTTTGAGCACTTCCATCACGCTCACGTAAGGGCGCTCCATGCGCAGCGCATCGTTCCAGGGCACGATGGCAACCACCAGGAAGATCGAGCCCACGTAGAACACGAGCACGCGCCAGATGACGGACTGGGTCGTTTCCGCGACCGCTTTTTCCGGTTCCGCGGATTCCGCAGCGGCCACGCTGATGATCTCGGTTCCGAAGTAAAACCCGGTCGCTGCCACGGCCCCGGTGAGCACGGGGACGATCCCGTTGGGCATGAAGCCCCCGTAGGCCTTGAGGGAGGGCACCCCTCCGTCCGCTCCAGGCCAGGCGCCTGCGACGAACAGCGCGCCGGCGCACAGAAAGGCGACGATCGCGGCGACCTTGATCGACGCGAACCAGAACTCCGCCTCCCCGTACGAGCGCACTGACAGGAGGTTCACGATCGTGAACACCGTCATGAGCGCCAGCGTGAACTGCCACGGTGCGACCGCCGGCCACCACGTCCCGAGGATCTTGGCGCCCGCGACCGCCTCGAGCGCGACCACGATCACCCAGAAGTACCAGTACATCCACCCGGTCAAGAAGCCCGCGAGCTCGCCGAGCGCTAGCCGGTTGTACTCGTAAAAACCGCCGATCGCGGGGTACGCGACGGCCATTTCGCCGAGCATGCGCATGACGAGCACGACGAGCGTACCGGTGAGCGCGAAGGAAATGACCGCGGCGGGACCGGCCGAGCCGATGACGACGCCGCTCCCAACGAAAAGGCCCGCCCCGATGACGCCGCCGAGCGCGATCATCTGCATGTGTCGGCGTCGGAGTGAGCGGCGAAGACCGCTCGGCGCGGAGGCGCCGGGCGCGGGGGCGTCGGAGCTCATTGCGCGGCGCGGGCGCGGCGATCCGCCGAGCGCTGGCTCACGTGTACGCCTTGTACTTCTCGAGGTAGCGGACGGGCTTCGACAGGGCGTCGCGGCGAAACGGATCGCCGAGCTCCTGCGTCACCATCATCTCGAGCACGGTGGTCTTGCCCGCGGTCTGCGCCGCCGCGGCCGCGCGCAGCGCCGGGGCGATGTCGACCAGGCGCTCGACGGTCACACCGTCGCAGCCGAATGCGCGCGCCACGGTCGCCCAGCTCGGATTGACGAGATTGACGCCCTGGTAACGCCGCGAGTAGAAGTCGACGTGATTTTTCTTCTCGGCACCCCACTGCTCGTTGTTGAACACCACGACCGTCACCCCGATCTTCTCGCGCGCGCAGGTGAGCAATTCGTTGAAGCTGATGCCCCAGGCGCCGTCGCCCACATAAGCGAACGCGGGACGGTCGGGTGCGGCTACCTTCGCGCCGCAGATCACTGGAAACGCATAGCCGCAGTTGCCGAAACTCATGGCCGCGAACATCGAGCGCGGCCGATCGAAGCGCAGATAGGAATTGGCGACCGAGCAGATGTTGCCGATGTCGGTCGACACCATGGATCCTTCGGGGATTGCCTTCTCGAGCGCGCGAAGCGTCTCGCGCGGATGCATGCGCTTGGAGTGGGCGGCCACCTCGAGTGAATACGGGTCGCGCTCGTGCGTCCAGTCCGCGAGCTCGGCCTCCCAGGCGCTCTTCTCGGCGGCAATGCGCGAGAGTCGCTCGGCACGGTTCTCGGATCCCTTGAGCCGCCGCGCCCTGAGCCGATCGATGAGCGCGCGAGCGGCGGCGCGCGCATCGCCGTGAATGCCGATGGAGATCGGCTTCACCAGCCCGAGCATCCGCGGGTCGCTGTCGATCTGAATGATCTTCGCCTGCTTCGGCCAGTAATCGAGCCCGTGCTGCGGAAGCGTTCCGAAGGGCCCGAGGCGCGTGCCGAGCGCGAGCACCACGTCGGCCTCGGCAAGGAGCTTCATCGCGGCCTTCGAGCCCTGATAGCCCAAGGGGCCGGCGGCGAGGAGGTGGGAGGCCGGGAACGAGTCGTTGTGCAGATAGCTGTTGCACACCGCGGCGCCGAGCAGGTCCGCGAGCTCGACCGCCTCGGCGCTGGCGCCGGCGAGGATCACGCCGCCGCCGGCGATGATCACCGGGAAGGAGGCCGCGGCCAGCGTGTTCGCGGCGGCATCGAGCGAGGCCGAGTCGCCGGGTCCGTGGTGCACGCGCATCGGCTGGGCGATGGTCGCCTCGATCTCGCCGTAAAAGAAGTCGCGCGGAATATTGAGCTGCGTCGGACCCATCTCGAGCATGGCTCGATCGAAGCAGCGCGCGGCGATCTCGGCCATGCGGCGCGGATTGTTGACGTGCCCCTGATACTTCGTGATCTTCGAAAAGATCGGCAGCTGCTCGGTCTCCTGGAATCCGCCGAGCCCCAGGGTCGTCGACCCGGTTTCCGGGGTGATGAAGACGACGGGAGAGTGAGTCCAGTACGCGGCCGCAACCCCCGTGACGAAATTGGTCACACCCGGGCCGTTCTGCGCGATGCACACCCCATGACGGCCCGAGGCGCGGGCATAGCCGTCCGCCATGTGGATCGCGCCCTGCTCATGGGCGACGGGGACGAACTTGATGCCCGCTGCCGGAAAGATATCGAGCGCATCCATGAAGGCCGAGCCCACGATCCCGAACACGTGCGTGACGCCGTTCGCGGCGAGTGTCTCGACGAGCGCCTCCGAGGGCCCCATTGTCTGCGGTTGATTTGCCACGTTAAGTCCCCTCAGGTTGGGTATTCCGGCTCGCCGCTCAGAGCCTAGCAAGTCTCGCTCGATTGAGCGACCGTCGTTTCACGCTCGCCGGTGTTAGCATAAGGGGTGCGGGAAACGAGGACGTTTCCCGGGTCACCAATAATTTACAACGAACGAGCAAGAGGAGGATTCTCAGTGATACGGACGATCTCCTGCAAAGCGCTGGTGTTCTTGGCAGGCGCGCTCGGCATGGCGGGCGTCGCGTGGTCGGCGGACGCCACGAGCCCTCTGGCGGGTAAATGGGTACTGAATGTCGCGAAGTCGACCTTCGATCCCCCGCCTGCGCTCAAGAGCAATGTCTTTGTCATCACGGAGGCACCCAGCGGCGCAATTCACCAAACGGTCGATTACGTCGAAGACAATGGAAACGCGACGCATATGGAATTGACCACCGCGTTCGACGGCAAGGAAGTCCCCGTGACGGGTGGGGGAGAGGCGGACTCGGTCATCGCCACCCAGCCCAAGCCAGGCAGGTTCCACTACGTCTTCAAGAAGGCGGGGAAATGGGTCGAATCGGCCACATTCCACGTCTCCGCCGACGGCAAGAGCCTGCGCGGCTGGATCCACGGGGTCGATACCCAGGGTAAGTGGAAGTACCACTACGTGTTCGACCGCCAGTAATCGGCGGCGGAGCGATCGTGTCGAGCAGAGCGCCGGGGTCCAGCCGGGCTGGATTCCAGCGCGCCATCGCGCGCGTATCTCGAGCACCGACGCCGATGCACGCGGCAGACACGCCGGCTTTGCTCACGGCCTCGACTCAGGCCGGCGTGTAGGCCGGCTCACGCGCTCGACCGTGGAAGTAAGCCAGCGAGCCGAGCATCAGGACAATGCCCGCGAGCGAGGTCGCATAGGCGGCGCAGCGGTATACCGTCAGCCATTCGAGGTGGTGCAGGGCGAAGTTTCGCCACAGGAGCAAAGCGCAGCTCCCCGCATAGCCCGCCGAGTCCGCGACGTAGATCAAGAACCCGGCGTTCGCGACCCGCCCGCTCACCGCAACGAGCCGGTCGAATAGCATCGCATTGAAGGGGGTGTAGACCACGAAGAGGCCGGCGCCACTCGCGATCATCCACGGGAGCGGTCCGAGCCAGCCCAGATCGAAGGCGAGCGTCGAGACCCCGAGCAGACAAAGGCCTGCGAGGACGATGCCGTGAATCACCGCCAGGGCGCGGTTGTTGTTGTGAATCTTGACGATGACGCCCAAGGCGAAGAGCGCCACCGCGGCAACCGGAATCTCCGTCGCGGTGAATACGGTCGCCGGATTGGCGTACCCCAGGGCGGCCCAGAGCTCCGCCGCGAAGTTGTCCCGAAAGTCCCGCAGAGCCGTGGCGAACACGTAGGTCGCTACGAGCAGGGTCACGCCCACGCCGAACTCGGCAAGGAATGCCCGCACTTCGCGACCGTTCATCGGGGCGCGGCGAACGCGGGCGCGCTCGTCCTCCGCGCTGGGCGGCGGGAGCGACGCGAGGCCCCACACTCCGGCAAACAGCACGGGGACGAACACGAGCCCGGTGGCGGCGGGCATCCAGTACACGGGTACGTGCACGTGGGTCATGAGCAGTATCCCCACCGACTTCACCGCGCCCGAGGAGACGATGAAGCTCGCACACAGCACCGCACCCAAGATCTCGGTGGTGCGCCTGCCTTCCATATAGGAGAAGACCAGTCCCCAGATCAGGCCCAGCGCGAGCCCGTTGAGATAGAGGGCGGCAACCTTCAAGATCGCCGGCGCCACCGCAAAGATCACGAGCGCGATCCACGACAGACCGATCAGGCCCAAGATCGCCCGCGCACGGTAGGCTGAGCGCATCTCGGCGATCACCTTGATACCGATGAATTTCGAGGTGGCGTAGCCCACCACCTGCGAGATGACCAAGGCGATCTTGAAATCGAGGGCGAAGTGCCAGCCCTCGACATTGGCGAAGCTGGCCGCTGCAAAGGGCTTGCGGAAGGCGTACATCGAGAAGTAGGTGGCGAACCCCGCGAGCGAGGCGAATACCGTGAATGCGACGGGCGATGCCTTCTGGATCCAGGATGCGAGCATGCGTGGCATGGATGATCCGCAGTTTGTGACATCAGGCCGGTCGCATGTTACAGACAGATGACGCGCCGCAGGAATGGCAGCCGGCACGGCAGCCGGCCTCGCGCCTGATTTGCGATTCGCCGGCATTTGTTCGATAGTCTGCCGAAAGAAAAGCGCTCATGAGTATCAAGAACCGCTTCGATCTGGTGATTTTCGATTGGGCCGGGACGATGGTCGACTTCGGCTGCCAGGCCCCGGTCCAGGCGATCATCGAGGCGCTGCGCGCGGAAGGCATGCCCATCGATGCCGCCCTCGCCCGGCGCGACATGGGCATGGCCAAGAGCGACCATATCCGCGCCCTGCTCGAGGATCCGTCGATCGCTCGAGCGTGGCGCGCTCGTCACGGCCGGATCGCCAATGCGGCGGACGTCGAAGCGATCATGGCGCGCCTCGGTCCGTTGATGCGCCAGTACGCAGCGGAGGCCGCCGCACTCATCCCCGGCGCGCGGGAGACCGTGGAGCGGCTGCGAGCGCTCGGCTTGCGAGTGGCTTCCTCGACAGGCTATACGCGCCAGATGATGGAACCGGTGCTGAAGCGCGCAGCCGAGCAGGGCTACGAGCCGGAGCACCTCGTGTGCTCGGGCGAAACGCCCGCGGGCCGTCCGTCGCCGCTGATGATCTACAAAGCCTGTGCCGAGCTCGGCGTCTGGCCGCTGTCGCGAGTCGTCAAAGTCGACGATGCGGAGGCCGGCATCAGTGAGGGCAAGAGCGCGGGCGCCTACACGGTGGGCGTCGCCTCGGGAAACGCCCTCGGCCTCTCGCTCGAAGAGCTGCGAGCGTTGCCGCCCGCCGAGCGCAACCAGCGGCTGGCGGCCGCGCGAGCGATGCTCGCCGGCGCCGGTGCCGATCTGGTCATCGACTCGGTCGCGGAGCTCGTTCCGGCGCTCGAGCGTGCGACCCAAAATCACCACTCGACCGGCTGACCGCGTGCCCCACGAGCTCCGGCGAACTGACTGCGTACCTGGCCGGGCCGCAGTCAATTCGCCCTCGACCGTTTGCAGGGAAGTGACTCTCACTTCCGCCATCCCGCGCTCTCGGCGGGCGATGCGATCCTAAGGGCGGTTCGTTGCGCCGACATGGCGTCGGCGTGGAGGTTTGGTAACGTTGCTTTGCGCCACCGT
>Ga0187784_10003352_pt1 | contig 12912 bp, 9 predicted proteins | sample 1015_SJ02_MP15_2_FD_132964 | JGI IMG/M metagenome (GOLD analysis project Ga0187784, IMG submission 132964) | Tropical peat soil microbial communities from peatlands in Department of Meta, Colombia - 1015_SJ02_MP15_20_MG | ecosystem: Environmental > Terrestrial > Soil > Wetlands > Peat | place... | reverse complement strand
GCCAGCAAAGCGTCGATCCCCACATCCCCTGGCTCTATAATTTCAAACTCGATTTCCGCTTTCAATAACTTGCTGGAAAACTACCATTGCTGTCTAATTATCTTCAGCTTTAAAATCTCTGCCCGGGGAGAGGGGAGAGGGGAAAAGGGGTGAGAGGGTGAGGGGGTCTGCTCGCCATTCATGCCTTTTTCATAGAACTTTTGACACAACCTAACCTCGCTTCGCTTTGACAACGAAATGTCAGCCTGCCAAACGACCAACGGTTTGTCAATCCCCGGGTCACGGGCGAGAATCCTCAATCGAGTCCAGCCAGCTAAGCCGGACTCGCCGGGATTCATTTTATCGCCGCGGGGATGCACCTTCAGGTCAGTGGCTGCCCACTTGAGCCTCTGCACTCAACCGGAAATTAATGTGCTCCAGTGCTTCGGCAGTTTGCGTAAACCGCTAGCCGACTTGTCGTCAAGTGGCCGCGCCCCCTGGAGGAAGCTGGGTAGTGCGCAGGCGCCGGTCCGCTGACGGATTCCTGCGCGGATCTTCCGGAATTCGAGCGGCGTTGCGATGTTTCTTGTCGTAAACGCCAAATGAAAAGCCGCAAAGTAACGCAGAATACGCCTGCCTCTGAACCACAGGCCACAGGCTGACCCTCTCTAGTAGGACCGGAGTATATTATTTGGTGACGTGACATGATTGCAAATAAATCCGCACGTTATCGAAAAAATGTGGTATTCTGCACGCGCGGGTCAGGTTATTATGGACGGGGGCTGGTCGCGGGTGTGTAGAGCTGATTTAGCTCGAAAAGAGGCGGATTGCGGCACGAAGAAGGTGGCGGCCTAGACCATCCCCGGTCGTGGTTCAAACAACATTGAGGCCATAAGAAACGGATGTACACGTGGCTGTCTCTTAAGTCGAGCGCTGACTTGGTACAGCTTGAAGCTCACCTGTCGCCCGAGTACGGTGCAAAGCGAGTCGTCGAGAAGCTGGCCGGTGGCATTTCTGGTGCTGTTAAAGCTGTGCTGATAGAGCATAATTACGTCGACAAAGATTATCGAAGTACGTATTATCATTTTTATTCAAAAAAGGGGCAACATTACCGCGCCGATTGTGTGAGGCTTCATTTTTTCGACCAAACGGTAACCTATGACAGCACCGCTTTGAAGCTCGCGTGCCACGAAGGTCCAGACCGCCTCGGTGATCACTATTTCGGGTATATGGTGCTCCGCCCAACGGGTATTGCCACGATTGGCCGTACTGTACTTTCACCGGACATCCGAAGCGGTGCCTGCCAGTACATAATTACCACAGAGCATAAAGTTCACCTTCTCGGTTATAAGCTGAAAGTTCACGGCTTCCCATCTATGGATCAGCACGTTGACATATCGGTATGCGCCCACGTTGCTTGTTGGTCGATTCTTCGGCACTACAGCGAGCGGTACAGTACATACCGAGAATTCCTAACCCATGACATTACATTGATGGCACAGCCGTTCGACCCGGGAGGATTGGTTCCCTCCAGAGGACTCGAGGTGTCGCACGCTGAGCGGGTTTTCCAGGTTGCTGGCACGTACCCCGTTCACATCACCCGTGACAAGAAAAAAGCCAGCGACCCGTCATTTTACCGACAGCTAATTGCCTATGTAGAATCAGGATTTCCGCTCTTCGCGGCTATGCAGGAGCGCAGGCATGCCGTCGCCGTCGTCGGATTTGAAAGGCGACAGCCGGTAAACACCCGGCTGCCAGGAATGCGCTCCGCTTGGGAGGAAGTCCAGAAGCTCGCACTGGTTGACGATAACAATCTTCCCTACCTTCCGGTGGAGGTTAAGGGCGGAACGCCTTACTCGGCTGAAGATATTGACGCATTCATTGTGGCCCTGCCCGAGAAGGTGTTTTATCCGGCAGACGCAGTTGACAGACTCGCGGAGGCACGTTTCAAACTTGGTGGAGCGATCAACCTTCCGCCGGAAGACGAATCGATAATACGCTACTTCATTACCACGGGGTCGGCGCTTCGCCATTTTGTGCGAGACCACGAGTCGGAATTTGATCCAAAGCTTGTCGCGACAATAATGAAGTTACCCTTTGCGCAATTCATCTGGATCGTGGAGTTCGCGACGGAACCGCAGTGGGCCGTCGGGCAGGTTGCGGTACGCGCGGTGATCGACGCGACCTCGAGCTTGCTCGAAGTAATGCCGCTTTGGCTGATTCACAGCCAGACACAAGCTCTCGTGTTTAACCGCCTGACCGTCGGCCTTGACCTACAGTCCGGCATCAGGGGACTTCAACTGGCAGATTCAGGACGCGTAGGTTTCACCCGCATGGATCAGAACCTGCGGTCAACACAAACCAAATGACTACTCATCAAGGCAAGGAGCTGGGAATGGACAAGGAAAAGGACGAAAGCGACGTTTTTCAGGCCATCGAAGGGCTCACGCCGGTCGACCCGAATGCTCTCGCCGATTTCGAGCGCGCTATGAATGAGGAAGTCATCCCGGAAATCGTAAAGGCCGTTGAAGAGCGGCGCATGCTCGCGGCAGAAAGCCGGCACTGGCAGCTAAAGTGCTAGTTAGAAAAACAAAGCCACGGGTCTACCAGTTAAATCTCTGGTTTGCGGAGGCGCTCATAGGCGGCGCGGACAATCGCCTCTACAGCTTCCGCGCTCTCATGGTCAAGATTCGGATCCCTTCGCAGGAGGGTCGAAATCTGTGCCATGGGCGCCGGGTGTGACGGCTTATAAGGCGCGTCAACAAAATCCGACGGGTTGAGACCGGCCCAAGCTGAAAGAGCCGCCAAACTGGCAGCATCGGGTCGGCGGCCCTTCGCCATTCGCGCCAGCGTTGACGCGCTTACCCCAGTTTCTTCCGATACCTGCTTCCAGTTCTTGGACCTCGCGGTGACCGTGCTTTCAAGCGCACGGTAGAACGCATCTCCGTCGAACCCCTTAGTTTTCAGTTTCATAGCACCCACCAAATAATTGCTAAAAAGCAATTGACTTCCTACTTAGATTAGGTTACGCTTCTCTTCGGGATTGCATTTTAGCAATTCCGAACCTAAATCGCAAGGAGGAAAGTATGGATACGATTCAAACCAACAATTCGGAATTACACAACGCGGAGAGGGCAAATGCTGAAGCGCATCAGGAGCACCTCGTTAGCGTGGTGGTGAACGGACTCCCAGTCAATCTACTGGGTCGCTCAGAAACCGGAGAGCAGATTAAGACAGCCGCAATCGAGCAGGGCGTGCCCATCCATCTGGATTTCGTCTTGGTGGAAGATCTCCCTGATGGCGGACATCGTGAGGTCGCAGACCACGAGAATGTTCACATTCATGAGGGGCGGCGCTTCACGGCGCATGCAAAGGAACGCATAATCACCGTTTGCGTCAACGAGCAGCCGGTCAAGCTGGAGGGGCACAGGGCGACGGGCGCCGAGATCAAGGCAACAGCCATTGCGCAGGGCGTCCACATCCAGCTCAACTTCGTTCTTCAGGAAGAACTGCCCAACGGAACCAGCCGCATCGTAGGCGACAACGATGAGGTCCACCTGCGCGAGCACCTGCGGTTTACAGCAATCGCGCCGGACGATAATTCCTGACTAGGGGAATGTATGAGGGTTGAAGTGTCGAACGCCATCCAGGAGCTAAGACGGCAGTTCAGCGCAGCCACCTTTACGGTGCGCGAGGACGGGCAGGGTGGAGCGTACGTCGTGATCGAGCCCGTGACCTTGGGCCCCAAATACCGCCCGGAGAAAACCTGGGTTGGCTTTCACGTCCCCCCCCAATACCCGTACGCGGACATCTACCCGGTCTTCATGGGAGGTGACGTGTCGCGTGCGAATGGGGTGCCGTTCTCAGCCCCAGTGACCGTGGGACATACGTTCGAAGCGCGGCCTGCAATCCAAGTGTCTCGGCGCAACAGCGCCGCGCACGGCGGTCTGCAAAAGGCTGGATCAAAGATCCTAAAGGTGTTGGATTTTCTGGAGAGGTTACCATGAGCAAGACATGCCGTCTGCGAATTTCGCGGCAAGATTTCAACGTGCTCATCGATCATCTCTTTCCAGGGGATCACGATGAGCACGGGGCCGTGCTGCTTGCCGGCGCGTCCCATGTGCATGGGCAGCTCGTGCTGCACGTGCGGGAGGTGCATCTTGCGACAGAGGGCTCCGACTACATTGAAGGTTCGGTCGGGTATCGCGCGCTCACGCCTAAGTTCATCCACCGCCTGATAACGCGAGCACGAGACGAGCGGCTCGCGTATCTGGCGGCCCACAACCACGGAACCGACCGCCACGTGCGTTTCAGCTCTATCGACTGCGAATCGCACGAGCGCGGATATCCTGCCTTGTTGCAGATCGCGCGAGGCATGCCGGTAGGTGCGCTCGTTTTCGGCCGCCGGTCCCTTGAGGCGGATGTCTGGCTGGCCGACGGCACCCGTCTGGCGCTCGATGAAGCCGTCGTGGTCGGAAACACGATCAGGCGTCTGAGGCCCTCGTCGAGGCACCTGCGAATGGTAGCCGACGGTAGATACGACCGCCAAATTAGGATGTTTGGAAAGGCCGGTCAGGCTTTGCTCGCAAGATGCCGCGTAGCAATCATCGGGCTGGGTGGCGTCGGAAGCTTGTTGGCCGAGTACCTCTCTCGCCTAGGAGTAGGTGAGTTCTGCCTCATCGACGACGATCATGTCGAGGACTCTAACCTATCGAGGACTGTCGGGGCGACAAACGCTGACGCTCAGCACGGCGTCACGAAGGTAAGCGTGGCGGAGCGTGTAATACTTCAGGGAAACCCCAACGCTCGGGTCAAGCTCGTCGAAGGGGACGTCGCCAGAGAATCCGTCGCGAAAGAGCTCGTCCGCTGTGATTTCGTCTTTCTTGCTGCCGACTCGATGCGCGCGCGGTTGGTGTTCAACGCCGTGGTTCATCAATACTTGATTCCTGGCGTGCAGCTTGGTTCGAGGATTCGGGCAAATGGCGACGGTGCGCTCCTGGAGGTGATGAGCGCAAATCGTCCGGTACGACCAGGGCGTGGCTGTCTGTGGTGCAATCAGCTTATTGACCCGCACGAACTCGCAAAGGAAGCCAAGACGGACGGGGAGCGAAAGGCGCAGGCTTACGGCGTGGAAGAGCCCAACCCAAGCGTCATCAGCCTCAACGCGATCTCGGCAGCGCATGCCGCGAACGAATTCCTGCTAGATTACCTCGGGCTTCGCCCCGAGCGGGAAGCTCTCTACTATGAGCATTTCCATTTTCTGAAGCACAAGCTTAGCCTAGTCGAGCCAAGGCGGGACAACGACTGTCCGGAATGTTCGAGTGGGGGGATACGTTATGGACGAGGAGATTCCATCGGCCTGCCGTGCTTGGAGGGCCGATGAAATGTCATGGTCCACAAGCAGGAAGCTGATCCGGAGATTGAAGAACAGGACGCTTATGGATCTGGTAGCGACGCTTGACATCACCGCCAATGATTTTCTGGCTGTGGACTTCTAAACTTCCGCCAAGGACGATAGGCGTTTGGCAGGCTAGCGCTGCAAGTCCGCTAACGGGGAGGTGGTGCTGTTCGCTGCACGCGAACCTCGGCGGGTCTTTCGAGAGTTACGCCAAAGTGGTCAAGCTGCCGATGCGGCTTTGTCGGGAAACGACAGCTTGCCGAGTCATTAAGCCTGGTGCGAGTTAGCCAGCCCCTAGTCAGCAGAAATATTTTTTCGATCCTTTCTTACTTTTTCCCTTCCCGAAGTTCCTTATAAGAGCAGAGGCCAAATACTGAGACCACGGCGAGTGAGGCCGTGCGTGCCCTTTGGGTGGCGTACTCCTCGCCCCACCCTGTGATTTCCCGAACTGGGAGGGGAGTCGCACGATACCGACTGGTCATGGGCCAGCGGCCCACCCGTAAAAACGAAAGTCAACACGTCACCCCCGCGAAAGCGGGAGTCCATGTCGGGGAGGGACTTGGCATGGCTGTAGGAGCGGTCAGCTTCACGGCTTGGCTCTTTCCGTGAGCTTTGGTCTCAGATGCGCCAGAGGGCCAATCCGCATCCTGATTGTGCGGAGCCCTGTGTTTGAGCAGACCATCGGTATGCGGGGTGATGCGCCGTTTATGCCCACCTGCGAATCGGATAGAATCGGGAACGGAGCCAGCAAATGTGGAACCTGGTTTTGATTTGCGCTCTCGCGCTAATGGCGAACGCTCAGCCGCCGAACTTCTGCCTGCCTGACGAGGCCGCAGGTATCGACGCGATTGTCCGGGCCCTGATTTCCGCGTTCGATCAAGCCGACATCATCGCGTTGGGCGAGGCGCACGGGCGAAGACTGGACTCTGATCTGCGAATCGCACTGGTTCGTCATCCCGACTTCGCGAAAAAGGTGCGGTACATCGTGGTGGAGTTCGGCAGCACCTCAGAGCAGTCGACCCTTGACCGTTACATTCGAGGCGAGAACCTATCAAGAGTGCAACTGGAGCAGGTCTGGAAAACCACAACCCAAGCCGCCAACGGCGTCTGGGACTCACCGGTTTACGCGGAGTTTTTCGCGGCTGTCCGCGAGGTCAATTCGAAGCTGCCTGCCGACGCGCGCGTTCGCGTTTTCGGGGGAGACCCGGGACCGGGAGACAACCGTAGCCGTGAGACCGCAGCCGTCTCCGTTCTGAGGGAGCAGGTGCTTCAGAAGCATGGTAAAGCCCTGGTCATTTATGGCGCCGCGCACTTCTACCGGACCGTGAGCGATGATTACTTTTCTAGCATGGGCGACGACATCGGAATCGCCAGGATGCTGGAAATCGATTATCCCGGTCGAACTTTGGTGGTGATTCCAGTGGGCGGCCGACTCGATCTTCCGCCCGGAGTCACCGTTCGCATTGATCCCGACTATCAAAAGTTCGACCGCGCTTTAAAGACCGAGGTGCGTCCGGTACTGGTGCCCCTCCAACGATTGCCCTTCCGGGATCTCACCGCTGAGGAGTTCCTTGGGCGCACGTTGACGACCTGCCGCGGCCCACGGGGCTGCGTAAGCGTATTTCAGGGAAGCCTTGTCACTCTAGGCCAAGTGGCTGATGCGTGCGTTTATTTTGGCCGGGGCAGCGAGATTGATACGAAAGCGAAGCCAGCTCGATAGAGGACCGCCGGGGCCGTTTTCGGCTGATCGAACAGAGTAAAGTTAAGTAGATTCCTCAATCGGTTGGTTTAGACCCTGGTTCACTTCGCATTGCGGAACACGCCTCATAACTTACCCCTTTCGGGACGGATTCCTTCGCACCTGGTCAAACGGCTTTGTCGCGGACGTGCCTGCCGTCCGCGCCGGTAAGGAGGCAGGGCCCGTCACGAGCCATAGCCCACGCCTAACCGCGTGCTTTCCGACAGCCTGGGCAATCATGGGGCGCCTTGCTCAAACTGAGCATTCTCCTTGCCGCATGACCTTCATCTGCGCGCAGCGTGCGAACCAATGGTCGCGTGCTGTCGCGAAGCGTCGAACTCGATTTCGCACCGGAAACAGTCTATTTGACCTTGACTATTGCTTGGAAACGCGCGATGCTGTGTTCAAGAACCCATGGGGGTCAACCCTAACATTTCTATTCTGATTGACCTGGCGGAACAGGGTGACGAGGTTTCGGCGGGCGAGCTTTTTACCGTTCTCTATGGGGAACTCCGTCGGCTAGCCAGGCGCCAACTCGCGCGCCATGGCGTTGTATCCCTCAGTGCTACCACCCTCATCCACGAGGCTTACCTTGATATGGCCGCGCGCGGGGGCCGGTCTTTCCCTGATCGGGGCCGCTTCATGGCCTATGCCGCGCGGGTCATGCGCGGACTCATTATCGATCATGTACGGAATCGGCTCGCAATCAAACGCGGAGGGCGTTTCGAGCTTACCTCCCTCACCACCAGCGCGGGAAACGTAATTAGCGACGATAAAGAACTCACGCGGATTAGCCAGGCTCTCGACGAGCTGGCGCATATGGATAGTTCATTATCCCAGATTGTCGACCTGAAGTTTTTCTGCGGGTTCTCGTTCGGTGAGATCGCCGACATGGAAGGCGTGTCCGAACGTACGGTCCTTAGAAAGTGGGAAAAAGCACGCATTTACCTGTATCAGGTTCTGCGGGCGGATTTGCCGCTGTGAGAAATCGATGTCTACGCTCACTCCCGATCATTGGCTGGAAGTAAGCCCGTACCTCGACGAGGTCCTGGAACTCGATCCGGAAAAACGCGCCGCATGGCTGCTTTCGCTTCGCGAGAAGGATGCGAGGCTAGCTTCCATGGTGCAGGCGCTATTGGACGATCAGCAGCGATTAACAGAAGAAGGTTTTCTCGAGAGATCCCCGCTCAGTGCGGGCGCCGGGCTTGCCGGCCAGAAGGTCGGCGCCTACACACTGGTCTCACAAATCGGTCAAGGCGGGATGGGCAGCGTGTGGCTGGCCCAACGCAGCGACGGCAGGTTCGAGCGGCAAGCCGCCGTCAAGTTCATTGCCATCGCGCTCACCGGAACTGCGACGGAAGAACGCTTCAAGCGAGAAGGGAGGATCCTCGGCCGGCTTACTCATCCTCATATCGCCGGCCTGCTCGATGCCGGCATCTCTCCCGACGGCAGCCCTTATCTCATCCTCGAATACGTTGACGGCGTGGCCATCGACCAGTATTGCGATGAACGCAAGCTCGATGTGGACGCGCGCGTCAAACTTTTCCTCGATGTGCTGGGCGCAGTGTCTGAGGCACATGCCAATCTGATTGTCCATCGCGACATTAAGCCTTCCAACGTGCTGGTGCGCAACGATGGGCAAGTGAAATTGCTGGATTTCGGTATCGCCAAGCTGCTTGCCCCGGAAGGAGAAACCGCTTCGGCGACCCTGCTCACCGTGGAAGGCGGCGCGGCGCTGACTCCGCGATTTGCGGCGCCGGAGCAAGTGACCCACGGAACCGTGACCACAGCCACCGACGTGTACGCGCTGGGCGTGCTGCTTTACCTCCTGTTAACGGGGCAGCATCCTGCCGGTCCAAGCGTGGAATCTCCGGCAGCCCTGGTCAAAGCGATTGTCGAAGTGGAAGCGCCTCGAGCATCGGGAATTGCATCGGCCGGGAGCGCCGCTTCTGAAAAGCGCAGCACTACACCCGAAAAACTTCGTCGCCAGTTAAGCGGGGATCTCGACACGATCCTGGGCAAAGCTCTGAAGAAGAATCCACAGGAGCGGTACGCCTCGGTGACGGCATTCGCAGACGATCTTCAGCGCTACCTCAAGCATGAAGCAATCAGCGCGAGGCCGGACACATTCGCGTACCGCACAACCAAATTCCTGCGACGCCATCGAACTATCGTGGGGTTAACCGCCACCGCCATCGCACTCGTGATTGGAAGTCTAACAACCGGACTGCTGGTTGCGAATCGCGAGCGGAAGACTGCCGAACGGCGATTTGCGCAGGTGCGCCAACTGGCCAATAAGTTCATCGCCCTCGACAATGACATCCGAGGGCTGCCGGGTTCGACGAAGGTCCGGATGCAAATGGTTTCCGATTCGCTGCAATATTTGACTTCGCTGGGCAGCGACGTTCATGGCGACAAGGATCTCGCGCTCGATGTTGCCTTGGCTTATATCCGGGTGGCTCATGCTCAAGGTGATCCCACATCGCCCAACCTCGGCCAGTTTGCCGAGGCCGAAGCGAATCTCGACAAGGCGGGAACCTTCGTTGATTCGGTATTAAAAGCCGATCCCGGCAACCGCAGGGCGTTGGCGACCGCAATCGGTATCGCGCACGATCACATGGCCATCGCCGACGAGCTGAATCGGCGGGAAGACATGGTGGCTTGGGCCGATAAAACCTCCGAGCGAATCGAGCGCTATATCAATCTCGGCAATTTTGATCCCAAAGATGCTTACGGTCTGGGGTATTCTGAGCAGAACGTTGCCTACGGCTACGACGATGCCCGACAATTTGAGAAGGCGGTACGCGCCAGTAAGCGCGCGCTGGATATCGTCCGACCGGATGCGTCCTCGCATCGACTTCAGGGCAGCATCCTGGGCGCGTTAGCGATCGCGCGCTGGCAGACAGGCGATCTGGACGGAGGGTTGAACACTGCCCAAAAGGCGACTGAACTACAAGAGGCGCAAGCCGCCGGCGGACACGCATCCATGCGTGTCAATCTGGCCGATGCTTTATACACGGAAGGCATGATCCTGGGGAAACAGGATGCGGAACCGAGCCTCGGCCGAAGTCGAGAAGCGCTGGCGGCTTTCCAGAGGGGGCTCGAGATCGGTGAGGAGCTCGCGAAGCTGGACCCCATCGATTATCTGAGCCGCCGTACGGTGGCGATGCATGCGCTGGAAATCGGCAACATTCTGCGCCATAGCGAGCCGCAGAAAGCATTGGACGTCTACGATCACGCTCTGGCACGAATCCGCGAAGCGAAAACCAACGTCAGCACCCAGCTCTACGCCGCGGATTTGCTGGCGGGTTCTTCTTACGCCGCCCGCTGGCTGGGCCGGGACAAAGAAGCCCATCGGCGCCTCGAGGAGGCGTTTCAGTTCCTGCGTGACGCTCATCAATACCCCGCCGACACAGTCGAACCCATGGGCAGGTCGGATCATGTCATGAGAGCCTTGGCCGACGAGTACGCCGAAACCGGCCAAACCGCCAAAGCCATTGCGGCCTACCAGGAACTGCTCGACAAACTGATGGCAGGGAAGCCCGACGTGCAAAACGATCTGCGGGATGCAACGTGCATTTCGCGCACACGGGCCGCCCTAGCCGTCCTCCTCCGCCGAACCGGACGTGCCGAGGAAGCCGACCGCCTCGAGGCACATCGAACGGAGCTCTGGAACCATTGGAATGGCAAGCTCCCAAACGCTCAATTTCTGCTTCGCCAATCCTTAAGCCAGGTCGCTCCGCGCGCGGCTTTCCTCGGCGGGTTCCACCACTAGCGCGGATTGGCGGGGCTACAGCCACGCCCTCGAGTTTCTACATTCCTGCTACAGTTACCGCTTCAGGCAGGGTGGGCATGGGAGCGCGGGCTTCCAGCCCGCTTTTCGACCGATCTCTGCGGGCTGGAAGCCCGCGCTTCCGGGAAATGTCGAAACTCCAGGGAAAGGCGGAGGCTTTCCGCAGGTCAGGCGGTAGAGCCGCTTTCTGGTGTTACCCTCAGAGGAGTTTGACGCGATCCCACTCCCGTCGGCTGCGGGCGAGACCCCGACGCGTCGGGGCAGGCCGCCGGCGCTACAGGTGGTATAATGGAGAGGTTCGCGTGGGAGGCGGGAAATGGCGATAGCCGTGGGCGAGTCTACGCGCGCCCGATTATCAGTTCTTCGCCGCCTTGCGATCCTTTTGCTGCTCATCTTTGCCCCGCGGGGATTGAGAGCCCAGGCGGTCCCCGCCCCGGCGCCGACGCCCACTCCTTCCCAGGCGGGTGAACCCACCTTCAAGTTACAAGTACGAAAGAACGAGGTGGTGGTGCGGGTGGTGGTCCGCGACTCGCAGGGTCGCGCGGTCGCCGGCCTTCGCCAGGAAGACTTCAAGATTACCGACAATCGCAAGCCGCAGACGATCACCAGCTTCTCAGCCGAGGCAAACCCGGTTGCGATCCCATCGCCAGGGCTGCCAGCCAACGCGCCGCCCGCAAAAGCGGCGGAAGGGAAAAAGGAGGAAGCGGCTCCAGTCGCGCCGACCGCATACCTTGGTTTGTTCTTTGACGACCTGAACTCCGCCTTCAGCAGCATGGCACGAGTGCGCGAGGCGGCGGAGAAATTCATTGCGGGGGTGCCCTCAAGTGAGCGAATTGCGATTTTCACTAGCACCGGAATCCCATCTCTCGACTTCACCAACGACCGCCAAAAACTCCACGAGGCACTGCTAAAGCTTCGGGTTAACCAGCGCCTGAATCCCAGGGGGAGTTGTCCTGAGATCACGGATTTTCTCGCCGATCGAATCATGAACGAAGACCCTGACGCCTTCAGAATTGTGAGGGACGAGGCGCTCAGCGACTGCCAAATGGACCGCCGCTCGGTGACGGATCCGCTGATTCGGACGTTGGGGCACCAGGCTTACGACGCCTTTCTGATGCAGGCCCGCGCTTTGATCGAAAGCCTTGAAGGCGCGGTTCAGCACCTCGCCGGGATGCCGGGGGAAAGGCAGTTGATGCTGGTCTCGGACGGATTCATGACTTTCGATATCCATGACCGCCTGGAGCGCGTCATCGACGAAGCCTTGCACCGCCGTGTAATCATCAGCTCCCTGGATTGCAAGGGACTGGCAGTGAATTTGCGTGAGGGTGACGCCAGCCGAAAAAATGCGCTCAATCCCGTGCTGGCCAGCCTCTACGAAAGGTTCGATACGTCCCGCGAAGCCGCGGCCATCGACGTCCTGGGGGAAGTCGCCGACGCGACCGGCGGCCAGTTCGTCCATAACAACAACGACCTCCTGGGCGGCCTCCGTATAGCGCTCCAGGCGCCGGAAGCGGCCTACGTCCTCACCTTCTCACCCGAAAAGCTCGAGGCGAACGGAGCATACCACACTTTGAAGGTGAGCCTGGTGCACGGCCGCGGGTTCACCTTGCAGGCTCGAAAAGGCTACTTCGCACCCAGCAAAACCTCGCCCGAGGAACAAGCCAAGAACGATATCCGGGAGGCCATATTGAGCCCAGCCCCCATTCAAGAGTTGCCTATGCAAGTTCTGGCGCGAGGCCGCAAAATCGATCCGCAAAAGGAGGAGATCCGCGTCCTAGCCCGCCTCGATGTCCGCGCCCTGTCCTTCAGCAGAGAAGGTGACCGCAACATCAACAAGGTGGTTTTCACCCTCGCCCTGTTTGACGCCGACGGCAAATTCGTCTCGGGCAAACAGGAGGAGCGCGCCTTGGCCCTCCAGGACACGACGCTGGCCGAACTCCAAAAAACCGGGCTCGACTTCCGCGCCGACCTCCTCGTAGCGCCTGGCACCTACACCGTGCGGGT
>Ga0187784_10003351_pt1 | contig 12915 bp, 12 predicted proteins | sample 1015_SJ02_MP15_2_FD_132964 | JGI IMG/M metagenome (GOLD analysis project Ga0187784, IMG submission 132964) | Tropical peat soil microbial communities from peatlands in Department of Meta, Colombia - 1015_SJ02_MP15_20_MG | ecosystem: Environmental > Terrestrial > Soil > Wetlands > Peat | place... | reverse complement strand
CTCGAAGGCGCAAGTTTTGAGTTCAGGGCTACCATTTCGTACAGAGGGGTGCTCGTTATCAGGGGGGATGAGCCCCTGAATGCCGCCATCTCCAACACTGACCCCGCCTACGCCAGGGTCGGAGGGTTCGGTGCCGCTAAGGAGGCATCCGGAACAGATCGTGTGATGCGCAGCGTGCCCGAGTCCAGGGAGGAGGGCGCACGCCGGGCGGCGATGCTGGTCAACGAATTCACCCGCAAGGCGCAGCGGGTTCTCGATTCCAGTGAGGTGAACAAGGAAAGGATTCGCCAGGGGAAGCTCCCCGCTAACCTCGTCTTGCTCAGGGACGCCGGGGACCACCTTCCCACCCTGTTGTCTTTCGAAGAGAAGTACGGGATGGCCGGGACTGCCCTGGTCGAGATGCCGGCAGAGGTAGGCATAGCGAAGCTCCTCGGGATGAGGATGGTGCCCATAAAGGACAGAAAGGACATCTCGGAGAAGGCCAGTCTCTTTTCGTCTGAACTGAAGGATGGTACCGTCGTCTACGTACACATCAAGGGGCCGGACGAGTTTGGCCACGACGGGGACGCAAGGGGCAAGAAGAATAACATCGAGTCGATCGACGCCGAATTCTTCTCGATGGCGCTCTCGCACCTCGACGGCACGACCATTGCCGTCTCCTGTGACCATGCCACTCCCTGTACGCTGAAGCGACATTCCGCCGATCCCGTCCCGCTGCTCGTAAGCGGAGGAGGAAGGGGCGACGGCAAGAGGTTCAACGAGGCGGACGCGGCGCTCGGGTCCCTAGGCCACATGAGGGGGCGCGACGTGCTGATGAAGGTGGTCAGAGGGGACTTCAGACCCCGTACTTCTTCAGAAGCTTGACCGCATCCACTGCCGTGTCGATGGCATCGTCCACCCCCGCATCGAGCCTGAGCTGGTTGGTGGCCCTGTTCGCCACGACCCCGAAGACGGCTCCGGTCTTCAGCCCGAACACCCTCCCCAGGGTGAAGAGGGTGGCCGCCTCCATCTCGAAGCACAGGACCCTCGCCCCCCTCATGTCGTCAAGGAGCCTCGCGCTTCCTGAGGGGAGGTACCCTCCGAATGACTCCCTCCCTTGCCCTGCGTAAAACGCGTCAGCCGAAGCGGTGATCCCCACGGCATACCTTTCTCCCCTCGATGCAGCCGCCTCGCTGAGAGCCATCACCACTCCCGGGGTTGCCGCCGCGGGGTAGCCAGGCATCACATACTGGGCGCTGGTTCCATCCATCCGCACCGCCGCGTCCGCGATAATGACGGAACCCGTCCTGACTTCAGCGATTATGGCGCCGCACGTCCCGACTCTGATCATGACCTTCACCCCGAGACGAGCCAGCTCCTCGATGGCTATGGCTGCGGCCGGCCCGCCTATCCCAGTACTCATTGCGATCACTTTCTCTTTCCCTACCCTCCCGGCCCATGCGCGGTACTCCCGGTGTGAGCCAAGGTCCCTGGCATCCTGGAACCTCTTGGCGATCCTTGGCACCCTCTCCGGGTCGCCTGGAAGGAAAGCGATGCGGCCCACGTCCTTTCTTGCAAGTCTGATGTGATAGGGTCTCCCACTCTCATCTCTGGGTTCTTCGGTCAACTATTCGGCCACCGTCCTGCACAGTCCCTTCTCGGTGGTTAACAAGGATTCTCGCCCGGCCTAGACGGGGGGAGCGTAGCATGTCCTGCAGCGGGGCTCATACATCTCTTTGCCCCCGACAATGATGACGGGGGAATCCCTTGGCGCCGGCCTCCCGGCGATCAGCCTCTGGGTCCTTGTCGCCTCCTGGCCGCACACCACACACACTGCACTCAGGTATCTCACCCTGTCCGCCCTGGCCGCGAGTTGCATGGTGGTGGGGAACGGTTCCGCCCTGAAATTGAGGTTGAGCCCGCACGCTATCACCCGGCGAGTGTCTGCGAGCCCGTCGAGGACCCCCACCAGCGCCTCGGGGAAGAAATTCACCTCGTCGACCCCTATTACATCGAGCCCCTGAGAAGCGGTGAGCTCCTCGATTTTCTGCAACCCTTCGACCGAAGATGCGACGGTGTAGGCGTCGTACCTGAGTCCGTTATGGGTGACCACCTGCCTCGCGCTGTACCGCTTGTCGAAGGCGATCTTGAAAATCGCACCCTTTCTCTTTGCAAAGACCTCCCTTTCAACGAGCCTGATCAGCTCCGATGTCTTTCCTGAGAACATGGGTCCGATGATAACTTCGAGTGTCAACTTCCCGCCGCGCCGGCGAGAGGAATTTATCGCTTCCCCTGAGGTCGGCGTACATGACGACGATGTCGATGTGCCTCCCTTTTCTCAGAATCTTGTTCGGTATGACGCCTGCTCTTCGGAATCCCATCTTCTCGTAGAGCCCGATGGCGGCTTCGTTTATCCCCATGACCTCGAGTTCAACGAGCCATACCCCCACCCTAAGGGTCTGTTCGAGGACCTCCGCTGTAAGCCTGCTTCCAATTCCGAGCCCCCTGTACCCGTCTATCACGGAGATGCCGAGGATTCCTGTGTGCCTTACGTCCCGCTGCCTCCGTCTGGACACGTGGCAATGACCGACCATCCTTGCGCCATCGAACGCCGCGAGGCTGATCTCGTCCTTCGTCCTCCTCCCGGCGATGATTCGATTCAGGAATTCTAGTTCTTCCTCTTTCGCCACTCTCTTGTCCAGAGAGACTATCCCGAGGTCCTGGTTAGTTTCTTTCTCTCTCGAGAGCGTGTTGGCGAATCTCATCAACGGAAGAATGTCGTCCCTCTTTAGCGGCCGGATGATAATCCGCCGGCCATCACTGGCTCTCAACAAGACCCTGGCTGCCCGCATCGGCAGACATCCCCCAGGAATCAGTTCTTGGACATTTCTAAGAAGGCAGGCAGTCTCCGCCTTCGTCGAGGAAGAGGCGATTGAAATCTTGTCCTCTGCGGGCGACCGAGAAATTGCCCCGCCCGTTTCGGATCAGGACGTAGGGCCTCGGCTGGCTGTGGAACGGCATGTTCATGACGATGGAATAGGCTCCGACGTCCCTGAACACGACGAGCTTTCCTGCCTCGGCGCCTCCAAGCTTCGACCTGCCGGAGGTGGGGAAGACGTCGAGCGGGTCACAGAGCCTGCCGACAAGGACTATCCTCTCCGAGGAAGGCCTCCCCCCTGGGATCACTTCCACCGGATACTCGTGTCGGAGAAGCGCCGAGTCCAGAAGTACATGGTAACCGGCGTCGAGGTACACGTACTTGCTCTCGCCGAAGTTCTTTGTGTTCACGATCCTGGAAACGAGGACGGTGGACTCTGCAGTGAGGTACCTGCCGCTTTCCGACACCAGGGTGAACCTGTCCCCTAAGCTCTCGATGAGGCTGTTCAGCTGGCCGACAATCCTCAGCGCCATGTCCTTCGGAGTCTGTACTTTTCTTCCATAGGGTGCTGGGAGGCCCCCTCCAATATCGACGGTCTTCACGTGGAATTCCCCGACCTGCCTTCTGGCATCGAGGATGAACGCCTCGAGTTTCTCGATGGCTTCCGCGTAGCAGGCAGGGTCTTCGATTTGGCTCCCGAGATGGAAGTGGAAACCCTCGAACTGGAGGAGGGGAGTGTCGAGGACCTTCTTCAGCACCACGAGGGCGGTGTCCTGGCCGGGCCCATCGAACTGAAGCCCGAACTTCCCGTGCCCCACCGACCCTCTCAGTTCAGCATGGACGTGAACCTCGGGGTTCACCCTTATCATCGTCTTCACGGCGACGTTCACCTTCGCAGCCGCTTCGGCCAGGTTGAGAAGGCCGTTGTAGCTGGCTACGACGATCTGCCTCACTCCCGTTCTGAGGACCTCTTCGTACTCGGCGGTGGTCTCGGTGATGCTCGTGTACATCACGTTCTCGGCGGTCCCTCCGGACTTCAGAGTGAAGAGGAGCTCGCCGGGAGCCGTGAGGTCGAAGAGTATCCCCTCGCTTGCGAAGGTCTTGATCACGGAAGGGTTGAAGTTCGCTTTGACGGAGTAGGCGACGCGGTAGGCGCCCTTGAAATCTGCGAATGCCTGCTCCATGTCGGCGACCTTCCTCCTCATAGTGTTCTCATCCATCAGAAAGTACGGCGTGCCATACTTTTCGGCTAGGCTGTACAACTCTCTGTCCGAAAACCTCGGCGCCGCAACGCCCGCTCGTGATACGGGCTGCGTGCGAGTGTCGACCAACTTTTTGTTAAAAACATGTCCGCTGAATTTATCTTAAAAACATATCCCCACCAAAACCAGAAACTGTTCCCCGAAATATACCGAGGCCCGACGCAACGCCCCTCGACTGCCTGCTACCAGAGTTGTTGGAAGCTTGGCGTGGATTCGTTCGCATATCCGAACTCGATTTCTCCTGGCCGCGGGCTGCCAACGGACATGCCCTGGTAGTCCTCTCCCCACCTCCAGAAGATCTTCCAAAAGGACTGGCTGCCGTCGAGCGTCATGGCGTGGTTCACGCATGCCCAGGTGACGTTCTGGACCGACGGGCAGGTCAAGACGACCCTCCATCCACCGTGCCCTATGGAGTAGCGGCTCATCACGCCGAACTGAAAGAAATAGCTAGCCTTTTGGCCGGAGTTGAGCGTCCCCCCCTCCAATACACCGGTGTTGAAATCGCGGTTCTCTGCAGAAGGGGGTGCAAACGAGGTGAAGTTGCGAACCCCCTGACCCGGCTCCGAATACGACCAAAGGACCCCCGAACCGCCTGCGCCCTGGAACCACGTCATCCTCAAAGTCGTGTTCCCGTCGAGGTCTCCTTTCCCAAGGCTCAGCACGTGTGAGTACATCAGGACCTTCCAGGAGTGTCCTCCGCAGGCCGCGTTGTCGTCGCACACTTCCCAGGCCGTTGCCAGCATGGACTCGTTCCCGGAGCGGAAGAGTATCAGGTCGTATCTGTAGGAGTAGTCAATTCCGTCGACGCAGCACCCCGCCGCGTGTATGCCCATTCCCGCAGAAAGGTAGTTGTCAGGCTGGATGGATGAGGAGTTCGTCCCAGCGAAGCTGACGGTGACCCCCGCTCCCTCTGAATGGCCCGCGGGCCCTTCCATGAAAGCTCCCGAATAGACGGGGGTTCCCTGACTGAAACCCGTCGTCGACCCGGGAGCTGGAACCACACCGTTGACGGCGTCCGGGGTCGTCAGGAGCATCAGAGCGAGCACAAGCACAATCCCGAGAGCGAGCAGGACGGAGAACTTGGATCTGTGCGCGATTACCAGTCCCTTCCTCTTCCTGGTCAACTCGGCTCCGGCCATGGCCGCGGCGACGACGCAGAACACTAGGACCCCTATGTCCACCAGGACGCTCTGCAGATACGCCACCGCAATTCCGAACGAGATCAGGAGCAGGAACCCCATGGACAGGACCGGGAGCAATGCCCCTCTCCTCGTACCGCCCCTGATGGCGGTCGTGACGGAGACCGGGAACGCCGCGACTGCAAGGATCGCCCCCGACGCCCAGGGAGCGAAGGGGCTGAGGAGTTTGGCACCCGCGAAAGTGAACACAACGGGATAGAACCCTATCGCGACGATGCCGAAGAACCCCCCCGCAAGCATTGAGGAGGAGGATTCGTTCCCGTGCCGCGCCGCAACCCCCAGGGTGACGCCTGAAAACGAGATGGAGCCCAGAAACACGCCTAGTCGCAGGGGCTCGAGGCCATCGGATCCGGCAGAGAAGCAGACCCTCGGGTCACAGAGATAGAAGAAGAGGAGCATGCAACTCGCCACCGCCCCCCACTGGATCACTGCCGACCCCCACACTCGCTTGGTAAGGGCGCCCGCGGCCACCGATCCCCCGAGGGCGAATGCAATGAACAAGATTAGCCGCCAGCCAGACATGAAGTAAAAGGAGGGTGTATCATCCGTCAGAAAGAAGAAGTCGGCGAGTTTCTCTGTGACATAGACGGGTACAAACGTCCAGGCGAAGGCCAGCGCGTACCGGACGCCGTCCGCTCTTGAGACCATCGACGCTAAATGCATAAACGTCGTAGTAAACTATTGTTATCACTGTCCGAAAGTGATCTATCCTTCGAAGCGCAGGGTGAGGGGGTTGGGGGCATACTGGGTCTACATACTGAAATGTTCCGACGGGTCGCTCTACACCGGTTGCACTAGTGACCTCCCCCGCAGGTTGAGGGCCCACCTTTCGGGAAGAGCGTCAAAGTACACGCGCTCCAGGCTTCCCGTGACGCTAGGTCATGCAGAAAGGGCGAACGATAGAGGGAGCGCCCTTAGGCGGGAAGCGCAGATAAAGAGGCTTACAAGGAACGAGAAACTCCTGCTCTGTAGGGTCTACGGAACGAAAGAGTAGGGCCGTGCCCTACGCCTTCTCTGCCTGCGGCCGTCTTAAATAATGCGCGACGAGTCCTGTGCCGTCAGCTTTGGCAGAGGAAATTAGGACATTCTTCCGACACTGCCCCGCGTGCGGTCGAAGGTTCGAGATTAGACTGATCAAGAAGAAACTCGTAGACCGCCAGGAGGTAGAGTCGGATGCCGAGGAATACACTCCCGCTACACCCGGCCCAATGGTGCTCGAATCTGAAGTGCCCCTGGTCGTCGAGGTCGACGATTTTAGCTACACCTACAGGTGCAAGCACTGCGGACACCAGTGGTCTGAAGAGCATTTCGACACGGAAAAGGTCGGCGAGCCTGTAACAGACTGACGCCGAGGTTCCCGAAGGCGCGACAGAGACCAGGGACCACGCTCCGAAGGGGAATGAAGCGTATGTGAAACGAAGCTTCCGCTGGGCTCGCCTAACCAGGGGGTTACAGTTGCTGTTACTGTCCCTGCCTCCTGACTACTAGTCTGGAGAGCCTGTTGAAGCGGAATAGCTATCGCCGATATGGAAGAAAGCACCATACTGTTCCCCACCAAAACGGAAATTATGCTTTAATCGATTCCGGGGGGAGTGTTATGACCATGTCAGAAGAGTCGCGCTGCTGGGTCTGCCACAGGTCAGAGGCCGAAGTCTCGGCCTTTGCGGACGTGGAGACAACCAGAGAAAGAGAGATTCTGCAACAGATGTCCCAGATCGCCCGGTTCAAAGAGGATTTCAACCAATCGGCTGACGCGTGGCGGAAGGGGGTCCCCAAGGAGCTCAAGGAATTTGACTTCAAATTCGTGACCTCTAACGCCGACCAGTTCAAGTCCATTCGGATTGCGAACGGACTGCTGGGAGAGATCTCAGCTCCGAACAAGCTGCTGGCAGAGATCGCCGACGCGAAGAAGCTGACTGTCGACTGGCTCGAGGACGCAGCCCTGGTCCTCCGAAAGGGAGAAGGGGAGGTACCCGGCTTCGGCGCACTTTCTCCTTTCGACAAGGCGGACAGGGAACTGTTGAGTAGAATGGTGTACCAGTTCGAGACGAAGTGGCGCAGGCGCATCGGGAGCGAAGGGGGCAAAGGGGCCGACCACGGCGGATACAAACACGGCTTCGAAGGACTGAAGCTGTTCGACGGGCTGGAGTTCATGATCGCTGTAGGCATGCTGTACTACGACGTACAGGCCCAGCTGCTCGACATGGCCAGGAGAAAGGAAATCAACAACAAGCCAAAGAGGGGCATCAGAGTCCTTCTCGTGTCCGGCTACCCGCCTGTCCCGCTCTGCAGCGTCTGCGTTGACGTCATGAGAGAGGTGAGTTCGAGTCAACTCGCGGTCGAGCCTTCAGTCCCCCAGCAAGTTACGCCTCGGCTCCCCGTCAGATCGTAGACATGGTTTAGACGGCAGCGGCGCGTGTAACGGCAGCGATCACCTGGGCGCAGTGTGTCAATCGTCGCTTGTCGCATCTCGGTAGGCGGAGAGTCCCATCCGGTCGTCTGTGGGGAGCTTGCACCCCTCACGTGCCATCCCACACGAACAAGGCGCACTACCGGCGGAAGGATCCCTAGCGATCTCCAGTCTTGCAGCGTGCCATTCGAAGTGGAACGGGACTTCAGGCACCACCTACATGCAGTTCGATGGGGGGGGTCTACTGTTTGGCAGGTCGGTTGATAATTCCGGGTACAGCTCCCGCTTGGCGTGTTGACCCTCTAGTGCTAAAGGGATGGTATGGTTTCGATGCTACTTCCCGACGACTATTTCGATAGAGGAGATATTCCTTGTTTCTGGGCCCTCGCCAACGACCTCGGTGTCTATTCCGATGTCCTTGACCTTGAACTGGCCATTGCCCAGCCTCTTTGTGACGATTTCTGCCACGTCGACGGCTCTGCTGATCGCCATCCCCCTGGCCTTCACGACCACCTCGCCGGCCTGAGTAAGCTGGATGAGTGCGCTCATCGCGTAGTTCATCACAGGCTTCTGGCCAACGAATATGTGGTTGTATGGTGCTGACCGCTGGGATGGTGCGCCCTGCTGTGCTGGTGCGCCCTGCTGTGCTGGTGTTGTGGCCTGTTCCGCGGCCTTGTGTCCCTCTGACTCGTTTGTGTCGGATTTCTTTCTTGGCATATGTCTGACCTTGTTCGGCACGCCACCCCGACGCGTATTTAACCGCTTATCCGTGGAGGAACACGCCGCTGGCATCTGGACCGATGGGAACATCGAACATAAGCTGTTCCAAATAGCTCTCCTTCCCAAGGGCGCCGAATATTCTATAGAGGTGTACGAGGCGCCGACGCTTCTAGTCCCCTGGGCGGATCTAGGTGACGGAAAACAGGCGGCTGGCTCCAACCACCAGAGCGCCGGAAGCTCTACCTGGACGAGTTCTTTTCAAAGATACTCGCCGATTTCCACGCGGTTCAGGGCTTCTCCTGAGTCGAAGAACCGTCTGACGTTCAACGCCGCAGATACCTTCGGCCCCTTCAGGTCTTCGCCAATGGGGGCCCCTGAGTTGTGCAGTGTCCCGGCGAAGTTCGGCAGGTCCCACGCCCTGGTCGTGAACACCTCCTTGCCCCCTTCATTCCAGAATACGTCTGTTGCAAACCTACTCTCAGGCCGTTCCCTGAGCCATCTCAGGATCCCATTCTCGTCCACGGTCTCCCCCCTCCCGACATTAACCACCATGACGTTCTCCTTGGCCTTCGAGAGCATCTCGTAGTCGAACATCCCTCTCGTGACATTGGTCAGGGGGAGGGTGATGACAATTGCGTCCGCGGTTCCCACGTCCTCCGCCAATGAAGATATGGGGTGCTTCTCGTCGAAAAAATCTCCCGCCTTGAACGACCTTGACACGCCGATCGTCTTCATCTCGATTGACTTCGAGAGCCTTGCCACCTCAGTACCAATGGCTCCCGCTCCCACCACGAGGAGAGTCTTCCCCCTGAGCGCCCTGGGGGTGACTTTAACGCCTCGCTGGTGAATACCCTTCGCAACGCCGAGGAGCAGCCCCCACGCATGCTCGGCGACGGCGTCTGTGAAAGCTCCCGCGTTCGAGAAGACCTGCGCACCGGAAGGCAGAGATCTGAAGTCGAGGGCGTCCACACCGGCGGACAGCGTCTGAACCATCTTCAGCCCCCTCATCTTGAGCAGGAGCGTCGGCTTTGCACGAGAGGGCCAGCAGATCAGCCCCTGGCACTCGGCAAGAACAGTGTCTTCCGCCTCCCTTTCATGCACTTCGAAGGGTGAAAGGACACGCCTTGCCTCGTCGGGCAACGATTCAGCAACGAAAATCTTCGGCGTGACCATTACGTGAGACCAGAGCTACTTCGCGAGCGCCCTAATAGGAATGTCCTGCGTTACGCCGTTTGGGAGCGACCTTCTGATGGATATGGGGAGGGCGTCTGCCTCCAGCTCCAACATCGCCGTATCGATGGGCCCCTTGTACGGCCCTTCCATGGGGATGAAGGCAGGAGCGCCCATGGCAATCTGGAGAGACCTCGCGCCGACGATTCGCGCCCTTTCGAAGCGGGTAAGCTTCGGAGGTCCGATTTTTATCTCAAATTCGGCCAGAGACGGTTGTTTAGCCTTCTTAACTGCCTTTACAGGGGACATCAGGGGGCCTCGGGGTTGGCTTCGCCCGACCGGGTCGGAAGATAAGTCTTTTTCCTTTAGCCCCGAAAAAACAGATTAAGGGTCGCGCTCGAGGGCGGCCGGATGTCTGGTCAGCCACCCCATGCGGCGGGTTCGGTCTCTAGGGTCGAGTGCGAGGCCACCGTGGGAGGCAAGGGGAGGGGGACCCTGTCGTTCTACCGGCATCTCGCCCCCTTGACGGTCAACACGATCCTGAGGAGCCTTCCGAGTGATAGCAGGATCAACCTCCAGCCTTCGATGGTCTGTCTCTTTACTGACCTCAGGGTCGGGGTCGAGAAGTCGAAGACCCGGTTCGTACGAGGGGACGTCGCTTACCTCCCTTCGGGGGGGTTGATCTGCATATTCTTGGGAGATGCTAGGAGCGAGCGGCCTCTGAACCCCGTAGGGAAGGTGGAATCCGGAATGGAGGTGTTCGATTCGATAGCACGAGGGGACGTGGTCCACCTTGCACTGATTGGGGTGCCTTCAGGCTGAAAGTAGAGTGGCTCGGCCGAACCATAGCGTACCCGATGCCCCCGTGTGTCCGAATGTAGGTAGTCCCGGAGGCTAGGGCAGATTTCTTCCGAGCAACCGCTTGAGAGGACGAGTGACCGGGCTCTCTTCGAGTAATCGCCTGACGTGAGTGAAGTATGAACAATCCAACCGGGGTCGCCCATCAATTGAACAAGAACATCCGCCTCCTCGGGTTCGGCTCCGGGGTGCGCCTTTTCGGCGCAGCGATGGTCTATCCCTTCCTGTCGCTCTACCTGAAGAACGTCGCGGGTGTCGGATACGCCGAAATCGGCGCCCTGATTCTCCTCGTCAGCGCCGTCCCTCTGGCCATTAGTCCCTTCGGAGGACTGGTGGCCGACAGGGTAGGTAGGCGTAGAGTCTTCTTGCTCTCACTCGGGGGCGAAGCGGCCTCTGTCCTCCTCATAGCCATAAGCATGGTACGTGGTTCCGTCCCCGGTGTGCTCCTTGGCGGAGGGCTGGCTGGAGCGGCGGGGTCGATGGCGGGCCCCGCCGCATCTGCCTATGTCGCAGATTTGACCGAGGTCGCGCAAAGATCGATGGCATACACCTGGGTGAGAATAGGGTTCAACGCGGGTTTCACGGTCGGCGTGGCGCTCGGGGGCGTCTTGATAGGCTTCTTGGGGTTCGCCGATACGGGCTTGCTCGCCACGGGGATCCTCACGACCTCCACCCTCTTCCTCCTCGCAACCCTGGACCCATCCCCGTATGACCGCGCCCGGTCCCAGAGGGTCGACCCCGAGAAGGCAACCGGAGCCTTGGCCCGGCCAGGGTCGCTGGGTCAGAGCGTCCGGGTCCTGGCTCGTGACAGGACTTTCTTGGTCCTCTGCTTCGCGTCCCTCTTTTCAGGGCTGGTGTACGGGAACTGGGGGACTACCTTTCCACTCTTCACGAACACGGTCTTGCTGATCCCTTACGCCATCCTGGGGGTCGCTCTGGCGCTGAACGGGGTGATAGTCGTCCTAGGCCAGAGCCCCATGACCAAGCTCATGGTGGGACGCAAGCACACCTCCTCGGCGGTCCTTGCAGTGGCGATGATGGGAATCTCCTTCCTTGCGCTGGGGGGTATCAGTCTCTTCTCCGGAGCCGCAATAGTTGCTGTGTTCGCCTTCGTCGTCCTGCTCACATTCGGTGAGAACCTCGGCGCCATCCCTTCGATGACCCTGCCTTCCAACATGGCTCCTGCAACAGAGATAGGCTCCTACAACGGGGTCTTTGGCCTCTTCAGCGGCATCGGAAACAGCTTCGCTCCCCTGGCAGGAGGGATCGTCTTGTCGAGCATCGCGAACCCCCTGGCTGTATGGGTAATCCTTGCGATTCCCTGCATCCCTGCGATCGTGCTGTACGAGTGGGCCGGGCGCAGGATACCATCAGCCGCGAACACGATCTAACTCTCCCGGCGCATTGTAAGACACGTTCCTAGGGGGAGGGATGTGCTTGCTTCACTCGCTCGAGGAGCCGCAAGGAGTCGCGTGTTTTGCTTATCGCATGTTCTTTAGGCGCCGGCCCAGACTTGGGTTCCTGCTGAGAGAAGCAGTCAGTCATCGACATTGATTTCGCTAAATAGTAGAGAGGACCGCGTTACCGGATTTTCCAGACGCCATGGCCGCTAAACCCCCCCGCCCTCATGATTACCGACTTCGCTTCAAGTTCCTTGAGCAGGCCAGAAGCGACCGAGGCGTTCACGCCCAGCGCTCTCGACACGCTGTAGACCGTGATGGCTTTCAGGGTAGCGAGGCTCTTCATCATCTCGGCGTCACTCATCTTTGGAGGGAGGAAAGCCAGCTGCCGCTTCTGTACTGGCGCAGCCTTCTGTTCCTTCGTCTTCTTTCCCTTCGATGGGCCCGCCTGCTCCCCCGCTGACTCGGTAGACTCCTGGGACTTCTCCATCGAAGCCAGAGACTTCTTCTTGACCCCACCCAATGCCTTCGACGAAGGCGCTTCGCGGTCGGCAATTAAGGATTTCTTGGATTGTTTCGCCCGGGACCACCTCTCCCGAGCTTCCTGAGATAGTGGGCGAAACGTATCAACGCCCAGGCGGGTTCCCACTTCCAAGACACGATGGGGGTCCGCCCCTGTTCGGCGTACATCCATAGCTGACGCATGGTGTGCGTGACGGTATGGCGTCGCCTGACTCTCACTGCGAAGGGACTGAAGGAGACCCTGCGGAGAAGGCCGCGGTCCTCGGCGCGCTTCCAGAAGTCGTAATCCTCCGCCCTGGCAAGGGGCTTCCATCCTCCAATTGAATCGACCAACCTTCTAGGTGCTATGGTGGCGCCTATCGCCTGCAAGACCACCCCTTCGTACTCCCTGTGGTAGAGTGCCAGCAGCTGCTGCAGCCCGGGACCGACCACGTCATCCGTGTCAATGCCGGCGATTACGTACTCCCCCGATGACTCGGTAAAAGCGATCTGCCTCCCTTCTCCCCTGTTGCACTTG
>Ga0187784_10003350_pt1 | contig 12916 bp, 14 predicted proteins | sample 1015_SJ02_MP15_2_FD_132964 | JGI IMG/M metagenome (GOLD analysis project Ga0187784, IMG submission 132964) | Tropical peat soil microbial communities from peatlands in Department of Meta, Colombia - 1015_SJ02_MP15_20_MG | ecosystem: Environmental > Terrestrial > Soil > Wetlands > Peat | place... | reverse complement strand
TGGCCAACGGTTCCTCGGCTCATGCCATTGAGATGGATGATGTGAATAATGAAGCCTCTCTTCATCCAGGAGTGGTAGTCTTCCCTGCTGCTTTAGCCACGAGTGAGAGGGTTGACGGGGATGGGAAGAAATTTATCGAAGCAGTGGTTTTAGGTTACGAGGTGATGATCCGTTTGGGAAGGGCCCTTGGCCCAGAGAACAGCTATAAGAGGGGCTTTCACCCAACCGGCACCTGTGGTTCCTTTGGATCGAGCATCGTGGTCTCAAAGATCATGGGGCTTAAGCCAGAGGGGATGACGAGTGCCATGGGAATTGCAGGGAGTCAAGCCGCTGGTTCCATGGAGTATTTAGCCCAAGGGGCGTGGACGAAACGTTTTCATCCTGGATGGGCTGCACTGAGTGGGATGGTTTCGGCTCAGCTAGCGCAGAAGGGATTTCGGGGGCCCAGTTCGATTATTGAAGGAAGAGATGGATTTCTACATTCCTATTCAGATGGGGCAGATCAAAGCAAGGTTTTGGAAGGTATTGGTACTCAATATGAAATCCTTCGGACCTCTATAAAACCTCATGCTTGTTGCCGTTATATGCAGCCCCCGATTGATGCGGTCTTGAAAATTGTTAGGGAGAATGATCTCCCGGCTGAGAAGGTGGAAAAAGTCAGGGTGGGAATTTTACGTGCAGGGGCTCGTCTGATTGCAGAACCGTTGGAAGAGAAGTACACCCCACAATCGATCGTGGATGCTCAGTTCAGTATGCCCTTTGGTGCGGCGGTTGCAATCCTTTATAGAAGAGCGGGTCTGGACGAGTTCGATCTCTCCAAAATTCGGTCAGAGGAAGTGAAACGAATGATGAGGCGGGTTGAATGTGTCACAGATCCCGATTTGGAGAAGACCTTTCCGAAACAGTGGTGTGCCACCGCTGAAATCTTCACCAAGGATGGAAAGAGATATTTCACAAAAGTCGAATATTGCAAAGGCGATTCTGAAAACCCTCTTTCCTGGGATGAACTCATTGAGAAGTTTCATGATCTGACCAGTCGGTTCTGGACGAGAGACCGAAGATCAAAAATTGTGGATCAGGTTAAAGATTTTGAGAAGATTCAAGACCTCCAGAAGTGGTCTCCTCTTCTTTTGCGAAAGAGATGAAAAACACTGTATGTCACGTCAACTTTATCTTTGGAACAAGTTAATTCAGGGTTTGACGAACTGGACAGTGGTCAACAATTAAGGCAAATCATTCAAATGGCTTAATTGGAGCCCCTGATCAAAAATGGAGTGCAACCGTAAGGGTACCACTCAAATTCCAAGGTAGGCCTTTTTAACATGATTGTTGTTTAGAAGATCAACCCCTTTACCTTCCATAACGACCCTTCCGTTCTCTAAGACATAGGCATGGGTGGCGATGGTGAGGGTATGTTTCACGTTTTGCTCAACAAGCAAGATGGTCACGCCTTCTTCATTCACGCGTTCCAAGGATTTAAAAACTTCTTGAACCAGAATGGGAGCCAACCCCAGAGAGGGTTCATCCAACATGAGAAGCTTCGGTCGGGACATTAATCCTCGACCCACTGCGACCATCTGTTGCTCACCGCCACTCAGGGTGCCAGCGAGTTGGTTTCGTCGCTCCTTCAGACGAGGGAAAATGTTATAAACCCAGTCTATGGTTTCGTTCCGGCGCCTCTTTGCCTCAGCCATGAAAGAGCCCAATTCGAGGTTTTCCAGGACAGTCATCTCAGGGAACAGCCTCCGTCCCTCTGGGACCTGAGAAATCCCCAGCTCGACAACCTGGCTCGTCGGAGCACGGTCGATTCGCTCGCCGTTGAATTCGATCGTACCCGAACGGGGACGGAGAAGGGCTGAGATGGTATTCAGGGTGGTCGATTTCCCTGCTCCATTTGCTCCAACCATAGCCGCAAATTCTTTCGACTGCACCTTCATGGAGACATCCCAGAGGACCTGGACGTCGCTATAAGCGACTTGGATCTGATTCACACTAAGCATAAGCCTCTCCCAGATAAGCTTCAATGACCGCTTTGTTGTTGGCCACTTCCTGAGGTGTTCCCTCGGTAATTGTCTGCCCATAATTGATGGCGTGAATGCGGTCGGAGATGGACATGATGACTTTCATGATGTGCTCCACAATCAAGATGGTGATTCCCTGCTCCCGGATCTTTCTAATCAAAGCGATCGCTTGGTCAAGCTCAGTCGGGTTCAAACCCGCGGCCGTCTCGTCGAGCAAAATGACTTCTGGATGCGTGGCCATTGCCCGGGTGATTTCTAACCTTTTTCGATCCCCGATCGTTAGGCTCCTGGCCAAGTAATCTTTGCGGTGCATCAATCCGCAGAACTCTAGTGTTTTCAGCGCCTCTTCCTGAGCTTTCTTTATGCTATTCACCCGGCAGAAAGCCGAAGCCATAACGTTCTCTAAAACCGTCATACGGGACAGTGGCTTGACCAGCTGAAAAGTACGCGCAATCCCTTTTTTGCAGATGGCATTAGGTTTCAACCCTGTGATCGGTTCTCCCTTAAACAGGACTTCCCCAGAGGTAGGGAGGTAGAAACCATTGATCAGATTAAAAACGGTGGTTTTTCCAGCTCCATTGGGGCCGATCAGACCGAAGATCTGACCCTTCTCAACTTTGAAGGACAATTCTCTCACCGCTCCAAGGCCGCCAAAAAACTTGGTAAGGTTTTTCACCTCAAGCATATTTTGTCCTCTTTAAGTACCTTCGGATCTCGATTACACCATCGGGAATGAAGACGATGATCAGGACGATGAGAATTCCCAAGACCAATAGATTAGCACTGCCGAAGTAAGCGCGAAAAACCTCACTGAGAATGACCATGATAACCGCTCCGATAGCCGGTCCGTAAAAGGTTCCTGCGCCGCCGAGCATCACGACAAGGATCATCATGATCGATACATCGGTCAAGGAGAAAACGACCATCGGGTCGATGAAAGCCATGTAGTTCATGTAAAAAGCGCCGGTGAGACCTGTGAAGAAGGCAGAGATAAGGAGAGAGAAAAGCTTATATTTGGTGGTGTCGATCCCCATCGACTCGGCAGCGTCCTGGTCTTCCCGGATGGCGACAAAGTAAAAACCCCACTTAGAATTGATCACTCGGCGGATGACATAAAATCCGAAGGCCGCCAGAACAAGAACAAGATAATAGTAAAAAACCTTGCCTGCAACGGGGACGATAAGGATACCTACGGACCCATTGGTGAAAGAGATCCAGTTGGTGGCGACCAATCGAAGGAGTTCAGCCAAGGCGAGCATGGCCAGGGCAAAGTAGGCTCCTCGGAGTCGAAAACAGATCAGCCCCATGGGCACCGCAATAACCATAGCCGTCAAGGGTCCCAGAATCATCCCGTACCAGGTAGAAATCTCTTTGTGGAAATAAAGGAGACCCGCCGAGTAAGCGCCCACTCCATAGAAAGCTGCATGGCCGAAGGAAACCTGGCCAGTGAACCCTCCCAAAAGATTCCAACTCTGCCCGAGGCAGATCCAGATTAAGACCATGATCATCATGTGGAGAATGTAAGGGTTTCTTTCGAAAGCGGGCACAAGAGCGAGGACCAAAAAGATGAGCAAGGGAAGAAGCTTCTTGAATTCCATTTTTCTTTCCATCTGTTTTCTTCCCTATACCCGCGTTAGCCTCTTTAATCCGCCTGGCAGAAAGAGCAAAACGAGGACGAAAATGACGAAGCCAACGGCTTCTTTATATCCCGGAGAGATATAAACAGCTCCCAGGGCTTCGGCAATGCCCAGGACAACGCCGCCTACCGTGGCGCCGATGGTACTTCCCATTCCACCGAGAACGATAACAATGAACGCCTTGGTCGTGAATGGTTTGCCGACATTGGGAAACAGGTAATAGACAGGGAGAAAGAGAGAGCCTGCTGCACCGGCCAGAGCTGCCCCGAGGCCATAAGTCAAGACCGTGATCCTCTCCGTCTTAATCCCCATGAGCTGTGCAGCATGGCGATCCTGCGCAGTGGCACGGATCGCCTTCCCAGTGTCCGTCTTCATCAAAAAAAGAAAAAGAAAAAAGGTGATGCCCGCAGCGATGACGAAGGCAATCGTCAGAGCAACATTAATGGACAGACCGCCCACGTACCAGACAGCACTGGTATAGTTCATGCGCAACGTCCGGTAGTCGCCTGTGAACAACAGAAGGGCGATATTACTCAGGACCAGACCGATGGCAAAGGTGAGCAAGACCTGGGTATGGGCAAGGAGGGTTTGAACACGCATCACAGGGGTGATCGTATATTTCTGAATGAGGACTCCTATCACAAAGAGGATGGGCATGGAAAAGACCAGAGAAAGATAGGGATCCATGCCCCAAAGGGTGAAAAGCCAAAAGGTCACGTACATCCCAACCATCATCAGGTCACCATGGGCTAAGTTGAGGATTGACATGACGCCAAAGATTAGAGTGAATCCAACCCCAATAAGAGCGTAGAGACCCCCTGTGAGGACGCCACTGATTAACGTCTGAAGAAACATCGCGAGAGCGGTCATAGGAGCCTCGTTATCCTTGGGGTGAGACGCAATACAAAGCCACCCCCGGAGCTGCAAGGAGCCTCGAGGATGACTCTTTATTAATCCCTTGCCATTTATCTCTTGTCCTTCCACTTCGGTTGAGGATACAGATATTTTGTCGCGGCAGCTTCCGGTGGCCAGATGGTCTCATGTTTCATCTTAATCACTTGGACCACCAAGGATGGAACCTTGTTTTGATTGATGAACTTTTTATAGTTAACGAATTTCACCGGGCCGAAGATCGTCATCATGTTCGTCTCGGAGAGGGCCTTGATCAGGTCTTCTTTGGAAAGTGATTTTGTTCGTTCAAGCACATCTCGACACACGTAAGCTGCGGAGTAAGCCTCCGCGCCATGGTAGGTGGGAGCCAAATTATACTTTTTTAAGAAGGTCTCGTAAAACTTTTGCGCTCCGGGATATTTCACATCATGACTCCAGAGGACAGCAGTCATCACCCCTTCCCCCAACTTTCCTACTCCGTTTAGAAATTCTGGAAGAGCAAAACCGGCAGCACCGCCGCAAAACAGTTTGGAATCGATGTCTAATTCAGCGGTTTGGCGGGTCAGAAGAACTGCATCCATAATGTAGGAGACCATGAAGATCACATCGGCTTGGGCTGCCTTCGCAAGGGTCAATAGAGGCTTGAAATCTGGTGTTCCAGCCTCGTAAGGCTCAAACATCATGACCTTGATTTTGTTTTCTCCACACCATTCTTTCATCGCCTTGGCGGTACTCGTGCCGAAAAGGGTATTCTCAAAGAGGATAACCATCGAAGTGGGTTTCACAATCTTGAGCATGAAATCCTGAAGACCTGAGCAGTATTCACTTGCAGGTTGGTTCAGACGGAAAACGTTCTTCCATCCTTTTTGGGTGATTTCGTCCGCTGCCCCGCTTGGCGAAAGAAAGGGGATACTGTATTGCGCCGTTGTGCCGGCAATGGCGAAAACTTCGGAACTTGCGTATCCGCCCATAATCATGGGAAGATTGTCCCGGGTGATGAGCTTTTCCGTCACTGCTTTTGCCTTTTCCGGCTTCCCTTCATCATCTTCGAATAGAAATTCTAATTTCTTCCCCTTGAGGACTCCTTTTCGGATTCCTCCTTGGGTAAGGATCTCCTCTAAAGCAAGCTTATAGCCGTTATGATGTTGTTCGCCGAACTTGGCATGGATCCCCGTAATAGCCAAAGGGATCCCGACCGCCACTTTATCCTGGGCCCGGGCATAAGGAGTAGTTACCCAAAGAATAAAGAGCCCTAAAAACAACAAGCATAAAAATCGTTTCATGTCTCTTCCCTCCTTGATAAGAATTTGAAAATCCTTTATAGAAAGATAAAAAATTTAATTTGCCTTTAAGATGGAAAGGCACGATTCTTTTAAGTTACGCAGGAAACCGTGACACCCAATTATCATTTTATCTTTAATTTGTCAACTTATATCGATGGTCAGTGCCACGAGGAAACCTCCTGTTTTTCGGGGTAATTTGAAGTTTGCTAACGCACAGTTGGGAAGAAACTGTTTGAAATAAACTTGACAAGAAGAACGGTTCTGGCGGCTTACGCGAACCGATGGAGATCCTCGAAAAAGAGAGCATTCCCTCGCTCGTCGGCAAGGATGCCCTGGAACAGGAGAGGATTGACACGTTGCTGATCCAATTGGGCGGCACGCCTAATTTCGAAAACATCGGCGGGAACACATCGGCGGTGCTATTGACGGCGGTTGCCAAGGCAGCGGCCGATACGCTGAAGATCCCTATGTTTTGATTATTTTGCAAAGATGAGACATGGAGCCTTCCTTACCCGTTAGGAAATATGATCGGAGGGGGAGCCCACAGTCTCGGTCCTGCTCCCGATATGCAGGAACATTTGGCTGTCCCAGTTGGGGCACGCACGGTTGAAAGCTCTGGTTTGTCGGTTTGACCTGGAGGCCTGATCTTGTCTGAAATCATCACATTTTCTCCATCACCATCTATCTTTGGATTCGGGGCTTTGGTAAGACTACCAGAGTTATTGAAATCGAGGAATTTCAAGCGTATCCTAATCATTACCGATCCTCAGGTCGGCGCCAGTGGCATTCTCCAGAGAATCCTCGATTTGATGAAGGGATCATTCGATGTAAAGCTATTTAATGGCGCACCCAGCGAGCCCCGCAGCATCGATGTGGATCAGCAAAAAGGACATTTCGGGTCGGACTTCGATGTTCTTTTGGGCGTTGGAGGTGGCAGTGCCATGGACTTCGCCAAAGCACTTTCTATTATTATGATGCACGGAGGTTCGCTTGAAGATTATGTGGGTGAAGGGACCGTTCCGGGACCAGTCACCCCGATCGTTTGTATCTCGACAACATCCGGGACAGGTTCGCAATGCACCCAGACAACAGTTTTTACCACAGGAGGTGTTAAGCTTGGATGTTCCTCTGAGTACATTCGCCCTGTTGCCTCTATTGTGGACCCCGAACTGACGATGGGGCTTTCCCCCATTGTGACCAGAAATGCGGGATATGATGCCCTGATGCACGCCGTCGAAAGCTTCCTCGCCCGTCCTCATGGTCAGGTTCCGGAGCGGCCGATTCTTTATCAGGGGAGCAACCCCTTCAGCCGGAGCTTGGCGTTGGAGGCCTTTGGTTCGATCTGGGCTTCCTACCGTCAGGCCGTATCACATGGTGAGAATCGCGAGGCCCGTATAGGAATGTCGATAGGGTCACATTTAGCAGGGATCGCTTTCAGCCACAGCGGGCTGGGTTTAGTCCATGCGCTTGCCTCTTCTCTGGGAGGGATGATTGCCGCCCCCCATGGCGTCTGTCTCGCAGCCTGTACGAACATCGGCCTGACCTACAATTTTAGGGCGTGTGAAAAGGATCTTGCTCTCCTATCTTCGATCCCGGAAAAGAATGATGGACTGAATTCTGGTCCGTTTTCTGCGGAGACCTTCCTCGCAAAAGTGCAGGCGCTGATCAAGGATTTAGACTTGCCTTCTAGACCTTCGCAACTGGGGATCAAGAAGGAGGATGCCCGGGAGATTTTAGACAAGACCCTCATTCAAACAAGACGTATCAGGACGAATCCGCGGCCTCTCGACGACGAACTGCTCCCATCTATTGAAAAGGGTATTTAGTTTTTATTCATAAATTTAAGACCCAGAGTTAGACTCTCACAGAGGCTGAGAGTGAAGAAAATAAGCTCAAAGCGGGAAAGTTGTGTCTCACTTCATTTTTGAGTCTAAGGTTATCCTTTTCAGGAAATTCATGAAAATTTTAGTTTCAATTTTTTGACGTATGAGCAAAGCTTACTGTAACCTCCAAAAAAGAGGAGTTTGCTGTGCACCGAAAAGAGCTGGCTGGTGTTTTCCCTTACCTTGTATCACCTATTGGGTCTGATGGAAAGGTGAAAGAAAACGTACTCAGGTCTCTCATCGATCATCTGATCAAGTGCGGAGTACATGGATTAACCCCTTTAGGTAGCACAGGAGAGTTTGCCTATCTCACCTGGGAACAGCGCAAGAAGATCATCGAAGTGGTGATTGATACCACTTCAGGTCGAGTTCCTGTTGTAGCAGGAGTGGCACATACCTCCATTCATGAAGCAGTCCGGCAAGCGAAGGAGGTCGAGGCGATGGGAGCAGATGCCATTCTTGCCATTATGGAATCGTATTTCCCTGTCTCCGCCGAAGGAGTCGTATCCTACTTCAAGAGCATTGGCGAGGCAGTTTCTTGCCCTATTGTCCTTTATACCAATCCGAGTTTTTCCAGCACCAATCTTTCCCTTGAAATTTTTGAAGAATTGGCAAAAGTTCCAAACATTCGATATCTTAAGGATGCATCAGCAAATACGGGGAATCTCTTAACAACCATGAATCACGTAGGGAAAAAGATTAAGGTTTTCAGTGCATCGGCCCACATTCCGTTGTTCGTAATGATGCTGGGAGGAGTTGGATGGATGGCCGGACCTTCTTGTGTCATTCCTCGACAGAGTGTGAAGCTCTATGAGTTGGCCTGTGCTAAACGTTGGGATGAAGCAATTCTTCTTCAAAAAAAGCTATGGGGTATCAATCAAATCTTTCAGAAGTATTCCCTTGCCCCCTGCATCAAAGCCTGTCTTGAACTTCAAGGATTTGCCGTGGGAGATCCAATCCCTCCCCTTCAACCCTTGAGGGGCAAAGCTTTGAAAGAGGTTGGGGAGGTTCTAAAGACTTTGGATGATTCAGATTGACTCCGTTGAATTGGAACGACGATCTTTTCTTCCTTAAATCAAATCTGCTCAATGAACTGAGATGGCCTCGCTTCAACTCGATTATGACAACAGTCCCCTCCTCGGCTCACAACAAGAAGATGACACCGATCTTTGGTGCCCAGCATGAGAACTGGGATATCGTGGGGGCTCAGTATCTACCAGTAATCCTCAGATCCAGATAAGATCGTTGAGCGATGATTTGCAGGTAATTTGTGAGAAGGGTTATCTTGACAATGTCCGTCAACTCAAGTGCTGATCAGGACAGAAATCTCTTCCAACCTGGTTGTGGTGTTTTCTGCATTAGATTAGAATAAATTCCTAAAGGAGGTAGCTGCTATGAACAATGCGTCAAAAGTGTCAAGAACGACGATCCGAACAATCACACTTGAAGAGCACTTCGCGACCCCTGCTTTCCTGAATGGTCCAGGGGCTCGAATTAAAGAGCGGCTACAGGCGGCCCAGCTACTTGATCAATTGTGCGATCTCGGGGAACGCAGGCTCTCGGATATGGACGCGGCAGGTATCGATGTGCAAGTACTGTCGCTGACATCCCCCGGCGTGGATCAACTCGACGCGACCGAGGCAGTGAAGCTCGCCCACGAAACAAACGACATCCTTGCAGACGCGGTGCGACGCCACCCGAGCCGATTCGCCGGGTTCGCCACCTTGCCGACCGCTTCCCCCGAAACTGCTGCCGACGAGTTGGACCGCATGGTCCGCGAACACGGGTTCAAGGGAGCAGTGATCAACGGCCACATCCGGGGCCGCTACCTTGACGACGAGTTCTTCTGGCCGATCCTGGAACGTGCCGAAGCACTCCAGGTCCCGCTCTATCTCCATCCGACCCCGCCTCCCCAGTCAGTGATCGAGGCCTCTTACGTGGGAAACTACACAGCTGAGGTGACGGTCTGGTTAGCGACTGTGGCCTGGGGATGGCACATCGAAACCGCGATCCATACCCTCCGCCTTATCCTCAGCGGAGTATTCGACCGATACCCACGCTTGCAGCTTGTCATCGGCCACCTGGGCGAAGCGCTTCCATTCATGCTGCCCAGAATCGATTCCAAATTGCCGATGGCAGTGACGAAATTGCATCGCTCGATCGGCGCTTATCTCCGAGAGAACCTCCACTACACAATTAGTGGCTTCAACTTCACGGCTACGTTCCTTGACCTGTTCCTTGAGGTCGGTGCCAACCGAATCATGTTCTCGGCTGACTATCCATTTGGTTCGATGTCACAGGCCCGCACATTCCTCGACCAACTTCCAGTGAACCCTGCCGACAAAGTGAGGATCGCGCACGGCAACGCAGAGGGTCTCCTGCGACTTTGACAGGTCGGATAGACTGCACGAATTATGAATAGAAACCTTCGGTTTTTGCGCTATCTCCCGTGAACCGTGGTGGGTCTGGCCGACCTATTTTTTAGGCAAACAAAGGATAGAGATGCAATGTTCCTTCCTGAAGTCGTAATTTTTGAGTTTTGTGCTTCAATACTCTCTTCCAAATGGTAACCGATAATCGATAATTCTTGTTGAATTTCTTGTTCAAAATTAGTAGACTCATATCAAACCATAAGCTTTTAACCCACCCTCTTAACTAACCTTTGGAGGATTCCATAACCACAAAAATAATCCATGAAAGGAGGATATGAATGAAAAGGATGATAATTTTATTAATGGTTTCTCTCCTCGTGTTGTTTTTCACCGGGCCCCTCTTTGCCAAGGATGAATTGAGGGCAGACCTTTCTGTACCGGAAGTTGTTGGGGACGTTCTATGGGTTAGACCTCTGTGGGTCATGCATATAGCCTTGGGAGCAACGGCTTACGTGATTTCCCTTCCAGTAACCATCCCTCTTAAGAAGATGGAGGAGGCGAAGGAATTCCTAATTACGTATCCTTACTCTTATTTTATTAAGAGGCCTCTGAGAGAAATGTAATCCTGGGAAGAACTGAGAAATTTTCTGTAATCTTTTGTGCGTAGATTATTTACTCCGCCTATTTATGTCCCAGGTTATCCAGCAGGAAGCCCTCGCTCGGTTGCTTGTAGAGAAAGGGATTTTTACCAAAGAGGAGTTCTTAGAGATGGTGAGGGTGGTGGATCGGGAGATGAAGAGATGTGGATTAAGAATAGCTAGACTATTGGATTAAATTCAGTGGGGAGGACGACATGAGAAAGAGAACAATTTTTATCTTATCGGTCGTTGGGGTTTCAATAATTTTTTCTTTCCTAACTACCCCTGCTTTGGCAGAACATGGAGTCTTTGATGGCAAAGTTGTAGGCACAGAGTTTTCTGTAATTCAAGTTAAAGGAGACAACGGGAGAGTTTCAGTGTTCTGGTTAGGCCACAAGACTCATCTGGATTCCAGAGTTCCATTTTTTGGAGACAGGGTGAGGATTGAGTTCATAAAGGATAAATTGGGGAGGAATGCGGTCACAAGAGTTACTATTTTGGGAAGATAGCAAATGGATATCCGGTGAAGTGTTTTAAAGCAATCTAATAAGAAGTCCTTACCAGGTTCCAGGGACATAAGAAATGATCAAGGAAAAAGAAATAATCGGATATTACACGAATGACGGGCATATTTACTGCATAGAGTGCATTAATAAAGACAGAGAAATAATGGAAAAAGTTGAAAAGGCTATTAAAGCAAAGGATTCAGAAAAAAACCTGTATTTTTGTGATGTATGCGAGAAGCGAATCAAATAAGCCACTCCTTGGACTAATGAATTCCCCCCTGCTTCTCTGTCTCCCCATATTCACCTGAGTATAGCAGGCCATCCAGAGGTCGAATATCTTCTTGTCCTTGGTGTCTCAGGCCACTGAATTGGCTGGTCATGAGTATTTGCCTTGCTCAGCCCAAATTGATAGCCAGGATGCTGTGTTGAGTTCTTCCTGTACAAAATGGAGAAAGGTGGAAAAATTATTACCAGATTTTGGAAGAGAGTTTTAGTTTACCCCATATTTTTCGATAAGTTCTATTTTATAATGGTATGGCATAAGTATTGCTTCAGATAATCAGTTGAACCCTAAGACAGAGCGGAGATATCTGTGGAAGACCAGATTCTAATTGTAGATGATGATAAGATAATCTGTTATGTGCTCGCTCAAAGACTGAAGAAAGAAGGATATTCGTGTGTGACCGCCTCCAACGGTAAGGAAGCCTTCGAGTATTTTTGCAAAGGAACGTATTCACTGATCATTTCAGATATCCGGATGCCCGAAAAGGATGGTTTAGAACTCTTGAGACTTGTGAAGGCTGTGCGACCGAATATGAAGTTCATTATTATGACCGCCTATGGAGAGATCGAAGTAGCCGTAGAAGCGATACACCTGGGAGTGAGTGACTTCCTCATCAAGCCGTTTGATCTTGAACTTGCAGTCTTCAGTGTGAAGAAAGCCCTGGAGCAGAAGAAGATGGAGGACGAGCTGGAGTCTTACCACAAAAACTTGAAAGAATTGGTGGCAGAGAAGACCGGAAAGCTTGGGAAAGATTAGACACCAAAAAAACACACTTTCAATCCATAATCTTCAATCCTCGAATATTGTTCCCGTTGAAGATTAGTGTTATCCTCACCCACGTTTTCGAGGACTCCTTCCGAGACTGTCGAAAAAGCCCAAATGTTACGATTTTAGAAAATTCACATATAGTAAATTCAATTACTTACCTGTCGGAAAAAACCCGATTTAAGGTTTTTCGACAGTCTCTCCTGTACTCTTCAAATCCGTATGGACCTTATCCATGCAATGTTTCAGGTGGAAAGCCTCAATTATGAATGGTCAGAATAATAGACTTGAGGAATTATTCCCACGCAGGGAATCCCCAAATTGTGACAACCAAACGACTAAAATGGACAGTTCCAACATGAGAAGCTCGCCACATTCTTGAATTTTCGTTGACAAAGCGAAGTTGAATGGGTAGGATTCTTACAAATTACAAATTGGAGTATAATAATTGTTAGCTAGTGTACTGCGTCAGAAGTCCCTTTACTTTGAATCTCATTCCGGGCTTGACCAAGCTTGCCCCGTGCTTGACACGGGGGAATCCAATGATTTCAACTGGATTCCTGCCCAGGCTTCGCCGAGGCGAGCTTTTGCAGGAATGACAGCTTCTGAACTTACGTAAAGAAGTGTTGGACGCACT
>Ga0187784_10003349_pt1 | contig 12919 bp, 8 predicted proteins | sample 1015_SJ02_MP15_2_FD_132964 | JGI IMG/M metagenome (GOLD analysis project Ga0187784, IMG submission 132964) | Tropical peat soil microbial communities from peatlands in Department of Meta, Colombia - 1015_SJ02_MP15_20_MG | ecosystem: Environmental > Terrestrial > Soil > Wetlands > Peat | place... | reverse complement strand
TATCCCGACACTCGCCAGCTCTCGGTGATGGCTCTGACAAGCTCACAGTTCGGAAAACCTTTGTGGGACATCCGGACGTTAGAAGAATAGCGGAAAGCCGGCGGCCACAAAACTTGAAGTCGCTTGATGCACGCAATGGACTCGAGTTTCGCTCAATCTCGTCACATGGTGCTTGAAACAAGGAGCTTGGTTTTCATTCTCGCTCGCCCGCCGGTCGGCGAGGGAGACGCGCTACAAGGTCTATCGGCATGCAACTCCCTCAGCTCATCTTGCTAAATGGCGTCAGCAGCTCCGGAAAGACGAGCATTGCGCGTCTCTTACAAGAAAGATTGAACCTCCTATATCTCAATTTTAGTATCGACTCCAACCTCTACGCTTTGCCGCCCAACGATCTTCGCGCAATAATCGAGGGACGACAAATCTCGCGGGGCGAATATAAATACTCGCGATTGGTGCTCGGCTTTCATGCCGCCATTGGCGGATTGCTCGCTCAGGACAACCGCTTGATCGTAGACAACGCCATGACGCGCAAGGATTGGCGAGTGGATTTCGACAGGGCCGTCGAGCCCTACACAGTCGCCCGAGTCGGCGTCCATTGCGACCTTTCCGTTGCGCGAGAGCGAGAAATCGCGCGCGGCGATCGGGCGGTTGGAACCGCCGAAAGGGAGTTTCCGTTAGTGCATGTCGACATGGCTTACGACCTGACCGTCGATACGAGCTCTTCTTCGCCAGATGAGGCCGTGACGGTCATTCTCGATTGGCTGCGAAGGGACGCCGTCAATGCCGGAGGAAGCCGCCGGAGCGATCGGGTTGCTGAGAGGCCCTAGGCTTCTTGGTTCTGCTCCGGTTCGAGGTAGGGGGCGACGACTTCCCTCGTTTCCCTGCTCGATACGACGGGCACGATTTCGAACGTCACGCCTGAGCCCCGCCATTGCAGACACCATTCCTGGAACAGGCGAAGGTCGTTACAGCGCATGAGCTGGAAACAGCGAGAGAAGTTCGGCTCGATCCAGCTGTCGATGTATTCGAGCCCGTCGGGGAGGCGGCGGCCGCTTTCGCGCAACCGTCGATAGATCGGCGCCATATCGTTGTCGCGGAAGCGCTCGATGACCATGAACAGCATTGCGCCCGCCCTCTTTTCTCGCGTTCGCGCGCGAGGCGCGCGACTTTCACTCGCCGTCGTTCTGCGGTCCGTAAGTGTCGAATCTCCTGACGAGATGGGCAATCTCTTCGTCCGACAAGATGGTCGGCTCGCCCGCCAAAGTCGCAAGGAAGTAAACTTTCGCGAGGGCTTCCAGGCCGATGGCGCGCCACATGGCCCTAGCGAGATTGGCGCCTGTCACGACGGCGCCGTGATTGCTGAGCAAGACGCCATGGTTGTCTCCGAGCCCAGTCACCGCGAGTTCGGCTAGTTCTCGCGTGCCAAACGTCGCGTAGCCTGCGCAGCCGATTTTCGCGCCGCCAAATGCCGCGACCATGTAGTGAACCGCAGGTATTTCCCGTCGGAGGGTCGAGAGCGTCGTCGCATAGGGCGAATGCGTGTGCACGACGGCATTGACGTCGCTGCGCGCGCGCAGGATTTCGAAGTGGAGGCGCCACTCGCTCGAAGGCGGCAGCGGCCCCGTAAAGGCGCCCGACGGATCCGCAATCGCCATTCGGGCGATGGCTTCGGCGGTTTGGTCACAGCTTCTGACTCCGCTCGGAGTAATCAGCATGTGTTGGCCATGGCGAACAGCAATATTGCCTGTCGTCGCTTGATTTAACCCCTGCTCATCGAGTTCGCGCATCGCCGCGACGATCGCCTTGCGCATGCGGAGTTCGCTCATCCTCGTTCGCCCTTTAGCAGCCTGTTGAAGAGGTTGGTTGTTTGCGATCGGCGTCGGATCGATGGAGAAGACGCTTGCGGGACGAAAACGAATGCGTCGTTGGCGTCGGAGGCCTCCTTCGGGCCTCCCTGGCCGTGCAGGATGCTCTAGGCTCTCAAGCCTGGCGCGGCGAGGACCTTAAGGCGCCGCCGAAAAACCCCGCGGATGTAGCGGCGTCCCGTTCGCGAACGCTTCAATCCCACCGTCCTCATCCCGAGGAGCCCGCGCGAGCCGAGCGTCTCGAAGGATGGTTAAGAGCGCGACCTCGCGAGACTTGGGAGAGCCGTCTCCTTCGAGACGGCTCCTGCGGAGCCTCCTCAGGATGAGGATTCGGGCGCAAGGCGCTTCACCCGATCGCTCCGCCGCCAGTCCGTCAATATGCTTTTGGGTGCGGCCTGGCGCGGAGAGGTCGATTGGTCTTGCGAGTCGCCAGTATTACGACAGCCTCGGCGGCGCGCACATAGCGCGCCCGCTCATAGGGCGAGTTCGTCCAGTAGGCCGTCGCCGCATCGTCCGGCCCGAGCTGAGGCCGCTCAAGCGCCGCATAGATTGTGATCGCCAACTCGTCGATCGGCGCGTTCAGCACAAACACCTGTTTCCCCTCCCCCGATGATCTTTTCCCCAAGCGCTTCCGTTACAGAAGCGCAGCTGGAGCCGCGCGTTTCCGGCGTCGATTTCTTTCGAACCGACAAGTGTTTAGCCCGTTGTGACGAAATACTCCAGCGCAACGCCTGATGTTTCCCTCGGCCAAGCTGCGCCCTGGCCTTTCTGCCGGCGTCAGCTCCGTGGCCTCGCCGCCCACAAGCTTCATAGCCTGGGCGGAACCCTTCGACGACGCGTCGCCAATCTTCTCAACGGGGGAAAAGGGCGCACATTGCCACGACACGCCTTTTGGCGGCAGAATTCCCTATGGTTGGAGAGCGGGAGATGGAGCAGCGATGGCGACGCAGGCACCGGCACGGCGTGGGACCGTCGCCGAAACGGGCTGGATCTACCACGCGCTCCTGCGCGAGATCCGCACTTTGGCGCAGGTTCTGTGGGCCTCACAGGCGCGGGGCGCCCTGATCGGGCTTTGGGTGGGGATCGTCGTCGTCATCGGGTCGACCGCCTATGGCCAGATCGCGCTCAACGCTTGGAACAAGCCGTTTTACGACGCGCTCGCCCGCCGCGATCTGGACGGCTTCGTTCATCAGCTCGGCGTCTACGCCGTCATCGCCGGCGCGCTGCTTCTTCTGAACGTCGCTCAAACATGGCTAAATCAAATGTTTCGCGTTGAGTTGCGCCGCAGCCTGACGCGCGATCTCTTCGCGCAGTGGCTCGCTCCGAAACGCGCGTTCCTGCTCGCGGGCGCTGGCGACATCGGGGTCAATCCCGATCAGCGCATTCATGAGGACGCCCGTCACTTCAGCGACCTCACAACGGACCTCGGCGTCGGCCTGCTGCAGGCGGCGCTGCTGCTCGCCTGCTTCATCGGCGTGCTGTGGAGCCTTTCGGCGGGCGTGACCTTTCGCCTGGCGGACAAGAGCTTCGTCATTCCCGGCTACATGGTGTGGAGCGCGCTCTTTTATGCCGGCGTCGCCTCGCTCGCGAGTTGGCTCGTCGGCCGACCGTTGATCGGCCTGAATGCGGAGCATTATGCGCGCGAATCCGATCTGCGCTTCGCGCTTGTGCGAGTCAACGAGCACAATGAAGGCGTCTCCGCCTATCGGGGCGAAGCGGAGGAAAAGGAGAAGCTCAACCTGATCTTCGACCGCCTTTTCATCGTGCTTCGCCATCTCGTGCGCGCGACGACAAACCTCGCTTGGGTGACGGCGGGCTATGGCTGGTTCACGCTCGTCGCGCCGATCATCGTGGCGGCGCCCGCCTTCTTCGTCGGCAATCTCTCTTTCGGCGGCCTGCTGATGAGCGCGGGCGCCTTCACCCAGGTCCAGCAATCGCTGCGCTGGTTCGTCGACAACGCTGGCGCGATCGCAGATTGGCGCGCGACCTTGCATCGCGTCGGCGCCTTCCGCCTCGCCCTGCTCGGGGTCGACAGGGTCGGCGTGACGACAAGCAGGATCGAGTTTGGCGCGGCGGCGGGCGAGCGACTGATTCTCGACGATCTGAAGGTCATTCTCCCCACTGGAAGCATCGGCCTGAGCGAGCGGCGCTTGGAGGTCGCGCGCGGGGAGCGGATTCTGATCGTCGGCGCGGCCGGGTCCGGCAAGACCAGCCTCTTTCGCGCCCTGGCCGGACTTTGGCCTTGGGGTTCGGGGCGGATCGGCATTCCCTCGGGAGCCCGGATCATGTTCATCCCCAAACTCCCGTTCATCCCGGACGGCGCTCTCCTCGGCGCCCTGGCTTACCCGGAGTCGCCGGAGTCCGTTTCGGACGAAAGGGCTGTCGCCGCCCTGACACGCCTGGGTCTCGGCCATCTCGTTCCCCGCCTCCTTCGCGCGGCGCGCTGGGATCAGGAGCTGACCTCTGAGGAGCAGCTCGGTCTCGCCTTCGCGCGGCTGCTGTTGCACAAGCCAGATTGCGTCATCGTGGACGAAGCCCTTGAGGCGCTCCCGCCAGAGATGCGCGCCTTGGTGTTCGACGTCCTCGCCAAGGAGCTCGCCTCGACATCGCTCGTCGCCATCGACGGTCCTCAGGCCGAGGGCGCGCCCTATGGGCGCGTTTTGCGCCTCGAATTCCATCCGGAGGGAGCGCGGCTTGCCCCCGTCGACGCGTCGAGCCGGGCATGAGGCTGGTCGAGGAGTCGGAAGATGATCGAGGACGAGTCGGCTCTTCTGCGGTGGGCCCAAGAGCAGCGTCGCTTCTGCGCGATGGCCATGTTGCGCGCGGTGTCTGCGACCAACTTGGTCAAACATCGGCCGGCCCTGCGGCAAACCATCCGTCCCGCGCGCGGCTCGATCGTCGCCTCGCCCGAGATGGCGGCCTACGACCCCAAGCCGGACTATTTCTTTCACTGGCTGCGAGACTCCGCTATCGCCGTCGACGCGCTACGCGAAGCCGTGGAGGACGGGACGCTGGAGCCGTCCGCGGTCGGGCATCTCGTGGATTTCGTCGACTTCAGCCTCAAGCTCTGTCGATTGGACGGCCCCTCCTTCCTTCGGCAGGGCGGCTACCCGGAATCCGTCGAGCCTTCCTTTCTCCAGCACTTGCGCTCGCGGGCCGAAATTGCCGAGATTATCGGCGACAGGGCGCTCAGCGAAACGCGCTACAATGCCGATGGAAGCCTCGACGTCCTGAAATGGGGTCGTCCGCAAGACGACGGCCCCGCCTTGCGCGCGCTTGCGGTCATGCGCTTCTTCGCGATCGACGCCTTCCGCGCGCGGGCCGGCGCCGCGGCCGAAGCGCTCTTGCGCTACGATCTCGATTACACGGTCGCGCATTGGCGACGGCCCTGCTGCGATCTCTGGGAAGAATGCATAGGCTTCCACTATCACACGCGTCTCGTCCAGCAGGCCGCGCTGGCGGCGGGCGCGAAGTTCCTGATCGCAGCGGGCGAGTCGATGCGGGCGACGACCTGCGCCGAGGCGGCCCGCGCGCTTCTCGCGGAGCTCGATCTCCATTTCGATGCTGAAGACGGCGTCTATCACGGCCGACTCAAAGCCGCCGATCAGGGGCCGGACGCGCCGCCGCCGCGGCGCCTCGACATGGCCGTTATCCTCGCGGCGGTCCAGGCGGGTCGGCGCGAGGGGCCGCACAGCGTGGTCGATCCAAAGATGCTCGCGACGCTGACCGCGCTCGAGCGTCTCTTCGAGGACTACCCGATCAACCGAACGCGTCCCAGGGACTGCGCGCCGGCGCTCGGCCGCTACGCCGGGGACAGCTATTTTAGCGGCGGGGCTTACTACTTCTCGACGCTGGGCGCGGCGCAATTTTTCTTTGTTCTCGCGCAGGCGGCCGCGGAAGGGGAGGAGATTCGCGTCACCGAAGAGAACCGTGCGCCGCTCGCCGAGTTGCTGGGGACGCCCGCCCAGTCTCTTCACGAGGGCGCGCTCACCGGGGAGCTTCGCCAGCGGCTGGCTGCCGCCGCGCTTCGCCGGGGCGACATGTATCTCGCGATGGTTCGCCGCCACACTCCGGCGTCGCGGGAGATGTCGGAACAATTCAGCCAATATGACGGCTCGCCGGCGTCGGCCGATAATCTCACCTGGAGCTACGCCAGCTTCATCACGGCGCACACCGCGCGTCGCCGAGCGGTCGGGCTGGCGCGAACTGGGATTCGCGCCACCCCGACGGCGCCGGAATGCGAGAGCTAGCCGACCCTGATCGACAGACGATTGACGCCGTCGACGATCCGGCTCAGCACGGCCTCGATCGGGACTTCGGCGGCGCCGAGGCGGTACGGATTGGCGCGGCGCGCAAAGTTCAGTTCGGCGCCATTGAGGCTCACGCCGATCGGCCCGCAGCCGGAGCGGTCGACCCCGTAGGTCACGTCGAACGGAAGCCCGAAGAGCTCGACTTCAATGCGCAAGCCGTCGAGGGCCGGCGGGATCGCCGGATCGAGCACGAGCGCGCTCTTCTCCTGGACCAGACCGAGAAAGCAACAGAGGATCAGGCGGACGCCGACGCCGGGACCGCTCGAATAGACGCGCCAGCCGCCTTCGGTCGCGATCGTCCCCCGCATCACGCGCTCATAGTGATCGCTGGCCTCGTAGCGATCCGCGAAAGCGGCGTCGGAGCTGGTGTAGTAGCAGTTCGCCTGACGTAGCGCCGCGGAAGGGATGAGGCTGCGGACGCCGATGGGATTCGCCTGGCGAAGGGCGCGGAAGAACCCTTCCGCGTCGCCATAGCGCCACAGGGCTTCCGCGTAGCGCAAGTGGGCATGCATGTACATCAGGCCGACTTCGCGACCGAAGAAGGCGGCGCTTTCCGCCCGCCGGAACAATTTTTCCGGGCCGCCGCGATAGGCGATCGGGCGGTCGAACAACCTCGCGCCGTCGGGCGCCAGCAGACGCCGCTCGATCAGCGCGAGATGCGCGCGCGCCTGTTCCTGCGTGAACAGGTCGCCGATGATCGCGTGGATCATCGGCAGAAGGCGATAGGAGACGCCGGTCGCCGCATCGCGCGGATGCAGCAGATAGTCGACGCGTTCCGCGCTCTGGAATGAGGCGAGCCCCACGACCACGCCGTCGACGATCAGGAGGCGCTGGAAGTCGTCTCGCACGCGCTCGGCCTGCGCGCGGAGGCTTGCCGCCTGAGCCGTCAGGCCCAAGCGAAGATAGGCGTCAGCGAGCGCGACGAGAGTCTGGTGATGCAGCGTCACCGTCCAGGGGCTGCAAAAGCTCTCGCGCATGCTCGCGTCGGCAGGCTGCAGCGTGTCGTTCCAATCGCCGCAGCCGTAGGCGGCGAGATGCGTTCCGGGAATCACGCGCCGTCCGATGAGCGCCAGCGCCCGCTCGACATGCGCTCCGATCGGCGCCCGCTCGCTCGCCGCAGCCTCCTGCGCGAAGAAGGGCTCATCTTCCTCGAGCATCGCCGAGTCCCCCGAAGCGAGCAGATATCTGGCGAGGGCCAGCAGCGGCCAGAAGACGATGTCGCCGTGGGAGTCCTCGGCGCGATCGCATCTGTCCCGTTCGAAGACGCAGAACCACTGCGGCCAGTCGCCGTCGACGTTCTGTTGGCGGAACATGTGCAGCAGCAGCTCGCGCAACTCGGCGAAACGTCCGAGAGCGAGGAGCATTTCGACGGGGCCCTGGGCGACGTCGCGGGCGCCCCAGTTTCCGCCTGAGAATTGCTCCAGTCCGCGCGGCGCGAGGTAATGGACGAGCGCGTTTTGCGCGAACCAGGGCAGGACTTCGGCGAGCCGCGCAGCGTCCGCGGCCAGAGCGCTGCTCGCAGGCGCACGCGTCCGCAACGCGCGCGACGTCTCGCGCCAGTAGCGATCGGTCTCCGTCCCCCCGGCTCGGCTATCCGGCAGCAGGCGGCCGACGATGCGAAAGCCGATCGATCTCGCCGGCGCGACGATGAGGCAGAGATAGGGCAGGCGGCGCGAGACGTCGTCGGGAAAGAGCGCCTCGTCTGCGGCGACCCTTTCGATAGTCGTTCCAGCCATCGGCTCGATGAGGAACCCCCCGCCGGGAAAACGCCGACCAACCTCGCTGTCGGGGGCGGGTCGCATGAGGACGCTTTGGCCCTCCCGGATGTGGCGCGGCGCCGCTTCATCGGCGCCGTCGTCGCCGTCGAGAGCGATGTGGCTCGACAGCAGACAACGCGGCGACGGACCGGAGAGAACGTCGACGAAGAGGCTCAGCTCGTGGCTCTCGGTAAGCGCCCGGCTCTCGATCCGGATCAGTCCGTCGCCATGCTTGTAAAACCAGCGGCAGGCTTCCGGAGTCATTTCGAACGCCGAGGGTTCGTCGAGCTGCCGCCAGCCCTCGCCGATGTCGATGAACAGCCGCTGGCCATGCGCCCGGAACAGCCCTAGGTAGCTGCGGTTCGTCGACAAGAGTCGATTTGCGCCGACATTTCCTTGCGTCAGCATCGAATGAAACACGCCCGACATCCAGACGGTCGAGGTCAGCGCCGCCTCGTCGGCGACGAGGCCGCCGCCGGTGCGCAGAATGTGACCATGGGGCCGAAGCGCGGCGAGATCCTTCGCCTTGAGCGCGACGTGGCTGCGATCACTGCAAAAGAAGGACAGAAGGCGCCCGTTCTCGCGTTCCTCTTCCCGCAGGTTCTCGCCAAACAGCGAGACGATCTCCATCTCCGTCAGCTCCAGCGCGTCGAGAAGAGGCGCCGAGGCGAAGAGGCTCGGCGGGGTCGAAGCGGCGGCTTCATCCGCACGGGGAGCCTCTGCGGACCGAGCTTCGGGCAAGGCCAGAGCCAGGTCGACAAAAGCGAGATCGTTCAGCGAGGTCGCGTCTGGATGGTCTTGCTCGAACCAGCCGAAGAAGCCGCGCTCAACCACTTGTCCCGGCGCGAGCAGGAGGGGCGCGTCCTGAATGGCGGCGAGGGAGTGCTCGTGCTGGAGGCGCGCGCCGGGCAATCCGCGCGTCAGCGCATCGGGATCTGCGCCTGCGCGTGTCGAAAGTCCGTGGACCTGCAAGGCGTCGGTGGCGAAGCTGACGCCCCGCCCGAGGGAGCCGATGACAGACCAGGGATTTCGTCCGCCGACGTCCTGGTTCTGGCGGGAGGCGACGACAACGCCCCTTTCCGGGTGAGCAAGCGGGGAATGGTCGACATACTGGCTGACGTAATATTCATTGGATCGCACCGCGGGATAATCGGCGAGCGCCAGGTCCTGAACGTAAATCAGGTCCAGGCTCTGGTCCTCGTCGCCGCGATTCTCCAGCGTCACGCGCCAGAACCAGGCGGCGGCGGATTGGGCGAGAACGAAAAACAAGCAAAAGCCGATGTCTTCCCATTCGCCCTCGAGCGTCATGCAGCGGTCGCCGTATCGCACGACCTTGGGGATCGAAGGCCGAAGAAAGCCGATCGCTTTGGGCTGGCGGCTGCGACGCCGCAGGTAGATGTCGGCCGGCCCCGCCTCGATCTCGCTTGGCAGGAAGAGGTTGAGCAGGACCCCTTTGTGGGACAGACGCCGAATCGAGCCGTTGGCGTTTACTTGCGCGGTCAATCCCGATCCGCTGTCCAAGCAGCGGCGGCTCAAGGGAGGCGGGCTTTCATTCATGGGGGCGAGGATCTCCGTGATGTGAGGCGCTATGCGCGACGAGCCCCGCCTCTCCCCGCGCCAGCCCCGAGAATCATGTATATATCGGCGGGCAAGCATCTCAGGGTGAAACCCGCCTCGCGCCAGAAATGGAGAATGTGGATTTACGGCGCTTCACGCGCGGACCCCCGAAAGGCTTCATGAACGTCCCGCCGAAAGCCCTTTGGAAAGCGACCGCCAGCGACGGCGATCCCCGCTTGGCGATCGACGATCGCTACGCCACCACCTGGGTCTCGGGACTTTCGGAAAGGCCCTGGCTCGAGATCGACCTCGGCGCCGTCGCCACGCTCGGCGGCATGGAAGTGTACTGGGGACATCGGGCGGCGACGGCGTACGAAGTCGCGGGCTCGGTGGACGGCGGGAGCTGGGTTCATCTTTGCGGCACCCGACATGGGGAAGGCGGACAGGAGGTCTTCGGCTTTCCGCCGACGCCAGCCCGGTTCGTCCGCTGGAGCAGCGAAAATCCCGAGCGTCGGCCGGGTCCAGAGATCGTCGAGATCAATCTTTATGACCCCGCCGAAGCCGTCTCGACGCTGGAGCAGGGCCGGATTGCGGCGCTAGGTCATGCGCCTGTCCGGCTTGCGGACGGCGAGAGCGTCACCGTCGACTTCGGTTATGTCCGAACGCCGGTCGGAGCGCTGGTGGAGTGGGGAAAGACCTATGGCGCGGATTTCTCGGTCTATCTTTCCGACGACGGCGAGGACTTCCGCGAGGTCGGGCGCATCGAGACCGGAGAAGGTCTAACCGACTCCTTCTGGTGGCCCTCCGCGACAAGCCGCTACCTTCGCCTGACCGTGCACGCGGCAAGCGCGCCCGAGGGCGCCATCGTGAACGAGCTGAAGCTGCGAATCCTCGACAGGGATCGCATGCCCATCGGCCAACTGGAGCGAGCCGCGCGCGCCGGGCGCGGCGACCTCTATCCGCAATCGCTGCTCGGTCGCCAAGTCTATTGGACGGCGCTTGGGGAATTCGGGCAAACGGAAGAAGCGCTGTTCGACGAATACGGCAATCTCGAGCCCCGACGCGGAGCCGCTCAAATCACTCCGTTGCTGCGCGTGGAGGGAAGACTTCGGGGCGCTCCCGCAAGCGAGGAAATCCGCTGCTCCCTCGAGGGCGGCTCGCTGCCGATCCCGAGCGTCGTCTGGTGTATGCAAGGCCTGGAGCTGCGGGCCACGGCCCTCGCCCACGCCGGCCAGGCGTTGGCGGAATATCGCATCGTCAACCTCGGCCGCGCGCCGCGCGAGGGCGCGCTTGTGTTGGCGGTGCGGCCAGTTCAAATCAATCCCTATTGGCAGCATGGCGGTCACGCGCTCGTCGACGCCATCGGCGTCGAGCGTCGCCAAGTGCTGATCAACGATCAGGTCCATTCCGCATTTTCACGCGACCCCGACGTCGTGACCGTCGCCGACTTCGATAATGGCGACGTCGTGAGGCTCATCGAAAACGGCCCGAGAGCGACGGATCGCAGCCTTCGCTCGGAATCGGGCCTGCTGAGCGCCGCCTTGGAGTTCGCATTTTCTCTGCCGCCGGGCGCAAGCGCCGCCGTCGTCGTTTCGTCGTCCCTTCGGGAAGGCGTCGCGCCGGACGCAGACGCGGCGTTCTCCCTCATCCGCAAGACCGTCGCCGACGACTGGCGGCGGAAGATCGGCCCAAGAAGGATCACCGTTGGCGACCTTGAGGTCACCGAGACAGTCGAGGCGCAGATCGCGCTGATTCTCGTCAATGCGACGGGCTCAGCCTTCAAGCCTGGCCCAAGGAATTACGACCGCGTTTGGATTCGCGACGGCTCCGCCCAGGCGCTCGCCTTGCTGTGGGCCGGTCTCGTCGAAGAAGCCAAGGCCTTCGTGGTCTGGTATTCGAAACGCATTTACGAGAACGGCATGGCGCCGCCGATCCTTGACGAGGACGGAGCGATCAATCGAGGCTACGGAAGCGACATCGAATTCGACGCCCAGGGCGAGTTCGTCTGCATCGCCGCGGAGGCATACCGCATAACCAAGGATCGCGCCTTCCTGGCCGCCGTCTTCGAGCCTGTGGTCCGCGCGACCCGCTTCCTCGACGAGCTCTGCCGGCGGACCAATGCGCTGCATGGCCGGGAGTCTCAATTCTATGGCCTCCTGCCGCCTTCCATCAGCCATGAGGGCTATGGCGAGCCGGCCTACAGCTATTGGGACGACTTCTTCGCCCTGAGCGCCTGGCGGAACTGCGAATATCTGGCCGTCGAAGCGGGCGAGGAGGAGATCGCCGCGCACGCAAAAGCGAAGGGACAGGAATTCGCCTCCAATCTCGCCCGTTCGCTGCGCATGACCTCGTCGCTTATGGGCAAGGGGCTCATCGCGGCCTCGGCCGATCGCGGGGACGTCGACCCCACCTCGACTTCGATCGCGTTCGAGCCCTGCCGGGTCGAGGACGTTCTTCCTCCCTTGTTCCTCCAGGCGACCTATGACCTCTGCGCAGCCTGCCTCAGGCCGATAGGCGCGCCGGACTTCAAGGGCCGCTTCGTGCCCTACGCCATCCGCAACCTCAACGCCTTCGTGTCGCTGGGCCGGCTCGACGACGCATTCCAATTGCTCGCCGTCGCGCTCGACTGCCGCAGGCCGGCAAGCTGGAGACATTGGGCCGAAGTCGTCTGGAGCCCGGCGCGCACGCCGGAATATATCGGCGACATGCCTCACACCTGGGTCGGGGCGGAGTTCGCCACCGCCATTCGACGCATGCTGCTTCGTGAAGACGGCGGCGCGCTGCAACTGTTCCGGGCCACGCCCGAAGCTTGGTGGGAGGGGGAAGGAATCAGGTTGCACGAACTGCCGACCGCCTTCGGCGCCGTCAATGTTCGCGCGCGCCGATCAGGCTCCGGCGCGACGGTCGAGTTGGACGTGAGGGGCCGAGCGCCGCAACGCGTCACGATACGCTATCGCGGGGCCAAGCGCGCCCGTGCGGACGGCAAGCCGTGCGACATCGACGGCGATGTGATTTTGTCGCCTAATTTCAGCCAGCTGGAAATCGACGAATGAGACGCGACATGGGGCGACGAATATTTTGAATGGGATTGAGATCGAAATCGACTTTTGCCGTGCAGCGCCCGCAGCACGTCAATTTTCTGCGAGCGAATAACTCGTGCTCCTCCCGCCTACGCTGTCTTTGGCGAGAACACCACGCTTCACCAAATCGCCATCGGAAAAAAAAAGAATAGTCTGTTCCGCGGCGGCGAGACGTGGGCGATACTATCGACCCTGATTCAGACGGCGTTATGCCGAGCGCGGCATAACGCCGTTTATGCCGACCGTCGAACTATGCCGAACAGGCTCGTTTTCCCCGTGATTCACCACCACTCAGGTGTAATTCTTTCGGCATAGTTTGTCCTGTCCCTCCGCTCTCAACAGCGGAGAAC
>Ga0187784_10003347_pt1 | contig 12921 bp, 9 predicted proteins | sample 1015_SJ02_MP15_2_FD_132964 | JGI IMG/M metagenome (GOLD analysis project Ga0187784, IMG submission 132964) | Tropical peat soil microbial communities from peatlands in Department of Meta, Colombia - 1015_SJ02_MP15_20_MG | ecosystem: Environmental > Terrestrial > Soil > Wetlands > Peat | place... | reverse complement strand
TGCTGAAGTCAAGGCGATTCTAAATGTGTGCCCTGACCTCAGGAGTGTGGATCCCCGGGGTCTCGGCGAGTTCGTCGCTTGCGGCGCTGTCTTAGAGAACCGGACGCTCTTCGAAGGCATCCACATTTTACCGCCGGCTTCGGCGTGGGTTTTTCGAAACGGCTCGCTCGAGCGAAAAGATAACTATTTCCAGCCAAGGGAATGGGAAGACCAGGAGGCGCTCGATCCGGAGTCCTACTACAGGGAGCTACGGGGAGTTTTCACACGATGCCTGCCTCGCTATTTCAACGGCCATCAGCAGATCGCGATGTCCCTGACGGGGGGACTGGACACTCGAATGATCATGGCCTGGCAGAAAGCCGAGCCGGCATCTTTGCCCTGTTACACCTTCGGGGGAATGCTCCGCGACTGTCAGGACGTCATGGTGGCGCGCCAGGTGGCCCGTGTCTGTAAGCAGCCCCACCAAGTGATCGAGGCGGGAGAGGAATTCCTGTCGCGGTTTTCCCACTATGCAGAGCGTGCGGTCTATCTCACAGATGGGTGCGCGGACGTGAGCCGCGCTCCGGATCTCTACTTGAATGAGAGGGCGCGCGAAATTGCTCCGGTTAGGATGACCGGGAACTATGGCGGCGAGGTCCTCCGCCGGGTCCGCGCCTTCAAGGCAGAGGAACCAGTTGCGGGGTTGTTCTGTGCGGAATTCTTCCGCTACATCCGCCAGGCCGCTGATACCTATGCCAATTCGCTCCGGGGGCATCCCGTTTCCTTTGCCGCCTTCAAGCAGGGCCCTTGGTATCACTACGGGATTTTGGCACTGGAGCAAACGCAGCTCTCCATGCGGTCCCCATATCTCGACAATGACTTTGTCCGGACCGTTTTTCGGTCGCCGGCATCAGTCCTGCTCGGCAACGAGGTGTCCTTGCGGCTGATTGCCGATGGAAGCCAGGCTTTGCTCCGCATCCCAACGGACCGCGGCCCAGTGGGAAACGGGGGACGTCTTTCAGGAGCCATCTCGCGGGGCATTCTCGAGTTCCTGTTCAAGGCGGAGTATGCGTGCGATATGGGCATGCCGCAATGGCTCGCGCGGCTTGACCAGGCTGTCTCCCCCCTCCGGCTCGAACACGTTTTCCTGGGGAGACACAAGATCTTCCATTTCCGCGTTTGGTACAGGGACGCCCTCGCGGGGTTTGTTCAGGAGATGTTGCTCGATCCGCGGAGTCTTTCCCGGCCCTATATCGAACGAAAAGGGCTGGAGGCGGTGGTGCGAGGCCATCTCAAGGGAGACCGAAACTACACCACCGAAATCCACAAGGTGCTCACTCTCGAAATTCTTAACCGGAGGTTCTTGGACTCTCGTGGAACAGGGGACCATAGGGCACGCCCTGGAGTTCCGCTAGGCGCAACCGAAATGGCTTTGCATTCCGGCATCAAGCGTGCATGAGAAAAACGCACTCCCACTATGGCTCATCTGTCATCAGGCCTATTGGCCCCGTGTTTTCAGTACATGCGAATAGTCCGGTCGCCGGCCAACCAGGGGAATGGACTTTGGTGCCTGGACTTTTTGTCTCGCTCGGGCAATATTTACTCGGACGCTGCGAAATATTCTTTTGTGTCCGAGAGGGAACGAGTGCCCATGACCACGCTGTTAAAATGGCTGTCCTTCATACTTTTATTGTGTGTTGCTTGCGGCGCAGAAGCGCAGATGATTAACGCCGCGAGCTGCAATGCCAGCGACGTGCAGGCCGCCTTTAACTCGGTGACTTCTTCAACCACAACAGTCGTTATCCCTGCGGGGACTTGCAGTTGGTCAACCGGAGTGACCCTCAACGTGCCGTCTGGCAGCACCACGCTTTCGGTCGTCGGCCAGTCCTCCCCGACCGGGTATAACGCGCAGGGCAGCCCGACCGGATTCACCGACAGCACGCTCATCGTGGACAACTACAATTCGGACAATGCGATCCTTGCGATCACCACGGCTGGAAACTCGTCCTATTTTCGGCTGACGGGCATTTCCATCCAAGGCGGAAGTGGCGGAGGCAGCAACAATCCCAAGTACGGCATCCTCTACGTCGGTGGCAATTCCCACAACACGAGAATCGACCACATCCACATCAATAACAGCACTTACAGCCCCGGCGAGAGTGGAGCATTGATCGCCTTCCATGGCTGGGTGTATGGCGTTACCGACCACAGTCAGTTTGACTTGGGAGGGGGAGTTGGGACTCCTAATGGTGTGTGGACCTGGCAGGACGGCTACAATGGCGACACTGCCGGGTACGGAGACAACGCCTGGGCGGACAGCACCCAGCTCGGAAGCGCCAATTTCATGTTCATGGAGAACAATGCCTTCAACAATTATGGGTCAGTAAACGATTGTACCCATGGTGGAAAGTTCGTCCTGCGCTATAGCACCATCAGCGGCGGTTCCGGCGAGGCTCCCGGGATGCAGACCCATCCAACCGGCGGAAGCGGGCGTGCCCGAGGCTGTCGGGCGTGGGAGATTTACGAGAACAACCTGAGTGGCTCCAATTCGAGTCCTCAGTACAACGCTTATTTTCTCAGTTCAGGCACCGGCGTTCTCTGGGGCAACTCCGCTCCGGCAGGATTTGAACAGTTCGTTTCCGCTCACAACGTGAGATCCGATAACTCGGATTACAGCCAAACCGCGACCCCGAACGGATGGGGGTACTGCGGCACGGCGTTCGACGGGACGGGAAGCGGCTGGGACCAGAACACGAGCACAACCTCCGGATACGCCTGCATTGACCAGGTTGGACGCGGCAAGGGAGACCAGCTCGAAGGCCAATTCCCGAACGCCTGTGACCAAACCCAGGGATGCCCCAGTTACAACGGAAGCTGGCCAAACCAAGCTTTGGAGCCCGTGTATGAGTGGCTGGACTCGTGGACGGCAGCACCGGGATACGGCTATTCCTTCTGGAACACAACCGAAGGCGGCTCGGTGATCGTGCAAAACCGGGACTATTACCTATGGTGCAACGCCTCCAGTCCCACCGGCTGCACATCGGCGTTCAATGGAACTCAGGGGACCGGCAGCGGCTTGCTTTCAGCGCGGCCGTCAACCTGTACTCCCCAAGTTGCGTACTGGGCCACGGACACGAGCACGCTCTACCAATGCTCCAGCACAAATACCTGGACGGCCTACTACACGCCCTACACCTATCCGCATCCACTGACACAGAGTTCGGGCAGTTCAGGAACGCCTCCTGTCCCTCCGACGAACCTTCAGGCGGTCGTTAATTGATCTAGCCATCTGGCTACTGTAACTCCACGGCGTCCCCTATTGAGGGACCTGCCATGAAGCCCCTAGTCTCAATTCTGATCCCCGCGTATAACGCTGAAGAGTGGATCGCTGATACGCTCCAATCGGCGATTGCGCAAACCTGGCCACGTAAAGAGATCATCGTCGTGGACGATGGCTCCCGTGACCGGACGGCGGAAGTGGCGCGACGTTTCGCCTCGAAAGAGGTCGCCGTTGTCTCCAAAGAGAACCAGGGTGCCGCGGCGACTCGTAATCATGCGTTTCAACTCAGCCAGGGAGACTATATCCAGTGGCTGGACGCGGATGACCTTCTGGCGCCGGACAAGATCGAGCGGCAACTTGCGGCGCTGCGGCAGTCCGACACCAGGCGAACTCTTCTTTCCTCGTCGTGGGCCTACTTCAATTATCGGACCCACCGCGCGCGCTCCGTCCCGACATCGCTCTGGCAAGACCTTTCCCCCGCCGAGTGGCTCCTGAGGAAATTGGGGGAAAATTTGCACATGCAAACCGCGACCTGGCTGACCAGCCGGGAGCTGGCCGAAGCAGCAGGACCGTGGGACACACGCCTCCTGAGTGATGACGACGGTGAATATTTCTGCCGTGTGCTTTTGGCATCGGAAGGTACCCGTTTCGTACGGGAAGCGAAGGTCTTCTACAGAATCACCCAATCGAGCCGGCTGAGCCACATTGGCGCGTCCGACAGGAAAAAAGACGCGATGATGATTGGGATGAAACTGCATGTTCACTACCTGCGATCGCTTGAGGATAGTGAACGCGTACGCAAGGCTTGCCTGGCGTACCTGCAGACCTGGTACGAGAATTTCTATCCGGAGCGGCCGGACCTCGTCGCGGAATTGCAGAGCCTGGCCACACAACTTCGGGGGCACTTGGATGAGCCCCGCTTGCGTTGGAAATATGCCTGGATGAAACCGTTATTCGGATGGAAAGCTGCAAAATGGGCCCAGAGGGCGCTTCCGCAGCTCAAAGCTTCATGCGTCAGGCACTGCGACAAGGCATTTTATAAGCTAGAGGCGGGCCGAGCGGCAGCAGTGCCGGAGCACGATGGGCGCGGATTTGATGACGGTCGCCAAGACTGTCGAGAATCGTCCAATGTGAGAACGCGCGGTGGTGCACCCGAGATTGCAGCAGCCCTGCTTACCGGCGGTAGCGACAGGCCCTACGTTTTTGGCCTGACAACGGCACTGATGTCCAAGAGAGCAGCCCTGGACCTGATTGGCAGCGATGACCTTGATTTCCCCGAATTCTACAGCCAGCCTGGCGTGAACTTTCTTAAGCTGCGAGATGATCAACGGCCGGATGTCAGCTTCGCAAGAAAGGTCTCCAGGGTGTCGAGCTACTATGCCAAGCTGATCCGCTATGCTGCGACTGCCAAGCCGAAACTTTTTCATATCCTGTGGAATAACAGGTTCGAGCTCTTCGACCGAACGCTGCTAATGCTTTACTACAGGGTTCTGGGGAAGAAGATCGTTCTCACCGTTCACAATGTGAATGCGGACAGGCGGGATTCCAAGGATACGCGCCTCAATCGATTCACGCTGCGCATCCAATATCGGCTTGCCAATCACATCTTCGTTCACACCGAAAAGATGAAGCTCGAACTCATCAGGGAGTTTGGCGTACCGGGCGACCGGGTCACGGTCATCCCGTTCGGGATCAACAATGCGGTTCCGAACACAGCTCTAACACCCGCGGATGCAAAGCAGCGACTGGGCATCCGTGAGAACGAAAAAACGATTCTCTTCTTCGGCAGAATCACGCCTTATAAGGGCCTCGAATACCTGATCGCGGCATTTCGACAGATCTTGGCCCGGCGCGAAGATTATCGCCTGATTATCGCCGGCAGGCCGGATCGTTGCGAAAGATATTGGGGAACGCTCCGGGAAAAACTCGGTGAAGACGTGGAAGCGGGGCGAGTACTGCTCAGGGATGAATTCATTCCGGATGAGGAGACCGAGGTGTACTTCAAGGCGGCAGACGCTTTGGTGCTGCCTTACCGGGACATCTACCAGAGCGGCGTTTTGTTCCTGGGACACAGTTTCGGCCTGCCCGTTCTTGTCGCCGACGTGGGGTCCTTGAAGGACGAGATCGTTGAGGGTAAGACTGGCTTCGTATTTAGACCCGAAGATCCAGCCGACCTGGCGAGGGCCATCGAACAGTACTTCGCGAGCAACCTATACGCGGAGTTGGACAGTCGGCGCCGGGAGATACGAGAGTACGCGGCAGAGCGACATTCCTGGGACGTGGTTGGCGAGCGAACCATGAGCGTATATGCCGACTTGCTGCGGATAGCTTTCCCCGGAAAGTCATTGAATCGTGACGTGTCGAGCGCTTCAATCGATGTGAAGGCCCCATCCTGAAAAGATCAAGAGCATCACTTCCTTTTCGCATTTCCTTTGGAACGGAAAACGCCAGGTAGGCCGGAACTGCTGCTGTCATTTCCGCTACCTGGGTGAAAGGCTGGGCTGAACCCGTGATCATTACTCGAACCCCACTTCGCATCTCATTCTTCGGCGGCGGTACCGACTATCCGGTCTGGTACCGGGAGCACGGAGGCGCGGTATTGGCGACCACCATCGACAAATGCTGTTACATCACCTGCCGGTGGTTGCCGCCGTTCTTCGAGTATCACAGCCGCATCTCCTACTCCAAGGTGGAGAACGTGAACCAGAACCATGCCATCGAGCATCCTTCGGTGCGTGGCTGCCTCCAGTTCCTGGGAATCGATGGCGGGGTCGAGATCCATCACGTTGCCGATCTCCCCGCCCGGACCGGTTTGGGCACGAGCTCGGCGTTCACTGTCGGTCTTCTTCTGGGTCTCTATGCACTCAAGAACCAGATGCGCGATAAGCATGCTTTGGCTGCCGACGCGATCCATGTAGAACAGGAAGTGCTGCAAGAGGCGGTGGGAGCGCAGGACCAGGTGTGCGCTGCTTATGGAGGCTTCAATCGCATCAATTTCCACCCCGATGGCACCGTCGAGGCCAAGCACATACTTGCGGCTCCCAACCGGCTGGCCGAACTCGAACAGCACTTGGCGCTCTATTTCACTGGGTTTTCCCGCACGGCTTCGGAGGTCGCCAAGGAGCAGATTCGCATGACGCCCCACCGGCAGAAGGAATTGCAAGACATGTACGAGATGGTGGACGAAGCGGAGGCCATTGTTGCCGACCCCGGGCGTTCCATCGAGGAATTCGGTCGCATGTTGCATGAAGGCTGGAAGCTCAAGCGCTCCTTGAGCCAAAACATCAGCAATGCCAACATCGACGAGATCTATGAAGCCGGACTCGGCGCCGGCGCCCTGGGTGGCAAGTTGCTGGGCGCGGGCGGTGGCGGCTTCATGTTGTTTTTTGTGCCGCCGGAGCGGCGGGCGGCGTTACGGGCGCGGCTACGGAAGCTGCTGTGCATCCCGTTCGCCTTCTCCAAGAGAGGCAGCCACGTTGTGGTCTATGAGCCGGAAGAAATCTACGACCAAGCGCTCACGGATGAGCGCTGCCTGGTCTACAGCCGGTGACTGCCACACCCATATCGGCGGAGGCTGTTGCGCACGGACACCTGCTGCAAGTTCTAATTTCTCGCGACCACCACAATGGCTAAGATCGCAATCGTAACGGGCGCGGAGGGTTTTATTGGGTCTCATCTCGTCAGGTTCCTACAGGCCAAGGGCTGGAATGTAATCGGAGGATACTATGCCCACGACGCCAATTCATTCCCCAAGCTGCACAATCTGTCGTTCGTCCAGTGCGATCTGCGGAACGGCCAGCGGGTGGCGCAGCTCCTGAACGAGTACGGTCCGACCCACGTTTTCCATCTGGGAGCACAGAGCCTTCCCACCATATCCTGGGCAGATCCGGTTGGGACTTTCGAGTCGAACATCATGGGCTCGCTCCACCTGTTTGAAGCGGTCCGCCACATGAAGCGTCCGCCGGTGGTGGTGTCAGCCTGCTCCAGCGCTGAGTACGGGCATGTCCCGGCGTCTGCGATTCCGGTTTCCGAGCAGCAGCCGCTTCGGCCTTTGCATCCCTACGGCATCAGCAAGGTGTGTTTGGATTTGCTGGCGCGCGAGTATTTCCTGGATTACCAAATCCCGGCCGTCAACATACGCCTCTTCAACACTACCGGGCCGGGAAAGACGAACGACGCGCCGTCGGATTTCGTCCGGCAACTGGTTCGGATCAGGAAGGGCCTGCAACCGCCGGTCATCGAAGTCGGCAACCTGAAGCCTCGCCGCGCATTTCTGGACGTGAACGATGCCGTGCAAGGATTTTATCTCGCCGCCATGAAAGGAATGCGTGGTGAGGCCTATAACCTTTGCGCCACCACCACCCACGAGATCGGCGATTTATTGCGCACCGCGATCCGCCTCTCCGGCGTAAGCGCGGAGATCAGGCCTGTTGCCCGTCTTATGCGTCCGTCGGACGAAAAGATCATCTTCGGCAGAACGGAGAAGTTGCGCAAGGACACGGGCTGGAAGCCGACGCGATCCATCGAGCAGACCTTGTCGTCCATGCTAGAGTACTGGGATCGGGTGCTGTAGCGTGCGCGCCGTGTCTTCCATGCCAAAGCCAGCCGTCAGCTCCCAACTTCGGAATGAGATGGATATTAAAGCTGTGCTCCTGGTGGGCGGCATGGGGACGCGCTTGCGGCCAGTGGTGCCCTCCAAGCCCAAGCCGCTGGCGTCGCTCGGAAGCAATTCGTTCCTTGAATTGCTGATCCGGCAACTCAGCCACCAGGGGATCTGCCGTCTGGTTCTGTGCACGGGTTATCTCAGCGACCAGATCGAGAACGAATTCGACGATGGCCGTGCATGGGGCGTTGCCATTGAGTACTCGAAAGAGCCTTGTCCACTTGGCACCGCGGGCGCAGTCAAGCTCGCCCAGCGATATCTCCTGGATCGTCCGGACTTCCTGGTAATGAACGGCGACTCGTTCCTGGAAATCGATTTTCGCCAGTTGATCCAGTTTCACCGGGCTCACGGCGGATTAGTGAGCATGGCCGTCTCGCGAGTGCCCAATGCGACACGTTATGGAACCGTAGAGGTGGACGCCGGCGGCCGAGTGATCGGATTTGCGGAAAAGACCGGCAGCGAATCCCCCGGTCTCATCAATGCGGGAGTTTACGTCTTCAACCACGCGGTGCTCGAGCATATTCCGGATCGGCCCGCCAGCCTGGAGCGGGATGTATTTCCGCGCCTGCTCGATCGCGGACTCTATGCGCTGGAGCAGCACGGGATGTTCATCGATATCGGCACTCCGGAAGACTATGCGCGCGCGCAACAGCTTTGTGATCGCCTCAATGAGGCTGCCTTGCAGAAGCAGTAGTCTGGCTGTGTTCAGTACGCAGGGCACTTAGGCCACCGCCAGAGATCGAAAACAGGATGAAATCCACGAGTGATTTTGAGCAACGCGTAAGTCGATCCATCCAGGCGTCGATTGCGGTGAAGGAACAACTGCTGGGCAGCGGCGAAATGGTGTCGACTGTCGCCAGAGTCAGCGAGATTCTGGTCGGGGCGCTCGAAAAAGGCAACAAGGCGCTGCTGTTCGGCAACGGCGGCAGCGCGGCGGATGCTCAGCACATCGCTGCGGAATTTGTCGGGCGCTTCGCCTTCGACCGCCCGGCTTTGCCGGCGTTAGCTCTATCTGTGAACACGTCGTGTGTGACGGCCATCGGAAACGACTACGGTTTTGACGTGGTTTTTTCCCGGCAACTGGAAGCTTTGGCCCGTCCCGGAGACGTCGCTATCGGCATTTCAACCAGTGGTAACTCGTCCAATGTGCTTCGCGCGATGGCCGTGGCCAAGAAGATGGGATTACACACTGTCGCCTTGACGGGCTGCAGCGGCGGGAAGCTCAAGAACGCAGTGGATCACTGCATCTGTGTGCCGTCTGACGAAACTCCGCGCATCCAGGAGTGCCACATTCTTATCGGGCACATCATCTCAGAGTTGGTAGAACAGACGATTTTCCATGCACCGAGCCGCGTTTCTGGATCGTGACGGGGTCATCAACCGAAAGGCCCCAGAAGGCCAGTATGTGACGCGTTGGGAGGAAATGCATTTTCTTCCTGACGCGGCCGGGGCGATCGCCCTGCTCAACCAGGCCGGTTTCCGCGTGATCGTGGTGAGCAATCAGCGCTGTGTCGCGAAAGGACTCGTGACGGAACGCGAGCTGGAATCCTTGCATGAACGGATGTGCGGCGCACTGTCACGTTCCGGAGCCACTATTGACGCTGTCTACTACTGTCCGCACGAATTGCAGCCCCCCTGCGGTTGCCGTAAACCCAAGCCGGGCCTGCTGCTGAACGCAGCGCGCGCACACAGCGTCGATCTGCCCGCGTCGTGGATGATCGGTGATTCCGAGATCGATGTGGAAGCGGGCAGAAACGCCGGCTGCAAGACCGCACGGCTTGTGAACCACGGCGAGAACGGAAGGGGAAATGCAGATGTAGTTGCACCATCCCTGCTTGAGGCAGTCCAGCAGATTCTGGGATGGGGGAACGTCAAAAGATCAACGAGGCTGGGAGATAGCGAATGAGGAATCTGGAATACAGAAACGATTCGTAGTGGGTTAGCGAGAGTGTGCGCCCAAGCAGCTAGTTTTCTGCTCACGCGGCCTGGGTTGGTGGTATCACCCACTGAGCAGGATTTGAAGAAACCACTCCAACGAAGCTCAGCCCAAAATGTTGAAGTTGGGCAGCAAGCAATGAAGATCACCGTCATTCTGTGCACGTATAACCGCTGCCAGATCCTGGGGAAGGCACTGGATAGCATCGCCGCCTCGATCCTGCCCGATTCAGTCGAATGGGAGGTCTTGGTGGTGGATAACAATTCGAGTGATCAGACGCGGCAGACCGTCGAGGGCTTCTGTACGCGACACCCAGGGCGTTTTCGTTATGTGCTCGAACCGCAACCGGGCAAATCTCATGCACTAAATGCCGGAATCTGCAGGGCTCTGGGCGAAATCCTGGTCTTCACGGATGACGATGTGACCGTCGAGCCGGGCTGGCTACGGAATCTGACTGCGGCTTTGTGCGACGGAAAGTGGGCGGGCGCGGGGGGCCGAACTCTGCCGGAGCGAAGCTTCGTACCTCCGCCTTGGCTCCCGCCAGATATGCGTTGTGCCCTGGCGCCTCTTGCGATTTTTGACCGGGGCACTGAAGTGTGTGAACTCACCGAAGCTCCGTTCGGAAACAACATGGCGTTCCGAAAGGCCGTATTCGAGAAGCACGGCAGTTTTCGTACCGACTTGGGGCCTCGCCCCGGCAGCCCGTGTCCTCAGAAAAGCGAGGACAGCGAGTTCGGTACCCGCCTCCTCGCGGCAGGGGAACGGTTTCGCTACGAACCATCGGCTATTGTCTACCATTGCGTACCCCCGAGCCGAGTCCAGAAACAGTACTTCTTGGAGTGGTGGTTCGACAAAGCCCGAGCAGAAATCCAGGCATTCGGAATTCCGCCCGACACGAAGTCGTACGTCGGGGGAATTCCACTCTATTTGTTTCGTAGGCTCGCAGTGTGGACCCTGCGATGGATGTCGGCATGCGATCCTGGCCAGCGGTTCGAATGCAAGCTCAAGGTCTGGGGGAAGGTTGCGGAGATCCTGGAATGCCGTAGGCAGGCGGTCTCCATCAGGAAGAAGAGGGAGCCACTGAAAGCTCGGTTGTGAATCGGCCGCCCAATGCAGAAGCTGGCCGCCAGTTCCCACTCGCGGAATGCTGGGGCAGCGGAGGTCCAAGATGCTACGTTCGCAGCTAATTCGTAGTAATTTTTCTAGGACATGTTTCTCTCCCTCATGCGATTGCGAGAGATGGAGTGCAATGCTTCGAGCGGACGCCCTAGACCTTCCACTACGGAAAACTCGGGCGGTGAATTTGAAGTTAAAGAGAGTGCCGGTTGGCCGATATCCAACGGGCGGTTAGGGAACACGATGGAGGACCTGAAGGAGAGGACAATTCGCGGTGGTTTGGCGAGATTCTGTGCCCAAGGGGCAAATTTTGTCGTTCGCCTGGCCGCTCTTATGATCTTGGCCCGACTACTAGGGCCGCGGGATTTTGGATTAGTGGGCATGGTCACTGCATTCACCGGCGTGTTGACTCTGTTCCGAGATTTCGGACTTTCTGCGGCCGCAATTCAGCGTGCAAGTGTTACGGACGAGCAGATTTCCACACTGTTCTGGATCAACCTGTTCGTTGGTGCACTGCTCGGGCTTCTGTCGGTGGCAATGGCACCGGTTATTGCTGCCTTGTACCACGAGCCTCGACTCATAGCCGTAACGGCTGTGTTGGGAGCCGGATTCTTCTTCAATGCGGCAGGCGTACAACACGGGGCGCTTCTACAACGCGAAATGCGATTTACTGCCTTGGCGGTGATAAACACGGTCAGTTTGATTGTGAGTACTGCCCTTGCCGTCGCCGGCGCCATGGCTGGCTATGGATATTGGGCTCTCGTCGCGATGACGGTCGCTATCCCACTAATCGGCACTGTCGGGTCTTGGATTGCCACGGCCTGGGTTCCGGGGATGCCCCGCCGGCAGGTTGGAATCCGTTCCATGATGCGTTTCGGCGGCACTCTCACTCTGAATGGTCTGATCGTGTATGTCGCCAGTAACCTTGAGAAAGTTCTGCTAGGTCGCTTCTGGGGAGTCGATGCAGTGGGAATCTACGGAAGAGCCTACCAACTCATCAACATTCCAACGGAGAACCTGAATTCAGCAGCCAGCGAGGTGGCGTTCTCGGCGCTGTCGCGACTACAGAAGGATCCCAGTCGCCTCAAGAGCTACTTTCTGAAGGGCTACTCCCTGATCCTGACACTGACCCTGCCTATCACGATTGCCTGCGCTTTTTTTGCCGATGATATCGTTTTTGTTTTCCTGGGGCCAAAGTGGAAAGCCACAGGGGCTATTTTTCGCTTGCTGGCTCCGACGGTCTTAGTCTTTGCTATAGCCAACCCTTTAAGTTGGCTGGTCTCCGCGCTCGGATTAGTCCGACGAGGCTTAAAGATGAGTCTGTTCATCGCGCCAATAATGGTTGCGGGTTACGTTATCGGATTGCCCTATGGACCCAGAGGTGTCGCGTTTGCTTACTCGGCTGTGATGATGCTGTGGGTCGTTCCAGTTATTGCTTGGTCTATACACGGCACAGTTATTTCGTTTCGGGATATTGTGCTAGCTGTGATTCGGCCGTTGGCCGCAAGCATCACGGCTGCGGTGTTCGCCTTTGGAGTACACTCACTGTGCGGTCAATTTCTATCTCCTTTGCTTCGCCTTGTGCTGGAAACTACTGTTCTTTTAGTTATGTTCGTTGGGATCCTTCTGCTCGTCACCGAACAGAAATCACTTTACCTGGATTTATTGCGCGGATTGAAAGGATCCTCACCACAAACTAAGACCAAGAGCTTTGTTTCGGCGTAGCGGACGGAACTGCTCTGAAAGACGGCAAGCAAGCGCCAAGTGACGTTGCAAGTGTCGGGAAGAAAGGGCATTAGCAATCGATGATCCGTCGGGAGCGAGGCAGGCTGGAAGTAGAATTCGCAGGTCTGGCCGGAGATGTTTGCTGACAGCTCGTATCTGACTCTCATAAGAGTAGAGTTAGTGGTGACGCGAAGATCGTCCGAACGTACCCCAAGTAGATTG
>Ga0187784_10003346_pt1 | contig 12925 bp, 11 predicted proteins | sample 1015_SJ02_MP15_2_FD_132964 | JGI IMG/M metagenome (GOLD analysis project Ga0187784, IMG submission 132964) | Tropical peat soil microbial communities from peatlands in Department of Meta, Colombia - 1015_SJ02_MP15_20_MG | ecosystem: Environmental > Terrestrial > Soil > Wetlands > Peat | place... | reverse complement strand
CTTTGCGGAGAAGGAACTTTTGGACGTTGCCTTGCATGACTGCGCGCCGTCAAAGGCCGCCAAATGAGCCTAAAGCCCGCGGTAGCGCCACGGGCGTCAGCGCTCGCGGTCAAAGAGAGCGCGAGCTCATGCAACCATGGTCGCGCTAACCACGCTCGACGATTTTTGGTTCGATCAGGAGCCGCGTCCGTTATGGCCGCCCAGATAGGCCGCGACGACCTGCGGGTCCGCGGCGACCTCACGGGCAGGACCGGAGAGCCGGATCCGTCCCGTTTCCATCACGTAGGCCATATCGGCGATTTCGAGCGCCAGCCGCGCATTCTGCTCGACGAGCAGAATGGTCCGCTTCTCCGCTTTGAGCTTGGCGATGAGCGTGAAGATCTCCTCGATCAGGATGGGAGCCAGTCCCATGCTCGGCTCGTCGAGGAGAAGTACCCGCGGGGCCGCCATCAGGGCGCGGCCGATCGCCAGCATCTGCTGCTCACCGCCCGAGAGCAGCCCGGCCGATTGCCGCAGCCGCTCGCGCAGCCGCGGAAACAGCGCAAGCACTTCGTCGAGGCGGCGTTTCTGTTCGGCGGCGTCGGTCACCAGGAATGCGCCCATGCGCAGGTTCTCGGCGACGCTCATTCGCGCGAACACCTGCCGGCCCTCGGGCACGTGCGCTAACCCGAGTCCGGCGATGCGATGCGCGGACAGCCGCTCGATCGGCCTGCCGGCGAAGGCGACCGTTCCCGCCTGCGCCTTGAGCAGTCCGGAAATGCCGCGCAGGAGCGTGGTCTTGCCGGCGCCGTTCGTACCGACAAGGCAGACCACCTTGCCTTCCTCGACGTCGATATCGATCCCCCTGACGGCGGCGATCTTGCCGTAGGAGAGCGCGAGCCCGCGGACCTGCAAGAGCGCGCTCATGTGTCGCCCGCTCGCCGGCCGTCCGCCGCGAGGCCGCCCAGATAGGCCTCGATCACCTGCGGGTCGGCGCGCACCTGCGCGGGCGTGCCGTCGGCGATCTTGCGGCCGAAATTGAGCACGGTGATGCGGTCGGCGAAGCCCATGACGAAGTTCATGTCGTGCTCGACCAGAAGGATCGTCAGTCCGTCGGCTTGCAGCGCGCGCAGCATCTGTCCGAGCGCCGCCGTCTCGGTCGGGTTCATGCCGGCGGCGGGCTCGTCAAGCAGCAAGAGCGCCGGGTTGGAGGCGAGCGCGCGCGCGATTTCGAGCCGCCGTTGGTCGCCGTAGGCAAGCGACGTTGCCGGCGCATCGATCCGGTCCTCGAGCCCCATCATGCGGACGAGATCGCGGCTGCGCGCCAGCGCCTTGCGCTCCTCCGTCCGCGCCGCGGGCAGCCGCAGCACCGCAGACGGCCAGGCAGCGTCGAGCCGCGGATGCATGCCCGTGACCACGTTCTCCAGAACGCTCATGTCACCGAACAGCCGCAAGTTTTGGAACGTGCGGCCGAATCCCAGAGTTACCCGCTTATGCGCCGGCAGGGTGGTGACGTCGCGGCCCTTGAAGCGGATCGTTCCGGAACTTGGGGCAAGCAGTCCGGAGAGGATATTGAACAGCGTCGTCTTGCCGGCGCCGTTCGGTCCGATCAGGGCGTGAATGCTGCCGGCAGCGACTGAAAACGAGACGTCGTCGAGCGCGATAAGCCCGGCGAAGCGGCGGGTCAACGCTTCGACCTCGATCAGCGGCGTAGTCATCCGGTCCTGCGCACGCGAAACCCCGCGATACCGCGAGGCATGAAAATGACGATGAGCACGATAATGAGGCCGTTGAAGACCAGCCGGAAATCATGAAGCGGGCGAAGAACCTCGGGCAGAGCGGAGAGGATGACCGCTCCCAGCACGGGACCGACCGGCGTCGTCACGCCGCCAAGGACGGCGTAGCTCAGGATGGTGACGGCGGTTTCGAAGCCGTAATCCTCCGGACCGATGAAGGACGAGAAATGGGCGTTGAGCGCGCCGGCGAGCCCGGCGAGCGCCGCGGAGAGGATGAGCGCCGCCATTTTGTAGGCGCCGACATTGATCCCCATGACGCGGGCGGCGGATTCGTCTTCCCGGATGGCTTCGAAGGCGCGGCCGATCTTTGAGCGCGTCGCCGAAGCGAAGCCGAGCAGGATCACGGCCAGCAGGCCGAAAATGACAGGGCCGTCCGCCTTTTGCGGGATGCCGCTCAAGCCGAGCGCGCCGCCGAGGTAAGGCGTATCGATATAGACGATGCGCATCACTTCGCCGATGCCGATGGTGGCGATCGCAAGATAAATGCCGGTAAGCCGCAAGGTCGGGACGCCGATCACCAGCGCCGCGGCCGCGGGCACCGCCATGGAGGCGGCGAGCACTAATGGAAACGACACGCCGAACTTGAGCGTGAGCACGGCGCTTGCGTAGGCGCCCATGCCCATGAACGCCGCCTGGCCGAGCGACAATTGTCCAAGCGCGAGCACGGCATAGATCGATAATCCGAGGATCGCATTGACGCCGATGCCGTAGATGAGGCTGCCATAGGCCCAGAGGAAATCATCGAGCCAAGCAGGCGTGAGCCAAGCAGGCATGGATTTAGGCCCGGGAGGGGAGCGCTCGGCCGAACAGCCCGGACGGGCGCAGCCAGAGTGTGAGGATGAGCGCGGCGAAGCCGGCGGCGTCCTTGAAGTCGGAGGAGATGTAGCCTGCGGTCATCACCTCGACGAAGCCGAGCGCCAGCCCCGCGATCAGGGCGCCGCGGACGTCGCCGAGCCCGCCGATGACCACGACCGCAAAGCCGCGCAGCATCAGCGGCTGCCCCATGAACACGTGCACGGCGTTGAAATTCAGCCCGATCAAGATGCCGGCGACGCCGATCAGGGTGGCGGAGATAAACGACACGGTAAACACCATGGCCTCCACGTTGACGCCCATCAGCATGGCGGCGTCGGGATTCTCGGCGAGCGCGCGGATGGCGACGCCGAACCGCGTGCGGCCGATGAAGAGAAAAAGCGCGGAGACGAGCACGGCAACGACGACGATGATGACGAGCTGGATCTCGCCGACCTGCACCGATCCGAGACTGATCGGCTCCTGGCTCAGAACGCTCACCGGAAAGCGCCGCACTTCGGCGCCGAAGGCGATGAACATCAGGCTGTTCAACAGCAGCACTCCGCCGAGCGTTACCACCAGCGTGGCAAGCTCAGGCGCTCTTGCGCGCCGCAACGGCGTGAGGATCAGGCCGTCGCACACGATAGCGACGAGCCCGGTGCCGAGCGTGCCGAGGACCGCGGCGAGCCATAACGGAACGCCGAGGTCGCGCACCAGCGCCAGCGCGATGAAAGCGCCGGCCGCTACATAGAATGCGTAGAGCAGGTTGATGACCCGCAGCACGCCGAACATCAGCGAGAACCCCATGGAAAACAGGGCATACACCGATCCGAGCACGAGGGCGTTGAAAAACTGCTGGGCGAACATGGGCAAGCTCCGGCCGGCGAGGGTTTGGCCCCGCTCAGCCGGTACTCGTGTTGAGCCTAGTCGAGCGGAGCAAACTTGCCGGCCTTGATCTCGAGGACGACGATGCCTTCAGTCGCAGCAGGATCGCGGTGCGCGGTAAAGCGGAACGGCCCGAGCACGCCTTTGTGGTCGGTCTTGAGCAACGCTTCGTGCAGCTTGGTGTTCTCGGTGCTGCCCGCGCGCGTGATGGCTTCCGCTAGAATGAACAGCGTGTCGTAGGCCTGCGCGGCAAACTGGTCGGGGTCCTCGCCGTACTTCTTGTGGTAGGCCGCAACGAAGGCTTGGTTGAGCGGGTCTTTCTTACCGACGAACCACGGCGTGCCGACGATGAGGCCTTCCGCCGCCTTGCCGGCGATTTCGGCCACCTTGGGAGAATTGAAGCCGTTGCTGCCGAACATCACGACCTTGGACGGAATGCCGAGCTGGCGCGCTTGAAGCAAAACGCCGGCACCGGCCTCGGCGAGGGTCGCGACGCCGATGCCGTCGACGTTGAGGCCTTTTATCTTGGTGAGCTGGGCCGAAAAGTCGGTATCAGTGGTGCTGAACGCTTCGATCGCTGCGATCTCGAGCCCTTGCGCCTCGGCCGCCGCCTTCATGATCTCGAAGCCGGATTTGCTTACGGCGTCGTTGTTCGAATACATCAGCGCAATGCGCTTGAGGTTGAAGCGCTTCTTGACCGTGGCGACGGTGACCGGAATGACGTCCGCCTCGGGCATGGCGGTCCTGAATATCCACTCGCCGATGTCGGTGATGCCGTTCGCGGTGGTCGAGGTGCCGATGTCCGGAATCTTGCGTTCGACCGCGGCCGGCCCGGCGGCGAACATCTCGTTGGAGAGCGTCGGCCCGAGCACGGCGACGACGCGGTCGCGTGCGAGCAGCTTCTTCATGGCGTTGAGGGCCTGCTCCTTCTGGCCTGCAGAATCCTCGTACAGGATTTCAAGCTTGCGCCCGGGAAGCACGTCGCCTTTGGCGTTGATCTCGTCGAGCGCGAGGTCGAAGCCGTTCTTGATGGCGACGCCGTATTTGGCGATCGGACCGCTCAGCCCCTCGATCGCCCCGATTTTGACCGGCTCCTCGGCGCGCGCCACCTGCCCGAGGGCCAAGGCGGCGGCCAACGCCGCGAAAACGGCGGATTTCCTCAAGAGTCTAACCTGCGGCTGCAAGGTCGGTCGGTCGATTGCGTGAGTTGCCGTCGAGTCTTTCCGTGCCGGCGCGAGCATGGCGCCCCCCCTTAATTTTGAACAACGTGGCTCTTTAGCTGACCCGGATGCGCATCTTGACGGCACTATCGCGAGCCGAAAATCGAGGAATCCATACTTATTTTTTCTCGTCAAGAACATAGGAATAACGCGACGTTATCGACGAGGGCGGCGCCGCAGAGCAATGGCGGCGCCGGCACGGTTGTGGGCTTTTGCGGCCGGCAAGGGCGCCGCAAAGCTCATTGGCCGGGCAGGTAGCCGTTTTGCACCCGGTCGATGCAATAAGCCTGGCTCCGGCCGAATAATTCCTGCCAGTTGTTCGCGACCAGAATTGTCGTCCACCCCGCCTGGGCGATCGGCGTGTAGCCAAGGTCGCGCAAGAAATTTTGCAGCTCTCCCGGCTTCTGTCCATACTGAAAACTTTTCATTCGGTCATAATCTTCCACCATGAGAACCGTCGGTCGCCGCAATGATGGATCGAGCGAAATCAACACGTCCATGTCGGACGCTTCGCAGTCGACGTTCAGCAGATCAATTTGCGTATCGCCGAGATGCTCATCGATCATTTTCGCGAGCGGGCGACAGGGAACGACGCTCTCCTTGATGACGGCATGTCCGGCTGCCACGAGGTCCGCGGCGCGGCTTGGCGAGAACGTGTTCAGGACGTCCTGCTGGAATTGGTAATAGACAAGCCGGCCGGACTTTGAGGACGCGCCCTCGACCAGGTGCACGTCTCCAGGTCGCTTCCTCCGAAATAAACGTGCAAAGCGGGGATTCGGATCCACGGTCAGGCCGCGCCAGCCGCGCGCGTAGAGTTTATAGGTATTGGAGCCGTCAATGGGATGGTGCGCGCCGACATCGACATATGTGCCCTTGCCGCAAGGGTCCATAAGACGTTCAAATACGATGTCCTCCGCATATTGAGAGCAAGTGAGCTGACTCTTCTTCAGCATCGTTATCGGGGAGAACCTGGTTCTCCAAACCATGGCGAGACGGTCACGCAAGCCCAATGGCAGTCTCCCTGCTGGCGGCGCTCGCGGCATTATCCGCAAAAAGGTCACGGCGTTACAAGGCGCCGCTTGCAAACACTGCGAGGGCCGGCGCGCGAAACGATCGCTCTTTCTTCTACCGCTGAACTGCGCCCAAAAGACTCAACGTTTGTTGCACTTCCTGCGAGACATAGCAAAATCGACGCCGGAATGACCCATGGCGGTTGTCGGCGGCCGCATGACATGCAGCGTGACAATAGGGGCGCCCAACGGCCATTGAATGGCGATATTTGCGAGCGAGCGCGACGCCCCCGCCACGGGAGGAATGGGCAATGAGCTGGATCGATCTTTTAGGATATGCCGCGTCGACAAGCGTACTCATCACATTCTGCATGAGTACGATGGTGCCCTTGCGCGTTGTCGCGATTTTCAGCAACGTACTGTTCGCCTCCTTCGGAGCGGTGGCGCATATCTACCCGGTCCTCGTGCTGCATCTGATTTTGTTTCCGGTAAATGTTGCGCGCCTATGGCAGATTTTCCGGCTGATAAAAAACGTCAGAGCAGCCAGGCTTTCCGAGCTGTCGATTGAGAGCCTGCTTCCGTTCATGTCGCGCGGCTTCGTGAAAGCGGGTCAAACATTGATAAAAAAAGACGACAAGGCCGATCGCATGTATTACCTGGCGCGCGGCCGGATGAAGATTTTAGACTTCGATAAAATCATCGAGCCAGGCACGGTACTCGGCGAAATGGGTATTTTCGCGCGCGATCAGAAGCGCATGGCAACCGTGGTCTGCCTGGACGATTGCGAGGTTTATGAATTGAGCGAAAGCAAAGCGATGCAGCTCTACGTCCAAGATCGATCTTTTGGGCTGGCCATACTGCGGCTCATCATCGCGCGCCTGATGGAAGATATTAAACTCCGCGAGCCGACCAGCGTGCTCGCGCAACAGGCCTTCGACTTGCGGCATTAAGTCGACGCTCGGCGTCAGGTTGTCACCCATGTCTTGGATATAGTCCGTCACCCATGTCTCCGGGCCGGACATTTGAATCTTTGGAGCGGGCGATGGGAATCGAACCCACGACATACAGCTTGGGAAGCTGTCGTTCTACCACTGAACTACGCCCGCGAACTCAATAATTACTACTTTGCTCCAGTCTTTTTGCCCGGAGCTTGCCGGGGGACCTTTTGCTCCGGCTGGGGTAGCCACTATAACGCGCCTTTCTCCCGCACAATAGTTTGATCCCGACGCAACACGACACGGCTCTGGAGCGTGTGCTGATAAACGCAAAGGGCATGTCCGCTTTCGCGGGAGAAGCAAACATCGGAATTTCACTGCGGCGTGTCAGCTTTTGACACTTTCGCCAACCTTCGTGGGCGCCGGAAGAAGACTTTGTGCTAGTCGCGGCGCCCGCTACCAAAGCCGCGATCTTCGCCGCGGCCGCCGCGTACGCCCAGTCCGATTCCTATGCCGATACCGATGGCCGTCCCCAAGGCAGGGTCCAATCCGGAGCCGCTATCGGTCTGCGCATTCGTCTTCGGTTTGCGCGGTCGCTTGTCGGTGGTCCCAGTCTCAGTCTTGAGGGCTTCCTTCTTGGTCTTTGTACCGGTGGTCGTCTTGCCGCTATCAGTCTGCGGCTGGTCTTTGGCGGGCGTGGTCAGGCTCGCTTGTTCGATCAGCTTCCCATCCCGATAGTGGATCAACCAAGTCTTGCCTGGAGTGAATTGAATCCAGTCGGCCCCGGAGGGCCAGCTAATTCCCGGCGTGTGATCGTCCGAGGCGGTTTTCTGCTTACTCGGCTGACATCCGCTCGTGTCGCCGCCCGCCGGCTGGTCGTTACTGGAACTCTGGTTGCCGCCTGATGATTGATTGCCGCCGGGTGTTTGACTGCTGCCAGGCGTTTGGTTGCCGCCCGTACCTTGATCGGGTTGATTGCTGCTTGGCGTTTGGCTGCTGCCGGGTGTTTGATTGCCCGGCGTTTGGTTGCCGCCCGTGCCTTGATTGGCCTGATTGCTGCCTGGCGTCTGATTGCTGCCCGGATTTGGATTGGTCAGATTGCCGCCCGACGTTTGATTGCCGCCAGCGGATTGGTCACCCGAGCCAGGCGGGGGAGTTGGCGAACAGTTCGATACCGGCCAGACTTCGTTGTAAGCATCATTCGCGGCAACCCGATCGTCATCGTTCTGAATTTTATCACACGGCTGGCGCGTGTTGATCATCGAGTAGGGAACTCGCTTCACCACCGTCATGCCGTGATCGACGCAGGTTCCGACCACGTAACTGACGTCAAACCAGAAATAGCCGTTGCCGACCGGCAGGCAGAGCCTGTACTCGTTAGCCTGAGTTATTTTTATCGACGTGACGTCGTCGCAATTGAAACGAACGTCGACGACCTTGCCGGTCTTATCAAGCTTTACCGTCCCGGCGGGATTCGTCCAAGTATAGCCGTCTGGCGTCGCAACCGTGCTGCTGCCGTCGCCGTACACGGCGGCCTGTGCCATGGCCGACGATGAGGCCATCGCCAGCCACATGACCGCCAGCGCCCACTGCCCGAATGGGCATTTGCAATTCCTGCTCATGGCCCGCTCCTGTCGCAAAGAAACCAGACGTATTTTACCCGTTAGTGAAAAACCTGCAGGCGCCCCAGCTAACCTTGCGCCGGCATTCCGTCGCCCGCAATACGCCCACGCGCTCCAATCACGTGCCCGGTGCCTAATCCCGCCCGAACTGCCGCCGCAGCTCGGCTTTTGCCTGCTCCAGCGTTCGGCGCCGTTCGGCAGACAAGTTCTTGCCGGCGCGATTGATGTAGAACACCAGCATCGACAACGCCGAGCGATAGGGCTCCGCCTTGCGCCGCCGGCTCTGCTCTGCCGATCGTTTCAGAGATGCCGCGATACGCTTGGGGTCGTCGAAGTTGAAAACGCCGCTTTCGAGGTCAAGCGCGTTGCTCTCTCGCGTCACGCGTGCCGACCAGTAGCGCCCCGCTTGGCGGCGCGGCGATTTCTGCCGGCGCGATTTTTCCTGTGCGGCGGTCTTTCGCCTCGTCTGCGCCAATGGGTCGCCCTGTCGATTGCTCTTAAGTCGCTTTTTCCAGGCTGTTGGGAAGGTCCGGCGCGTCGGAATCATGGACCGCAACGCCGACCATCGGATCGATCGGCACCTCCCACGGCCGCCGATCGAGCGTGCGCATGGTGTCCTCGTAGCCGGCGCGCCAGCGCCTGCCGATCCCCGCCGTGGTGAAATCGATCTCGCGGAGATAGTCCTCGTTTTTGTGCGGCACGGCGTTGATGCGCACGATGTGCATGAAGGTGCCGCAACCGTAGCCGGCCATCTCTTTCACTTCCGGCGTCTGGCGCTGGCTCTCCGGCAGCATGCGCACCAGCTCACGCACCATGTGCCGGAGCTGATGAATATGCTCCTGGCGGGGAATGTGGCTGTCGGCGCGGCTGGCGTATTGAATGTCGATCTGCCGGCTCATGACCTGCCAGACCGACTCCGGCTCCGGTCCGGCGATCGGAAAGATCTGCACCGAGAACACGACGGAGTCGCGCCGCGGATTGTCGTCGAACACCACCTCGATGGGCGTGTTCGAATAGAGGCCGCCGTCCCAATAAGGATCGCCGTCGATGCGGATCGCCGGGAATCCCGGAGGCAAGGCGCCGGAGGCCAAGACGTGATCGAGCGTGATCGGCAGGCTGCGGCTGTCGAAATAATGCATCTTGCCGGTGCGCACATTGACCGCGCCGACGGTCAGCCGCGTCTGCTGGGCGTTGATCCGGCCAAAATCGACCACGCTGCTCACCGTTTCGCGAAAATCCTCGATCGTATAGAAGGCGGCGCGTTCGACTCCGACAAGGGCGTTGAGCCCACCCCAGGCGATCGCGCGGTTCGGCGTGTAATACCCGGAGATGCCGTTCATCAGCGTCATCATATAGGCGGCCGCGCTGCCGGCGGTTTCGCCGAAGATCGCGTCTTGCCAGAGCGGCTTGCGCTCGAGCCGATCCCAGAATTCGCGCAAGCGTTCGAGCCGCGAGCCGGCCTCGTTGCCGGAGATGATGGCGCCGTTGATCGCTCCGATCGACGTGCCGACAACCCAGTTCGGCTCTATCCCGGCTTCATGCAGCGCCTGATAGACGCCGCCCTGGTAGGCGCCGAGCGCGCCGCCGCCCTGAAAGACCAGCACCACCTGGCCCGGCAGCTTCGGCGGCTCTTTTACGGCGCCAGCGGGTTTGTGTCTGACGTAAATGTCGTCCATTGGTCTCTCCACTCAGCGGATGGCCGCAATTGCCGTCCGCCGCGGGTAACGACGCCGATCGGCGGGGTTTACCTCAGGCCGGCGAAAAAGCGCACCGCCGCGCCGCTCCTTGAGGTCCTCTATCAGAGGCCCTTGCGCTTCGGCGTCAAAGCCTTCGATCTGCCCGGGCGCCATTCTTTTCAGATACTATGCCGTTAACGTCCGGACCAGTAAACTTGGAATGACGCGCGTTTGACGAAGTCGTGAATTTTCACGACCGTCCGCGGACGAACTCACCGGTAAAACGCTTACGAATTGGTAAGGCAAGCGGCAGTCCGCCCCGGGGCGCGTCCTTTGACAAGGCGACGCAACGACGCGACGCCCGTTTTCGCAAACATTGCACCGAATGAGCGGTTAGACGTTCGTCGCGGTCGCTGCTCGCGGCTCGACTTTTTCCCACGATGCCGCTAAGCGGGACCGCGCCAAACTCGGGTCGCGATTGATGCAAATTGTGCTGCCAAAGCCGAGTGATCGCCGCGAACGCGGTACGCGGGCGGCGGGGTTGACGGCTTGCCTCGTCGGCGCGCTTGTTGCCGCCGCGGCCGGCGAGCGACCGGCTGCGGCGGCGGGCGAGAACGCGTCGGTTTCGCGCGCGGTCGTGGTTCCGGGTTTTTGGGACCCGCGCCGGCGGCCCGAGCGGCCCGATCTTTCGCGCATTGCGGCCATTCGCTTCCTCACCGATCTCGATTATCCGCCGTTCGATTATGCCGGCGCCGACGGCAACCCGGCCGGCTTCAATGTCGATCTCGCCCGCCTCATCTGCGACGAGATCAAGGTGAGCTGCACCGTCCAGGCGCGTCCGTTCGGCACGCTCCTCGATGCGCTCAGCGACAATCGCGGCGATGCGGTGATCGCATCGATCGCGCCGAGCGCGGAGACGCGCCGTCGCGCCGACTTCACCGATCCGTACTACCGCACGCCGGCGCGCTTCGTGGCGCGCATCGACAGCCCGATCGGCGAGGTGCTGCCGGAACGGCTCGAAGGCAAGAAGATCGCGGTGGTCGCCGGTACCGCGCACGAAGCCTATCTCAAGGCGCTGTTTACCGAAGCGGAGGTGCGGTCCTATCCCAATGCCGAGGCGGCGCGCGACGCGCTGCGCCGAAAGGACGTCGACCTGTTGTTCGGCGACGGCATCGCGCTGGCGTTCTGGCTCAACGGCACCGATTCCGGCGGCTGCTGCGCCTTCCGCGGCGGGGCATTCATGGAGAGCCGTTTTTTCGGCGAGGGGGTCGGCATCGCGGTCAAACGCGGCAATGATCTTCTGCGGCTGGCCTTGAACTGGGCGTTGTTTCAGCTGTGGGAGAAGGGAAGCTTTACCGATTTGTGGCTGCGCTATTTCCCGATCAGCCCGTTCTGATTTCCACGACAGCCGATAAGGGTCTATGAGTTCCGATGATGCCGGCCGCGGTCACCGAAAATCCGTCGAATCTGCGCGAAACCGCCGAACAGTCGCATGCCTGGCCGTTCGAGGAGGCGCGCAAGATCGTCGCGCGGCTGAACAAGAAGCCGAAGCCGGAAGTCATTTTCGAAACCGGCTACGGCCCCTCCGGCCTGCCGCATATCGGAACTTTCGGCGAGGTCGCGCGCACTCTGATGGTGCGGCACGCCTTCCGCGTGCTCACCGGAGACAAGATCAAGACGCGCCTGATCGCCTTCTCCGACGACATGGACGCGCTGCGCAAGGTACCCGACAATGTCCCCAACAAGGAGATGGTGGCGCAGCATCTCGGCCAGCCGCTGACCAAGGTGCCGGATCCCTTCGGCACGCACAAAAGCTTCGCCGACCACAACAACGCGCGGCTGCGCGCCTTCCTCGATCGGTTCGGCTTCGACTACGAATTCATGTCGTCGACCGCCTGCTACACGTCGGGGCGGTTCGATGCCGCGCTCTTGAAAGTGCTGGAACGCTTCGAGGCGGTGATGGCGATCATGCTGCCGTCGCTGCGCGAGGAGCGGGCGCAATCCTACTCGCCGTTCCTGCCGATCTCGCAGCGCACGGGCGTCGTGCTGCAAGTGCCGGTGATCGCCCACGACGCGAAAGCCGGAACCATCACTTATGAGGACCCCGATACGGGCGAGCGCGTGACCACGCCGATCACCGGCGGGCGCTGCAAATTGCAGTGGAAGCCGGATTGGGCCATGCGCTGGATCGCGCTCGGCGTCGATTACGAGATGGCCGGCAAGGACCTGATCGATTCCGTGAAGCTGTCGGGAGAAATCTGTCGCGCGCTCGGCGGGGCGCCGCCGGAAGGCTTCAACTACGAGCTTTTTCTCGACGAGAACGGCCAGAAAATATCGAAGTCGAAGGGCAACGGCCTCACCATCGAGGAATGGCTCCGCTATGCGAGCCCGGAAAGCCTGTCGTTGTTCATGTACCGCGAGCCGAAGGCGGCCAAGCGGCTTTATTTCGACGTCATTCCGCGTCACGTCGATGAATATCAGCAATATCTCGAAGCCTACGAGCGGCAGGATCTCAAGCAGCGGCTGGCCAACCCGGTCTGGCACATTCACGGCGGGGCGCCGCCGCAAGCCGACAATCCGGTGACCTTTGCGATGCTGCTGTCGCTCGTCACCGCCTCGAATGCGGAGAATGCCGAGACGCTATGGGGGTTCATCGGCCGCTATCGGCCGGGCGTGACGAAAGAGAGCCATCCGCATCTCGCCGCGCTCGTCAATTACGCCATCCATTATTTCCGCGATTTCGTGCTGCCGGCGAAGCGCTTCCGCGAGCCCAATGCGGCCGAACGCGCGGCGCTGATCGACTTGCGCGATGCGCTGTCGCAACTTTCGCCCGAGGCGAGCGCGGAAACCATTCAAGAAGTGGTCTACGAGGTCGGCCGACGCGAGCCGTTCCTCGATGCAAAGAAGAAAGCCAAGGACGGCAAGCCCGGCGTCGCGCTCGACTGGTTCAACATGCTCTATCAGGTGCTGCTCGGCCAGGAGAAAGGCCCGCGCTTCGGCTCCTTCGTCG
>Ga0187784_10003341_pt1 | contig 12942 bp, 8 predicted proteins | sample 1015_SJ02_MP15_2_FD_132964 | JGI IMG/M metagenome (GOLD analysis project Ga0187784, IMG submission 132964) | Tropical peat soil microbial communities from peatlands in Department of Meta, Colombia - 1015_SJ02_MP15_20_MG | ecosystem: Environmental > Terrestrial > Soil > Wetlands > Peat | place... | reverse complement strand
GATCTCGCGGCCACGATGTTGGCATCGACGCTTGGTATCGAATTCGACCCGGATGCGGCCTGGGACGAACGCAAGCGAGTTTACGAAATGAGCAATCTCATCGTCGATACGCTTTCGATTGTCGCGACCGCGGAAGGCATACGGCGAGGCGAATGGACCTGCGTCGTGGCCGCGGCCGTCTTCCTGTTTACGCCATCTCGTCCGGCTTAGCGATGCCCGCGGCTCCGACTTTCGCACTGCCGCCCACTTTCCTCGGGGTTGATCGTCATGATCCGGGAGCGGCGATTTGCGTCGCCGGCATTCCCTACGACCTCGGCACGACCAATCGTCCTGGGGCCCGATTTGGACCGGCGGCGATCCGTCAGGCGAGCCGCATGTTGGTGGACGGCGACCATCCGGCACACTGGGTTAATCCATTACGCCTGTCCTTGGCGGATATCGGCGACTTTTCAATTGCGCTGGGCGAAATCGCCGCAAGCTTTGCGGAGATCGAGCGGCAGGCTGCTGCAATCAAACATCTCGTCGCGCTTGGCGGCGACCACAGCATCACGCTGCCGCTGCTGCGGGCGCTGGCCAAGCGGCGCGGCCCCGTCGGATTGATTCATTTCGATGCCCACGTGGATACTTGGCGTGAGAACTTCAGGCAGACCTTCGCGCACGGCACGGTCTTCTACCATGCGATTGTGGATGGGTTGGTCGACCCGCGTCGCATGATCCAGATCGGAATCCGCTCCCCTGTGGAGCGTGAAATCCACGATTGGACGATTGCGCAGGGCGTCACGATGATCACGGCGCAGGACGTTCACGAACGAAATCCAGCGGAGACCGCCGAGCACATTCAACAGGTGGTCGGCGACGGGGCGGTTTACTTAAGCTTCGACATTGACGCGCTCGATCCCGCCTTCGCGCCGGGCACCGGTACGCCGGAAATCGGCGGCCTCGCCAGCTGGCAGGCGCAGGCCATCATCAGACGTTTGCGTGGCTTGCAATTCGTCGGCATGGACATCGTCGAGGTCTGTCCGGCCTACGACGTTGCCGAAATTACCGCACTGGCCGGCGCCACTATGGCGTGGGAATATCTCTGCCTGCTGGACGCCGTGAGAGATTAGCTAGGAGCGCCGCTCACACCCCGGCCGCCCCGCCATCCGCCCTCGGGTCGTGCGCACCTTCCAGACTGCCGTCGGGATGCCGCACCACGGCGCCGGCGTGGCCCATGACGTCGGAATAGCCGTCATCCAACACCTCGATGTCGTGGCCGGCCGTGGCGAGCTGTTCGATCAGCGCGTCGCCAAAGCGCGGCTCGATCCGCAGCGACGCCAGCGCGGCGCCCCAGGTCCGGCCCAGGACCCAGCGCGGCCGGTCGATCGCTTCTTCGAGGGACTCGCGAAACAAAACATGGCGCGTGAACAGCGCGGCCTGGGTCTGCGGCTGGCCGTCGCCGCCCATGCAGCCATAGGCGATGATGCGGCCGTCGTTGAGCGCGGCGAGCGCGGGATTGAGCGTGTGGAACGGCAGCCGGCCGGGCGCCAACAGGTTGAGCGCGCCGGCTTCAAGCGAAAAGCTCGCGCCCCGGTTCTGCATCAGCACGCCGGTGCGCGGCAGCACCAGGCCAGAGCCGAATTCCCAATACAGCGACTGGATGTAGGATACGACCAGGCCGTCGGCATCGGCCGCGCCCATCCACACTGTGTCGCCGTCTGAACGCGACCGCCACGGCGCAGCCTTGCGGCGATCGATCTTCATGGCCTCGCCGGCAATGAAGCGCGCATCGAGATAGCGTTCGAGCGGATGCGACAGATGAGCAGGGTCGGTGACCGCGCGATCGCGTACCAGCAGCGCCCGCTTGGTCGCCTCGATCAAAAGATGTACGTGCTCAAAGCTCTCGGCTTCCTTGACGCCGAACCGTTCGAACAGAGCAAGGATCATCAGCGATACGATGCCCTGGGTCGGCGCGTCCGTGTTGTAGATGACGCCGGCCGGCAGATTGAGCTGCAGCGGTTCGCGGAGATAAGCGCGGTAGCGGGTCAAGTCTTCACGCGTTACCGGGCTACCGAGGCGTTCGAGATCGACGGCCAATTCGCGTCCGACATCGCCGCGATAGAAATCGTCGAGGCCGGCATGGGCCAGATGTGAAAGCGTCTCGGCGAATTTTTCCTGCTTCAGAGTCGCTCCGACATCGGGGATCTTGCCGTCGAGCAGAAACGTGGCGGCGAAACCATGCACGCCGCCAAGGTCGTCAAGATGCTCCTGCGTGAGCCGGCGCTGGCTGCGCGTGACCGAATAGCCGTTGCGAGCGTGAGCGATGGCGGAGCCGAGCAGAACGTCAAGCGGCAGCTTCGCCCCAAATGCCTGCGCCGCTTCGTGCGCCAGCATCCAGCCACCGACCGCGCCCGGCACCGTGAGCGCCGCCAGCGGCCCGCGCGGCGGAATCGTTTCGTAGTCACGGTAGAGCTCGCGTTGCGCGTTGCGGCCCGCGGGCCCAGCGGCCATGATCGCGCGCACGCGGCCGTTCGGCTCGCGGATCAGCCAAAATCCGTCGCCGCCGAGATGGTTCATGTGCGGGTAGACCGCCGCGATTGTGCCGGCCATCGCTAGCATCGCCTCAATGGCGTTGCCGCCTTCGGTCAGGATGGCGCGGCCGGCTTCGACGGCGGCAGCGTGCGGCGCGCAGACGACGCCGCGGCGATGACCGGCGCTGTGTAAGTTCATGGTGTGCCGCCCGATCTTCCCGCGGATTCTCGCGACACCGGGTAATGAGGCAGGAAAGCGCCGAGACAGCGGAGAGCCGACTCGGTGGCCTCCCCTTGCGCGGAGGCCAGGCGATGATAGCAGCCGAACCGGAGCCGTCCAACGCGCTAGGCGGCCGCCTCGGCAAAACCCCGCTTGCGTAAGAGCGCATCCGCGCTCGGCAGCCGTCCGCGAAACGTCTTGTAGGCCTCGGCCGGATCGCGCGCGCCACCGGCCGCATAGATGTAATCGTGCAGCCGCTTCGCCGTTGCAGGATCGAAAATGTCGCCGGTCTCCTCGAACGCCTCGAACGCGTCGGCATCGAGCACTTCCGACCACATGTAGCTGTAATAGCCGGCCGCGTAGCCGCCGCCGGAGAAGATATGGGCGAAATGCGGCGGGCGATGGCGCATGGCGATTTCTTCGGGCATGCCGATCTGCGCCAGCGCGTTCGTTTCAAATGACGCCGGTTCGATCGCAGCTGGCGGCGGCAAAGCGTGGAAATCGAGGTCGACGAAGGCGCAGGCAACGTACTCGACGGTGGCAAAGCCGCGATTGAAATTGCGCGCCGCAATGAGCCGCTGCAGCAAATCTTCGGGCATTGGCTCGCCGGTCCGGCAATGCAGCGCGAAGCGGCGCAGCACGTCGGGCTGCTCCAGCCAATGTTCGTAGAGCTGCGACGGCAGCTCGACAAAATCGGTGGCGACGTTGGTACCGGCGATTTCCGGATAGGTGACGTTGGACAAAAGCCCGTGCAGCGCGTGGCCGAACTCATGAAACAGCGTGCGGGCGTCGTCGAAGCTGAGGAGCGTCGGCTCGCCCTCCGCCGCTTTCGAAAAATTGCAGACATTGACGATCAGCGGCCGCACATCGCCGGCAAGCTTTTCCTGGTCGCGCAGCGACGTCATCCAGGCACCGCTGCGCTTTGACGGCCGCGCAAAATAGTCGCCGAAGAACAAGCCGATCGGCTTGTCGTCGCGGCCGCGCACTTCCCACGCGCGCACATCCGGATGCCAGACCGGCACGTCGCTGCGCGGTTGGAAGGTCAGGCCGAACAGCCGCCCGGCGGTGTAGAACACTGCCTCGATCATTTTCTCGAGAGAGAGGTAAGGCTTGATCGTGGCTTCATCGAAGTCGCAGCGCTTCTGCCGCAGCTTTTCGGCGTAGTAGCGCCAGTCCCATGGCTCCAGTTTGAAATTGCCGCCTTCGTCCTGGATCAGCGTCTGAAGCTCGTCACGATCGGCCAATGTTTTCTGGCGCGCCCGTACCCAGACGGTATCGAGCAGATCGCGCACCGCCTCCGGCGTCTTCGCCATGGCGTCGTCGAGGCGATAATGGGCGAAATCGGCAAAGCCGAGCAGGCGCGCGCGCTCGGCGCGTAGTCGCACCGTTTCGGCGATGATCTCCTTGTTGTCGGTCGGCCCGCCGTTGTCGCCGCGCATGATGAAAGCGCGAAAAACCTTCTCGCGGAGATCGCGGCGATCAGAGAATTGCAGAAACGGTTCAGCGCTTGAACGCGACAGCGTGACCACATAGCCGTCGAGACTGCGTTCGGCCGCATCGGATTTCATCGCCTCGCGCATAAATCCGGGCAGTCCGGCGAGTTCCGCCTCGTCGTGCAGCGCCAGCGCGAAGGCCTGCTCGTCGGCCAGCACGTTCTGGCTGAACGAGGTGCCAAGCGCCGCGAGCCGCTCGATGATTTCGGCCAGGCGTTTTTTGGCGGCGGCATCAAGCCCGGCGCCGGCGCGGCGGAAGGTAATGTGATAGCGCTCGAGTACGCGCTTCTGCTCGGCCGACAGATCGAGCCTGTCCGCGTTCTTGGCCAGCGCGTCGATGCGCTGGAACAACACAGCGTTGGTGTGAATCTTATTCCAGTGGCGGGCGATCTGCGGCGTAATCTCGCGCTCGATCTCGAGCAGCGCGTCATTGCTGTGGGCGCCGACCAGCACGTGGAACACATTGCTGACGCGAATGAGCGCCCGCCCGCTGCTCTCAAGTGCCGCGATCATGTTGTCGAATGTCGGTGGCGTCGGATCGGCCGCGATGGCCGAAATCTCCGTATCGTGCTCGGCAAGCGCCCGCTCGTAGGCCAGCCGGAAATGCTCGGGCTTGATGCTGTCGAACGGCGGCATGCCGTCGGCGGTGTTCCAGGCGGAGAGAAACGGATTTTCCAACATTTGGGTCATGCCAGGGGGTCTTAGCAAAGGGCAGGGCAATCGTGATATAGGTCGTCCGCCCGAAGTCCCCACCCTGCGGTGGGAAGGAGAGCCCAAAAATGCCTCGTCACCCCCATTTCGTGCCGCACGGCGTGATTCCGGCCGTCATCCTGCCGTTCTTCGACGACCTGTCGATCGACGAGAAGGGCTTTCGCAAGCACCTGCAGGATGTCGCGGCCGTCAAGGGCCTTTCCGCGATCACTATCAATGCGCACTCCACGGAGGTCGCCTCCTGCACTTTCGATGAGGAGCGCCGTGTGCTCGCCATCGCCCAGGACGAGATCGGCGGCAAGCTGCCGATCGTCAACGGCATCTGGGCCGACGGCAGCCTGGAGGCCGCGCGCATTGCCCGCATGGCAGAGGAGGGGGGCGCCTCGGCGCTGCTAGTGTTCCCGCCGGCGCCGTTCACGCTTGGGCAGTCACCGGCGATGGCCGTCGAGCATTTCCGGCGCATCGCCGACGCTTCGAGCCTGCCGCTGATCGTCTTCCAATATCCACTGGCCACCGGGCAGGGCTATCCGCGCGATACGCTTCAGAAGATGTGCGACGAGGTGCCGGCCATCCGCGCCATCAAGGACTGGGCCGGCAATGTGGTGCAGCACGAGATGCACGTGCGCGAGCTGCAGAGCCGCAAGCCCGTCGTCAATGTGCTCACCACCCACAGCTCCTGGCTGTTGAGTTCGCTGGTGCTGGGCTGCAACGGGCTGCTGTCAGGCTCCGGCAGCGTCATCGCCGACCTGCAGTCGGCGTTGTTCCATGCCATCAAGGCCGACGACCTCGCCGAGGCGCGGCGCATCAACGACCGCATCTATCCGCTGGCTCGCGTGTTTTATGCCGATCCATGGGCCGACATGCACAACCGCATGAAGGAGGCGCTGGTGCTGCTCGGCCGCCTGCCGCGCGCCGTGGTGCGGCCGCCGCTGGTCAAGATTTCCCGCGCCGAGATCGATCGCATCCGTGCCGCCCTGGTCGAGGCCGGACTGCTGACGCACAAGGCGCGCGACGCCGCCTGAGTCCGCGCATGCTTAAGGTTGGCGCAGGCGATCGAGAATTTCGCTAGAGGCGAAGCCGTCGGGGATTTGCCCGATCGATTGCTGAAAGCTGCGAATGGCAAGCCGCGTGTGCGGCCCGATGAAGCCGTCGGGTGGGCCGATGTTGTAGCCGCGCTGCGCCAGCAGCAGCTGCAGCTCGGAGCGCTCCTGAGCGGTGAGCATGCGCTCATCGCGCGGCCACGGGTGCAGCACCGGACTCCCGCCGCGCATGCGATCGGCCAAATAGCCGGTGCCGAGCGCATAAGCTTCGGCCGGATTGTATTTCATGATGACGCGGAAATTCTGCAGGATCAGAAAGGCCGGGCCGCGCGCGCCGGCCGGCAGGATGATGCTGCCCCGATCCTCGGGCCGCGCGAACGGCTTGCCATCGGCGCGGCGAACGCCGAGGTGCTCCCATTCACGCACGCTCACTTCGCGCAGCGATCCGGCCAGCAGATAATTGAAATCGGCGGGCAACGTGACTTCGTAGCCCCAGCTCTGCCCCCTGACCCAGCCATCTAATTTCAGGTTGTTGGCGGTTGAGGCGACCATGTCGGGAATCGAGTCGATGACGTCGCGATGGCCGTCGCCGTCAAAGTCGACCGCGTAGCGCAGAAAAGTGGTCGGCATGAATTGAGTCGGCCCGAACGCTCCTGCCCACGAGCCGATGAAACGTTCGGGCGGGATGTCGCCGCGCTGCAGGATTTCCAGCGCCGCCAGGAATTCACTGCGAAAATAATCGCGGCGGCGGCCGACGCAGGCGAGCGTTGCTGTCGACCGCAGGACCGGCCGGTCGCCGCCCCGGGCGCCGAAGTTCGATTCCACGCCCCAGATTGCGGCGATGATCGAGCCGTCGACCCCGTAGGCGCGGGCGACGGCCGCGAATGTCGGGGCGTATTGCGTCAGCAATTGCTGGCCGTGGGCGACGCGCTCGTCGGTCACCAGCAAGTCGAGATATTCCCAGGTCGCCTTGTCGAACTCCGGCTGCGCATCAAGCTTGTCCATGATGCTCAGGTCGGGTGTGAGTCCGGAGGTCAGACGTTCGTAGTTCGCCCGCGTGATGCCGCGGCGCTCCGCATCCGGCCACAGGCCGGCGAGGCAGTTGCCGAAGTCGGCGGCGGCCGCGCGGATGGCGTCCGCGGTCATGCGCGGATCACCCGAGGCTCCGGATTGGCCGCTCCACTGCGGTGTGGCGTCCGCAGAAGCCGGCACCGCGGCACCGCCCGGTTGTTGAACTAGCCGGGTGAACCAATTGGTCGGATTATTCTGTGCGCGGGCGGGATGGCTGATGGCAGCCACGATGAGGAAGGCCACGACAGGGTAAGCCATGGCAAGACCCAGGATTGGCTTGGAGAAAACCATGGCAGGCGGTCTCGGATTTGGCCGGCGGCGCGCAGGTCTATTTCGTCGCGCGCAACGCTTAATACACCGTTCGTTCGGCGGCGGCGGGAATTTTGTGCGCCACTCGCTAGACATTCATATTGCGGCAAGGCAATGGGGCTAGGGCTTCGCCGCGACGCCTTCACACCGCCCTGATCGGCTTCCCGATAGAACCGCTTTCAGGCGAGAGTTTGGACAAGCCATTCGGTCAAGGATTTGGCCGCTATCTTTGTGATATAAAGGATTTATGAGACCTCAATCGCAGGCTCCGCGCCACGCTATCTCAAGGAAACAATGAATAAATCAGTCCGTAAAGCGGTCTTCCCGGTCGCCGGCCTCGGCACCCGCTTTCTGCCGGCGACCAAGGCGATGCCCAAGGAGATGCTGCCGGTCGTCGATCGGCCGTTGATTCAGCACGTCGTTGACGAAGCGCGCGAAGCTGGCATCGAACATTTCATCTTCGTCACCGGCCGCAACAAGGGCGTCATCGAAGACCATTTCGACCGGCAGTTCGAATTGGAGATGACGCTGCTCGAGCGGCAGAAGCACGCGGCGCTCGAATTCATGAGTCAGGATCTGCCGATTCCGGGCTCAACCAGCTTTACGCGTCAGCAGGAGCCTCTCGGCCTCGGCCATGCAGTGTGGTGCGCGCGCGAACTGATCGGCCGCGAGCCATTTGCGCTGCTGTTGCCCGACGTGCTGGTGCAGCATCCGCGCGGCTGTCTGGCGCAGATGATCGATGCGGCGCGGGAATTGAACGAGAAGGCCAACGTGGTCGCCGTCGAGGAGGTGCCGCGCGAGCGCGTCGATCAATACGGCGTGGTCGGCATCGGCGCCCAGAAGGGCAAGCTGTTCGGCATCACCACCATGGTGGAGAAGCCGCGCGTCGAAAAGGCGCCCTCCAATCTCATCCTCACCGGCCGCTACATCCTGCAACCGGAAATTCTCGACGTCTTGCAGACGCAGGAGCGCGGCGCCGGCGGCGAGATTCAGCTCACCGATGCGATGATCCAATTGGCGCGAACGCAACCCTTCTACGGCCTGCAGTTTGAAGGCCGCAGTTTCGACTGCGGCTCGAAGATCGGCTTCCTCGCCGCCAATATATCCTACGCGCTGCAGCGCAAGGATATCGCGCCGGGTTTCCGCGCCGAGATCAAGAAAATTCTCGGCGAGCACCCGGGCGAATAACGCCTGCCGCGGCAGGCTGAGCAGAGGCCATCAGCGCTGTAGATGCATGCCCACCAGCACGGAGGTTGCCGTGTAGGTCAGTCCCGCCTCCGTGGCAAACTGCCAATCCTGTCGTATCTGGGTCCGGAGCTGAACTTCGCGCGTCATTTTGTAAACCAGTCCGGCGGAGACAAAATAGCGGGAATCGCGCAGTGGCGAGCCGACATAGTTATCTGTGCCGTAGCCGGTTTGCAGGATGCCGATAATCCAGGGCACGAAGGCGTGGTCGACTTCGAGGTTGACGTCGTGGGTGAATTGGCCGGAAGCACCCGCGACTGTCGTCTCGTAAACCTCCGAGGAGGCTCCCAGTTTCGCGGTCGTCAACGGGGTCGCCTGCCAGATCAGATCGCCGTTGGCGATAAAGCCGCTGATGTTCGCCATCGTCGGATCGTCATAGGAGCGCACCAGCCAGCCGCCCGCCATCTCGCCGGTCAGCGAGCCGAACAGGTCGATGTCGCCGCCGACCTGCACGCTGGTGCCGGTCGAATTGCGCTGCGAGTCGAACGGGTGCGTGCGCTCATCTTCCTGGACCTGCACGAACGGTTTGAGGCCCGGATCGAGATCGTAAGACAGGCGCAGAATGCCAGCGGTCTGATCGAAGTTGCGCGCGACGTTGCTGACTTGCTGGCCGTTGGTCAGCAGCGAATCGTCGTATTGGGCGGTGTCGTAAGTGCCCAACAGAGCGAACGACAGCCGATTGAACTCCTGAACCACGCCGAGCGTGCCGCCGAGGTCGGTGTTGATCGGCAGCCGCGCCAACTGGGCCTGCAAGTTGGGGCTGCCCGGATTGTCGGTATTAAGCAGGTAACGGTTCTCTACGACGATCTGGGTGTCGTGCGTGACGTCGACGCGGCCGTCGATCTTGGAGCTGAAATACGGGACGTTCAGCGACGGCACCAGGTTCTCGTCATACTCGGTATAGGAACCGATGATGTCGGCCGTCAGCGAGTGGCGGTCCCAATCGGAAATCGCCTGCAACTCGGGCATGCCGATGAAGGACGCCGCGGCGCTTGGCGTTGTTGCCGAGTGCAATGGATTTGTACTGTAGTTGCCCGCCAGATCCAGCGACGGCAGCAGCACGAATGACCCGGCGCGCAAGCCGAGCGGCGCGTACGGATCGCCTTCGGCGATCGGTAACAGCCGCTGCGGGACCATATTGAAAGGCAGCACGTTGGGCGGCAGCGTCGTCGGCGGGAGCGGGGCCAGCGCCGGCGCTTTGGGCAGAGCTGGCGGCGCGGTGGCGTTCAATTGGTTGATGTCGATCGGCTGCGGGACCGGGACGGTGGCGCCGGGACGATTTGCTGCAGCCAGCGGGTGCACTTCGGCCGGCGGGTTGCTCACCGGCAGGGCCTCCGGCAATGCCGGCAGCGCGGCGCCGCGCCGGCTCGCGGCCTTCGCCGGCTGCACGTCGGCCGCTATGGGTGGTGCCGGCGCGACAGGTGTGGGCTGCAGCGGGGGCGGGGGCGTGAGTGTCGGCAGCGGCGCGAATGTCGTTTCAGGCACGTCCTGGCCGGGGAAGGCAGGTTGAGGCGTCCGAGCCTGCTTCTTGTATCGTCCGGTGTTGGTGGAGTCGTAGCCGGTCTGGCCGGCGCCGAATGCCGGCGGCGAGCCGTAGACCGGCGTGGCGCCGATGCGCGAAGGCGTCGTGAACGTTCCGGTCGGAGGCGCCTGGTCCTGGTTGAGCTGGTCTTGGCCAGCTTGGCCTTGGCCGAATTGGCCTTGGGCGGCGACCGTCGCGGGGCTGGCCCGCCGGCGAGGCTTGGGCGGCGGATTGTCTCCGATCTCAGGCGACGGCGCCAGGAGATCGGTGGTCGTATCGATCGCGGGCGTTTGCGCGCGAGTGGCGGCCGAACTGAGCGCAAGCGCCGCAACGGCCGAAACGGCCAGGCCGGTCACGCTGAGCGTTCGGCGACGGCGCGGCACCTGCGATCTCCTCGTCCCGATCGAGCGCTTCGCCCTTGCCGTCCGCCGGGCCACGCGACGACCAGCACCGGCCGCCAACCCGCGGTCCGATGGTTAACGGAGTTAAAACCGATATGGTTAACGGGAGGTTGCTGCTTCCTGCCGCGCGACGCGCTCCTTCTCCCCGCCGCGCGGGGAGAAGGTCGGCATGAGGGGGCGTACACGCTGACTGAGCGACGACGCATCATTTTCGGGCGCCGCATTTTGATTCGCGACGCTCAGAATCGCGGCGCCGCCCCCTCACCCGCCGCGCTTCGCGCGGACGACCTCTCCCCGCGCGCGGGGAGAGGTGAAAAAGCAATCCCGTTCTCGCGGCGCATCTTTTGCGCCCGAGGTTTGTCAAACAGCGAAGCAAAGACCTCCCAACCAACAAAAGGGGGAGGCGGAGCGCCGAAAGGCGCATGGTAGTGGCCGCGCTGGCGCACAAGCGGAGCGCCGCTTGCGTTGCGCTCGTCGCGGCGCGCGCCGCTTTTGGCGGACGCGCTCGCCTCTCGGCGCTCTACCGCGGCTCTCGCCAGAGGCCTCTCGGTCTAAGGCTCAGTCCGGTCTCGCGCTTCATGGTCGCGGACAACCGATCCGCGCCCCGGGCAGCCAGCTCCTGGCAGACCCGCGTTGGCGGGCCGGGCGAGTTTCCGAACCGCCCGAGATGAAGTTACGAGCCCCATCCCGGGCACCGCTCCCGCTCCATCAATCGGCCGTCACCGGTTGACGTCCCTTGGACGAGCGAGATGGAGTCTTGTACCCGAAAATAGGACGTATTGTCAAGATTGAAGCGACGAATAGTCACAAGACGCGATGAACCGTTCCGGGTCAGGTTGCCTCGGAAAACCGGCGCGGCCGAGGAAACGGGGCGTCCGGGCGAATACAGCGCCGAAGCGGAGCGGAGAAACTTCCCTAAAATTGGGCGGCAACGGTACTTTGATGCCTCAATGGCACAAGGGAAAAAAACATATGTCCAAGTCGCCACATCCGTTTGAAGAAATCTTTGCCTAGGCCGTGACGTTGACCGGCAGCCATTGTAACAAAAGCCTTGCGCTTCAATATTTGACCAATCGTGTTTGAACCATCGGCCGCGGTCAATAATTCATGCTCGAACGCCGACATCGCAAATTCATATTCGCCGCGGACTCCTTTGTTTGGTTGAAAAACAGATGGCTGCAAATCAGGATGCCGCACCGGAAAATAATCTAGCCAATTGTCGTTATCGAGATTGACATCGCTTCTGCTATCGCGTTCTGGCCGACTCACCATAAACGTGTGCTGCGTGATCCGCGCGGTGAGATTTTCGATAGCCGACCACCGATCGCGTTCGGAAACGGTTGGATCGAGACCCTCCCACTCCTGATTGTAAATGCCGCTGTCGAGCCAGCCCTTGAATACGAGATTATTTTTATCGACAAAATCGAGCAGCTCTTGAACGCTGTAAGCGGTATCCTGCGTATGCAAAAATGTGTCGACAATTGCTGCGTCAGAGTTCATCTCCGGCGACATTTCGAAATACCATCGGCCCGGATGGCGGGCTCGTAAGCGCTGAATTGTGTCACGAACAAACTTGACGCCCTGTGCCGTTTGAGGAACCCGCATCCTGCGGAATGCATCTTGAAGCGCGTAAACCCCAACTCTTGCCATTCGGCCGTATACCATGATTACCATAACACCATGGGAAGGCTCGAGTACCGACGCCAGCGCTTGCAAGCCTTCATTCGGATCGACGAGGTGATGGAGCACGCCGCTGCTGACGATGAGATCGAAGGACGATCCGAGTTCGGCGGCATCCCGTAAATCCATTTTTCTCAATGTTAGATTTTTTAAATTGTGCCGCTCACGCAATTGCTCTTCGTGAGCGATGCTCGTTTGGGAAAAGTCTATGCCGGTAACTTTGCATTGGGGATTGTTGAACGCGTGGACCGCTGCTTGCATCGTTCCGCACCCCGCGACCAGCACTTTCAAGTCCAATCGTGGCCGTCCTTCTGGCCAGAAGAGCGCTTCATTACGATCAGGATTATAAGGATTATAATTCCACGACTTCAGCCAAGTCGGGATATCGTTCCCGGCCTCGGGATAAGAGTGTCGCGTATATTGTTCTTCTACAGGATCAGCAGCATGCATCGTCGCGCTTCCCCACCCTGTCCCCGACGACAAAATTCGGCCAAGCCGCTGCGAAAGCGTCGGTCCGATCAGCCGCGCCCGGGCACGTCGGACACTTACCGGGCTGGAATATCGACGCTTTGATGCACCGGCTGCGACGGATAGATCCGCAATTTTATACAAAATTTACAAAATATCGACATCTGTCTACGCGAACTTTACACAGCTTCCACCTGGTAAAAGCGGCGGCGAATTGGCGCGGTAGGACGTTGGCCGACGATGGGCCGTACAGGCTGACGGCGTCCGGTCTC
>Ga0187784_10003340_pt1 | contig 12944 bp, 9 predicted proteins | sample 1015_SJ02_MP15_2_FD_132964 | JGI IMG/M metagenome (GOLD analysis project Ga0187784, IMG submission 132964) | Tropical peat soil microbial communities from peatlands in Department of Meta, Colombia - 1015_SJ02_MP15_20_MG | ecosystem: Environmental > Terrestrial > Soil > Wetlands > Peat | place... | reverse complement strand
TTTCGCGAAGGCGGGAAACCGGTTTCCGCCCCCGGATCAAGTCCAAGGGCAAGCTTTTCCGGATCATGCTGTAGCGGCAAGCAAGCCGCCCGGCTCACCATTTCCCGGTATTGGGCATCGACGCCCATGGTTCCTTGGGCGGTAGCGCCGCGCCCTTCTGCAAAAGTTCGATCGAATGCTTGTCGGGGGAGCGCACGAAGGCCATGGTGCCGTCGCGCGGCGGCCGGTTGATGGTCACGCCCGCCTTCATCAGGCGCTCGCAAAGCGCATAGACATCGTCGACCTCGTAGGCGAGGTGGCCGAAATAGCGCGCCTCGCCGTAGTCCTCGGCGCTGTCCCAATTATAAGTGAGTTCGACGAGCGGCGCTTGGCGGTTGGCCGGACCGCTGGCGACGAGTTTGTCGTCGCCAGGCGCCGCCAGGAATACCAGCGTATATTTGTTCTTGTCGTCGACCCGGCGGCGCACCTCGGTCAGGCCGAGCTTATTGCAGTAGAAGTCGAGCGCGTTATCGAGATTGCGTACGCGCAGCATCGTATGCAGATAGCGCATGAAAGAACCTCCGCTGGACGCGGGATTGGCTCGGCCGCTTTTTTGGCCGCCATCCCGTGAGCTAGGTATAAGTAAGCATGACAACAGGCAGTGGGTATGGCGCCCTTATGCTGCCCCCGGTCTGAAGCTCGAGCTATATGGATGATCGCGCCCGACCTCGATAGTGCCATAGCGTGCCTTCAAGAAATGGTCCACGAGGCCGCAACCATGGTGCCGTTCACCGGGGCGGGCATCTCGACCGAATGCGGCATCCCGGATTTCCGGTCGCCCGGCGGGCTATGGACCAAGAACCAGCCGATCCCGTTCGATGAATTCCTCGCCAGCCAGGAGGCACGCAACGAGTCCTGGCGGCGGCGCTTCGCCATGGAAGAACAATTCGGCGGCGCCCGGCCGGGACGCGGCCATCGCGCGCTTGCCAGCCTCTATCGCGCTGGCAAAATTCCAGCGGTGGTCACGCAGAACATCGACAATTTGCATCAAGTCTCGGGGATCGCACCCGAACATGTCGTTGAATTACACGGCAATACAACCTTCGCTGTATGCCTCGATTGCAGCAAGCGCTACGAACTGGCGTGGGTGCGCCGGCGGATGGACGCGGCGAACGGTTGCGCGCCCGACTGCCCGAGCTGCGGCGGCTTCATCAAGACCGCGACCATCTCATTCGGCCAGGCCATGCCCGATGCCGCAATGCAGCGCGCCCAGCATCTTGCGCATTCCTGCGATTTGTTCGTGGCGATCGGCTCCTCGCTCGTGGTTTGGCCGGCCGCCGGCTTCCCCTTGACGGCAAAGCGGAATGGCGCGCGTCTCGTTATCATCAATCGGGAGCCGACCGAGTTCGACGACATTGCCGATCTCGTCGTGCGCCAGGACATCGGAACTGTCCTCGAAGCTTTCATCGTTCTTTGAACGAATCCACTTTGTGCACAGGATGATGACGCTTTTACCGCGGTGTTGCATTTTTGCCCTTCCCCCTTGGATGGCTGGTGTTATCCTCGATTCAACAGATTCGTGATGCGCCCGTAGGGCGCCAGCAGCGGCGGCGGCGACTGCGTCATGGCGTCGAACGGCATCGAACCAAAATCCAACAAGTCGGGGCTCGGGCCCGATCTCGCGGTTGCCGGCGAGACATCGCCGCGCGTCATCGAAATGTCCGGCGTCATCAAATGGTTCGATGTCGCCAAGGGCTACGGCTTTATCGTTCCCGACAACGGCATGACCGACGTGCTCCTGCACGTGACCTGTCTGCGCCGCGACGGCTACCAGACGGCCTATGAAGGGTCCCGGGTCGTTTGCGAGGTCGTGCCCGGGCCGAAAGGCCTGCAGGCTTTCCGCGTTCTCTCGATGGATGAATCGACGGCCATCCATCCGGCGCAGCTGCCGCCGATGCGAACCCATGTGATGGTAACGCCCACGAGTGGTCTCGAGCGGGCGCAGGTCAAGTGGTTCAACCGGCTGCGCGGCTTCGGTTTCCTCACGCGCGGGGAGGGCACGGCGGACATCTTCGTTCACATGGAGACGCTGCGCCGCTTCGGGATGACGGAGTTGCGCCCCGGCCAGTTCGTGCTGGTGCGCTTCGGACCGGGGCCAAAGGGCATGATGGCGGCCGAAGTTCGCCCCGAGAGCGGCTCGCTGGGGCCCGCTTCGCACTAGTAGCTCATTACCTCTCGATCACCATCGTATCTACCTTCCGTCGATCGGATCGCGGAATGGTTCGGCTTGCTGGGTGCCGGCGAAAAAGCTATCCAGGACCGCGACCGGCGGGGTATAGCGCAGCCTGGTAGCGCGGGAGTTTTGGGTACTCCAGGTCGCAGGTTCAAATCCTGCTGCCCCGACCAATCAAGCTATTGATTTGGCGTGTGTTATCAAAATTGATTCTGACGCGATTCTGACATGCCACGGTAACCTGCGACGCTAACCTGACCTCGATAGAGAAAGACGCACATGACCGCACGCATCTATAACCCAGCCCGCAACGCCATGCAGTCCGGTTCTGCCAAGACCAAGGAATGGGTGCTGGATTACGAGCCCGAACAGCCGCGCACGGTCGAGCCGCTCATGGGCTGGACCAGTTCGAGCGACATGAAGCAGCAACTGCGGCTTGTCTTTGATACCAAGGAAGAGGCCATCGCCTATTGCGAGCGCAACGGCATCGCTTTCGAGGTATTCGAGAGCAAGCCGCCACAGCGCCAGCGCATGTCGTATGCCGACAATTTCGCGACCACGCGGCGCGGCGCCTGGACCCATTGAGAAGCGGCACGTCAGGCCGGCCGCTTTTCCATAAGGCGCGGGGAGCCTGTAACCGGCCGCGCCTTGGGGGTGGCACGCTGGCGCAACAGCGAGGTGAACCGCTCCTCCGGCATCGGCTGACCGAGCAAGAAGCCCTGGCCGTAATCGCAGCCCATGCTGACCAGAGCGAGCGCATCGGAGGCCCTCTCGATGCCGATCGCGACCGCGACGCTGCCGAAACTGTGGGCGAGATCGATAACGGTCTTGCAGAGCGGCGCATTGACCTTGTCGGTGCCGCAATCGGCGACGAAGGCGCGGTCGAGCTTGAGTTCGACAAAGGGCAAACTCTTCAATCGCACCAGCGAGGAATAGCCGCGGCCGAAATGGTCGATCGCGAGCTTGACGTTGAGGTGTCCGAATCGCTTCGTCATCTCGTTCGCCAAAGCAAGGTCGGTGACGATTTGCTCTTCCATCAAGTCGATGATGAGACCCGGCCACTTTTCGTATTGCGAACGATAAGTCTGCACGATGTCGGCGACCGCGAGTTTGACCAGCGCATTGACGGGGACGTTGACCGCCATTTGCAAATTGACGCCGAGCTTGGCGAAGTTGAGACCGGCTTCCAGAGTCTTGGATAGGGCTTTTTCCGATAGCGCGATCAGGCTCGATTCACGCGCACCAGGCATGAACGCACCCGGCAACAATATGCCGTGTTGCGGATGGCGCGCCCGCGCGAAACCTTCGGCGCCGATCAGTTGCTTTTTGCGCAGATCGATCTTCGGCTGGTACCAGAATTCGATCCAGTCGTTGGCCAGGGCTTCGTCGAGGTCAATGCGTCCGGCGACCGGCGGCGGGTGACCAAGCTTGAGTTCCGCCAGAATTTTCAGGATGACGTTGGTCTCGAACGGCTTGCGCAGCGCCGGCAGCATCTGCAGGTGCTGTTGTTCGCCGATGCTTTTGACATGCGCGAGCACGGCCGAACCGCGGCCGCTGATGAGCTGCACTTGGCCGCGATAGCTGCTGGCGCCCAGCGCGACGACGCACGCAATGGCCTCGGCGGATTCCAGGGGGACGTCGAGAAAAACCAAATCGGGCGTCCGCCGCGCCAGTGCGGGACGCAGCTCATTGGCGTCGCCAATCTCCTCGGTATCGATTCCGGCGCCATGAAGAATGAGGGAAAGAAAATGCCGGATGCTCGCGTCGCTGTCGATGACGAAGCAGAGCGGGGTGCCGGCCTCGCCGCTGCGCTCGATCACGGCGGCAGGAGAGGCGCCGGGTGCGGCGGCGGAGGACTGCGCCGGGGTTACGCTCATAGCCTTGATCTTTGGCTTCGGTCTTTGCGCCGTCGTGACGGGATTACGCATCATTAACGGAAAACCTTAATCGCCGGTTTCGGCCGCCATTGCGCTCTTGAGCGCCGCGCGTTCGCGGTAGTCGGTGGTGGCGCGGCCTTTACACGATGTCGTGACCGCCATGTGCCAAGCCGTGGCGCTGATTGTGATTGGCGCGGCAGCTGCGGATTGCCGTAAAAGTCCGGTTGTCACGCGATGGGAACAGGCGGAGATTCGAGATGCTTGGCAGATCGACGAGTGCTTGGGCGAGAGCAAATGCCGGTCGCAACGTCTTGCTGGCGCCGCTGGTCGGCGCGTTGATTTTGATCCCGCTCTTTAGCTTCACTGCAAGCTGGGTGCAGGCCGCCGAGCCGGCCGTTGCCATCCCTGCGCCGACGCTCGACCAGGCTATGCCCGCCGGCGGCGAATTGCAGACCGCCGTTTTGGCCGGCGGTTGTTTTTGGGGGGTGCAGGCGGTTTTCCAGCACACCAAGGGCGTCACCAACGCAGTCTCCGGCTATGCTGGCGGCCAGAAAGAAACCGCCCACTATGAGATGGTTGGTTCGGGCCGAACCGGGCACGCGGAATCGGTGTCCGTCAGCTTCGATCCGCGCCAGATTTCCTACGGCAAGATTTTGCAAATCTATTTCTCGGTGGCGCACAATCCGACCGAACTCGACCGACAAGGGCCCGATTTCGGCACGCAGTACCGGTCCGCCATCTTCTATGCCAGTGACGAGCAGAAACGGATTGCCGCGGCCTATATCGCTGAGCTGGACAAGGCGCACGTATTCAACGCGCCGATTGTGACAAAACTCGAGCCGCTGTCGGGATTCTACCCGGCCGAGGACTATCACCAGGACTTTGCGGTGCTCCACCCGACTTATCCATATATCGTCTTCAACGACCTGCCGAAGGTGGATAATCTCAAGCGGCTGTTCGCGACCGAATATCGCGATACGCCGGTCACGGTAATGGCGTCGAGCAGGCCGAGCCAATAAGCCCGCAAATCACACCTCCGCAAAAGCTACCGCGCCAGATTTCGCGCTGCACAAATCGCTCGCGCCGCCGTTCCCATGGCGGCGCTTCGCTATAGCCAACCGGCACGCCCCGAAGTATCGTTGGCAAAGGAGAGGGGGTAACGACAAGCCCGCTCCACAAAAACGAGGAAAAGGGGGAGGTACGCCATGGCTATGGCAACGACGACCTTAGGGCCAATGTCCGGGGCCGAACACAGCGCGCAGCTGCGCAAAGCCGTCATCGCATCGACGATCGGCACGGCGATCGAGTGGTACGATTTCTTCCTCTATGGCACCGCCGCCGGGCTCGTCTTCGGCAAGCTTTACTTTCCCAATCAGAATCCGCTGTCGGCAACGTTGCTGGCCTTCGGCACCTATTTCGTCGGTTTCGCCGGCCGCCCGATCGGCGCCGCGATTTTCGGCCATTACGGCGATCGCATCGGCCGCAAGGCGACGCTGATTGCGACGCTGTTGTGCATGGGATTGGCGACTTTCGCTATTGCGTTTGTGCCGACTTACGATTCGATCGGCATCTGGGGTGCGGTCCTGTTGACCGTGTTGCGGGCGATCCAAGGCATCGGCGTCGGCGGCGAATGGGGCGGCTCGGTGCTGTTGGCGATGGAATGGTCGCGCACCCAACACCAGCGCGGTCTGGTCGCGGCTTGGCCGCAATTCGGCGTGCCCTGCGGGCTTTTGCTCTCGACGCTGGCGGTCATGGCGTTTAGCGCCTGGTCGGGCAGCGATTTCTTGACTTGGGGCTGGCGCGTGCCGTTCGCGCTTTCGATCATCCTGGTCGGGATCGGTCTGTGGATCCGGCTCGGCATCCTCGAGACCCCGGTGTTCCAGAAGCTGCTCGATACCAAGAAGATCGAGCACGCCCCGATCATCGAGGTCATCAAGAAGCAGCCGAAAGAGATCGTCCTGTCGGCTTTGCTGCGGCTGTCAGAGCAGGCGCCGTTCTACGTCTTCACCGCGTTTGTCTTCGCCTACACCGTCGGCACGCTGCATATGGACCGCAACTTCATCCTCGATGCGGTGATGGCGGCGGCCTGCGTCTCATTCGTCACCATCCCGCTCGCCGGCCATATCTCGGACCGCATCGGGCGCAAAAACATGTATCTGATCGGCGTCGTGACCATGGGACTGTTCGGGTTCCTGTATTTCGGCATGGTGGACACGGCGATCCCGTCGGCGGTCTTTATCGCCATCGTGCTCTCGCTCATTCCGCACGACATGCAATACGGGCCGCAGGCGGCGCTGATCGCGGAGGCATTTACGCCGCGCTTGCGCTATAGCGGCGCTTCGCTCGGCTATCAGCTGGCCTCGGTCATCGCCGGCGGTCCGGCGCCGATCATCGCCACCGCGCTGTTCGCCACCTATCATACCGGCTACGCGATCGCGATCTACATCGCGGCCTGTTCCGCCATCAGCCTGGTGGCGGCCTCGCTCATGCCCGACTTCACCGGCCAGGATATCTCGGCCGAATACGACGCCGCCGGCGAGGAGTGATTTAGCCGGGAAGAATCAACGCCGGGGCGGCGCGCCCCGGCGTTTTTCATTGTGGAGCTCGGCAAAGGCTTAAACTTGCATTCCCCGGATGACGCACTGATCTGCGCAACGCTCACGCCGACTCAGATATAGGCGTCAGCTCCTTATCCTGGATCGAGCGAGGCGGTGATGCCGAACCTAGCCGGCGCCCAACAGCCTGATCGCTTCGTCGCGCGCGAACAGATAGAGCAGATGCCGCAACGCTTCGCCGCGCGGCGAGCCGAGCTTGGGATCGCGCGCCAGCACGAGGGCGGCGTCGTCGCGCGCTGCTGCCAGCAACTTGGCGTGGACCTCAAGACGGGCAATGCGGAAGCCGGGCATGCCGCTTTGGCGGGTGCCGAGCACGTCGCCTTCGCCGCGCAGTTTTAAATCTTCCTCGGCGATGCGGAAGCCGTCGTCGGTTTCGCGCAGGATGGCGAGGCGGGCTTTCGCGGTCACCCCGAGCGGCGCCCGGTACAGCAGCAAACAGGTCGAACGCTCGGCGCCGCGGCCGACCCGGCCGCGCAATTGGTGCAATTGCGCGAGGCCAAAACGCTCGGCGTGTTCGATCACCATCACGCTCGCTTCTGGCACGTCGACGCCGACTTCGATCACCGTCGTCGCGACCAGAAGGCGCGTCTGCCCAGCCGCAAAGCGCTCCATGGCGCGATCCTTGTCGGCGCCGCGCATGCGGCCATGAACGAGATCCACGGCATCGCCGAAGCGCTGTTGCAAGGCGCGGTAACGCTCCTCGGCAGCGGCAAGGTCGACGCTTTCGGATTCCTCGACCAATGGGCACACCCAATAGACGCGTCGGCCTTCGTCGAGCGCGCGCGCCACCGCGTCGATCACCTCGTCGAGACGGGAAAGCGCAACGGCGCGGGTATCGACCTTTTGCCGGCCCGCCGGCTTCTCGCGCAGCTCCGAGACGTCCATGTCACCAAAATAAGTCAGCACCAATGTGCGCGGGATCGGCGTCGCGGTGAGCACCAAAAGATCGACCGCCTCGCCCTTGCGCGCGAGCGCGAGCCGTTGATGAACGCCGAAGCGATGCTGTTCATCGACGATGGCCAGTGCCAGATCGCGGAACGCCACTTCGTCCTGGAACAAAGCGTGCGTGCCGAGCAGGAGATCGATGTCGCCGGCGGCAAGCGCGCTGAGAATTTCGCTGCGCTCGCGGCCGCGCTCGCGCCCGGTCAGGATGGCGACGCGGATGCCGGCGGCAGCGGCAAGCGGCGCGATCGTTGCAAAATGCTGGCGCGCCAATATTTCGGTCGGCGCCATGAACGCCGCCTGGCGGCCGGCCTCGATCACGTTGGCCGCGGCGATTAGCGCTACCACGGTCTTGCCCGAGCCGACGTCGCCGTGCAGCAGCCGCAGCATGCGCTGCGGCTGCGCCAGATCGGCGACAATATCGGTGACCGCGCGCTGTTGCGACGGCGTCAGCGAATAGGGCAGCGCGGCTGTGATGCGGGCGCGCAGCCGGCCCTCGGCGGCGCTGCCGCGGCCGGCGCGCGTGCGCATGTGCGCGCGCAACAAAGCGAGCGCGAGTTGGCTGGCCAGCAGTTCGTCATAGGCGAGCCGCGACCAGGCTGCGCTATCAGGCTTGATGTCGTCCGGCGCCGCGGGACGATGAATGGTGCGGAGCGCGCCGGCAAAGCTCGGATAGAAGTTGCGCTTAAGCCAGGCCGGGTCCTGCCATTCCGGCAGCGCCGGCAGGCGTTCGAGCGCAAAGTCGAGCGCTTTTCGCACCTGGTTCGGATGCAGCCCTTCGGTGAGTGGATAGACCGGATCAATGAGCGGCAGCCGCGCAAAACCCTCCGCGTCGACCACGCGGTCGGGATGCACCATCTGCAAATGGCCGTCGTAGAACGTAGCAATCCCAGAGACGTAGCGCAGCGCGCCCTCGGGCAAGAGCTTTTGCAGATAATCCGCTCGGGCATTGAAATAGCTGATGGTCAGCGTGTTGGTATCGTCGCTGGCATCGATATTGTAAGGCGCGCGCGGCCGGTTCGGCGGCGGCGGCCGGTGCCGGTCGATCGTGACCGCGACCGTGACCACCGAGTCAGGCTTCACATCGCTCAGTTTCGGCTGGTCGCGCCGGTCGACGAAGCCGGTCGGCAGGTGAAACAATAGATCGATGACGCGCGGCGGCTCGCCGTCGCGCCCGATCAGCCGACTGAACAGTTTTTCGAGCTTCGGCCCGATCCCAGGCAGGGCCGAGAGCGAAGCGAAAAGCGGATTAAGGACCGGCGGGCGCATGGGTGCCTATTTCGTCATTCCGGGACGCGGGCGTTAGCCCCCGAACCCGGAATCCATATTCACAGAATAGGCCGAACTGTCGCGAGAATTTCCTGGAATGTCAGTGGGTTTGGATTCCGGGCTCCCCGCTGCGCTCGGCCCCGGAATGACGAAACAGCCGCTGACAATCGGCGCGTCGCTCTCTATATACCCGTCGCCCGGCCGCGTCCGGGCTTTCGGCGTTTGCACAGGCGGTAGCTGGGGGCGCAATGACGGAGCGATCGAGCGAGGGACTTGATGTACGGCGCCGCAAGCTTTTGTTTCGGGCGTGGCGCCGCGGCGTGCGCGAGATGGATCTGATCGTCGGCCGCTTCGCCGACGCCACGATCGACAAATTCGACGAGGCGTCGCTTGATGATTTCGAACGGCTAATCGAAGTGCCCAATGCCGCCCTTTACGCTTGGGTAGTCGGAGCCGAAAACATTCCGGCGGATTACGACACGATGGTGCTGCGGCAACTGATAAGCTTTAATAACAGCTCGCATGTTTTGGCCGAGGGCAAGCGGTGACGGCGCAGCTGCCTCGGCATTCCCCGTGGTCGACAAAAACGCCGGCGCAACGGCTCCTGCCGGGCCGGCCGCTGACGCTTGCCGGCATTGCCGACGGCGCCGAAGGCCTGGTGGTTGCCGACCTGGCGCGCTCGATCGCGTCCGGCGCAAATCCGCCGCCGATCAGCGTCGCGGTCATCTGCCGCGACGGCTCACGCCTGGCGATGCTCTCCCGCGCGCTCGCCTTTTTCGCCCCGGACATCGAGGTTTTGGAATTTCCGGCCTGGGATTGCCTGCCCTACGATCGGGTCTCCCCGCATGCGGCGGCGGTGGCGCAGCGGATGATGGCGCTCGCCCGCCTGGCGCGGGCAAAGGGCCACGACCACCCGGCCGTCCTCCTCACCACGGTCAATGCCGTGCTGCAACGCGTGCCGGCGCGCGACCTCGTCGCCACCCAGTCGCTCTCCGCTGCACCGGGCAATCTTTTGCCCTTGGCCGGGGTCACGCAGTGGCTCGAACTCAACGGTTTTAATCGCTCGGCGACTGTGAGAGAGCCGGGTGATTACGCGGTACGCGGCGGCATCATCGATCTGTTCGCTCCCGGCATGAACGCCCCGGTCCGGCTCGACTTTTTCGGCGACACGCTGGAATCGATCCGCAGCTTCGACCCGGAAAGCCAACGCACCAGCGCCGAACTGCGCGCGCTCGATCTGGTGCCGATGGCGGAGTTTCAACTCACCTCGGACAGCATCCGGCTGTTCCGCACCGGTTATGTCGCGGCATTCGGCGCGGCGGGTCCCGAGGACGTGCTCTACGAAGCGGTCAGCGAGGGCCGCCGCCACGCCGGCATGGAGCATTGGCTGCCGCTGTTCCACCAGCACATGGCAACGCTGTTCGACTATATCGGCGCGCCTTCTTCTCCCGCTGCGACACCCGTCGTCCTCGAGCCGCTGGCCGAAGAAGCCGCCCACGAGCGGCTTTCGCAGATCGCCGATTATTACCAGGCGCGCAAGGAGGCGCTCGATCACGCGGGCGCCGGCGCGCCGTATAAGCCGCTGCCGCCGGACCGGCTCTATCTCGCCGAAGCCGAATGGCGCGCGCGCTTGGACAATGCCGCGCTGGCGCGGCTGACGCCGTTTGCCGCGGCTGACGGCGCCGCCGATGTGATCGAAATAGGCGCGCATGCCGGCCATAATTTTGCGGCCGAGCGCAACACGCCCGGCACCAATGTGTTCGAGGCAGTGACCAAGCACGTCAATGCGCTGCAAACAGCCGGCAAGCGCGTGTTGATCGCGCTGTGGAGCGAAGGCTCGCGCGAGCGCATGACGCACGTCATCGCCGAGCACGGGCTGCACAATCTTAGCGCCGTCGCCACGTGGCCGCAGGCGCTCGCTTTACCGCGGCAGCAGATTGCGCTCGCGGTGCTCGGCATCGAGACCGGCTTCGAAACCGCCGACGTGGCGCTCGTCACCGAGCAGGACATTTTGGGCGAACGGCTCATTCGCGCCCGCAAGGCGTCCAAGCGCGCGGAAAATTTCATCGCCGAGGTGACGAGCCTGTCCGCCGGCGATCTCGTCGTCCACGTCGATCACGGCATCGGCCGCTTCCATGGCCTGCGGGCGATCGAGGCCGCCGGCGCGCCGCACGACTGTTTGGAAATCCATTATGCCGGCGGCGACAAATTATTCCTGCCGGTCGAGAATATCGAACTGCTGTCGCGCTACGGCTCGGACGAGGCGGGTGCCGAGCTCGACCGGCTCGGTTCAGGCGCCTGGCAGGCCCGTAAATCGCGGATGAAAAACCGCATCCGCGAGATCGCGAGTGAATTGATCAAGGTCGCCGCCGAGCGGCAATTGCGCGAGGCGCCGCAGCTCGCCGTCGGCGCCGGCCTCTATGACGAATTTTGCGCCGGCTTTCCCTATGAGGAGACCGACGATCAGCTCGCCGCCATCGATGCCGTGCTCAACGATCTTTCGTCGGGCCGGCCGATGGATCGGCTGATTTGCGGCGACGTCGGCTTCGGCAAGACCGAGGTGGCGTTGCGCGCCGCCTTCATCGCGGCCATGAACGGCAAACAGGTCGCGGTCGTGGTGCCGACGACGCTGCTGTCGCGCCAGCACATGAAGACCTTTTCCGACCGCCTCAAGGGGTACCCAGTTCATATTGCGCAAGCATCAAGACTCGTCTCCACAGCCGAACTCGCCAAGGTCAAAAAGGGCCTCGCCGAGGGCGCGGTCGACATCGTCATCGGCACCCATGCGCTGCTCGGCAAGGCCATAAAATTCAAGGATCTTGGACTGATCGTGGTCGACGAGGAGCAGCATTTTGGCGTCGCGCACAAGGAAAAGCTCAAGCAGCTGCGCGCCGAGGTGCATGTGCTGACGCTGACCGCGACGCCGATTCCGCGCACCTTGCAGCTGGCGCTTTCCGGCGTGCGCGAAATGTCGATCATCGCCACCCCGCCGGTCGATCGGCTCGCGGTGCGCACCTTCGTCTCGCCGTTCGACCCGGTCGTGGTACGCGAGGCCTTGCTGCGCGAGCGCTATCGCGGCGGCCAGGCATTCTATGTCTGCCCGCGCATCGAAGACCTCGCCGAAGCGAAATCGTTCCTCGACAAAAACGTCCCCGAGGTGCGCGTCGCCGTGGCGCACGGCCAGATGCCGGCCGCCATGCTCGAAGACATCATGGCGGCGTTTTACGACGGCAAGTTCGACGTGCTGTTATCAACCACCATCATCGAATCCGGCCTCGACATCCCGACCGCGAATACGCTGATTGTCCATCGCGCCGACATGTTCGGGCTGGCGCAAATCTATCAGCTGCGCGGCCGCGTCGGCCGCGCCAAGCTGCGCGCTTACGCGCTGCTGACGCTGCCGGCGGCGCGAAAAATCACGCCGCAGGCCGAGCGTCGGCTAAAGGTGCTGCAATCGCTCGACACGCTCGGCGCCGGCTTCCAGCTCGCCTCGCACGATCTCGACATCCGCGGCGCCGGCAATCTGTTGGGCGACGAGCAGTCCGGCCACATCAAGGAAGTCGGCTTCGAGCTTTATCAGCAGATGCTGGAAGAGGCCGTTATTTCCATGAAGGCCGGCATCACAGCGCCCGCAGCCGACAAATGGTCGCCGCAAATCACCATCGGCACTGCGGTACTGATCCCGGAGGATTACGTCGCCGATCTGCCGGTGCGGCTCGCGCTCTACCGCCGGCTGGCCGAGATCGAGGACGACCGCGACATCGAGGCGTTCGCCGCCGAACTCGTCGACCGCTTCGGCAAATTGCCTGAGGAAGTGGAGTACCTGTTACGGATTGTCGCCATCAAGACGCTGTGCCGGCGCGCCAATGTCGAGAAGATCGAAGTCGGCCCCAAAGGCGCGGTGCTGTCGTTGCGCGACAATATCTTCGCCAATCCCGAGGGGCTGATCGCCTATATCGCCAAGCACCGCGAAGGCGCCCGCGTCCGCCCCGACCAGAAAGTCGTGTTCTTCGACGAATGGGACACGCC
>Ga0187784_10003339_pt1 | contig 12947 bp, 9 predicted proteins | sample 1015_SJ02_MP15_2_FD_132964 | JGI IMG/M metagenome (GOLD analysis project Ga0187784, IMG submission 132964) | Tropical peat soil microbial communities from peatlands in Department of Meta, Colombia - 1015_SJ02_MP15_20_MG | ecosystem: Environmental > Terrestrial > Soil > Wetlands > Peat | place... | reverse complement strand
TCACCGGGCACTTCCCGAGATCGACTTCGGCGAGATCGACACCTCGACCACGCTCCTGGGCCATCGGCTCAAGGCACCGCTCGTGATCACCGGCATGACCGGCGGCTTTCCCGACGCCGCGAAGATCAACGAGAACCTCGCCCGCGCCGCCGCCGAGGTCGGGATCGCGATGGGCGTCGGGAGCGAGCGCGCCGCGGTGCTCAAGGGACAGTATCCGGAGAGCTACGCGTGCGTCGCGCGCCATGCCGTCCCGCTCAAGTTCGCGAACATCGGGGCCCCCCAGATCATCCCGCAGAACCCCGGCGACCCCGTCGTCGGCGCCGATCTCGTGCGCGCCGCGATGGAGCTCATCCACGCCGATGCCCTCGCGATCCACCTCAACTTCCTCCAGGAGATGGTCCAGCCCGAGGGAGACCGACGGGCCCGGGGGAGCCTCGAGCGTATCGGGGAACTGGCCGCGCAGTTCCCGGTGCTCGTCAAGGAGACCGGCGCGGGGATCTCCCGCGAGGTCGCCGAGGCGCTGCGCGAGCGCAAGGTCCGGGCATTCGATGTCAGCGGGACCGGTGGGACATCGTTCGCCGCGGTCGAGCACTACCGCGCGGTCGACCAGGGGGCCGAGCGCGAGGCCCGGGTCGGCAAGACGTTCTGGGATTGGGGGATCCCCTCCCCCGTCTCCGTGCTCGAGGTCGTGGGCGTCGGCCTCCCGGTGATCGCGAGCGGCGGGGTCCGTTCGGGCCTCGACGTCGCTCGGGCCCTCGCGCTCGGGGCTTCGGCCGCGGGCACGGCGGGCGGGGTCCTCAAGGCGGCCGCGGCCGGCTACGACGAGACGCGACGCGAGATCGAGACGATCGTCCACGAGCTCAAGGTCGCGATGTTCCTGACCGGTTCTCGGACGGTCGCCGAGCTGCAGAAGGCGCCGTACGTGATCACCGGGGAGACGCGCCTGTGGCTCCACCGGTGAGCGCTCCCGCGAGCACGCCCGAGGAGATCCATCGGGCGAAGCTCGCCTGGATGCATGGGGCGCCGGGACGCGCGCTCCCGACGAACGTTACGTGGGTCAACAGCCTCCCGGCCCAGGAACGCGCGCGGTACGCGCGGAGCGTCCGGCGTAAGCCGTCGCGCACACTTTCCGGCGTCGCGATAGTGGCCGTCATGACCGCGCCCTCCCGCTGCGCGCACGGTCGCTGCACCTACTGCCCGGGCGGCGTCGAGAACGCGAGCCCGCAGAGCTACACCGGCGAGGAGCCCTCGGCGCTCCGCGGCGCGCAGTTCCACTGGGACGCCGCCGCGATCACCCGGCATCGCGTGGAGACGCTCGAGGCGATCGGCCATTCCACCTCCAAGGTCGAGGTGATCGTCATGGGGGGGACCTTTCCGTCGCGTCCCCGGGCGTACCAGGAAGGCGTCCTGAAAGGGATCTACGACGGGCTGAACGGCGGGTCATCCGCTTCTCTCGAGGCCGCGCAGGCGACGAACGAGCACGCCGCGCGGCGCATGGTCGGGCTGACGGTCGAGACCCGACCGGACTGGTGTGACGGGCGCGTCCTGCCGTTCCTGCTCGATGCCGGGGTCACCCGGGTGGAGATCGGGGTCGAGTGCCTGACCGAGAGCGTCCTCCGGGCGGTCGGCCGGGCCCACGGGGTGGACGACGTGGCACGGGCGACCCAACAGGCCCGCAGTCGCGGACTCAAGGTCTGCTATCACTGGATGCTCGGGCTTCCCGGAATGGACCCCGACCGGGACCTCGCGGATTTCCGAACGCTCTGGGACGACCCGGCGTACCGACCGGACATGCTGAAGCTGTATCCGACGCTCGTCCTGCCCGGGACGGAGCTCTACGAGGACTGGAAGGCGGGGCGGTACGTTCCGTACGATACCCCTACGGCCGCGCGGGTCCTCGCCGAACTGAAGAAGATCCTTCCGCCGTGGGTCCGTATCCAGCGGGTCCAGCGGGACATCCCCGCCCGGCTGATCGCCGCGGGCGTCCGGGCCAGCAACGTCCGCCAGATCGCGCTCGCACGACTGGCCGCCGAGGGGAGGAGCTGTCGCTGCCTGAGGTGCCGTGAGGCGGGACGCCGGGCGACCCCCCCGTTCGAAGCGCTCCGGCTCACGCGGACGTCGTATCGGGCGGGCGAGGGGACGGAGCTCTTCTTCGCCTGGGAGGACGCCGAGACCGACACCGTCGCCGGCTTCCTTCGGTTGCGCCTGCCGTCCCCCGCCTCCGCGGAGGGGCTCCCGGCCCCGGTCATCCGCGAGCTCAAGGTGGTGGGCACGGAGGTGCCGATCGGCGCGCCCGGGGATCGGCCGAGCGACTACCAGCACCGGGGCCTCGGGCGCGGGTTGCTCGAGGAGGCCGAGGAGGCCGCGCGCGAGGCCGGGCACTCCCGGGTCTACGTCACGAGCGCGGTGGGAACCCGGGAATACTATCGGTCGCGCGGGTACGTCCGGGACGGACCGCACATGGCGAAGGTCCTTTGCGCCCGGCACAACGCCTGACCGCCCCCGAGCCCTCGTCGCAACCGCGCAACCGTTAAACCCACCCCCCGCTCCGCCGACCGCTGGGACCCCCATGGACCGCAATATCGTCGTGGAGCCGCTACGGACCGTGCACATCGCGGACCAAGAAGTCGAGCTGGTCGAGCGCAAGGGACTCGGACACCCCGACTCGATCGCCGACGGGGTGTCGGAATCGGTCAGCCGGGCGCTGAGCCGGCTGTACCTCGACGAGTACGGCAAGATCCTCCATCACAACACGGACGAGACCCAGGTCGTCGGCGGCGGCTCCGAGCCGAAGTTCGGCGGCGGGCGGGTCACGAACCCGATCTACATCCTGCTCGTCGGCCGGGCGACCACCGAGGTCAACGGCGAGAAGCTCCCCTACCGCGACGTCGCGGTGGAGGCCGCGAAGAAGTACGTGAGCTCGGTCTGTGCGCACCTCGACATCGACAAGCACGTCGACTTCGATTGCCGGATCGGACAGGGCTCGGTCGATCTGCGCGGGGTCTTCGACCAGAAGGCCGTCCTCGCGAACGACACGAGCTTCGGCGTCGGCTTCGCGCCGTTCTCCGATACGGAGCGGGTCGTGCTCGAGAGCGAGCGGTTCCTCACGTTGAAGCTGAAGAAGAAGCTCCCGGCGCTCGGCGAGGACGTCAAGGTGATGGGCTTCCGCCGGGGCCAGCAGATCCATCTCACGGTGGCGGCGGCGCTCGTCGACAGCGAGATCGCGAACCCGCAGGAGTACGATGAGGTCAGCCGCGAGATCCACGACAAGCTGATGGACCAGGTCGTGAAGCTCACCCGCCACGACGTCACGATCGACGTCAACACCGCGGACGACCCCGAGCTCGGTCGGTACTACCTCACGGTCACGGGCCTTTCCATGGAGGCGGGCGACGACGGCTCCGTCGGCCGCGGCAACCGCCAGAACGGGCTCATCACGCCGTGCCGGCCGATGAGCCTCGAGGCCTCGGCGGGCAAGAACCCCGTCAACCACGTCGGGAAGATCTACAACATCCTCGGGAACCTGATCGCCAACGACATCGTCAAGGAGACGGGCGGGAACGTCAAGGAGGTCCACGTCCGCATCCTGTCGCAGATCGGAAAGCCCGTCGATCAGCCGCAGATCGCGAGCCTGCAGATCCTCCCCGCGGACGGCGTCAAGGTCGCCCAGGTGAAGGGCAAGGCCGAGGCGATCGCCCAGGGCTGGTTCGACAAGATCGACACGATCCCGCGCCTCCTCCTGACGGACAAGATATCGGTCTTCTAGGCGTCGGGCGCGCCCGGGAGGGGAGGTCCCGGTCGTGCGGGTCTACGTCGAGTCGTTCGGCTGCGCCCAGAACCGGGGCGAGGGCGGGGCGATCGCCCGGGACCTGGCCGCCGCCGGCCACGACGTGCTCGCGGGACCGGACGGGGCCGACGTCGGGGTCCTCGTGACCTGCGCGGTCATCGGGCCCACCGAGGCCCGGATGGCCCGTCGGTGGCGGGCGCTCGCGGACCGCGTGCCCCGCGTGGTGGTCACCGGTTGCCTCGTGCCCCTCCGGACCGGGATCCTCACCGGCCGCGGCCGGGAACGGACGACGTTCGTACCGATCCGCGAACAGGCCGCGATCCCGTCGCTCGTCGCCGCCTGGAGCGCGACGGCGCACCTCGAACCGTCGCCGGTTCCGCTGGCACCGATCGCCACCACCGCGCCGGCGTCCGAGGAAATCGTGATCGCCCAGGGGTGCACGAGCGCGTGCACCTACTGCTTCAGCCGACTCGCCCGCGGCCGTCTCGAGAGCGTGCCGGCGGTTACGATCGTGCGCCGCGTTGCGGCCGCGGTCGCCCGGGGCGTCACCGAGGTCCGGCTGACCTCGCTCGACACGGCCGCGTGGGGAGCGGAGCGTCCGGGAGGAGAAGGACTGCCCGACCTCCTCGGCCGGATCTCGGACGTCCCGGGAGACTTCGAGGTCCGGGTCGGCATGATGAGCCCGCAGACCCTCGGACCGATCGTCGAGCCGTACCTCGACGCCCTCGGCTCCCGGCGGTTCTACAAGTTCCTCCACCTTCCCGTCCAGAGCGGATCGGACGCCGTCCTCCGGGGGATGCGCCGCGGGTACACGGTCGCCGAGTTCCGTCGGCAGGTCGCGCGGGCGCGAACGCGATTTCCCGAGCTCCTGCTCTCGACCGACGTGATCGTGGGTTTCCCGGGCGAGACCGAGGACGACCACCGGGCGACCGAGCAGCTGCTCAGTGAGGTCGAACCCGAGACGGTCAACGTGACCCGGTTCTCTCCGCGTCCGGGGACCCCGGCGTCCCACCTGCCGCCCGTCGGACCGCGGATCGCGAAGCGACGCTCCCGCGCGATCGCCGAGCTGCGGCAACGGATCGCTCGTCGTGGTCTCGAGCGGTGGATCGGATTCCGGGGCCCCGCCCGGGTCACGGAACACGGTCCGGGATCGAGTTCGGTGGCGCGACTTTCGAACTACCTGCCCGCCGTGCTCCCGGCGCGCTACGCCCTCGGCACTGGCCTCACCCTGCGCGTGGAGGGGGCCCGGTCGACGTACCTGCTCGCCCGCGCGGAGCCACCCGGGTTCTAAATACCGGAACCTCCCCTAGTTCCACGGTCGACCCCGGGGGACAGCGCTCCCGCGATACGTGCGATGGTGGCCGCGATCACACCGCTCGAACTGACGACCCTGGTCATCGTCGTCGTGGTCTCGATCATCGTCATCGCGCTCCTCCTGTACACCTTGCGCCGGCTCAAGGAGCGCCGCGCGCAGCTCCTCGGCGAGCTGCGGGACCGGCCCGAGTTCGTCCAGGACCGGGCGTTCAACCGGATCGCCATGGCGCGTCGGGAGGCGGACGTCCTCGCGCGTCAGGGCTCCGACGTGAGCGGCCCCCGGGAGCAGATCGCCCAGGCCCAGGCGGCGTTCGATTCGATGAACTACGATCGGGCCTACGAGCTCGCGCAGCAGGCGCACGAGAAGCTCGTGAACGCCCGCAGCGACGGCCGCGCGCTACCGGCCGCGGCGCGTCCGGCGGCGACTCCCGTCGCCTCCCCTTCGCCCGCCCCCCGGCCGAGCACGGCCGCGGTGGTCGCCTCGGCCGCCTCGCTGTCCGGGATCCCGGCCATGGCCGCGGTCCCCTCGAACCTCCCGAAGAACCGGGTCGAGTCGCAGTTCCAGCTCCGTCTCCTCGATCAGGACCTCGACACCGCGCGATCGAAATCGCCGAGCAACCCCGCGCTTCCCCTCACCCAGCAGATCCGCGCCGATGCGGGCACCGCGTTCGACCGGGGGGACTACACGGAGGCGTTCCGGCTCGCGCTCCGGGGCCGTCGCACGATCGGCGGGTCGGTCGAGAGCCTCCCCCCCGCGACCGTTGCGTCCGCGTCGGCCGCGGCGGGAGAGGCGGAGCGCCCGGGGATGGACGCCGGCCGTTCGGCCGAGATCGCCGCCGGGGCGGAGCGGTGCGCGCAGTGCGGCTACCCGGCGCTGCCGGGAGACTCCTTCTGCCGGGGATGCGGCGAGCCCCGCGCCTCGGTCTCGTGCCCCCAGTGCGGCGCGGCCCGACAGCCCGCCGACACGTTCTGCGGGCGCTGCGGTAGTTCGTTCCGCTAGCTGGCCACCGGGCCGCCCGGTGCGAGCCACTCGTCGAGTCGCCGCTGGGTGCGCGCCTCGTGGAGGAGCGCGCTCGCGGCGCGCCAGCGCTCGAGCGGGATCGCGAACCCCGTCTGGATGCGCGCGTCGAGCTCCTTCAGATCGGCGAGGCGTTCGGGGGTCGTGGCGAGCGCGGCGCGGACGTGCTCCCGGACGTTCCATACCCCGAGGGGGAGGATCTCTCCGGGGTGGACCTCGCGCAGCACGACCGCCCCCGCCTGGCGGCCCAGGCGCAGCAGGAGCTCGCTCACCGCCAATCGGGCGGCGTAGTAGCAGCCCCCGATCGACGCGTAGGTGGTGCGGCCCTCGTAGCCCTCGTGGTCGCCCATCACCAACAGTCGGGTCGGGTTCGGGTTCCAGAGCGTATTGGGATACCACGCTTCGATCGACTCGTAACGGAACACTCCGGGAAGGAGCGCGATCAGCCAGCGGTTGTCGAGGGCGGTCAATCGGTAGAGCAGGATCTCCGAGAGCTCGGGAAGGTCCCGGACCCCCTCGAGGTTCTGCTTCGATAGGAGATCGTCGACCGCAGTGATGCTCCAGCGCGTCGGGACGAGGCGGCGCCGACCGCGCCGGCCCAGGGTGCCCACGCTGAACGCCCGCTGGATGCGGCTCACGCGGACGCCGCGATCGTAGAGCTCCCCGACCGCGGTGCGAGCGTTCGCGTGGACATCGGAGGTGAGACGATCGAGGTGGGGATCGACCTTCCGCACGTCGAGGCGGAACCGCTCGATCGGTGCCGACGGCCCGAACGGCGGGGCCGTGTCGGAAAGCGCGAGGTGGCCACGTGGGGGGCGGCGGAACGTCGCCTCGCTCTCGACCGACTCGCCGGCGATCCCGAGCAGCTGCAGGTCCTCGAGGAGCGGGATCGGCCGCTCCGCGTCCGTGACGCGGACACGGCTCGTGCCCCGGACCAGCCCGGTGCGGAACCCGATGAGCTCCGGGACCGAGCGCCCGACCCAATCCTCGGGCGTGTCCAAGAGCTCGGTCGAGCCGTGCTCGGGGCTGAGGAGCGGCCCGATGGCGACCTTCGGATATCCGAACCTACCGACGAACAGGCCCGGCGGCGAGCTCCCGTCGAGCTCCGTGCCGTCCACGAGCGGAAGGGTGCGCTCGAACGCGTGGTACTTCAACAGGATCGGGCAGACCGGCTTGCCGCAGAGTAGCTGGGCCGAGCGGCAGCGAAGACACATCGTCGGATCGTCCTTGAGTCCGGGGATGCTCCAGGAGAGCGACGGGACCGGGGCGATCCCCGGTATCGGCGGAGCCGAAGGGCTCGCGGACATAGACTCGGGCGAAGAGGGAACGCGGCCTTGTAAGCTCGTGCGGCAAGGTCGTGAAACACCTCGGGCCGGGCGCCGCTCGCAACTCCCCCACCGTCAAATAGGACGGGCGGGTGGCGACCCCCCGTCTGGGACTGTGGGGTAGATTGGTCCATCCTTCGGGGTTCGGGACTCCGAGACGCCAGTTCAAATCTGGCCAGTCCCACTCGGGCCGGCGGGCCGAGGGCCCGCCCGTCCCTCGGCCGACCTCAGAGCCGCTGCGTCAGCGCCCGGACCGCGTGCCCGCCGTCCTTGACGATCGGGCCCCCGTGGTACGTGAGGAGCGCGTCGATCGAGAGCTTGGCCATCCGCTGGGCGGAGATCTGGGCGGTCGGCGTATGCAACGTGTAGTCCGGGGGGGTCAGCACGACGCCCTTGCCCTCTCCGAAGAAAAGGTCGCCCGAGAAGAGCCACTTCTTCTCGGCCTGGTAGTACGACGTGTGCCCCGGGGTATGCCCCGGGGTGTGGTACGCGATGAGGCCGCCGGCCGCGTCGACCGTATCCCCGTCCTTCAGGACCTCATCGATCACGAACGGCTCGGCGGGCGGAGTCCCCGGGCCGTCGTACTTCGGTCGCTCGGCGATGAACGCGGCCTCGATCCAGTGCGCGAAGGTGCGGGCCTTCGTCCGTTCGGCGAGCGCCTTGAGCGAGCCGGTGTGGTCCCGGTGCAGGTGGGTGATCAGGATCTTCTTGATCGACGTCGGTTCGACCTTGATCTTCGCGAGGTAGGCGAGCGTCGCCGCGTGCGTGCCGGGCAGCCCCGTATCGAGGAGCGTCCAGCTGCCACCGCGGTCCTTGAGAAGATAGACGTGGGTCGAGAAATCCGGCGAGGGATCGACGCCTTCCACTTGGTGCACTCCGGGGAGAATCTCCGCCATATCCCACCGACGAGGCGGACGCGGACCGCCGATTTAGCCGTTGGGAACGCGAGGCGCCTGCGCGCGGGATTTCAGAACCCGGGAGAACCCATCTCGTCCGGTGGCGGTGGGGCTTCGCCGAGCGCGGACGTCGCCCGTTTCGGCCGGATCACAAGCCCGACCAGCGCGAGCGCAACGCCTCCGATCACGAAGAGCGAACCGAGGGTCGAGAACGCGGTCGTGACCTTGACCGAGACCGAGCCGGCGGGGCCGGTGGAGGTGTTCGCTCCGACGAAGATCGTCCCCCCCACCGGCTGCTGGACCGTGAACGTCCCCGAGGTCCCGGTCTGGACGACGATCCCCGAAAGCTCGGAATAGTTGCTGCAGGGATTCGAACACGTGCCTCCGTAGACCGTCACCGTCACCGAGGAGGTCCAGGCGAACGCGACCGGGATCTTCCCGGTCAGCGACGACCCCGGCACGGTCCCGACCTCGTAGTCGGGGGGGCCCTGCGAGGCCGGGACGGTGATCGACTTCTGGGGAACGAACGGGACGTACAGTAGCACGACCCCGACGACGATCAGCACCGCGCCGACCGCGACCCAGATCGGCCGCATGGGAATTCCCCGAACCCGACGACCCTGCGCGCGGTCCTCTAGGTCCGCGCCCGAGGGGCGCCGTTCTCCTTGGAGGTGCCTTCCTCGGTCGGAGTTCGGATCGTCGGGGCGTCGGTCTCGAACGCGAGGAATTCGTTGCCGTCCGGGTCGGTGAACCGCAGGCTCCGGCCGCCCCAGGGCTCCGGGTGCGCCTCCTCCGTGACGTTCGCCCCGAAGTGCTCGAGACGCAGTTCGAGCGCGGATACGCTGTCCGTCTGGAAGACGATCCCCGTACGGGTCCCGATCCGCGCCTTCGCCTCGGAGTAGTACGGCTCTCCCCAGGTGGGCTCCGGCGCCACGAGCGAGAGCGCCGCCGCGCCCTTGCCGAGCGCCAGCTCCACGTAGCCGGACTCGGCGTCCTGGACCCGGATCTCGAACCCGAGCACGTTGCGGTAGAAGTCGATCGCCCGCTGCTGGTTCGACACGACGACGGCGACCCGCTGGAGGAGCGTCAGCCGACCCGATCCCCGGGCGGGAGGGAGGTCGAGGTTGACCCCGGAGCCCAGATCCGTCGGATTCCACTCGATCAGCGCGTACCGTCCGGCGGGGACTCGCGCCCACGGGTCAGTCCGAAGGACGCGCTTCGCCTCGTCGCCCTCGCGGGCACGGAACAATAGGAGGTCCCCCGGCGGGTTCGTCAGCGGCCCGTGGCCCACGAGCCGACCGGACTGGGCCAGCCGGGCAACAAAGTCGCGGGTGACGTGCGGCGCGGGGAGCGTCTCGGGATCCGCCGCACCGATCTCGACGAGCCGCAGGTAGATCCGTTTCGGCCGCCGTCCCGGTGTACTGCGGTCCGTCATCGCCGAGACGATGGGGTTCGACCTACTTGGAGTATGACCCCTGGCCGCGGGGGATGGGCACTAGTGGCCGTGGCTCCACACCTTCCCTAGAGCCCGGATCGACGCGGCAACCTCGTCGAAGGCGAGAGCCCCGAAGTCGAAGATCCCCAGCACCTCGTCGACCCCCACCGCCTCGAAGGCGCGGAGCCGCCGAGCCACCTCCTCCGGGGACCCGAACAGCGCCCATCCTGCCTCCTCGATGGCTGAGGCGTTCGCGTGCCGGGGGTCCTTGCGCACCTTCTCCTGGTAGAACGCGCTCTGAGTCGCGAGGCGGCTGTCGAGGTAGCGCTGGAGCGCCGGGCGCGCATGATCCGGATGCGGCCCTGCATACAGGTGGAGCCCGACCGAGACCTCCCCCCGGAATCCCGCGGGGGCGGCCGCCCGGTATTCCGCGATCTCCTGTGCGAGCTCCTCGAGACCGGCCACCGTCGCGTACGGAATGAGCGCGACCGAGGCGCCGAGGCGGGCGACGTGCGGAATCGCCTCCCGGCGCTGGACCGCGATCCAGAGCGGGGGATGTGGCGTTTGCACGGGCCGAACATTGAGGCGGACGGGCTTCGCGAGCGGGCCGGGCGCCCGGACCTCCTCGCCCGCGAGCGCGCGCCGCACCGTCGCGAGATTCTCGTCGAACCGTTCCCGTTTCGTCGCGAGGTCGATCCCGAACCCCTCGAACTCCGCGGCGAGGTACCCGCTGCCCACGCCCAGGTTCAACCGACCGCCGAGCAGGCGGTCCACCATCGCGTACTGCTCGGCGATCTCGATCGGCGAATGGAAGGGGAGCACGCTCACGAGGGCGCCCAATCGAAGACTATGGGTCCGCTCCCCGCAGGCGGCGAGCAGAACGGGGGGCGACGGACAGACCCCGCCCGCATGGAAGTGGTGCTCGGCGATCCAGAGCGCGTGGAGACCCGCCTCGTCGGCGGTGGCGGCGAGCTCGACGACCTCGCGGAGCCGATGCTCCTCGTTCGTCACCGGGTACGCGTCGACGACGGTGAACGCGCTGAGCCGCACGGCGCGCGGACCTGGGCGGAGTAGAAGGCGTTTCCCCGCGGGGGACCCAAACACTAAGACGGCGCGCGCTCCCTGAGACGGAACGTGGGCTGGTAGATCAGTCCGGAAGATCGCCGGTTTTGCAAACCGGAGGCCTCGGGTTCAAATCCCGACCAGTCCACTACCGCCGGTGCGACAGCGGTCACGCGAGGTTCATCTTCTTCAATACGAGTTGGAATCTCGGATCGCGCCGCACGTTCTCGAGGTCGGCGTGGGTCCGAAACGGTTGAAGCGCGATGCTATGCATATCGACCGCGACCTCGAGGCAGCGGAAGCAGCTGTCGAGATCACCGAGCATGGCGTACGCCCATGCGACGATCCATGCGACTCCGGGGAACTCCGGCGACGCCTCTTCGGACTGCAGGATCACCCTCGCCGCCTGCTTCTCCCCGGACGTCGCGAGATAGTACGCATGCCACAGTCGTTTCCAGCTCGGGTTGGCCTGTAGCTCCTCGCATCGGCGGCACTCCGCCAAGCACAGGGCGAGCTCCGACCGACCGCGATAAAATTGCTGCAGGGCGTCGTGATACTGATAGGAGTCAGGCTCCAGCGCCCCGAGACGCTGGATCTTGAGGAATGCCTCGTCGAACCTCTGGAGGTCGACCAGCAAGTTCGCGAGAAAGCTGACATAGCGGGCCGCGAGGGGGTCCGCGCCTTCGGCCAGCTGCCCCTCCCGGAGCGCTTCGTCGAGACGGCCTTCGTCCTCGAGGAGCGTCGCGTACCAGTAATGGGCCGCGGCATAGCTCGGGTTGAGCGCGAGGGACAGCTGGTACTGCTTCTCCGCGCCGGCGTAGTCGTAGGCCTCCCACAGGATCAGTCCTAAGGAGGTATGGGCTTCGGCCAAGTTCGGGTCCAGCTCGATCGCCCGGGCGACCAAGCGTCGAGTGGTCTCCTCCCACGATGCTCGTGGCACGTTGTGCGTGCGCCATCCCAGCATCCGGATGACGTCGGCCAGGCCCGAATAGGCGGCCGCGTTCTGGGGATCGAGCGAGATGGCGAGCTCGAATTGTTCCTTCACCCCGGTGAGCGAGGTCTCGGCCCGGTCGTGAAGGCGCGTTCGACCCTTGAGATAGGCGAGGTAGGAGTCGGGCCGGACGCTCCCCCTCGCTCCCAGACGGGCGACCTCGGTCGCGCGCAGCTCGACCTGCAGCGCCTCCGCGACCTGCCGTGCGATCTCCGTCTGGACGGCAAAGATGTCGTCCAGTTCGCGGTCGTAGGTCTTGGCCCAGAGATGTCGGTCCGACCCCGCATCGATCAGCTGGGCGGTCACCCGGATCCGGTTCCCGGCCTTTCGCACGCTCCCCTCGAGGATGGACACGACCCCCAACTCCACCCCGATCAGAGCGGCCGTCTTCGTGGTGGACTTGTACTGCATCACCGACGTCCGAGAGATGACCCGGAGATCTCTCAGCTGGGAAAGGACGGTGATGAGTTCCTCGGTGAGACCGTCCGCAAAGAACTCGTCCTTGGGATCCGGGCTGATGTTGGAAAAGGGCAGGATAGCGATTCCCGTGGGCCCCGCGTTCTCGAGTGCCGGCGCCGCCGCGGTCCAGGGCAAGACGACGCGGTACACGTCAATCGAAACCTGTACGCCCTTGAGCGGGGCCGGTGGTAGCTTCTCGAGCTTGTTCGGAACCTTGTTGCGAACCTGACTGTATACCTCCCCCGAGATGCAGACTCCTCCCGGGGAGGCCAAGGGCTCGATGCGGGAGGCGATGTTGACGGCGTCTCCGAAGATGTCGGTCTCTTTCTGTTCGACGTCCCCGAGGTGGATGCCGATACGAAGTTGGATGGAAGCGAGGCCCGGTTGAGAATTCCGTTCGTGGAGATGTTGCTGGATGTCTACGGCGCATTGGACCGCCCGCAGCGCGCTGTCGAATTCCGCGAGGAATCCATCGCCCATCGACTTGATCTCGCGCCCCTGGTGGGCGGCGAAGAGGGGTCGTACGAGGGCGGCCTGCTCGTCTCGGAGCTTCAGAGCGTTCGCTTCGTTGGACTGGGCCGCCGCGGTCGAGCCGACCATGTCGGTGAACATGATTGCAGAGAGGCGACGGACCGAGGCCACGGAACGGGGACCGGTCTT
>Ga0187784_10003338_pt1 | contig 12947 bp, 11 predicted proteins | sample 1015_SJ02_MP15_2_FD_132964 | JGI IMG/M metagenome (GOLD analysis project Ga0187784, IMG submission 132964) | Tropical peat soil microbial communities from peatlands in Department of Meta, Colombia - 1015_SJ02_MP15_20_MG | ecosystem: Environmental > Terrestrial > Soil > Wetlands > Peat | place... | reverse complement strand
TGACGAACTGCGGGCCTTGCGGAAGCTACATAAGGAGCAGGAGCCGAAGTCGGCATTCGTGTTTACCTCGGAACGTGGTGGCGCGCCGTTCACCAGGGACAGCTTCAATTGGATGGTGAAACGGGCCGGCAAGAAGGCCCATCTCCCCTTCCAAGTCCATGCGCACATGATCCGCCACGCCACCGGCTACAAGCTGGCCAATGCCGGAAAGGATACGAGGTCGATTCAGGGCTACCTCGGTCATAAGGATATCCGGCACACGGTGCGCTACACCGAGCTGTCGCCGACGCGGTTCAAGAATTTCTGGCCGGACTGATCGTGTGCGATCCTGGAGTTGAAGTCGAAGTTGCTGCGGCTACGCCGCGCAAGCAAACGCAGCCGGCTACAAGACAGAACATCGCTTATCAAATTAACCAATTGTTAGGGTTTGTGAGGCGGCGGCCATAGTAACGTGGTATGCGTCTGCCAGGGACCGGGAATACTCGAGGCCCGTCTGGCCTTAAGCACGAGATAACCCGGCCCGAGACCGGCAGTCTGCAAACACTAACTGAAATGAGCACCGACGCCTTGGGTGAGCGACCAAGGCGGTGCGGCGGAGTTTTTCGCAAAGCTGTAATCGTGCCGCTTGCAGGCGAGGCCGTGAGTAAAGGTGGGCAAGATGTTCGCGTCCACATTCCCTGAAAATGACGGCGTGAGCGAAGTCGACGCTTTCCGGGCTAACCTCGAAGCGTGCCGGCAGATGGCGCGGCGCGCGGCAGACCAGCACGATAGACGCGCTTGGCTTGATATGGCGGAATCTTGGAGGCTTCTAATTCTTACATGGCCGTCAAGTGGCGAAGAGCCTGATGCGAACGGTTACAAGAAAGGTTGCTTACGTCAGAACCAATTGGAACTGGGCGATCTAATCGCACATTTACGCTCAAGCCTTCTCACAATTGCCAAGGGAGATTTATTCAGATTTCGGAACGCTCGCGATGTTTAAGGTGCCTGTTTTTGACCCCTTCGCGATTGCGATAATGGGAGTCGGGATACTTCTAGTGTTTGCTCTAGCATTCACCTTCTGACGGTCGTTAGACTGATGCTGAAACGGCGGCGATAACATTGTAGGCCGCCAGAGGACGCCCAATGCCCTTAAGCGTAAACTCACCTACCGGCTCGACCGTTACGGCATCTTTGACCGCCGTGAAGACACGAGGACTGATCAGGATTTGACCGGGCTTCGCTTCGTCACACAGACGAGAGGCCACGTTGGATACCGTTCCAATGGCGGCATAATCGAAGCGCCCTTCAAATCCGATCGTGCCAAGCGTTGCATATCCGTGCGCGATACCGATGCCAAAGCCGACATCGTGGCCCAGTTCACGCCACTTCTCCGTCAGCGCCGCCATAGCTTCGCGTGTTTCAAGTGCCATCAGCACCGCCTGGAGCGCCGGTTTCTCGACTGGCACCGGATCGTTGAACACCACCATTACTCCGTCGCCAGCGTAGCGTTCGAGAGTGCCGGTGTATTTGATGATCTTCTCGCCTATGGCCGTGTGGTAGTCTCGTAACAGTGTCATCACATCTTCTGGGTCGGCGCTTTCCGAGAAGCCCGTGAAGCCGCGCAGGTCACAGAACAGCGCGGTAATCTCCCGGCGGTGGCTCTCAAGCTGCTTCTCGGTGCCAGACGCGACAATCAAGTCTGCCACCTGTGGCGGAAGAAAACGTCGCAGCCTGCCCATGCGTTCGATTTCGCCCACTTGATCGGCGACGCGCTGTTCTAAGTCTTGGTTTAGCTTCTCGACCTCCGCCGTTCTCTCGCGCAACTCCTTTAAGAGCCGCGCGTTCTCGATGGCGATGACTGCCTGGGCGGCGAAGTTCTTGACGAGTTCGATCTGCTTGTCGGTAAAGGGGCGCACCTCGGTGCGGTAGATGACGGCGACGCCGATCGCTTCAGCGTCCTTGAGCATCGGCACTAAAAGCAGCGTGCGCACTCCGGTCATATCGGCAAATCGAACGACGGACGGTTCGCCCGTATTGTAGGCTGCGTCCTCGGTCAAATCCGCAATCTGGAGCAGATGTTTGGATGCAACGACCCGTGACAGTGGGCTCAACAAACCAGCCTGAAACGCCGGCTCACGCCGCCTCAGTTCAACAAACTCGGGGGGAGCATTGTGCATGGCGACGACACGGAAAGTATTACCGCCCTCATGCAGTACCAGGACACCGAAATTGGCATCGCAGATGCGGACAGCCTTCTCCAGCATGGCGGCGAACACTGGCGCGAGATCGCCGGGAGAACTGCTGATAATGTGAAGCACCTCCGATGTAGCCGTCTTCTGTTCAAGCGATTCGCGCAGTTCCTTTAGCAGCCGCGCATTCTCGATGGCGATGACGGCCTGGGCGGCGAAGTTCTCGACTAAATTGATCTGCTCTTCGCTAAAGGGACGAACTTCATGGCGGTAGATACCCAAGACGCCGATCAATTCTCCCTTCCTAAGCAATGGCACGTTCAGCAGGGTGCGCACTTCGGCAAGCTCGACCAGCACAATAGAAGAAGCATCCTGCGTCTTGTAACCAATATCCTCCGCGCAATCCGGGATATGCAGCATTTGCTTGGTAGTGGTGACGCGCGCGAGCGGCGATTTTGGACCCGCACGAATGACAGGTTCGAGTTGCCGCCGCTCAGCATAAGCGGTGGGCACATTGTGGGTCGCGGCCGCAGCGCGGAATGCGCCGTTTTCGTAGAGGGAAATAGTGCCCAGGTCAGCGTGACAGAGGTGAGCAGCGTTTGTCAGCAGTGTCTGGAACGCGGCATCAAGTTCGCCGGGAGAGCTACTTATAACTTTGAGCACCTCTGACGCAGCCGTTCGCTGCTCCACGGCGTCTTGTAATTTCCGCCTTAGTTCGGCGACCTCTGCGCCGCGCGACGGGCGACTGCCAGCAGCCTTAGGCGCGTTGCGGCTCTTTGACATTGACGACTTGGGGCGTCGCGATCTGGCTGGCTTGCCGCTCGCCTTTGATTGGCGTCTCATCGCCTCCCCCGTACGGGATACGGCATCGTAGCCGGTCGAAGGAGCGCGCTGGAAGTGGTTTATCGGCGCTCAGGACAAATGCTGGGTCACGCTGAGCCCAACTCATCGAGCAGCGCCTTCGCCTCCTTCAGATCGAGCATCATCCGTAGACCGGAGCGAGCAGTTCGCATGCTCCAGGGGCTGCCTTTGCGGTAAAGAGCGAATGGCGTATACTGGCGTAGAGCTGCCATCGAGACGGGCCGGAGTCTCCCCTTCTTCAGCGGCAGCACAGCTGCCCTCGGCGGGCGCGCACTTCGAAAAATCGACAGCAAAGTAGTGCCTCAATGCCCTCAACGTTATTGGGGGCGGAAGGCGTGAGCATCTGTCCAAATTGACATCATCCGCAGGGAGGAATGGCAATGACGTGCGACACATCACCCGCCAAGTTGCCAACAATAGCGGCATCGTTGAGCGGTGTAGCCCTGATCGGTTTGGGTCTCGTGCTCGGTGGAACAGCTTCAGCTCAAGCACCGGGCACCGAGGATCCGAATAACTGGCCACAATATCATCGCACCAGCAACGCATGGCGCTACAGTCCACTTGATCAGATCAACAAGGCGAATGTCGGCAAGCTGAAGGTGGCGTGGATTCATCAAGGCGGTGACATTACCCACGGTCTGCAGGAAACGCCAATCGTCATCGAAGGTGTGGTTTATTCCATCAGCGCCAACAATCACGTCAGCGCAATTGACGCAAAAACAGGGCGGGAAATCTGGAGCTACCAGCCGAAGCTCGACCCGATCGTCAAGAAGGTACTGTTCTCGCCATACAGTCGTGGCGTCGCTGTGGGCAAAGGGAAGGTCTTCATCGGCACTGTTGACGGGCGAGGTATCGCGCTCGATCAGAAAACCGGAAAGGAAGTATGGCAAACGCAGTTAACCGATTTCGCCAACTGCCACGGCTGCAACTTCACCTCTCCGCCAGTGATCGCTGGTGATGTGCTTACCTTCGGATCGACAGCAGGTGAACTGGCGACGGCAGGAAAGATCTTTGGAGTGAACGCCGATACAGGTGCCAAACTGTGGGAGTTCAACACCATCAAACAGGATCCGAAGAGCTGGCCCGAAGAGACCGCCATATATGGCGGCGGTGGCGCTTGGATGCCTGGCACTTATGACGCCGAAACCGACACGGTGTTTTATGGCACCGGCAATCCCGGCAAGGATTTCGTCGGTACAGATCGCCCGGGCGACAATCTCTACACCGATACCATGCTCGCGCTCGCCCCGAAGACTGGTAACGTGAAATGGTACCGGCAGGAAATCAAACACGACGTCTGGGACTACGATGCTCCCTACGAGGCCTTGCTATTCAAACGCGACGGCAAGGATTTGCTCGTCCATCTCAATAAGAGCGGGTTCGTTTTCGTCCTCGACAAAAACAACGGGAACATCGAAAACATCTGGCGGCTTAGTGAAACGATCAACTTCGTCAAGGACATCGACAAGAAAACCGGAGAACTCATCGACCGTGTCGACCCGGAGATCGGCAAGTCGACTCTAATTTGCCCATGGGCGGGAGGTGCTCGCAGTTGGAATGCCGGTGCCTACAGTCCGAAAACAGGTCTGTGGTACACGGCAGCGAATGAGATCTGCGGCGCACTCACTCCGGTTATGCAGAAGACCGACCCGAAGGACTATGGCAGCGGCCACATTGGCTCGGAGGACTTCGGAAAGCTGCAATTAGTTCCCGGTCATATCCCGGCTAGGATCGATGCCCGCGATCCGATTACTGGCGAGCGTAAGTGGACCTTTGAGCTGAAAGCCCCAAGTTGCAGCACGGTCCTCGCCACCGCCGGTGACTTGGTCTTCGCTGGCGATCCACTCGGAACCATCCGCGCTTTCGACGCGGAGAGCGGTCAGGTGCTCTGGTCGTTCAACACGGGTTCTGGGATGCGGGGCGGTATCGTGACCTACGCTGTAGACGGCAAGCAATACATCCTGGCTCCGAGCGGATGGGGTTCCTACATGGCACTTCTGCTTCCCTCGGTGTTCCCCGATCTGAGAAATGTCCCGTCTGCCTCAACCTTGATAGCCTTTACCTTGGAAGATTGACGCTTGACGACATAGGAGCGGTGCTGCGGCGCCGCTCCTATTCCGGCGCACATGATTGGCGTCGAACTGATAGCCATGACCCGTATCACCGTCACCGCTTGTATTGCCTTCCTGATTTTCGGCGGCCTGCCCGCAAACACCCATTGCCAGGAAGCCAAGATGCCGGACCTAAAGGATCCGAAGGTGATTGAGGCCGGGCATGAAGTCTTCCGGTCGAAACATTGCAGCTATTGCCATGGATCGGATGGCAATGGCGGGGTCAACCTAACGAAACGCGATCTGAGCGACCCGAAATACGTATTCCAGGCCATCACTGAGGGACGTGAGAAGAATGGGTTGCGCATGCCGGCCTGGGGCGGCGTGTTGACGGACGAACAAATTTGGGAAGCTGTGGCATTTGTGATGACACTCACGCGGCCAGTGAAATAGTCAACTGATGTCTGACCCTAACCGCCCTAAATTACCCGCCGAAGCGCTGGACGGTCTCCGCAACGCATTTCTGATAGGCCGCAATGACCTCGCGCAGGTCTTCAGGGTCCATGCGGGCCGAGAGCGCCGTTGAGCCCACAAGGTCCGAGAACATCACCGTCACCTAACGGCGTTCGGCAGTTTCCTGCGGTGCAGCGGTTGCTACAGTCTCAGTAAAGGACCTCTTGCCGCTTGGGCCGCTGTGCAATTCGGCGATTGCACGCAGTAGTTTGCGGCGATCACCGAGTACGACACCAAGGTCCTTCAGGTCTTGATCCGTCAGATCCCGAAGCACCGTTTTTGGGCAGCGATACGGGAACAATGGCATACAGAAAGGATGACGCCTCAATTGCAAAAAAATTGATCCAGATCAATTTCCACCTGCCGTTCAGAGATGTCGTTTATTTCGAGCTGCCAAGAGTAAATGCTGTGGGAGAACGGCAGCGGCTGTGCCGTCGGCAGGAAAACAACACTCAAATCACGGCTTTGTCGCTCACAAATGCAGCGACGTCCGCTTGAACAAAGCAATTTTCGATGGGCTCCTTCACGCGCCAAGACAGCCCCGTGTTTTCTTTCTCGTGAGGTTCATGCTTAAGCAGGACCTCCTCCATACTCGCTGCTTCGGCATCGCTGGATTTCCGCCGAACGCAATTTTGGGGTACGCTGTAGGACAATCCCAGGAGGTCAAACGCGCAGCCAAGCACCGGGCAGATCACGGTTTTGTACGATGCGTTCGGCAAGACCTCGACGATGACCAAGGACTGGGGATTTGCGGCCCTCGTCGAGTATGGCGGCAAGCGAATCCTATTCGATACCGGCAATAATGCGGAGATCTTCGCGCACAATGTCGAAGCCAAGGGCGTCGATCTAAAGCAACTCGATTTCGCCATTGTCTCCCATCGCCACGGTGACCACACCAGCGGGTTAAATCATCTGCTTAAGGTCAATCCCGCCGTAAAGATCTACGCGCCACAGGAGAACTTCGGCGTTTTCGGTGCGGCTTTGCCCGGCACCTTCTACAGGCGTGACGAGTCGCTTCCTGCGGAAATGCGGTACTTTGACGTTGCCCATCTTGCAGTTTTTCTCCACCGTCACCTCGCGTTGAGTCCTATGCATAATATGGAACTTTAAGAATCCATCGTCGGTGTGGCCTGCGGGCTACAGCTTTCGCCGCCACTAATTGCTATTGTGTGATGAAGCACTGGAGTGGCGCGAGTCTTCCTGCGTGGAGGGCCTAATCCGAGGCTCCAGGTGTCAGTCAAGTGGAGTTTGAAATGGGTAATCGGTTGAGTGGCAGCACTGGATCACAAGCTGCAGAAACCGTGATCCCGTTTGCACCGGCTGCAAAGAGCGCGGTTCCGAATGATGCGGATCAGCTTGATCTGGCCGGACGGACGATCCTCAGCTTACTTAGCAAAGCTGCTGGCGTGGCTGAAGAGAGCAGCAGAAAAGCCCTCAATTTGGCTCAGAAGTTTTCCCAACAACTTCGAGCGTCTGAAGATCGAATCGCACAGCTTGAGGGTGAGGTTCGCCATCAGCAGGATCGAGCCGATCGCGCCGAACAGTGGCTGCATAGAATCTATACGGAACTCGAAGAGCGCTTCTTTGGGTCGGACGCACGACGTGGTGCCGCCGACGGTCCTGCGCGGCCCATTAGACGCAGCGCTTAGTGGCTGTGGCTGGTGGCTGTAAAGGGACTCAAGCCGCCAGTTCATCGAGCAGCGCCTTGGCTTCCTTGAGGTCGCGCGTATCGAACCCCTCCGTAAACCACCCGTGAACCGGAGCCAGCAGTTCCCGGCCTTGCTGCGGCTTGCCCTGAGAGCGCCAGAGGCGCGCGAGGCTCATGGCCGCGCGCAACTCCCAAGACTTTGCTTGTTGTTGACGGGCGACCGCGAGGGCGTGATTGAAATACGCTTCCGCTTTCGCCGTATCCGGCTCCGACGACGCAAGCGCGATTTCCCCGGCCACGCGGTGGACCTCGGCCTCAAACAAACCTTGCTTGGTTGTTTCGACCGCTGTTATCGCTTCGCCAATGCAGCGCCAGGCATCATCGATTTGGGCGAGTTGTGAATAGGCCGTTGCCAAATTTGCTGAGCACAACGGCGCCCACACTGTTGATCCCGTTGACCGCCATGCGGCGAGTCCGGATGCGATCATGCGAACAGCGTCCGGGGCTTTACCGGTCAGGGAAAACAACCAGCCTTGAAAGGTCATTCCTAGTCCTCTCCAGGCCAGGCTGCCTTTTTCGTCCGCCAAAGCGACAACTTCATCGGCGACACTTTTTGCTTTTGCGTAACTTCCGCATTGTAAATAGGTGAACGGAGCGTGGACCAGCGCATACATCAACGTCGCGGCTTGGCCGATCTCACGCGCATCCTTGAGCGCGTGCTCGGTGTCCGCAAGCGCTGCGTCGCAATAGCCCAGCAGCCACAGATCCCAGGACCGAAAAGTTAGGGCTGCCGTGCGAACGTCTTGGCCAAAACGCGTCGCCAGCGGAAGATGCTCAGCAGGATCGTAAAGCGAGATTGCCTGATCAAATTCCACTCGGCTCTCCACCATGGCGCCCGTACACAGCAGAGACATGCCCCTCAAGCGATGCCCGACCATGCGCAGGCCTGTGGCTCCCTGCTTCTTGGCGACCGTTAGGAATTGCGTCGCAAGCTCGCTTACAGCGTCGCCGTCGAAGGCGACAAGGTTGGCGACCCAAAAGCCGTAGAGGACCGAGAACAATAGCAGCGGGTCTTCGGGAGGCTCTCCGAGCGCTTCGGCTCGTTCGATCAGCAGGCGTGCCCGTTCCTCAGCCGCCCTGGTTTCCGGCGCCGCATACCCTTTGACGTGGATGAGAGGGGTTATGAGCGCGACCTGAAGCCTGATCTCTTCGCGACGCAGCGCCGGAGTGGCGGGCAAAATCGCGATTTGGTCGAGGGCGCGCGTGAACTGCTCCGCCGCTTCGACCAACGCCGAGCGCTCCAGCGACCGCTGTCCTGCTTTGCCCCACAGAAGCGCGGCCTTCTCGATCAGTCCGGCCTCGGTGCAGTGACGTGCCAGCAGTTCGGGCTGGTTCTCGGCAATCTCCGCGAACTGGCCTTCGAGAGTTTCGGCGATGCGGGCGTGCAACGCGCGTCGCGGCTCACGCAATAGCGTCCCATACGCCGCATCCTGCACCAGCGCATGCTTGAACAGGTAGGTCGCATGCGGTGACACGCCCTGTCGGAAGACCAGACCGGAGGCAATAAGACGGTCCAACGCAGAGGCCAACTCGGCTTCCGGCTTGCCTGCAACTGCTCCCAGCAGCGCGTGCGAGAACTCCCTTCCGATTGCCGCTCCGACTTGCGCCACTTCTTTCGCCGGCCCGAGCCGGTCGAGCCGTGCCATCAGCGAGGCGTGCAGGCTTGCCGGGACGGCGAGCGCGGGGGACGGAACCGCTGACGCTAAGCCTTCGGCTGTGCCTTGGCTCTCGGCCTCCAGCACTGCTTTTGTCATTTCCTCAACAAACAGTGGGATACCGTCGGTGCGTTCGACAATGTCTTGGCGGATGTTCGCTGGCAGCGGTTTGTTGCCGACCACGCGGTCAATCATGGCCACGATTTCGCGTTCTCCCAGCCGATTGAGGGCAAGGAAGGTCACGTAGGACCGTCCGATCCAGGGCTGCTCGAACTCTGGCCGAAACGTCACGATAAGCAGCACATGAAGGCTGCGAATGCGGTCCACGATCCGACTAAAGACTTCCAGGCTCGTGGGATCAGTCCAATGCGCATCCTCAAAGATCATGAGCACAGGACTGGAACGGGACAACGCCTCCATTTGAGCAATGAGCGCATCGAAGGTTCGCTGCCGCCGCTGCTCAGGAGTTAGCTCGGGCGTCGGATAGCGTCCGTCGTTCGGAAGCGACAGCATTTCCGCAAAGAGCGCCGCCTGCTGGACAGAGGTCGATGTCTGCGCAAGCACGGCGTCCAGCTTGTCGAGTTTTGCTTGCGCAATGTCGTCGTGTGCAAATCCTGCAGCGCGCTCCATCTGGCTGATGATTGGAAAAAACGCGCTGTCTGTGTGCTGGGACGAACAGAAATAGCGTAGGCGCGTAAGTGGCTCGGCGGCGAGACCTTCCATCAGCGCAGCCGTCAGTCGCGATTTGCCAATGCCCGCCTCACCGGAGAGCAACACTACTTGGCCTTGGCCGCTCTTAGCCTTCGCCCAGCGCCGCAGCAGCAGTTCTAGTTCCTCGTCCCGCCCCACGAGGTCCGTTAGGCCGCTCGCGTGCAGAGCCTCGAAACGGCCCTCCACCGAACTCGGTCGCAGCGCGGCCCAGGCTCGCACCGGCCCAGCAATGCCCTTGAGGTCTTGTGCCCCAAGGTCCTCAAGTTCGAACAGGTTGCCGAGAAGTCTTCGCGTGCTCTCGGCGATGACCACTGTGTTCGACTCAGCAATCCCTTGCAGGCGTGCTGCGAGGTTCGGCGTCTCGCCAACGACCGCCTGCTCCTGAGCCGCACCCGATCCAATCAGGTCGCCAACTACCACCAGCCCTGTAGCGATACCAACGCGCGTTTGCAGCGGTGCGTGTGTCTTTAGATCGCTGATTGCCCTGACCAACTCCAATCCAGCGCGAACAGCCCTCTCGGCGTCATCCTCGTGCGCATGGGGGTAGCCGAAGTAAACCAACACCCCATCACCCATGAACTTCGCTATGAAACCGCCGAGGCGACCCACGGTCTCGGCGACGCAATTCTGATAAGCCGCGATGATCTCCCGTAGGTCTTCCGGGTCCATGCGCGCCGAAAGTGCCGTCGAGCCGACCAGGTCCGAGAACATTACTGTTACTTGGCGGCGCTCGGCGGTATCCTGAGGGGACGGCCCTGTTGGAGTCGCAACGGCGGCAGCGGGTGCGGTTTTACCGTTTTCAAGGATGGCAATCGCGCGCAGTAGCTTTCGGCGATGGCCGAGCGACGCGACGCCAATCTTTTCGAGGTCTTGATCAGTCAGATCGGACAGGATCGCAAAATCAATATCGTTCTCAGCAAAGCGCTGAGCATATTCGGACATGCCTAGCTTTTCGAGCCAGTCCGCAATTTGTTGCATCGCGGCCTCGTGGCATCCAACGTCCCGCACGGGCGCATAAGGACTCTAACACAGCCGCTCTTTCATCGGTAAAGAGAAGCCAGTTTTGAACGGGGCGGTTGTGCTAGTCTGGCCTGTGGCGAAGGGCGTCATGGCTCAAACCCGCAGACTCGCAGCCATCTTGGCCGCCGATGTCGTCGGCTATTCGCGCCTGATGGGCGAAGACGAGGCCGGCACAGCAAAGGCCGTCCGTGAACATCGTGAGGCCGCAGCTCCGATCGTCCGGGAGTTTGGAGGCCGGCTGGTCAAGACGACCGGCGATGGCGTGCTATTGGAATTTCCCTCAGTCGTGGCCGCAGTCGAATGCGCCATCGCGATCCAAAAGCAAATGGTCGAACGCAATGCCGGCGTTCCCGAGGGTAAGCGCATTCTCTACCGCATGGGCGTCAATCTCGGTGATGTGCTGATCGAGGGCGACGATATTTTGGGCGACGGCGTCAATATTGCCGCCCGTTTGGAGAGCATCGCCGAGCCGGGTGGTATCTGCATTTCAGGTTCGGCATATGATCAGGTGCGTGGGCGGATTGATGCGCTTTTCACTGATCTCGGTGACCAGAGCCTCAAGAACATCGCACGGCCTGTGCGCGCTTATGCGCTCAAGACTGGCTCGGCAGGCCCAACTCTGGCGCGACAGGTTTCTCCACCCGAAAAATCAGGACCGCCGCGCCTCTCCATCGTGGTCTTGCCCTTCGCCAATATCGGCGGTGATCCCGAGCAGGAATATTTTGTCGACGGGGTTACGGAAAGCCTGACCACCGATCTCTCCCGCATCTCTGGCTCGTTCGTGATCGCGCGAAATACGGCGTTCACCTACAAGGGCAAGCATATCGATGTGAAGCAGATCGGCCGCGATCTTGGCGTGCGCTACGTACTCGAAGGCTCGGTGCAGCGCGGCGGCAACCGCATGCGGGTCAACGTCCAGCTCATCGATGCAGAAACCGGCGCTCACCTGTGGGCTGAGCGTTTCGACAAGGCACTTGCAGACCTGTTTGACATGCAGGATGAGGTCGTCGCGCGCCTCGCTAATGCTCTGAACGCGCAACTGACGGTCGCCGAGGCACGCCGCGCTGAGCGTTTATCGCACCCGGACTCGACGGACATGCTTTTCCAGGGCTTGGCTTGGTTTAACAAAGGACCAATCCCAGAGAATTTTGCGCGAGCGCGCGGTTTTTTTGAACGCGCTTTGGAACTTGATCCCGGCAATATCGATGCGCTCGCGTGGATCGCGACAGTTGACTACGTAAGTAGCGCCGGAGTGTTTTCCGCCGATCGGGCGGCTCGCCTTGCTGCCGCCGAGGCCGCTGCGGTCAAGGCACTATCCGCCGATCCGAATCATCCGGCAGCACACTGGTGCATGGGCTGGGTGCAGAACTTCACCAACCGTGCCTCCCAGGCCATTGCCGAGTTCGAGCGGGCGTTGGCTCTCGATCGAAATTCCGCTGTCGCTCACGGTGGTATTGGTTTCGCCAAGTTGGTTCTTGGGCGCAGCGAGGAGACCGAAGCGCATATCCAGGAAGCATTCCGTCTTTCTCCGCGCGATCCACTTGCTTACCTCTGGGCGGCATTCGCCGGCATGGCCAACCTCCATCTCGGGAAGCATGAGGAAGCCTTGAAATGGTTGCGGCGCAGCATCGAGTTCGACCGCAACTATTCGCTTGCGCATTTCTATCTTGCCGCCGCCTTGGTGCAGCTTGGCAAACGTGATGAAGCCCGAACCGCAGCGACAGTGGGATTGGCGCTCGATCCGACGTTCACCATCCGCCGAGTCCGCTCTAGCGCGTCGAGCGACGACCCGGTCTACCTCGCCGGACGAGAACGAGCGATCGAGGGGATGCGCAAGGCCGGGGTGCCAGAGGAGTAAGTGCTCTTAGATCACGCAGACCAATGCGTGCCGCGCGGTTGCGGCGGTGGCGGTCGCCTTATGGCTGTCGATTTAATCGGCGGCTCCTCCACGATTTGCTAGGCTGCCCTCCGTAGGAGGACTGAGGTGGACGCTGAGCGCCGGCAGGTCACCGTCTTATTTGCCGACATGGTCGGCTTCACGACTTTCTCGGAAAAGTCGGGAGAGGAGGCGGCCTTTACGCTAATGCGGCGTTTGGAAAACCTTATGGACGACGCTGTGCGCGAGCAGGGCGGCGTCGTGCAAGGGTTTACAGGCGATGGCATTATGGCCGTCTTCGGTGCGCCGGTCGCCTTCGAGGACGCGCCCTTGCGGGCGTGCCGCGCGGCGTCGTCCATCCTCAAAAAGCTGAAAGACGAG
>Ga0187784_10003337_pt1 | contig 12954 bp, 15 predicted proteins | sample 1015_SJ02_MP15_2_FD_132964 | JGI IMG/M metagenome (GOLD analysis project Ga0187784, IMG submission 132964) | Tropical peat soil microbial communities from peatlands in Department of Meta, Colombia - 1015_SJ02_MP15_20_MG | ecosystem: Environmental > Terrestrial > Soil > Wetlands > Peat | place... | reverse complement strand
TCGTAAGTGCTTAGAAAATAAAGGCTTGGAGGGGTGGCCGAGCGGTTGAAGGCACCGGTCTTGAAAACCTGTTCCGCGGATTACGCCGGGTCATCCAGGGCTAGATGATGCAAGGAAACGCGGGATTTTCGCGGATCGGGATTAAGGTAAGTTACGCCGTAGAACCTGGGAGTGGCCACTCAGTGGGCACTCGGCCGTCGCTCGAAGGCCGGGGACCGGCGGTTCAAATTTCCTTCGCTTCGCCAGCCAGTCTGGTCTATACGCCATTCTCCGACGGATCGTGCGAAAATCCCGCGAATAGGCGCTTCTTTGCAACCTCGGGGCACCGGAGAGTCCGCGATTTCATGGATTTGGCTTTTAGTTCTTAGAATCCTCTCCGCTTGGAATTGAGTCGGGCCCCTTCGGCGACAGTTATCCTTGAGGTTGTGCCGTCTCTGGACAAAGCTTCTCACGGAAAGTCGGGCTTGAACTGACGGTAAAGATCGCGATCGGTTCGAAGCCTTGCTAGAGCAACAGCTGCTGATCCTTCCAGTCCAGCGGAAGGGCGCAACGACCATCACTTACCTGCCTTGGTGCAACAAGGATTGAGGTGCGAGCAATGACTAAAACCTTGTGGCGTGGGCTCCCCTGATCTAAAAAGGTGGAACGGCTTTGGGCGAGGTGTCCAATGAAATTCCTGGTAATTCGCAGGCCTATTCGCACTGGTGGTAACCCTCCAACCAGCAAAGCAATCCGGGAACATAACGCGCGCGTACTCGAGGCTATGAAGCAGGGGACCATTGACTTCGCATATGCCTTTCCTGGCGGCGGCGGTAGCGTTGTCATCGCCAATGTGGAGTCGGCGGAAGATCTAAACGCAAGGATCGCTGACTCGCCGCTTTTTCTCAACTCCGAATTTGAGATCCATGCGCTGACTGATTACGCCAAATACATGGACAGCGTTGCTGCCGCACTGGAGAAGTCCGGACGCTAACGAAAATCGGAATCCCGTCGACGTCCGGGATTTCGGTTCCGGATTGCTGCAGCGCAGCAACCACCGATTGCCCGATCTTCGAAGATGGCCCCTGCCCCGCGCCCAACACCGCGCGCTCTAGCTCTGGCGCAGGAATCCGCCAGCCTCTGCGCCCGTTCTTGGCCGAGCTCCGGACCAGCTCTCGCGAAACGTAGTACCGATATCGTCACCCGCCTTTGGCTGCGCCCTGTGTGTGGGGCTCGCCGTCCTGGTCGAAGACTTCGCCGATCAACCGGTTTGGCGCCGCCCTGGTCGTGGCCGTACCGTCGCGGTGATTCTGATCGTTCAGGCGCGTCTGGACCTTGTTCCACAACTCGGGCTCAAGGATCGGCTGGTGTTGTCCCGGATGGCGTCCCTTGTGGTCCACGACGTTCAGGCCGCGCGCGCGGTGATCGCATATTCGTGGTGCAGTCGGTTCAGGATGGCATGAGCGAGAACGGAAGTTGGTCGGTCGAACCGATGCCGATGCAATTGCAAATGCGCCGGCAGCTTCGGCTCCGGAATGCCAGGCCCCAACGAGGAGTGTGGTCGGCCTCGATTATAATGGATCCTCCACTCCATGAAGGTTTGGTTCAGGTGTCCTTCGCTCAGCGGGATGATCCAAAAGGCGGAGCCGGGCGAGTGAGGCATCGAGGTCGGTCGAAAAGATCGAATCGCGGTCGTGGAGCAGGAAACGATACTTATGGTCGGAAGGTATGGTCTCGCGCAGTCGCCGAAGCGTCCAAGCCGCAGTGGGATAAGCGGTCGCGCTGAGGTGAATCACCCGGCGCGAAGCATGCTCCAGAGCCACCAACACATAGAGGCGAAAACCGGCAGTCACCGCGACCAAGAAATCGATCGGCCCAGAAGTGTACCTCTCAGGAACGGTCACCGGTGAGGACGAAAAGGCAGCGCGCGTCAAGGGTAGTGGCGTCAGTCTCTAATCTTCAGCAGAACAATTTCATTTGAGTGAAGCCCGGCCCGATATTCTAGATGCAACAACCCCGTATCAGGGCACGAATGTTGGCGGCGTCGAATGAGCGCTAAGCAAAGATGAATCCCATCGACGTGGACACCTGGGTCGGCAACTGGGCTTGGAGCTTACCCTTGATTGTGCTGACCGTGGTGCTTCACGTATGCGGCCTCGCTGTCATCGGTGAAAAAGTTGTCCGGGCTCTGAGCGAGGCCGTGGAGCATCGCAGGTTCATGCCCAGATTCGCTGTGGTCATCGGCGTCACATCCTTGCTGGTCACCCTCCTGCACGGAATCGAGGGGGCCGTTTGGGCTGCAGCGTACCGATTGCTAGGCGCTTTGCCAGACAACAAGGCCGCGATGCTCTACTCGCTCAGCGCGATGACTACCTACGGCCATGCGAACCTATTTCTGAAAGCTAACTGGCAGTTGATGGGTGCTTTGGAGGCGCTAAACGGGATGCTGCTCTTCGGGCTAACCACGGCCTTTCTGTTCGCTATGATCCAAAGGGTGTGGCCGCTCGGTAGCAGAGAACGGCATTAGAGTGCACAGCGTCAACTATCTTCTAGCGATCCTGTTGCCGCAGCGGAAGATCGGGAATCCTCGGGACGAAGAGCATAAGGACATAATCGATGAACTCCTGGTTTGGTGAATTCGAAATTTCGAGAGTACCGTTAGTTCTCGCAATCGCGACGCTAGCTTCGTGGCGAATTGGTGTTTGGATGGGCCGGTCGCTCGCGCGAAGACACCCCGGAACTAAGCCCTCAAAATTCGACGACGTCAGTATGGCGTTGCTGGGCCTACTGCTGGCCTTCACGTTCGGGATCTCGATCGGCAAACACGATCAGCGCCGGCTCGCGGTGGTCGCGGACAGCAACGCCATCGGCGATTTCTACGCTTGCGCGACGCTGCTCAAGGAGCCGACTCGAACCGACCTGCGGCGCGCCATCCGTGATTACGTGGAACTCCGCGTGAGCTTGGCGCGGAGAAGAAGGATCGATAGCGCCACTCTTGAACAGGCCTTGATCCATTTCGCCCAAATGCAAAGCAAAATGACCGAGCTAGTGGGGCGGGCGTTGCGAGACGGTACTCCAATCGCCGTTTCGTTGACCAACACTCTAAACGAAGTTACCAGTAACCACGCATCGCGGCTGGCTGCCATTAGAGATCGTCTGCCGGCAAGCGTGATGATATTGCTATGTGTGTCATCGATCGTTACAACGCTTCTGATTGGTCGCGAACAGGGGCTTGCGGCTGCGACCGAGACGGCCGGTATGCTTTGCTTTATACTGCTGGTCAGCCTCGCAGTGTACACCATACTCGACTTGAACCAGCCTGATCGCGGCCTAATCACAGTGAGTCAGGAACCCATGGAGCGGCTTTTCTCTTCGATGCCTAAGGAATAGTTTACTCCGCTCAGCGTATCGGGCCGTCACCGCGGTTACTGGTTGCCGGGTTCGTTAGCCGATCGATTGACCGCCCCATTCGAGGTGCTGGACAGGGATCTTGTGCGACTATGCCTCGCAAAAATCGAGCGATAGCGAGGACTGTCGTCCCCAGCCGACGAGATTTGTTTGCCGCGTTCTCGATAAGAACGGCGGCATCATGGCACAGAAGACAACGTGCCCTTTGTGGTGCTGTTGTTCTTCTGACGCTGTTCGTCTCACCGGATCGGGCGTGTCTTGCGCAGCAGACATCGCCACCAGTCAGTCAGCAAGATAGTGAACCCCTCGCCGAGAAGATAAACGACCCGACAGCAAGCCTGACTCAGGTACAGATAAAAGACATATTTACACCGGCCGAATATAGCACCAATGCCCGGCCTAATACGGTACAGGTAAGAGCGATCTTTGCGATACGGCCTTTATCATGGATGCCATGGGAGCAGCTTGTCCGACCGACAATCAAAGTGGTTACTGTTCCGAACGGAAAGGGCGCGTCAACGTCCACGGCGTATGATGACATGCAGTTGCTCGATCTGTTTGTCATGCCGTGGCCGAACTCCAAAGAGACCAGCTTTCGATGGGGGTTCGGGCCGTATTTCGTGTTTCCCACCTCTACCAGCAACCTGACAGGCGATGGAGCGTGGGAGCTTGGCCCGGCTGCGGCCTTCTCGTATCGGGGGTTCCCAGGTCTGAACATCGCTGGCCTTCTGCAGCAGGCGACCTCGTTCGCCTACTCTTCGTCTAAGTCGACTCCGATTACCTCGCTCACTTTTCAACCGGTCATCACTTATCAGATCGGACAGGAATGGTACGTGAAATCCAGTGATGCGACGTGGACCTTCAATCTGCGTCGCAAGACCTCGACCACGATGCCGTTGAGTGCCGGCTTCGGAAAGGTCTGGAAGCCCTCCGAAGGCTACGCGATCGACACCTCGATCTCAGGCGAGTGGATGGTTTATCGACAGTTTTCGACGCGGACGGAGCAATTCAGTTCGAATTTCCTGGTCAGTCTGGTGCTTCCGAAACCGGAATTCTGAAAAGAGAAGAAGAACCAGGCCGGCGCATTATCGGTCAGCGCAACGGCTGGCGCTCAATGTGCGCTTCGAAGCTATAGGACCAAGGTCTTATTGCTGCGATTCGTTGGACAAGATAAAAGGCCCCCGCTATGATCTCACTTGCGTGTCATCAGCGAAATTCTGCTGGTTTGCTGTAACCATGAATTTACATAACCGGTCGGTCTAAACCACTTAGAGCAGACTTGGCAGGTCCAGTTTGCTCTCGCACTTGTCATTCCAAAGCTAATCGAGGGGGCTCTTCTCGACCGGTTTAACAACTATAGGAGCCGGAGTCGCATTGGCTCGATTGGCTCAGCATGCGCTAGCGGCGCACGTTTTGATGTCGGGTCACAGAGTCGAAACTCGGTTTGGTAGAAAGCGCCCCTCTAAGGAAGCTATGCGATTGCCATCGGGATTGCATGCGTTGACATTTGCCATCGTGGCCGCGGTACTCGGCCGGGCGACCTCCGCCGGTGCCGCGGGGCTGATGCTGTATGAGACCGGCGCACCCGATCTCGGCACTGCAAGTGCGGGGCGCGCCGCGATGGCCGCCGATGCTTCGACTGCGGCGTCAAATCCGGCGGGGATGACGCTGCTAGGCCGAACGCAATTGATGGCCGCCGGGGGCGCGATCATTCCGGTCATAAATTTCGAGCGCGGCGGTCAGACTTCGGTTCCGGGAGGCGGAGGAGGAGGCGGAAATGCCGGCGTTCCCATACCTCTGGGAGGATTCTTCTACGTTTATCGGCTAAGTGATCGCGTACGGCTTGGTTTTGACGCGGGATCGAATTTCGGCCTCGCTGAGGACTACGGGAAGCAATGGGTAGGGCGCTACTATGTGACCAAAGCGTCGATACTCACCGGCCAGTTCAATCCATCCATCGCCTATCTCGTCAGCGATTGGTTATCAGTCGGTGCTGGGTTCAGTTTTGTGGTCGGCCGCCTATACGATGAGGCCAAAATCAACAATGTACTGCCGAAAGTGCCCGACGGCGGTCTCGAGATCGAGTCATGGGACGAGGCTTTCGGAGGAAACGTCGGTTTTCTTATAACGCCCCTGTCAAAGCTTCGACTTGGGCTGACATACGCATCGCCGGTTGATTTCAAATTCGGCTTTCGTCCGCATACCACCGGGCTTGGCCCGGGTCTCGAGGCAGGGTTGGAGAAGAGCGGCGCGCTAGGTGCGAAAGTGAACCTGAGGGTCACGGAACCACAGCAGATGATGGCAAGTCTGATTTTCGACCTGACACCCACGCTTGCGCTGATGGCGGATATCGGATGGCAGAACTGGTCGCAGTTTGGACAGACTACACTTGGCATTTCTGCGACGAATCAAAGAAGTATCGCTGTAGATCTGCATTTCTCAGACACGATTCACCTTGCGTGCGGGGAACAATATCGTATAGCGGAACGGTGGCTGTGGTCGGCTGGGTTCGCGTATGACAGTGCGCCGGTGTCGGAAGCAAATAGGTTCCCCACCTTGCCGCTCGACCGCAATCTCCGATTCGCCACCGGCATTCAATATTTCCTCAATAGGGACATCACTATCGGTGCAGCCTATGAGTACTTGAACGGGGGCAACGATCCGTTCGATGTGCATCGCGGCCCACTTGCGGGAAGGGTACAAGGCGACTTCTCGGCGAACTTTCTGAATTTAGTGGGCATAAACGTAAACGTGAAACTTTAGGATTAGATAAAATGAAACGGGAACTTCTGATCACACTGTGCATGCTCTCGATGCTCGCCGCTTGCGTGCCGCAGCAGCAGTATCAACAAGAAGTACAGCAGGTTCAGCAGCTTGAGTACTTGAACTCGACCTATCAGCAACTCAATCAGCAACTCCAGTCTGAGGTAAACGCAGACCAGGTCCAGATTAAGCAACTGAGTAATCGTTTACAGGTGACGATGGTGGACAGAATCCTTTACCCAGAAGGCGGTTGGGAACTTCACCGGAAAGGAAAGGAGACCCTCAGCAAGATAGTTCCTTCACTCCAGGGCTTGACGGGCAAACAGGTCACCGTGGAAGGTTACACCGATAACCTGCCGATCGAGGAGCCGATGAGGCGCCGCTTCCCATCGAACTGGGAGCTTTCTGCCTTTCGAGCCACGGAGGTGGTCAGGTTCCTGCAAGCCCAGGGGATTGATCCGTCCATGCTCGCTGCGGCTGGCCTTGGTGAGTACCATCCAGTAGCGTCAAACGACACGCCAGAGGGAAGATCGCGGAACCGGCGGATCAACATCGTTATCCAGGACGCAAACGGGCAGAGCAGTGTGCTGGCCCCCGCGAGTCCACCGCCGGCCACCGGATCCTATTAAGCCGACCTCGTGTTCTGAATGGGTGCGCTATAATGCATTGCGGCGCTGCAGGAGGCGAATATGGTAAAGCAGTGGATACTGTTATTGCTCGGGGTGCTATTCACTGCCACAGGCTGTACCACTCAGAACGAGTTTCTGGATAATAAACAACCCATCGCGATGCAAACGGCGCTGGAACGCGCGCGATTCGCGTTGAACTGTCCTGCGGCAAACGGAACCGTCCTCTCGCGGGAAGTAGTTCAGCCTGGTTTGCAGGGGCCTTTGGTCTCCGGGATCCAGCGAGCCGAGTTTACGATCGGCGTCCAGGGCTGTGGTGAACGCAGGACGTACGTAGTCGTTTGTCCCGAAGGGGGAGAAGGATGCTTTGCGACAGGTCCCGGCTCATTTCTCGGGAGGCAATAGAGCGCTCCGATGGCTGCCGGCCAACGCAATTGGAGGCCACTCGGCACAGCGATCAGGCTTCCCATCGCTAGTTATCAGAGGTTCGGCGGATATCAGGCGGCAGGTACCAGCGAGAATGAGCTTTTGTAGCAATGTTAGATTTTATGGTCGGCAAAGAGGGAAGCCACACAAATAAAATCGGAGAGACCCTGAACCCGATAGTCGATGCGGTCCTCTGTCGGGCGATATTGAAGGAGTCTTGGTGAACGTTGTGAGAAGTATAGGGCTATCGATACGTAGATTCTCAATGCCAGTAGTTTACGCTCTGTTGTTCGTGGCGTCAGGATGCTCCCAGACGCAAAGCAGTGCGGCGGCGACCAAGCGGCCAGCCATCGTCCGCGAACCTGGCTGGCGCTAATACCCATCCCTCGCGAGAAAACGTGGTTGCCTGGGGGCCGCTTCGGTAATCGTAGTTCACGGCCAAATTGTGGCAGTGGATCAGGAGAAGAAGCTGGTCACGCTTCAGGGACCTGGAGGAAAGCAAATCTCCCTGCACGTGTACAATCCGTATAACCTGGCCGCGGCCAAGCCAGGCGAACCGTTCGTAGCAAAATTTTACGAAATCGCAACTGTCCAGAAATTGTCGGCGGGGCAACCAGCGCCTGCGCCGTCGTTGACGGAAGGCATTGTCAGCGCGGCTCCGGGACAAACACCCGGTGCCAGCTCGAGCTCTTCGAGTTCGACTTCCTCGAGCGAGCATCCGAACCAGCAATCACTCAGCTCGTACGAACAGTTCAACCAGGAACATCCGAACTCCAACATGAGTTATAGCCAGTACAACCAAGCGTCGAATGATTACAACCAATACAAAAGCGAGCATCCATCCAGCACATCCAATACTTACAATTCGAGCACGTACAACTACAACTCGTCTATCCGTCCGGCAACGCATACCATCCGTACGGAGGCCACGACGCAGCAAGCCGCTTATAACGTGAATCAGACGCGATACAATGAGGCGGCGTCGTTGCAGCAGCAGCAGCAGTATAACAACGAAAGCGCTCTCAACAATCAACAGTACCAACAAGCTAGCAATCTGCAGAGCAACTCCTCGGGAGGTTGGGGCTCATCGGGCGGATCGGAGGCCGGTGCGGCAGCCTTGGGAATGGTAGGAGGGATGGCTCTTGGGGCCGCCGTGAAATCGGCGGCAACGCCCGCGCAGCCTACGACGATCGTCGAGAACGTCTCTGCACCCCCACCGCTGCCGATGGGTAGCACGGTTCCGGTGCGCCCGCCGGGTGCAACTCCAACCCAGGTGAACGGAATGTATTACTATTATTCCAACGGGAGTTACTACAAACCAGTGTTCAACGGCGGTCAGGTCGTGTATCAAGTAACGGGGATCTGAGGAAGACGTGAACGACTGGCTTTTCAGCGCAACAGTGAGGGAGAGACTCGTGGTAAGTCGAGCTTGGTTCATATCGTTATCGCTGGTGACAGGTGTGCTATGCGGACCGGTGGCTCACGCACAGCAATTTCCCGCTCCTGGACAAGATCGCGGACAAAGTGGTGCAGAAATATCAACACTCGTCGTGCCCGGAAATAGCGGCGCGGCGCGATCAGCCAAAGAGTCAGCGGGAACGAAACGCGACTCAAATGTTGCGAGACGATCCTGAGATGCGCCGGGAGCTCATCAACAGGGTAGCTGCGCCGATCGCGAATAAACTCTTTGAATGCGGAATGATCCCGTAATGTCAGCGGAAATACCTACGCATGCTTGCGATCGCGCTCGTCTTCTGGGCTTCGGTCGGCTTCAGTAAGGTAACGCACTTTATGCCTGATAGGTAGAAGAGGGATTTTAGAGCCCCCGGTGTCGGTGAAGCTACTATGATTGCGATCGTTTGTTAGGCGATCGGTCGGCACTCAGCTGACGAAACAGCAGCCGCCCAACTAGAGAGAAAAAATCGCGAGCGGAGGCGCTGATGCACCAGAACCGTAGTTATCGAGCCAGAGCATTTCTTGCATTGTGGGTGTTTCTCAGCGTTTCTGTGTTGAACCCAGCCTCTGCGATGCCGCAGCAGATCAACGGCACACTTGGCTCTCCCGACGCAACGACTACCATCAACGGGAAACAGCTGCCCCCGCCTCCGCCTGCGTTCGGCGGGGTGATCAAGGAAGACGCCAAGGACTCGAAGCCGTGGTGGCCCCCCACAGTAGTGCCGCCGAAAGGCGCGCCGAACGTGTTACTAATCATGACCGACGATGCCGGCTATGGCGTGAGTAGCACCTTCGGCGGCGTCATCCCCACGCCCACGTTAGACCGTTTGGCTAAGGAGGGGCTGCGCTATACGCAGTTCCACTCCACGGCGCTGTGCTCACCCACGCGCGCGGCGATCATCACGGGACACAACCATCACGCCGTTGGCTTCGGCACGATCAGTGAGATGGCCACCGGCTATCCGGGCTATGATTCTGTCATCCGGCCTGAGAACGCGACCATCGGCAGGATCCTCTCGGACAACGGCTACGCTACAGCCTGGTTCGGCAAGAACCACAACACGCCCTCCTATCAGTACAGCGCGGCGGGGCCGTTCGACCAATGGCCGAGCGGGATGGGGTTCCAGTACTTTTACGGCTTCATGGGCGGCGAGTCCGACCAGTGGACGCCCTACCTCTTCCGCGACCACACGCCGGTCTATCCGTGGATCGGCAAGCGCTGTGTGCCGGCGCGGCAGGAAACGCCTGCGGGTGACTTCGCTTAGACCGGCTAAGATTCATCATCCATTGGCGTGAGGCTCCTAGGTTAGTCTTTTTCGGCTCCTGCGCGAATGGGAATTCCACGCTCGAGCTCCTCGAGACGCCGTGCGTAGTCGCGCGCTTTGGCGGTCTCACCGGCGGCTTCGAGGTAGGCCGCGAGCGCACCGAGCGCATCGCGGTCGTACGGATGCAGGTTGAGCGAGTGCTTGAGAGTCTTGATCGCCGCACTCCTTTGTCCCGCGTCGTTCAATGCAACCGCGTACACGTATGCATAGCGGGCGTTGCCGGGGTCGATGCGCGCTGCTGCGGCCAATAGTTGGAGCGCCTGCCCACCGCGTTTCTTACGTACCATCAGGAGTCCAAGCGCATGCTGTAGCGAGGCGTCGTCGGGCGAGCGCTCGATGGCGGTGCGGAGTACGCGTTCGCCGTCGTCATCACGCTTCTGTTCGCGGTACAGGTCGGCGAGGTTGACCGTGGCCGGAGCGAATGTTGGGTCGAGCGACAGTGCGGTCTTGAGTTCATGCTCGGCCATATCAAAGTGGTCTTGCCTCGCGTAGAGGATGCTCAGGTTCAGGTGGGCCTCGGGGCGGTCTGAGTTCAGCTGCTGCGTGCCGCCGTACTCTTCCAGCGCCTGGTTGAATGCTCGCCCGAGGTTTCCAAGTTCGTCCCCAGGCGTGGCGGTGAGCACCTCAGCAGTTTCTGCTCGAACCGCACGCACCGGGTCGCTCAGAAGCGGACCGAGCGTTGGTACATTCGCGATGCCATCCGAGTTGGACAACGCATGCGGAGCGGCGCGCCTAACGAGCGGCGAAGCATCGGCAACGCCCGCGCGGACCGACGCGTCGGCCGGAGAAGGGTCGTAGGCCGACAGGAGCGAAAGCGCGGTAGCGCGCGCGATCGCGGGTTGCTCGTGATTAGTTGCGAGCTGAGCGAGCAAAAGTGGCGCTCCGGGCGAGCCTTCAAATCCACTTTGAAGCGTTTCGGCAAAGCGCTGTAATCCGCTAGGCTCATGACCGTACCACTTTCGAATCGCGTCGGAAGCCCATTGAGCGCTCTTGTGGGTGTGGCATTGGTTGCACGCATTCGGCGTGCCCAACCGCAGCGTCAGGTCTGGGCGCGGGACACGAATGCTGTGATCATGGCGTGCGTGTACGACCATGTAGGTCCTCGTCGGCATATGACATGCGATGCATTGGGCGCCAGCCGATCCCACGCGGTGGAAGTGATGCCGCGCCGAATCGAACCTCTTCGCCGAATGACATTGCAGGCAGACATTGTTGCCGTCGGCGCGAAGCTTGAGACTGTGCGGGTCGTGGCAATCGCTGCAAGTGACTCCGGCGTGGTACATGCGGCTCTGGATGAACGAACCATACTCGTACACTTCGCCCTTGATTTGGCCGTCGGGGAAGTAGAGGTCGCTGTCGAGCAGAGCAACGCGGTAGTCATCGTCGACCGGCTGGCCGTGCACGTAGTCTTCGTGAATCTGGCCGCGGCGCGCATGGCATCGCGCGCACATCTGGATTTCCTGTTTCGAAAGGTTCTGCGGGTTCCTACGAGAATTGCCCGTCGCGGGATCGATCGTCCACGCAACTCCCTTCCGTTCGTCCAGTGCGATTGTCAGGCCCTTGTTCGGATCATATTTCTTCCAATCGCCTCGCCGCTTCTTCGCCCACGCGACGTGATTCGATCCCGGCCCGTGGCATGCTTCGCACGCTACATCTACCTCGGCGTACGTGGTTGCGTACGCACGCGCGCGCAGGTCGTAGTTCTTCCGCACGTTGGTCGAGTGGCAATCCGCGCACATGTAGTTCCAAGTCTGATCGCTACCGGTCCAGTGGAGCGGATCCGAAGCGCGGAGCCGCTGGTTCGGATAGAGAGAGAACCAACGCCGACCGCCGGTGCTGCGGGGACGGTTGTCCCAAGCGATGCCGAGGGCGTGCAGGTGGCCGCCGGGCAAAGCGATCAAATATTGCTGTAGCGGATATACCCCGAACGTGAATTTGACTTCGTAGTCGTGGAGCGCGCCATCGGGTCCGTCGGTTCCCACCATGAACTTGTTATCGCGTCGGAAGAAGGTCGAAGTAAGGCCGACGTTGGAGAACTTCGCGTTGCTAAAGTTGCCGAAGACAGCCGCTTCGCTGGCGGGCTGCATGGCAAGCTGGTGATGCGAGCCCATCCAACGGTTGAGTTCGGCCGGATGGCACAGACCGCAGGTCCGCGAACCGACGAAAATGGGCGAATGAGAAGCGCCAACCGGCGATGCTTGCTCTCCGTTCGTTGCGACCTGAAGCGCTCCCCAGATCAGGCCCGCACAGAGGAATGCGACAATTGGCGCGGATGCAGGTATCGGCGGGCGCTGAAGCAAGGAATTGGACCAGGTCTGCTCTCGGCGGCGCCGCTGTCTCTGAAGCCGACGCCCGCCACTCAGCGACGCAAGTTGAGCGGCGACAGCGTCCGCCGGCTACCAAACGAGTCTACGCGCTACTCGCTCGCCCGGTTGCTGCGCCCCATCTCCGTGAGTTTTTTCACATCCTCGAGCGATAGCTGCGGCCGGTCGATGGTCAAGGTCAGCTTATCGAGCTTGCCAGTGAACGTGAACGGCACCTGGTAGTCCTCGTCATCGACCGGACTGTCGACTCTACCTCTGGTCTTGGGCAGCTTGCTCTCCTTCTTCAAGCTTCTTCACATCCTCGGGTGTGAGCTTGGGACGATTGAGCACAATCGTCAGCTTATCGATTTTGCCGGCGAACTCGAATGGCACCTGATAGTCCTCGTCATTGACCGAGGTCTCGGTGTCGGAACCGATATCGAAGGTCTCGTCAAACTGCATGATGATCGGAATCGTGTGATCCATAGTCTGCGTCGCGACTTCCTTACCGTCCACCTTCAACACGCCTGTACCGCCCTGCCCAATCCCGCTGACGTTGTTGAATGCCAAAGTGCCGAACCCTAGGCCGTTGTACTTGAAGTCGAATTCAACGGTATGCCTGCCTGGAGACAGCGCATTTGGACTCTCCCAACGAACCCGCTTGAGACC